>SCPN01000044.1_pt1 | contig 123267 bp, 104 predicted proteins | sample 6106831 | NCBI WGS metagenome assembly SCPN01 (sample SAMN10720447, study PRJNA508395) | human gut metagenome | isolation source: Participant 1, 0 month | reverse complement strand
GTACGCCTCCTATTTCAGCAAAGAAACCAACCTGACTAAAACAGCTCTTTCAGCGTAGGAATCATTGATACCTTTGTGGCGATACTAGCCGGTTTATCATCTTCCGGCAGCTTTTCCGTAGGCATACAACCTGATTCTGGTCCGAGTCTGATCTTTATCACCTGCCTAAATGTATTCCAACAGGCATTTAGCGGAGGTCCCATACTGGCATATATATTCTCTGTCATGTTCTACGCGTTGTTGGCAATGGCTGCTTTAACTTCTACTATTTCCTTGCACGAAGTAGTAACCGCTTATTTACATGAGGAGTTCAACCTCTCCCGTGGAAAAGCAAAGGGTTAGTCACCGGCGGTTGTGTCTTCCTCGGAATATTCTGTTCATTATCACTGAGTCATGAAAGGTTACCGTTTTCGGACTGGGCATGTTCGACCTCTTCGACTTTGTAACAGCTAAAATCATGTTACCACTGGGCGGATTGTGCATCTCCTCTTTACCGGATGGTATCTGGACAAGAAGATTGTATGGTCGGAGATTACCAATGACGGTTCATTAAAGGTACCGGTATACAAACTCATTATCTTTATATTAAAATATATCGCACCAATCGCCATCTCACTGATATTTATCAATGAACTGGGATTAATCAAGCTATAATGTGGAAAGACTTCCTTTATTATACTAAAACTGAACGACAAGGCATTATCGTCCTTGTCGTTCTTATTTTAGGAGTATATGCCGCCCCTAAACTCTTCTCCTTTTCACACGCTGAAGATACCGACTGCAGAGAACGAGAAGTTCGATAAGGAATACAACGACTTTATTTCCTCCCTCCGGGAAACCCAACCTCACCAAAAGTCCGGTCATTCTTTTCAATCATCCCCTCAAAGGGAAATCAAGCTTGCGATGTTTGACCCGAACACCGCAGACTCCACTACTTTTCTTTCGCTTGGATTACCATTCTGGATGATAAAGAATATCCTGCACTATCGCTATAAACAAGGTAAATTCCGCCACCCGGAAGATTTCCGAAAGATATATGGACTCACGGAAGAACAATACCAGACTCTTCGTCCTTATATACAAATTACAGAAGATTTCAGTTCGACAAATAAAGACACGGTACGATTGTTAACCGCACCAAGCATACAACGGGACACCCTTGTGAAATATCTCCCGGGAACTGTCATCAGTCTCAACTCCGCAGATACCACCGAACTGAAGAAGATTCCGGGAATCGGAAGCAGCATTGCCCGGATGATTGTGAATTACCGCGAACGGCTGGGGGGCTTTTGCCGGATAGAGCAGTTACAGGAGATTCATCTAAAGGCAGAGAAACTCCGTTCGTGGTTCTCCATTGACACCCATCAGACACGCCGCATCAATTTAAATAAAGCCGGCATGGAACGAATGATGCATCATCCATACATAAACTACTACCAAGCAAAGGTTATCATAGAATATCGGAAAAAGAAAGGAATCTTAAAAAGTCTGAAGCAACTATCCCTTTATGAGGAGTTCACTCCTATTGATCTTGAACGGATCGAGCCCTACATTTGTTATAATTAATAAAAAAAAGATGCATTCCTATCACACCAGACAAGAATGCATCACACACAAACAAAACAAACACTCTACTATCATCTTCACAGACTTCCGTAGAGAAGCGACTATAAATATATAGCTAAAAGATAGAACACTTGCAAGGCTCTACCTTTTTGGTATACATTTTTAGAAATTAGGTTCTCTAATTAATCTTTTTTAATCATACCATCCACCATATGAACGGTCCGGTCCGTAATTTTGGCAAGCCCCTCGTCATGCGTCACAATGACAAAAGTCTGCCCCAGCCGGTCTCTCAAATCGAAGAATAGTTGATGTAAATCTTCTTTATTATGTGTATCCAGACTACCGGATGGTTCGTCTGCCAGAATAACTGCCGGATCGTTGATTAAAGCCCTCGCTACCGCTACCCGTTGTTTCTCGCCTCCCGACAGTTCATTCGGTTTATGAGAAGCCCGGTCAACCAACCCCATGAAATCCAGAATCTTCATAGCGCGTTCATGCGCCTCCTTCGAAGATACCCCGGCGATTAAAGCGGGAATCATCACATTTTCCAATGCCGTGAACTCCGGCAGTAGTTGGTGAAACTGGAAAACAAAACCAATATTCTTATTACGAAATGCAGATAGTTCTTTCTCCTTCATCCGACTCACCACTGTTCCGTCAATCTGTACCACACCTGCGTCCGGTTCATCTAAAGTGCCCATTATCTGCAATAACGTAGTTTTACCCGCACCGCTCGGGCCTACAATACTAACAATTTCTCCTTTGTTGATTTCCAGATCAATGCCTTTCAACACCTGTAATGAGCCGAAACTCTTCGTAATCCCTTCTAGTTTTATCATAATAGCCTTATAATCGTTTAATGACATATTCAGCCAGATAACACCCAAACACGGCCGGCATATAACTAACTGTTCCACATGTCGATTTCTTATTCTGTTCATCCTCCGTCAGCAATACCGCTTTCGGATCGGCTTGCTCCGTACTGAATACCACCGGAAGTTTCCGTTTCATTCCCATCTTCTGCAAACGCTTTGCACAGCCTTACTCAAACCACAATGATACGTCTCCCAAAGATCGGCAAAACGAACCTGAGTAATGTCACTCTTCGCCCCTGCTCCCATACTGGAAACTATCTTTATATGACGTTTCATCGCTTCATAAATCAGAAAGCATTTCGGACTGATCGTATCAATAGCATCTACTATAAAATCATATTTATCGGCATCCAGCAGTTCCGGTATATTTTCATCCTTCAGGTAAACAGGAAGGACAGTCAGCTCAATCGCCGGATTTATATCTTTATAACGGGCTGCCAACACTTCCGCTTTCGTCCTCCCCAGCGTGGAATGCATGGCCGGCAACTGACGATTCATATTAGTAGGCTGCACTGTATCGGCATCTACAATCGTCATCCGCCCGACACCTGCACGGCAAATCATCTCGGCGGCATAAGCACCTACTCCACCCAGTCCCACGACCAATACGTGCGCGTTCCGGATGCGTTCCATCTTTTCCTCTCCCTAACAGGAGTGCTGTTCTCTGTTGCCAGTCGTATCTTTCCATCAGTTTTTCTTTAACCATTTATAGAACCATTTACCCACTTTCTCATAATGTTGAGACTCATTATGTCCACGCGGATCAGAGAATGACACAATTTCCTGCGGTTCTCCAAACTGATCGGGATAGATGATAATCAAACTATTATTAGAGAAATATTTTCCCAGTTGCGCCGGCAGACGTTCAAAAGAGGTATCGTAAGAGATAGACCCGCGACGGGCAGAAACAACCACCAGCAAGTGGTCATAATTCACCTGTCCTGTCAATAACAGAAGATCTTCCCATTCTTCCAGGATGGAAAATTCTGTCGGGGTACCTGCATGTCTTTTCTTCACCAGTTGCTGAAGGCGCATCAATGTACGCTCATTGGCAAAGAAATGCACCCGACAGCCGAGGATGCTTCCCATACGGCAGAAATGTTCCACCCACTTTGAGAAACCCGATTCATATTCAGCCTTTGGCGGAACAGCAATATTAATTCGGCGCAGGGTGTTAACCGGCATCAGGAATTTGGCAATCATCACTTCACGATGCGTACCTTTCAATAGGCTTTCAGCCAGATGTCCGAAGAAAGAATCGACAATATTAGCCTTCCGGTGCAGACCGATCACAATATCCGTAGCTTCATATTCTTTAATCGTATGGATAATCCCCGAAGCAATATTCAAATCATAACGGCTCACCATCGTGACAGGCACATCGGCGGCAGCGGCAATCATAGCAGCCTTCTCCAAATTCCGTTTGCCCTGCTGCTCTTTCTTCTCCGAACTGTTATTGTCATTAATCACATTCAATGCCACCAATGCATTCTTTTGCTTGGCATCCTTTATCACCAAAGCCAGATTAACCAAATCTTCAATCGTCTCCGGATTAGCGACCGGAATCAGGATCTGCTCCTTATTTATCTGTTTAGCTTCTTCTTCCGCTTGCACATTTTCATCCAGAGCGAAACGGCGGGCCGAACGTTCGGTCACCAAAGAACTGATGACGCAAGTGAAAAGTATCATCACTACCGTGCCGTTCAATACATCATCATTCAACAAGCGTTCTCCATTCTCCATAATGATTTCATGGCCGATCAGTACTGCTGCCAGTGTAGCCGCAGCCTGCGCATTACTCAAGCCAAATATCATGCTCCGTTCATTCGACTGCATCCGGTATATCTTCTGCGTGATCCAGGCAGCCAACCATTTACTAAAGGTCGCCACCACCGTCATTACAATAGCCACCTTCAATGCTTCACCTCCGGTAAACAGGCTCCTTACATCAATAATCATCCCGACACCAATCAGGAAATAAGGAATAAACAAGGCATTTCCCACAAACTCCAGGCGGTTCATCAAAGGAGATACATGAGGAATCAAACGATTCAACACCAAGCCTGCCAGAAAAGCACCTAAAATTCCTTCCATTCCCACGAATTCCATCAATCCTCCTCCGAGGAAGACCATTGCCAGCACAAACACAAACTGCATCACGCTGTCATCATACTTCCGGAAGAACCAACGCCCGATACGGGGAAAGAAGAATACAATCAGGAATCCGAGAAAAGCCACTTTTGCCACAAGGAATACCCAGAACCAACCATCAACAGTGCCTTTAAACATACCACCTATGACGGCAAGAATAATCAAAGCAAGAGTGACGGTGACAGCCGTCCCCCCAATGGTTATATTGACGCTGCGCAAACGCGACAATCCATAACGGCTAATAATAGGATAGGCTATTAAAGTATGGGAAGCGTACATACTTGCCAATAACACCGCCGTGAGAAAGCCATAACCCAGCATACTCATACTACTCCATATTCCCAACGCCATCGGAATCAGAAAGGTGAGCCAGCCGAACACAACACTTTTCGTCCGGTTTTTCTTAAAGTCCTCCATATCCATTTCGAGCCCGGCAAGAAACATGATATAATATAATCCCACTTTGCCGAAGAGTTCGAAACTGCTGTCACGGTCGAGCACATGAAAGCCGTGTTCGCCAATCAATACACCCGCCAGAATCATGCCTATAATATGAGGTATATGAAGACGTCCGAGGATCATCGGAGCAAAGAGAATGATAATCAATACCAAAAAGAATACCCAAGTCGGGTCGGTAATCGGTAAGGTTAAATTAAAATCAAACAGGTTCATAGGCTGTGGCTTTAGGAATTCAATGCAAAGGAACAAAAAAGTTTGCAGAATCACAATGAATGTCCAGACGTATTATTCAGTAGTCAAGTAGTAAGTAGTTAAGTAGTAAATTACTGAATTAACCACTTGCAACTTTCCGTATTATCTTTATACAGGTCCTTCACAGGAATACAACGAGTGTATATATTACCAATCGTATTCTCCGTTGCGTAAAAAAACAAGAAAAAGATAATAATAGAATAACAAGCGGGAAAATATCCCACATCGCTCTTTGACATACTAGAAATGAAAACTATTGCCCTCAAAGCGTTGTTATTCTCTATGAAATTTTGTAACTTTGCAGAAAGTAATCTATGAAAGGAGAATTGCCCTATGAAGACAACTGATGAAATTCTGGAATTGCTACGCCAATTTAAGAGTGTTGCTGGTGAGAAGTACGGTATTGAGCAACTTGCTCTTTTCGGCTCCGCCGCACGGGGCGAACAGCGAGAAGATAGCGATATTGACATCTGTGTGAAGTTGCACAAAACCACCTTCCGCACCTATATGGCTATCAAGGAGGAACTTGAACATCTTTTTCATATTAAGGTAGATTTATTAACCCTGCACGAGAATATGCGTCAGTTGTTCCGGCAAAATATTGAACGCGATGCGATCTATATCTAATGAACAAATAGCGGATATGCTCCGCTTTGTGGAACGTCAGACTGTATTTGTTCTTGAAACTACGGCTGACGTTAAAACTTATCATGACTTCCTCACCAATATGAGCGGCATGGTGCTTTTCAACTCCACCTGCATGTGTCTGCAAACAATCGGTGAAACAATTCGCCAAGTGGATGAACTTACTGCTGGTAACCTTTTTGCTCGTTACCCGTCGACCCCATGGAAGCAAATCATCGGAATGCGTAATATTATCTCGCATGAGTATCTTTCGGTAGATACAGAACTGGTATTTGACATTACCCGCGAAGAACTCGCCCCCTTACTGACTGATCTCCGCCGTGTGCTTGCCGACATCGACAACGCTACATAACACTCCGTCCAACAACCACACTTGATTATACGCGTAAGGTTAAAGAAATCCACCGAAAAACTGAAATATTTCTCTCAAAAGCGATGTTTATATGCTAAATTGTTATAATTTTGCAGCCAAATCTTTCTATTCGACAGGAAAGAAATTCAATATTCACAATTTAACAAAAAAAAGATGAAAGTAGCTATTGTTGGCGTAAGCGGAGCCGTAGGACAAGAATTCCTGTGCTCGATGAGAGAAACTTCCCGATGGACGAGTTAGTTTTGTTCGGTTCTAAACGTAGTGCCGGAACAACTTACACTTTCCGCGGTAAACAGATCGAGGTGAAACTCTTACAACACAACGATGACTTTAAAGGGGTAGACATTGCTTTACTTCTGCCGGTGCAGGAACATCCAAGGAATTCGAAAAATAATCACCAAGTATGGTGCTGTGATGATCGACAACTCCAGCGCATTCCGTATGGATGCCGATGTACCTTTGTTGTGCCTGAAGTAAATGCCGAAGATGCATTGGAACGTCCGCGTGGCGTTATTGCCAACCCGAATTGTACGACTATCCAGATGGTAGTTGCACTGAAAGCCATCGAAAAGCTTTCTCATATAAAACCGTGCACGTGTCTACCTATCAAAGCAAGTGGTGCGGGTGCTGCTGCTATGGACGAATTGTACGAACAATATCGCCGTATTGGCAAACGAGCCTGTGACTGTAGAGAAGTTTGCCTATCAGTTGGCTTTCAACCTGATTCCGCAGATTGACGTATTCACAGAAAACGGTTATACGAAAGAGGAAATGAAATGTACAATGAAACACGTAAGATCATGCATTCTGACGTAAAGGTTAGTGCAACTTGTGTACGTGTTCCTGCATTACGCGCTCACTCTGAAAGTATCTGGATAGAAACAGAACGTCCGATTTCCGTAGAAGAAGCTCGTGAAGCATTCGCTAACGGTGAAGGGCTGGTTCTTCAGGACAATCCGGCAGAAAAGAATACCCGATGCCGCTGTTCACTGGGTAAAGATCCGGTATACGTAGGCCGTATCCGCAAAGACCTGACAAACGAAAACGGATTGACTTTCTGGATTGTAGGTGACCAGATCAAGAAAGGCGCTGCCCTGAATGCTGTTCAGATTGCCGAATATCTGATTAAAGTAAAAATATCTAATACAATAGACTGGATATAATATCCGGTCAATGACAGATAAGCCCAATAATCAACCGGCTTGCAATGTGATAGTGATCGCAATGCAAGCCGTTTTTTTTTCTAAATTACCTATTAAAGAAAAGGTACCCATTATTAGGTAAAAGATCCCCAGTTGCAGGTATTAAGATTTGTGAAAATAACTATTTATAGTGATTGATATAAACTTGGTTTTATCGAATTTTGCACAAAACTTATCTATGAAATATTGTCTTTTTAACATAGCATTCTGGGGCTGCTATTTTCAATTTATTTGAGGCCGCAGCTAATTCAAACATCTATACAATCTCGGGACGTGTGACCGAGCCCAAAACGAATTTTGCCCGGTGCTTCCATTCTCATTAAAGGCACCTATTTATGGGCTGTATCCAATCAGAAAGGCGAATTCACGATACAAGGAGTGCAGGAGGGAAAATATAATCTGGAAGTTTCTTTTCTGGGTTATGTACCGGCAACAATTCCGGTAAATGTGCACAGTAATATCAAAACCTACATATAGAACTCAAAGAAAACACGCTTGCACTGGATGATGTAGTCGTTACTGCACAAGCGCCCAAGAATGAGTTAAACACTACGCTCACTATCGGTAATAATGCGCTGGAACATTTGCAGGTATCCAACGTGAGCGATATCTCCGCTCTTCTTCCGGGAGGAAAACAAAAGTGCCGGATCTTACCACTAATAATATCTTCTCATTGCGCGACGGAGGGTCGACAGCCGGTAATGCACCCTTTGGGACAGCCGTTGAAGTGGATGGGGTACGTATCGGCAATAATGGCTCATTTGGAAATATGAACGGAGCAGATACCCGTAATATCACCGTGGCGGATATTGAATCGGTTGAAGTCATCACCGGAGTACCTTCGGCTGAATACGGGGATTTGAATAGCGGAATGGTCAAGATTCACACCCGGAAAGGGAAAACACCCGAACATATTATTGTCCATCAATCCCGCACCGAACAGGTTTCCTCTCCAAAGGATTGGATTTAGGAAACGACAAAGGCGTTATCAACATAAACGGAGAATGGACAAAGGCTACCCAAAAGTTGGTATCTCCTATTCGTCTTATACAAGAAGGGGATTCTCTGCCGGATATAGCAACACTTTCAGCAAAGTGTTCAGATTCGATATCGGTGTTACAGGTAATATCGGAGGAATGAATACCAAAGATGACCCGGATGCCTATTCGGGAGAATACAACAAAGTGAGGGATAACGTATTCCGGGCAAACACTTCACTGGCCGGCTGCTCAATAAATCGTGGGTCACCAACCTCAAGTTCGACGCATCGGTATACTACAATGACAATAACTCCCATGCACATACTTTCTATTCGTATACATCGGAACAGCCGGCTGTTCATGCCACGCAAGAAGGATATTTTATGGCAAGCAAACTGCCATATACCTACTTCGCAGATCAGATCATCGACTCCAAAGAACTGGATTATGCCGCATCGTTAAAGTATGAATGGAACAGACGGTTCAAGACTGTAAACAGCAACCTGAAAGCGGGTGTTCAGTGGAAAGCAACAGGGAATGTGGGTGAAGGAGAATATTACAAAGACCCTTCACTGGCTCCGAACGGTTATCGCCCCCGCCCTTACACCGCTTATCCATATATGCATAACGTTTCGCTTTATGCCGAAGAAAGTCTGTCGTTACCAGTGGGAAACACCCTGCGACTGATGGCGGGAGTGCGTTGGGAACATTTGTTTATCAAGGGAACGAACTATAAAAACCTGAATACTCTTTCACCACGTTTCAATGCCAGATGGCAGTTGAACGAACATATCGCTATCCGTGGCGGTTGGGGAATCACTGAAAAGCTTCCCTCTTCTATACCTTGTACCCCAAACAGGAATACCGGGACATACAGACATTCGGTTTTCCTATAATAACAATGAATCATCTTATATCTATTACAGCCAGCCCTACACATTACTGCACAATGAGAATCTACGCTGGCAACGGAATCAGAATTCGAATTGGGCATTGACGTCCATATAGCCCGGACCAGGATTTCGCTAGTCGGTTATTTCAACCGTACCAAGTTACCGTATAAATACACGAGTTCCTATAACCCGTTCTCTTACGATGTTCTCCAATTACCGGAGGGATTCACTATGCCGACTAATCCGCAAATCAATGTGGATAATCAGACGGAATGGTGTACATACGTGACAATGCATCGAGCTACTGGACTCCTATGGATGTAAAGGTGACCGACCAGACTTTGTCAAGTCAACCTCTCCCGATAATGGAATGGACGTCATTCGCCGGAGCGGAAATGATTGTTGATTTCCGGAAATAACTCCTATCCGTACGCAATTCCGGTTAGATGCCTCCTATGCTTATACTAAATATATCGACAATTCTTTGTCCTATTATTATCAGAACGGATGGTCGCACACCAGTCTTGCCAACCGCTCCTACCAATATGTAGGTATCTATGCCAATGGCGACAACTTATCGACGACTGCCAACGGTAAACGTACCCACTCATTGGATGCCAATATCACAGCCATCACCCGTATTCCGAAAGCCGCTGATTATTTCATGCAGACTGGAGGCTTCGCTTGTGAAGCGTTCGCAGAATATCTCCGAATATAAGGGAAAAGAATACGCGTTCAACGTAAGTGAAAGCAGCAATGCCCAAACGGGTGGAAGCATTTATAACGGCGACTCTTATACGGCTATCTGGCCGGTGGCATATCTCGACCTGAACAATGAGATGCATCCTTTCACGTCAGCCGAAGCCGAGAATCCGGAATTCTCTTATCTGATACGCAAATCGGGCAATGCCTACACATTTGCAGCGGATGGATATGATCCTTATTTCTCCGCCAATATCAACATAACCAAAGAGATTGGCGACCATGTGTCTCTTTCTCTCAACGCTATCAATTTCACCAATTCACGGCCGTATGTAAAATCTCATGCAACCGGTGTGAGCGCGCTCTTTACCCCGGATTTCTATTATGGACTTACTTGCCGTATTAAATTTTAAAGATATGAAGCAGTCTATCTACATATTATTACTAACAGTGACCGGCCTCCTTGCAGGATGCACGGATCTTGATAAAGAGAATCCGTACGACGATCAGTTGCACAGCCTGCAAGTGACTGCCGTATACCCGGATGGATACTCGGAATATCTCCGGGAAGGAGTGACCGTAAAGATTGAAGACGTCGACCGTGGAAATTCTTATAAGGCTAAAACCGACAAGAACGGAGTGGCGCAATTCTCTCTGACTAAAGGTATATATCGCGTGCAGGTCAGCGACAAGGACGGACAGGATATTTTCAACGGACTGGCCGATAATGTGAAACTGACCAGCGGAAACATGGCGTTCAACCTCCCGCTCATCCATTCCAGAGCCGGAGCTATTATTATTAAGGAGATTTATTGCGGAGGATGTACAAAGTTGCCGCTGGAGGGAAACTACCAGTCCGACAAATATATAATCCTGCATAATAACGATTCGGAAGTGCAATATCTCGATAGTTTATGTTTCGGAGCGCTCGATCCTTACAACTCACAAGCTACCAATGTATGGGTAACGCAGGATGAAATAACCGGAGCAACCATCTTCCGGGATTTTGCTCCCATCGTTCAGTGCATCTGGCAGTTTGGCGGTACCGGCAAGACTTTCCCGCTTCAACCGGGAGAAGATGCAGTGATTGCCATCAATGGGGCAGTTGACCATGCAGCGCAATACCCGCAATCTGTCAATCTGAACAAACCGGGATACTTTGTCTGCTACAATAACGTTTATTTTCCGAATACACAGTATCATCCGGCTCCGGGGGATCAAATCACACCGGATCATTATCTGAACGTGGTATTGAAAACCGGACAGGCGAATGCTTACTCGTTCTCTATCTTTTCTCCTGCTACGGTTATCTTTAAAGCTAAGGATACCACGATACAGGACTTTGTTCTAAAAGAGGGAAGTGTGATACAAAAACCGGGAAGTACCACCGACCGGGTGATAGCAGTTCCGCTCGATTGGGTGATTGATGGAGCGGAAGTGTACTACGGTGGTTCCTCCAACAACAAGAAACGTATATCTCCTTCCATCGACGCAGGATATGTCACTCAAAGTGCGACATACAACGGACGCAGCTTATATCGACATGTGGACGAAGAAGCTACGCAGGAAGCAGGTTATGAAGTATTGATGGACACCAACAACTCTTCTACCGATTTTTATGAAAGAGAAAAACAATCTTTGCATGAGTGAGATGAAAAAAATATGTATAACAGGTCTTTGGTTACTATGTATAGTGTACGGTGTTTCGGCACAGACTTACGACATTATAGAACGGCGTAATTCCTGGAATGCCGGAGAAAATGTCACAGGTATCAGGATGGATAGCATCTCTTCTTCCTATGCCGAACTGTATGGTAAGAATAACCATGGTGATTTCTACCACTCTTACGAAGCGGAGAAATCATGGAATGCCGGAGCAATAGCCAAGTCTATCACTCATCTGAAAGGGTATTCGCTGACTGGTTCTTTCTCATTCAATCATACTTCCGGTAAGGACATGAGTGGTTCCATGTTTATCCAGCCGGGATTTTATCCGGTAGACATTCTGGAGTTCACTCCCGGACGCAAAAACCTGCAACGGTACGCTTTCATGGGCGGTATTGCATCAGATATTGCACCTAACTGGCGATTGGGAGGAAAGATTGACTTTGCCGCCTCCAACTATTCCAAACGGAAAGACTTGCGACATACCAATTACCGGCTGGATTTGAAAGTAGCCCCTAGTGTGATGTATCACTCGGGCGATCTAGCCATCGGTTTTTCTTATATGTTCAGCAAAAACAGCGAATCGGTCAAGGCGGAAGTAATCGGGACTACCGAAAACTCCTACAACGCCTTCTTGGACAAAGGACTGATGTATGGAGCTTATGAAGCATGGGACGGCAGCGGGATTCATCTAAGCGAATCGGGAATCAACGGCTTTCCGATCAAAGAACTGTCTAACGGGGGAGCACTGCAACTTCAATGGAAGAGATTTTATGGAGATATCGAATATACCTATTCTTCGGGGTCTGCCGGTGAAAGAGATGCTATCTGGTTCAAATTCCCCACTCACCGGATTGCCTCTCATTTGAGTTATCATTTCAAACAGGGAAAGAAAGAGCATTTTCTACGATTGAACCTGCAATGGTCACATTTGGTCAACAACGAGAATGTGATTAATAAGGAGACTGTTAACGGAATAACGACGACTTATATCAACGGCTCCAACCGCATTTTCGAAAGAGATGCTTTCTCGGTCCATCCCGAATATGAATTTATAAGTCCTCGTACAGAAGTTCGTTTGGGAACACATATTTCAACTTTCAAACGACTGACTACCCAGATGTATCCGTATGTAGCGTCGGAAAAGATGCTTTGTACGCAGACGTATGTATCCAGCGTGTTTCATATAGGGAAATTTGACTTAAAGGCAGCCGCTTCCTTTGCCATAGGAAACTCTACCGAGAAAAGCAGAGTCATTACAACAGATACGGAGCCGGGTGATCCTCCTTATCGCCTGACAGATTATTATAATCTGCAGAATGAATATGCTACTGCTCCACAAGCAACGCTTCGTCTCGGTTTACGCTATCATTTCAACCATGGGATCTATGCTGAAGTACAGGGAAGTTATACACGCGGTTTCAACCTTCACTATATAGATGGTTCGAGCCGTTGGAATGAGACTATCAAGTTAGGATATACTTTTTGAGGACCGGGATATGCTTTTTGAAAACAATGAATATATATATAAACTAAATTATTAAGCAATGAAAAAGAGTTTAACATTTATCTTTGCAGCAGCACTTCTGGTATCTTGCCAGCAGGAAGAGAACGAAACGCTGACACCTGCCAACAGTCGTATTACTATCTCGCCTGTTATCACACGCGCTACCGAAGTTAACTTTGAGACCGGAGATAAAATTGGCGTTACAATCATCCAAAACGGTGACTTCGTATATGCGGAAAATAAACAGATGACATTCAATGACGGAGTATTTGCAGGTGACTTGCTTTGGTACCCGGAAGGAAATGACAAATCGCAGATAGTAGCATACTATCCTTATAGAGAAGGTAATACTCCTACTTCTTTTTCTGTAGAAGCCGATCAGACCACCGGATATGGGGCATCAGACCTTATGGCAGCAAGCAATAAAGATGTACTTCCTACTGTAAATACTATAACAATGAACTTTAAGCATCTGCTTACCAAACTGGTCATTAATGTAACAAAGGAAGTAGAAGCCAACATAACATCCATTGCATTGAAAGGCTCTATCCCGACTGCAACTCTTGATCTGGCTGCCCTTACAGTTACTGCTGACGCGAATGTCGCAGCTACAAACATTACGGCACAGGTTGTTGAAGCGAACAAAACTTACCGCGCCCTCATCGTTCCCCAAACGGTAGCTTTGACGCTCGAAGTAGCAACTTCTGATGGCAAGACCTTGTCGCAGAAACTCACATCTACTACTTTAGCGCAAGGAGGACAATACAGCGTAAACATCCGTGTATTGCCTGACGATATAGAGGTTAAACTTATCGGTGACATCGAAAACTGGACAGATGAAGGTGAAATCGGAGCAGACAATGAGATTCCTTTCGAAGAACATCTCGATGAGAACTATTTCTTATACGATAATGTAAAATATAACACGGTAACTTTGGCAAACGGTACTACGTGGATGGCTGAACCGCTTATCTATCTTCCGAAAGGATATACTCCTTCTACCGATCCTACTGCTGATAGCCATGTTTGGTACCCGTATGAAATCAAAGCTGACGGTGCAACCGTAGCCACAACAGAGGAAAGTGCTATCAAAGAATTAGGTTATCTATATGATTTCCAAGTTGCACTGGGCGGTAAGGAAATTACTGAAAGTAATCTGAACTCTTTTGAAGGAGCGCAAGGTATTTGTCCGAAAGGTTGGCACATACCAACACGTCTGGAATACTTTAATCTGGTAGGAAAAACAACGAATGATGTCGACGGCAAGGTACCGGCTAATGGTGATAAAGCTCTTTTCTATGATGCAGTTTATGACGGTGCCAAAATATCATCACTGAATAATGCAGGATTCAATTACCAATTCTCCGGCGTTCGTATGGCAACAAGCCTTACAGGTGCCGGCAGCTATCAAAAAACGGCAATAGCAGAAGATGCCAATATTCAAACTGCATGGCACGGAAAACCGGCAATGAATTATCTTATGACTTCGACTGCCTTCAAGCCCGTATACAATAGCACCAGCGGACTACTTACCAATATACAGTTCTTTGGATTAATGAGTACAATCAATGCAAAGTATTCGGAAGGCAGATTATCATTATCTTATGTCAGCATTAAAGCCGGTATGCAACTCCGTTGCGTAAGGGATCAAGCTGCCAACTAAAGGAGTAGTATTTGTTTCAAGCATGGTTGAAACTCCCCGCCCGTAAGGCGAACTATTAAAAGCTATAAACAAACGAAAAACAGATTACAAACTATATAAAAATGAAGCAATAACAATGAAAACAAAAAAGCTAACAATCGCAATTGCCCTTATGGCAATGACTTTTATCGGAACTTCATGTGGTAACAAACAACAGAAAAGCGCATCAGAAGTGACTACAGAGCAGTCTGCATCTTCCGCTTTGGAAATTGATTCTCTCCTTGCCAATGCCGAAAACCTTGCAGGACAAGAAGTAACTATTGAAGGCGTTTGCACACATACCTGCAAACATGGTGCAAAGAAAATCTTCCTGATGGGCAGTGACGATACCCAAGTGATCCGTGTAGAAGCCGGAACATTGGGAGCCTTCGACCCTAAATGCGTGAACTCTATCGTCCGTGTTACCGGAACATTGAAAGAACAACGCATCGACGAAGCCTACCTCCAAAACTGGGAAGCACAACTCAAAGCACAAGCTGCCGAAAAACACGGAACCGGTGAAGCCGGATGCGACTCTGAAAAGAAAGCGCGTGGCGAAACAGCCAACAGTCCCGAAGCCCGCATCGCAGACTTCCGCGCAAAAATAGCCGACCGCAAAGCAGAAACAGGAAAAGAGTATTTATCTTTCTATTTTATGGAAGCCAACTCGTATGAAGTGGAGTAGTACTGTCCGTAAATGGAGTCGGCTCATACACCGTGACCTGTCATTTTTCTTTTCCGGAATGGTATTGATATATGCCATTTCCGGAATTGTAATGAATCACCGTGACACGATTAATCCGAACTTCTCCATCACACGGAAAGAATATAAAATAGCGGAAAAGCTACCGGACAAAGCAGGAATGAGTAAAGAGAAAGTACTTACTCTACTGGAACCGTTGGGAGAAACCGGCAACTATACCAAATTTTACTTCCCGAAAACGGACGTAATGAAAGTCTTCCTGAAAGGCGGCTCCAACCTCCTGATAAACGTGAAGACAGGAGAAGCGGTATATGAATCCGTCACCCGTCGCCCGCTTATCGGAGCGATGTCCCGTTTACATTACAATCCGGGACAATGGTGGACTTACTTCGCGGATATTTTCGCTATCGCCCTTATTATCATTACTCTTTCCGGCATCATCATGCTGAAAGGGAACAAGGGCATTATCGGCAGAGGAGGAATAGAACTCATTGTTGGAATCTTAATTCCCATTCTTTTCCTTTTCTTCTTTTGAATCGAAATAACAGATAAAATCAAATGGAACAAATTATCGAATGTAACAACCTGACGCACTACTACGGTAAACGGTTGATTTACGAAAACCTTAGTTTCACAGTGCCCAAAGGACGTATCCTAGGACTATTGGGAAAGAACGGTACGGGCAAAACCACCACTATCAATATCTTGAGCGGTTACCTGAAACCCCGTTCGGGAGAATGTCGCATCTTCGGACAGGAGATACAGACCATGGCACCGGCTCTGCGCCGCCATATCGGACTGCTCATCGAAGGTCATGTGCAATACCAATTCATGACCATCACCGAAATAGAAAAATTCTACGCAGCCTTCTACCCCGGCCAGTGGAAAAAAGAAGCGTACTACGAACTGATGAATAAATTGAAAGTAGCTACCAGACAGCGCATCTCACGTATGTCCTGCGGACAGCGCTCTCAAGTAGCTCTCGGACTGATTCTCGCACAAAACCCGGAACTTCTGGTACTGGACGACTTCTCGCTCGGACTCGATCCCGGCTACCGCCGCCTGTTTGTGGACTATCTCCGCGACTATGCCCGTTCGGAAGGTAAAACCGTCTTTCTGACCTCGCATATCATTCAGGATATGGAACGTCTCGTTGACGACTGTATTATTATGGACTACGGAAAGATACTGATTCAGAAACCAATCGCCGAATTACTGGAAAAAGGACGCCGCTACACCTTCACCATTCCCGAAGGTTACGAGCTTCCTGCATCGGATGATTTCTACCATCCTTCCATCATGCGGAACCAGTTGGAGACTTTCTCCTTCCTGCAACCGGCAGAAACAGAAGCCAAACTGAAATCAATGTCAGTGCCCTATACAGACTTGCACTGTGAGCAAGTCAATTTGGAAGATGCCTTTATCGGCCTCACCGGGAAATACTGATTAAATTAAGAATAAGAGTTGGCAACTCGTAACCCATAAATCATCATTCATAAATCATAAATCCTCAAGAATGTACGCTATATTTTATAAAGAATGGATAAAGACACGGTGGTATTTTCTGCTTGCCGTGCTCGCCACACTTGGTTTTACAGGCTACTGTATGCTCCGCATCAACCGGGTGGTAGAAATGAAAGGGGCTGCCCATGTATGGGAAGTCATGCTGCAACGGGATGTCATCTTCATTGATATGTTGCAATATATCCCTCTGATTGCCGGAATCCTGATGGCAATCGTGCAATTTGTCCCCGAGATGCAACGCAAATGTTTGAAACTGACCCTCCATCTGCCTTATCCGGAACTGAAAATGACGGGCAATATGTTACTCTCCGGGCTCATACTGCTTCTTGTCTGCTTCGCTTCCAATTTCTTGTTGATGGAGGTATATCTGAACGGAATCCTTGCCCATGAGCTCAAAAACCACATACTGCTTACCGCTTTAACGTGGTATCTCGCCGGCATCTCCGGCTATCTACTCGTCGCATGGATTTGCCTCGAACCGGCATGGAAACGCCGTATCCTGAATCTCATTATCGCAGTATTGTTACTCCGAATCTTCTTCCTGTCGCCTACACCGGAAGCATACAACAAGTTTCTCCCTTATTTAGTGGTCTATACTTTGTTGACAGCCTCTTTCTCGTGGCTCTCTATCGTACGGTTCAAGGCCGGAAAACAGGATTAACCAATAAAAAAATTAAAGATTTAAAATTAAAAGATTGAGAAATGAGACGTTTCAGTACCATACTATTATATGTAACCATCGCTTTTCTGCTTCTTTGGCAGTTGCCCTGGTGCTACAATTTCTTTGTCGTAAAGCCAGAAAAGACTCCCTTTACCCTGTATAGTTTCGTAATTGGCGATTTCGCCCAGATGGGACAAGAAGAAGGGAAAGGAACCGTGCGCCGCGACCTTGCAGGAAACATTTATTCGGAAGCTGCTTTCGACAGCATCCTGCCTATGTTTTATTTCCGTCAGTTGATGTCTGATGAGCGTTTTCCGGATACCATTCAAGGAATCGCAATGACTCCTAAAATGGTGCAGACAGAAAACTTCAACTTCCGCAGTGTGCCTTCGGATATAAACGCACCTTCTATCGGGCTTTACCCACTGATGGAATCTATGTCAGGACGTGTGGACCTGAAAATGCCGGATGACGTATTCCGTATCACCTCCAAAGGGATCGAATTTATCGACATGGCTACCAACAGCGTGAAGGAAGACAAAAGCCTTCAGTTTACCGAAGCTATGACTAAGAAGGATTTTCGTTTTCCGGCAACGGAAATCGTAGGAAATCCGACGGTGAAAAAGGAGTATGACGAAGGTTATCTTCTGTTGGATGCCGACCGTCGTCTGTTTCATCTGAAACAGGTGAAAGGACGCCCGTATGTCCGTGCCATCACCTTGCCTGAAGGCCTGACATTAGAACATCTGTATCTGACCGAGTTCAGAAACAAAAAGACGCTTGCTTTTATGACCGATGTCAACAAGGCTTTCTATGTGTTGCAGAACCGGACGTATGAAATCGTTAAAACAGGAATCCCGGCATTTGATCCGGAAACGGATGCGCTCACCATCATCGGTAATATGTTCGACTGGACAGTCCGCGTGACAACTCCGGCTTCAGATAACTATTACGCATTGGATGCCAACGATTATTCGCTGATAAAGAAGCTGGAGAACGAATCGAACGTTCATTCCATGCCAGGTATTACGTTCACATCTTACACAGATAAATATGTAATGCCACGCTTCGAATAATGTTTCAATAATTGAATGTAACATGGGTGAGGGGTTATCAAAAGTCACATTTAATTTATTGACTTTTGATAACCCCTCACTGTTTCCTTTCCACGCATTTAGAGAAAACAAAAGGATTTACAATTATTTCTTCAATAAGTATGTTTTTTCCAGCAAAAAGGTTTACCTTTGCCGACTCATTCAACTATTTAAACCGCAATTGCTTCTGCATTATACTCAAACAAATACGGTAAAACGAAATAACTCAAACTAAAAACCGTATGAAAGTTTACCAAGCATTTGCTTTCCTAAGTATCTTCATCATATTGTTCTATAATTGTTCGCTCCCTGCTGATGACGAAAAAAAGGGAGAATTAGGAGGAGGAGACACTATCACACCCGAACTTCCCTGGGAAGGAGAGATGGACAAATTCACCATCAACTCTAAAGAAGGAATCCATCTGAATGATCCACAGGAAGACGCCGGAACAGCTTATGTCACCATTCCTTCTACCTCTATAAAAAATACCCGTTGGGAATTTGGAGTTCACCTCACCTTCAACCCCTCCGCCAACAATTATGCACGATTTTATCTGACTTCTTCCTCAAACATTCTTTCCGGTAATTTAAACGGCTATTATATTCAGATTGGAGGAGCAAAAGACAATGTAGCTCTTTATCGTCAAAACGGAGAGCAGTCTAAACTACTGGCTTCGGGAAGAGAACTGATGAAAGGCGACTCATCACCGAAACTATATATAAAAGTAGAACGTGACAATAACGGTTACTGGACTTTTTGGACACGGCTTGAATCCGAGAATGAATACGTAAAAGAAAAACAGATAAAAGATACCGATATACAGACTTCCCGCTACTGCGGTATATACTGCATTTACACCAAAACCCGTTGTAAAGGATTCACGTTCCATCACATACAGTTGTCTAATGACGTAGAAACGAACACATCACCCGACGAAACACCCGATAACCCCGATACGGACCTTCCAGATAATCCGGACACTCCCGAACTACCGAGAGATGTGAGAGGTATGCTTCTTTTCAATGAAATAATGTATAACAATGCCACTGATGGTGCAGAATATGTAGAAATCTATAATCCAACTGAACAGGCAGTCATTTTACCCGCACTTTATCTATATAAAATGCATGAAGACGGGACAATATACAATACTACTATCCTTCAAAATGAGAGTCCTTCTACTCCCCTAGCCATTCCTTCCAAAACTTATCTTTGTTTCACGAAATACTTCAACAGAGTTGTTCAGAAACATAAAGTTGGTGGAGAAAATATAATAATTATACCGAACTTCCCGGCACTGAACAATAATGGTGGGTATCTGGCACTTTCGAGTAGTAAAGAGACTGCACCAGGACATACTTTTGACACTTGTTGTTTTAGAGATGAAATGCACACCATTGACAAAATAACCGGCATTTCGCTTGAAAAGAAATCTCCGGAGTTGTCCTCGCTCAATAAAAACTGGCGTTCGTCCAAACACGCGACCGGAGGCACACCGGGAATAAAAAATAGGTAAGAGTATACATATCTATGATAAATTCCCTACTTTTGTAGACAAAGATAAACTAATTCGGATCATTCATCCTCAAACGAATTTAAATAGCAGATATGAGTCCAGCCGTTATATCTATCACTATTGTGGCATACTTTATAATCCTGTTCACTATCTCTTATATAGCAGGACGCAAAGCTGACAATGAAGGGTTCTTCGTAGGAAACCGTAAATCGGCATGGTATGTTGTTGCTTTTGCCATGATTGGTTCCACCATTTCGGGAGTTACTTTTGTATCTGTTCCGGGCATGGTACAAGCCAGTAGTTTCTCTTATCTGCAAATGGTACTCGGCTTTATAGTCGGACAGTTTATTATCGCCTTTGTGCTTGTTCCACTGTTCTATCGGATGAATCTGGTTTCTATCTATGAATATTTGGAGAACAGATTCGGAGCTTCATCCTATAAAACAGGAGCATGGTTCTTCTTTATCTCAAAGATGCTGGGAGCTGCCGTTCGACTATTTCTGGTATGCCTGACGCTGCAACTGCTGATCTTCGAGCCTTTCCATCTTCCTTTCCTGTTGAATGTCATACTTACCGTATTTATAGTATGGCTCTATACTTTCCGGGGCGGAGTGAAATCATTGATATGGACGGATGTATTGAAAACATTCTGTCTGGTAGTCTCTGTGGTACTATGTATCTATTATATAGCCTCCAACTTGCACCTCAACTTTAGCGGCCTGGTTACTACCATATCAGATAGTGACTTCTCCAAAACATTCTTCTTCGACGACGTGAACGACAAACGCTATTTCTTCAAACAGTTCCTTGCAGGAGTGTTCACTGTCATTGCCATGAACGGGCTCGACCAGGATATGATGCAACGCAATCTTAGCTGCAAGAATTTCCGGGATTCACAGAAGAATATGATTACAAGCGGTATCTCACAATTCTTTGTCATTCTGCTTTTTCTGATGCTGGGAGTACTGTTATATACGTTTACAGCACAGCAAGGCATTGGGAATCCGGAAAAAAGCGACGAGTTGTTTCCGATGATTGCTACCGGAAATTATTTTCCCGGCATAGTCGGAATATTATTCATTATCGGACTGATAGCCTCCGCCTATTCTGCAGCCGGTTCTGCCTTGACGGCACTGACCACTTCCTTTACTGTAGATATTTTACATGCACAGAAAAAAGGAGAGGCGGCACTTAGCCAAATACGCAAACATGTACATATCGGTATGGCAGTTGTGATGGGAGCAGTCATTTTCGTATTCAATCTGCTGAACAACACCAGTGTGATTGATGCGATTTACACATTGGCCAGTTATACGTATGGTCCTATCTTAGGACTGTTCGCTTTCGGCATCTTCACCAAGAAACAAGTTTATGATAAATATATTCCGTTGGTAGCTATCGCTTCTCCTATTCTTTGCTATATCCTGCAAAGAAATTCGGAAGCATGGCTCAACGGTTACCAAATTAGTTACGAGTTGTTGATAATCAATGCCCTGTTCACATTCCTTGGACTTTGTTTGTTCATCAAAAGACAAGACAAAGAAACATCTTACACAACTCATACTACAAAACAAGAAGTAAAATAATGAAAACAACAATCAACTGTTTTCTTCCTTTCAGCCGGTTGGAAGAAACTGTGCAAACAGTTAAGGAGTTACGTGCATCGACGCTGGTAGACAAAATTTATTTATTGGCATCGCCAATTACCAATGTCTGTATTCCCGGATGCGAACTCATCTCTGTAGAAAAAATGCAGTCTACACAAGCGATGCGAGCTATTGCAGAACATTCTGATAAAACATATACCTTGCTCTATACCAAACACACTGCACTAAAAATAGGCATGTTCGCTCTTGAAAGAATGGTTCAAGTAATGGAAATGACCCAAGCTGGCATGGTATATGCAGACCATTACCAACAGATAGACGGTGTGCAAAAAACAGCTCCGGTCATTGATTACCAACCCGGTAGCCTGCGTGACGACTTCAATTTCGGCTCGGTTTTACTGTTCAATGCCAACGCATTCAAGGAAGTTATAGAAAATACGGAAGAGGAATATCAATATGCAGGCTTGTATAATTTAAGACTCAAAATATCCCAAAAGAGCAAACTGGTACACATCAACGAATATCTATATACCGAAGTAGAAAGTGACAAGCGGAAAAGCGGTGAGAAGCAGTTCGATTATGTAGACCCTAAAAACCGTCAGGTACAGATCGAAATGGAACAGGCATGCACCAACCATTTGCAGGAAATTGGCGGATATCTTTATCCAATCTTCCATCCCGTAGACTTCTCTTCCCACACTTTTGAATATGAAGCTTCTGTCATTATACCCGTACGCAACCGTATTCGCACAGTCAAAGATGCCGTACGCTCGGCACTGAACCAGCAAACGACCTTTCCGTTCAATGTCATTGTCATCGACAATCATTCGACAGACGGAACCAGTGAAGTTCTCCGTGAACTTAGTTCGGACAAGCGCCTGATTCACGTCATTCCCGAAAGAGATGACCTCGGTATAGGCGGATGTTGGAACATAGGTATCCATCACGAGAAATGCGGAAAGTTTGCCGTCCAACTTGATAGCGATGACGTGTATAAAGACGAACATAGCCTGCAAATCATCATTGATACTTTCTATAAACAGAAATGTGCAATGGTAATCGGCACTTATATGATGACTAACTTTGATATGCAGGAAATTGCCCCCGGCATCATCGATCATAAGGAATGGACGCCCGACAACGGACGAAATAATGCATTACGTATCAACGGTCTGGGAGCTCCCCGTGCATTCTACACGCCCATTCTTCGGGAAATCAAAGTCCCGAACACAAGCTATGGAGAAGATTATGCCCTTGGATTGAAAATTTCACACGATTATCAGATAGGCAGAATATACGACGTGATTTACCTTTGCCGCCGTTGGGAAGGCAACTCGGATGCTGCACTGCCTGTTGAGAAAATCAACCAGAATAATCTATATAAAGACCGACTTCGTACGTGGGAATTGGAACAGCGCATCCTGCAACAAGAAACGACATTAGAGAAAATTCAGCAAAAAATCGAACAGTTATTCCAAAAGCAAACTCTTTCTTGGGAACTAGCCAAAGAGAATTACCAAGCATTGGAACAGTATCGGTCACGAACAAAAGAAATATCCAAGTGGTTTGGTAACAATTGTTTAAGTGCGAAACTATTCTTTAATCCGAAACGTATTCTTTCGGCTACCGCACAGACAGATACTGCCTCCATTCACTCACGGCCTTGCTTCCTCTGCCAAACAAACCGACCGCAGGAACAAGAGTTCATCAGTTACAGGAATTATCAGATACTGGTTAATCCCTATCCCATATTTAAACACCACTTTACAATTGTAGATAAGGAACACAAGTCACAATCCATAGCCGGGCGTTTTAAAGATATGATAGAACTCACCGACATTATGGAAGAATACTTCCTTTTGTATAATGGACCGGAATCTGGAGCTTCCGCTCCCGATCATGCCCATTTTCAAGCTTGCAGTAAAGAGGAAAGTATACAGGGAGCCTATTACGATCGCATGGAATTAATAGATAACGACAAGGTGCAAATTAGTTATAAAGATTTCCCGTGCAGTTTCATCAGGATTCAGGCGGAAAATAAGAAAACAATGTCGAAAACCTTCCATCTGATTTACGACATCTTAGCTACCAATAATAACGGAAAAGAACCAATGATGAATATTCTTGCCTGGTATGGTTTGGAACGCACCAAAGAGGATTTTAGAGAGCGCTACGAAGAAGAATTTGAATCAGTGGCCGAACACCCTTACAATTGTGTTATCTTCTTACGCAGCAAACATCGTCCTGACTGCTATTACGCAAAAGGAGACGAACAAATTCTCATCAGTCCTGCTATTGCTGAAATGAACGGCATATTCCCTATAGTACGTGAAGAGGATATGGAGAAACTGACTCCTGAAAAGGTATATGATATCTATCGGGAAATATCTATATCCAAAGAAAAACTGCAAAAAATACTAGAACGTATTAAAGCTGTATTATGACTCAACCTCAAATAACAGTCGGTATCCTTTCCGGGAAAGAGATTGAATTCTCTTTCCCGGTGAAATTTAGTTCTTCTGTCGGAACGGAAATTTCCGGGACACAGAAAGTTATTTATCAGGATGGGAAGATTCATTGGCAAGGGAAAGAGTACGACGAATTATCCTTCATTCCTCCACAAAATGCGCATGCTTTCTTTGAACTGAAAGATGTGACCATCGGAATCAACTTCCATTGGGAACGCAAAGAAGTCCAGAAATTCAAAGGGGAATTAAAGATTATCATCGAAGGAGAACAACTAACCGCCATCAATGTGATTTCCATTGAAGAATATCTTACCAGTGTAATTTCATCAGAGATGAGCGCAACAGCTTCTTTAGAACTACTAAAGGCTCACGCCGTCATCTCCCGAAGCTGGCTACTCGAAAAAAATAAAGAATTAAGAATGAAGAATGAAGAATTTAAAAGAACTTTGCAAAAAGACAGCGCAGCCAATTCTTCATTCTTCATTCCTAATTCTTCATTTATTAAGTGGTATGACCATGAAGCACATAGAAATTTCGATGTATGTGCCGATGATCATTGCCAGCGTTATCAGGGAATTACACGAGCCTCAACACCACAAGCCATCGAAGCAGTCTCCGCCACGCGGGGGGAAGTGCTGATGTATAAAGGAGCGATTTGTGATGCCCGTTTCTCTAAATGTTGTGGCGGAGCTTTTGAAGAGTTCCAAAATTGTTGGGAAAACGTAAAGCATCCTTATCTAATCAGACAACGGGATAGCAAGACTGAAAAACAACTTCCCGATTTGAACATAGAGGCGGAAGCTGATAAATGGATACGTACCTCACCTGTTGCTTTTTGTAATACGCAGGATAAGAAAATTCTAAGCCAAGTACTAAACAACTACGATCAGGAAACAGCAGACTTCTATCGTTGGAAAATCAGTTATTCGCAGCAGGAGCTTTCAGAACTGATTCATCAACGTTCAGGGATTGATTTCGGACAAATCATTGATTTAATTCCTGTAGAACGGGGAACATCCGGACGTCTTGTCCGATTGAAAATTGTAGGAACCTTGCGAACGCTTATTATCGGGAAAGAACTGGAAATACGCCGTACCTTATCTACTTCTCATCTGTATAGTTCCGCCTTCGTAGTAGACAAGGAATATGAGGAAAAAGGACATAAAGAGGATAAAATCCCTTCACGATTCATCCTCACCGGAGCCGGCTGGGGACATGGAGTAGGGCTTTGCCAGATTGGTGCTGCCGTAATGGGAGAGCAAGGTTACAAATATGAAGAAATACTGTCTCACTATTACCCCGGCAGTACGCTCGAGAAACAATATCAATAAAAAAGAATAATACCATGACAACCCCCACTATAAAAAGAAATCCCTGGAGCTGGATACCCACCCTCTACTTCGCAGAAGGGCTGCCATACGTAGCGGTAATGACGATTGCTGTTATCATGTACAAGCGTTTAGGATTATCCAATACGGAAATAGCCTTATACACTTCCTGGCTCTATCTTCCCTCGGACTATCAAACCGCTATGGAGTCCATTCGTCGACCGGTGAAAACGAAGCGTGCGGATTATTGCCATGCAAGGTTTCATCGCTGCCGGATTTGCAGGAATAGCCTTCTTTATTCCGACTGCTCATTATGTACAGTTGACTCTTGCTTTTTTCTGGCTGTTGGCGTTCAGTTCCGCTACGCATGACATCGCTGCAGACGGTTTCTATATGCTCGGGCTCAATAATAAAGAACAATCTTTCTTTGTCGGTATTCGAAATACGTTTTATCGGCTTGCCAATATTTTCGGGCAGGGAATTCTAGTCATGCTGGCAGGATGGCTGGAAACATCACAGAACAATATTCCCTTGGCATGGAGTATTACATTCTACCTCCTTGCCGGATTATTTCTGGCTCTTACTATCTATCATCGACTTACCCTCCCCCATCCTGATTCGGACATTAAACGTCCCGGACTCACACCGGGTAAGTTGTTGGGAGATTTCCTTTTGACCTTTGTCACATTCTTTCAGAAAAAGAACCTCGGTCTCATGTTCTTTTTCCTCCTCACCTATCGGTTGGGAGAATCACAGTTAGCCAAAATAGCTTCTCCTTTCCTGCTCGACACGACCGATAAAGGTGGACTGGGTTTATCCACAGCAACTGTCGGAATGATCTACGGTACCATAGGTGTCATAGCTTTGTTGCTCGGTGGAATCATTAGTGGTTTCCTCGTTTCCCGTGACGGATTCAAGAAATGGATATTACCCATGGCATTAGCCATCAACATTCCCGATCTATTATATGTATGGATGGCTGCCGCCACCCCGGACAATCCTATATTTATAGCCATTTGTGTAGCGATCGAACAGTTGGGGTATGGTTTCGGTTTTACCGCTTATATGCTATATCTGATTTATATAGCAGAAGGTGAACACAAAACGGCGCACTATGCTATCGGAACCGGATTTATGGCACTAGGCATGATGATTCCCGGTATGCCTGCCGGATGGATACAGGAACATCTCGGATACACAAACTTCTTTATCTGGGTTTGTATTTGTACCCTACCCGGTATCGTCGCCTCATTAATGATTCGCAACCGACTGGAGGATTCTTTCGGAAAGAAACAATAAAAAACTCAAAGATATGATACTCATTGCAGATAGTGGTTCTACAAAAACCGACTGGTGCATCGTTTTCAACGACACCCCAATCAAACGAATGGGAACGAAGGGAATTAATCCCTTCTTCCAATCAGAAGAAGAAATTCAACAAGAGCTGACACATTCCCTTCTGCCACAACTACCGGAAGGAACGATCAACTCCGTCTTTTTTTATGGTGCAGGCTGCACTCCCGAAAAGGCTCCCGTCCTCCGGCGGGCCATCGCCGACAGCCTGCCTGTCATCGGAAATATCAAAGCCAACTCGGATATGCTTGCCGCTGCCCGCGGACTATGCGGACATGAAGCAGGGATTGCCTGCATCCTCGGCACAGGTTCCAATTCCTGTTTCTACAACGGTGAAGAGATTGTCAACAACATCTCCCCTCTTGGATTCATTCTGGGAGATGAAGGAAGCGGCGCAGTCCTAGGAAAACTATTGGTAGGCGATGTACTGAAAAACCAGCTTCCACCCACCATCAAAGAAGCTTTCTTAAAACAGTTCGACCTGACGGCCCCCGAAATCATCGACCGCGTTTACCGCCAACCCTTTCCGAACCGTTTTCTGGCTAGTCTCTCCCCTTTCCTTGCACAGCACTTGGAAGAACCGGCTATCCGTTCACTAGTACTCAACAGCTTTATCGCTTTTCTCCGCAGAAACGTGATGCAATATGATTATAAGCAATATCCGGTACATTTTATTGGTTCCGTAGCTCACTGTTACAAGGAGATTTTGCAGGAGGCTGCGCAAACAACAGGTATTCAGATCGGTAAGATTCTTCAAAGTCCGATGGAAGGGCTGATTCAATACCATCAACAATAATTCTTTTACCTATTGTAATTTATAACCAGTAATTATAAAAATGCAGATAACCGAACAACCGTCACTTTACGATCATCTGGAAAAGAAATCTGTGCGAGAGATATTAGAAGATATCAACCAGGAAGATCAGAAAGTAGCATTAGCCGTACAAAAGGCTATTCCACAAATTGAAGAACTTGTCAATCAGATTGTACCCCGCATGAAACAAGGCGGACGCATCTTTTATATGGGGGCCGGCACAAGCGGTCGCCTGGGAGTATTGGATGCTTCCGAAATTCCTCCTACTTTCGGAATGTCTCCCAACTGGATTATCGGATTGATTGCAGGAGGCGATACAGCCTTGCGCAATCCGGTAGAAGGAGCCGAAGATGATAAAAATCGAGGTTGGGAAGAACTCGTCGAACACCAGATCAACGAAAAAGACACCGTTATCGGCATTGCCGCTTCCGGCACTACCCCGTACGTAATCGGTGCTTTACGGGAAGCCCGTAAACACGGTGTCCTGACAGGTTGTATCACCAGTAATCCCGATTCTCCAATGACAGCAGAAGCGGATGTCGCCATCGAAATGATTGTAGGGCCGGAATATGTGACAGGCAGTTCCCGGATGAAATCAGGCACCGGACAGAAAATGATTCTGAATATGATTAGTACGTCGGTGATGATTCAACTTGGACGGGTGAAAGGAAATAAGATGGTAAATATGCAGCTTAGTAATCATAAACTGGTAGAAAGAGGCACCATGGATGATTATGGAGGAACTAGGATTAAATCATGACCATGCACAAAAATTGTTACTGTTACATGGTTCGGTTAAGAATGCAATTGACGCTTACCGATATTCTCAAGATCATTAAAATCTCTACTTACTCTTGTTTAACCAACTTATATTATACGCATCACATACCAATCTTATTAATACGGAATATGACACATTAACCATCATTATTCATCCGACAGCCTCATAGATACAATACAAAAAGATTTTGAAACAAAATCAAAAACATTTATTGAACAAACCGGTTTGTTCACACTTCTTCATTTTATCTCCGAAGAAAAAACTTCAAGAAAAAGCAAATTGGTATCAACAGTATAAATAATTGAAACATACCCAAAGCCCGTTCTTATCAATACCAACTATCTTTGCATCGTGTCACAGTACAGACAAAAAATAAACCATTTTTGGAATTTAAGACACAAAGAAGATAATTTCATTAAATATAGTATTTATGAAGAAGGATATTTGCATCATTTTGAGCCTGCTGTTATATACTTTTCAATTACCAATTATCTACAAAGTAGAATATCCGGTTACAGTGAAACGTAAGATCAATGATTAACAACAAATTATTAAATATTGAAACCATGAAAAGATTATTTCTATTCTTCTACCTCTCTGTTGTGAGTATAGCAGCATTTGCCGCTGAACAATTCGTAGTATTCACACCGACCGATAATCATTTTCCGTTGATATCCCAAGGAGTTCCTTGTCCGATATATGTAGATTCTTCCGAAGACAAAGGAGTGATGATAGCTGTCGGCAATCTTCAACAAGATATACTGCAAGTATGCGGAACGAAGCCTGTGCTCTTAACAAACGTAAGTTCGAAACACTGTGTCATTGTAGGTACCTATAGTACTCCTTTTGTAAAAAAACTGATAGCTGCAAACAAAATAGATAAAAAAGAGCTGGAAGGGAAAAACGAGAAATATATCCTGCAAGTTGTCACTAATCCCTGTGAAGGAGTAGATGAAGCAGTGGTTATCATCGGCAGCGACAGACGCGGTACGATCTATGGTATCTATGAACTGTCTGAACAAATGGGGGTATCTCCTTGGTATTGGTGGGCAGACGTCCCTATCCGAAAGCAACAGAATGTATATGTAAAGCCGGGACAGTATACAGACGGAGAACCTGCGGTGACCTACCGCGGTATCTTCCTGAATGATGAAGCGCCCTGTCTGACCGGTTGGGTAAAACAAACCTACGGCACAAACTACGGTGACCACCGTTTTTATACACAAGTTTACGAACTGATATTACGCCTGAAAGGTAATTTTCTTTGGCCTGCCATGTGGAGTTGGGCTTTCTATGCAGACGACCCGGAGAATAGTAAGACTGCTGATGAAATGGGAATCATCATCGGTACATCCCACCACGAACCAATGGCACGCAACCATCAGGAGTGGTCACGCAAGCGCAAAGAATATGGTGCATGGGATTATACAACTAACAAAAAAGTGATCGATCAGTTTTTCCGTGAAGGTATCGAACGGATGCAGGACACAGAAGATATCGTAACCATCGGTATGCGCGGAGACGGTGACGCAGCCATGAGCGAAAACACCAACGTGAAACTGCTGGAAGACATAGTAAAGAACCAACGCAGAATCATTGAAAAGGTGACTAAACGACCTGCCAAAGCAACCCCGCAAGTCTGGGCACTATACAAAGAAGTACTGGATTACTATGATAAAGGTATGCGTGTACCCGATGACGTTATCATGCTATTATGTGATGACAACTGGGGAAATGTATGCCGCCTGCCAAATGCCAAGGAACGTAAGCATCCGGGCGGTTGGGGCATGTATTACCATGTAGACTACGTAGGTGCTCCGAGAAACTCCAAATGGCTGAACGTAACCCCTATACAAAATATGTGGGAGCAACTTCAACTCACATACGATTACGGAGTAGAAAAGCTGTGGATACTGAATGTAGGTGATTTAAAACCAATGGAATATCCGATCACGCTCTTCATGGATATGGCATGGAATCCCAAACAATTCAACGTCTCCAACTTGCTGGACCATCCCCGTCGTTTCTGCGCACAGCAGTTTGGCGAAAATCAAGCGGATGAAGCTATGCGAATCTTAAACCTGTACAGCAAATATAACGGTCGCGTAACGGGAGAAATGCTCGACCGGAATACTTATAACCTGGAGACCGGCGAATGGAAACAAGTATCTGATGAATATCTGAAACTGGAAGCGGAAGCTTTGAGACAATACATATCATTGAAACCGGAATATAAAGATGCCTACAAGCAATTAATCCTCTTCCCTGTTCAAGCCATGGCAAACCTGTACGAGATGTATTATGCACAAGCCATGAACCATAAATTGTACAAAGAAAACAATCCGCAAGCTAACGAATGGGCAGATAAAGTGGAACAGGCTTTTGCACGGGATAAAGCATTGAGTGACGATTATAACAATGTTATGTCCGGCGGTAAATGGAAGAACATGATGATTCAGAAACATATCGGTTATACCTCATGGAATGATAATTTCCCCGCTGATACACTACCACAAACCTATCGAATCGAAAATCCGGAAAAGGCTGTCGGTGGATACGTCTTCACCGGACAAGACGGATATGTAGCTATGGAGGCCGAACACTATTACAGCACTAAAGCAGCACCAAGTACGGAATGGACAGTGATCCCCTACATGGGACGAACCCTTAGCGGCATGGCTCTGATGCCTTATACCCAACCGACCGACGGAGCTTCTATCTCCTACAAAATAAAATTGCCTAAAGGAGTCGACAAAGTGACTGTTCACGTGATAGTGAAATCCACTCTTGCTTTCCACGACCGGAAAGGACATGAGTACAGTATCGGATTCGAAGGGGCGAAGGAACAGACTATCAATTTCAATCAGAATTTGAATGAACTTCCCGAAAATGTGTATAGCATATACTATCCGACAGTTGCAAGACGTATCGTCGAGAAAAAAGTCAAACTGAATGTACCGAATACATCAGACGGCATGCAGACACTAATTTTCAAACCTCTTGATCCGGGCATCGTGCTGGAAAAGTTGGTTGTAGACTACGGAGGCTATAAGAAATCTTATCTGTTTATGAATGAATCGAAAAGCAAGAGAGATAATAGATAAAAAGATCCATGTAGAGACAAGTCAATTACTACACACTGATTGTATTTACATATAAATTTTGCAGTTCTTATTGTCAGCCGTCATTTCTATTCATTAGATAAATGATTTTCAATCCATTAGATGCTGACAATAAGCCCTGACAATAGGCTGACAATAACATTTTATAAGTTTTATTGTCAGCCTATTATTTTATGATTTTGCTCTCCCATATCTCCTATCCAGCTTTACTTACTTTTCAAGAAAAGCCTCCATTAAACATCCGTCATACAACCGGCATACTTATATCATTCAATAACTATTGTTCGATCAGGATACCGGTATACTTAATTCTTCACGGCCGTGGTAGCTTCTTCCCACAGCCGTGAAGAGTTCCTACCACGGCCGTGGGAAGATCTTGTCACGGCCGTGGGAAATTAATGATACCGGTACTTTAATGGAACGATACCGGCATCCCAACGCAACTATACCAGCTTCTCTTTTTATACCTCCCACTTAATCAGCCTGCAAATAAGCTATATGACAAGAGGGCAAGGCTGATAATAAATCAAAAAGAAACCGGCAGTTATTATTTTATCATTTGGAACATACAACATATATATTAGTAACATAAATATGGAAAGAAGTTACTTCCAAGGTAGATTTCAGAAACAGTTTTTTGCCTTTTGTATTGGTAAATGAGCTACCTTTGCTACAAATCCATACAATATGAACAGAAACACTTTTTTTGTATTATTCCTATTAATAAGCAACCTTGTTTCAGGACAGGACCTGAAACTGTGGTATAGTCAACCTGCACAAAATTGGTCGGAAGCTCTCCCTATTGGCAACTCCCGTCTTGGAGCCATGGTATATGGCGGAATCGAACGCGAAGAACTACAACTCAACGAAGAAACATTTTGGGCAGGTTCTCCATACAATAATAATAACCCGAATGCCGTACATGTGCTACCGATTGTACGCAAACTGATTTTTGAAGGGAGAAACAAGGAAGCGCAAAGACTCATTGACGCCAACTTCTTAACCCAGCAACACGGAATGAGCTATCTGACATTAGGTAGTCTTTACCTGGAATTTCCGGAACACCAAAACGCATCCGGCTTTTACCGCGATCTGAATCTGGAGAATGCAACGACAACTACCCGTTATCAAGTGGATGACGTCACTTATACCCGCACCACTTTTGCTTCATTTACTGATAATGTCATTATTATGCATATCAAAGCAAGTAAAGCAAACGCACTGAACTTTACTATTGCATATAACTGCCCTCTAGTACATAAGGTGAATGTTCAGAATGATCAGCTGACCGTCACCTGTCAAGGGAAGGAGCAGGAAGGTTTGAAAGCCGCACTACGGGCAGAATGTCAAATCCAGGTAAAAACGAATGGCACTCTCCGCCCGGCAGGAAATACGCTCCAAATTAATGAAGGAACAGAAGCCACCCTTTATATATCGGCAGCAACCAACTACGTAAACTACCAGGATGTCAGCGCCGATGAATCCCGACGGACCAGCGAATATCTGAAAAGAGCAATGCAAATACCTTACGAAAAAGCTCTCAAAAGCCATATCGCTTATTATAAAAAACAATTTGACCGTGTACGCCTTACATTACCGACAGGCAAAACTTCCCAACTGGAGACTCCCAAACGAATTGAAAACTTCGGAAATGGGGAAGACATGGCAATGGCAGCTCTACTTTTCCATTATGGACGTTATTTACTGATTTCTTCTTCGCAACCGGGTGGACAACCGGCTAATCTGCAAGGAATATGGAATAACAGCACACATGCACCTTGGGATAGTAAATACACCATCAACATTAATACAGAAATGAACTATTGGCCGGCAGAAGTCACTAATTTAAGTGAAACACATAGTCCGCTATTCTCTATGTTGAAAGATTTATCCGTCACAGGAGCAGAAACAGCCCGAACCATGTATGATTGTAGGGGATGGATGGCGCATCATAATACTGATTTATGGCGAATTTGCGGAGTTGTAGACTTTGCTGCAGCCGGCATGTGGCCTAGTGGGGGAGCCTGGTTAGCACAACATATCTGGCAACATTACCTCTTTACAGGAAATAAAGAGTTCCTGAAAGAGTACTATCCCATCCTGAAAGGAACAGCGCAGTTCTACATGGATTTCTTGGTAGAACATCCAGTGTATAAATGGTTGGTAGTGTCGCCTTCTGTGTCGCCGGAACACGGACCTATCACGGCCGGTTGCACCATGGACAATCAGATTGCTTTCGATGCGCTGTATAATACCTTATTGGCTTCATACATCGCAGGCGAAGCCCCCTCTTTCCAAGATTCTCTCAAACAAACACTAGAGAAGTTGCCACCTATGCAAATAGGAAAACATAACCAACTACAAGAATGGCTGGAAGATGTTGACAATCCCAAGGACGAGCACCGTCATATTTCACATTTGTACGGGCTATATCCGAGTAATCAAATTTCTCCATACTCGAATCCCGAGTTATTCCAGGCAGCAAGAAACACATTGCTTCAACGCGGTGATAAGGCTACCGGTTGGAGTATCGGCTGGAAAGTCAATTTCTGGGCACGTATGCTGGATGGAAACCATGCCTTCCAAATTATCAAAAATATGATTCAACTATTGCCCAACGATCACTTGGCTAAAGAATATCCGAACGGGCGTACCTATCCCAATATGCTGGATGCCCATCCGCCTTTCCAGATTGACGGTAATTTCGGTTATACAGCCGGAGTAGCGGAAATGTTGCTCCAAAGTCATGACGGTGCCGTACATTTATTGCCAGCATTGCCTGATGCATGGGAAGAAGGAAGTGTGAAGGGGCTGGTGGCACGTGGAAACTTTACTGTCGATATGGAGTGGAAAAACAATGTGTTAAATAAAGCGATCATTCGATCGAATATAGGCGGTACGCTCCGCATCCGGTCTTATGTCCCACTGAAAGAGAAGGCTTAAAACAAGTAAACGGGAAAGAGTGCTCAAATAGATTATTCGCCACTACTCCTATCAAGCAACCTCTTATAGCCAAAGGGGTAAGTGCGCAATCTCCCAAACTGCAGAAAGTTTATGAATATGACATCGAAACAAAGCCGGGTAAAACCTATATTGTAAATACAATCGAAGGAAAACAATAATACAGAAGAAGGGATAAATCTTTTCTCATGTTACATTATTTACACACGATGTTACAACATCCGATTGTACTCCCAGAACCTAATGAAAATATTCATCTTTTATTAGGTTATATTTAGGTTTTTAGTTTTCTTTGTACAACAAACAACGATCTATAACTATGAAAAATGTATTCACTTTTCTATTATTATTGTTTTCTTTGTTATGCAACGGGCAATCTCCTAAGTTATTCACTACTGACAAAGAACTCTCCAGTAGTCTGATTAATCAAATATATCAAGACCGGAACGGTTTCATTTGGATTGCAACAGAAGATGGTCTGAACCGTTATGACGGTGCTAAATTTACCAGATACAAACATGAGCCCAATAACGAACATTCGTTAGCCCACAATTTTGTTCGTACTGTTTTTGAAGACAGTAAAGGTCATTTGCTTATCGGCACATATATAGGAATTCAAATGTATGATCCGGCCACGGACAATTTTACTCCACTTGCCAAATTGGAAGATACCGGAGAAACGCTTGAAAGCAACATTAATTCTTTCATCGAGCGAAAAAACGGAGAGATATGGGTATCTGGAAATGTGTTGTGCAAGCTGGACATCAAAGACCATCTGTTGACTGTCCGGAAAGTCGATATTGCAGTCACTTCACCCGGAAGCCTGTTTGAAGATAAAAAACAAAATGTATGGATGGCAAAAGGGGAAGAAGGAGTATATCAACTCACTCCCGACAATCAGCTTACGTTACACTTGTCTAAAGACAACGGATACGTCAAAAGTATATGTGAGGATCAACGAGGCAACATTTATGTAGGAAGTATACGAAAAGGACTATTCATTTACGATAAAGAACGTAAAACCTTTGTTCCGGTCGATTTGAAAGAGAAAGGAGAACTTCCTGTTTGCTTCCTTTATTCCGGTATACCCAATGAATTGTATATCGGCACTGACGGCAAGGGAGTAGCCATTTATAATATCCGAACACACGAAATCTCCGAATACAAGTTTGACAATAATTATTTCGATTCGGGGAACTCGAAAATACACTCCATCCTAAAGGACAATTCGGGTAACTTATGGTTAGCAGTTTACCAGAAAGGAGTTATATTAATTCCAGCCCGCACCAACAGCTTTAAATATATCGGACATAAATCAACAGATAAAAATTGCATAGGCTCCTGTTGCATTACTTCGTTCTGCAAAGATAATAACGGGACTCTATGGGTAGGAACGGATAATGACGGTATTTATGCCCTTACAGAAAAATTGGAGCCGGCAAAACATTTCTCACACACCACCCATCCTCATTCAGTACCCTCAACTGTTATTAAATTGTATGAAGACTCCGAACACAATATGTGGATTGGTTCATTTATCAACGGTATGGGAAAGCTGAACAAACAGACAGGATTATGCGATTACCAGTACAAACTGGTAGATAAGAACAACAACTATATACAACGTGTATATGATTTCGCAGAAGATAAAAACAAGCGTCTCTGGATTGCGACAATGGGATTCGGTTTGTTCTACTATGACCTGAAAACGAAAGAATTTACATCCGTACAATCTCAGACATCTCTAATCAACGAATGGATAGGTTGCCTACACTATTCCGATGATAATAAACTGTATGTCGGAACTTATGACGGCGTCAACTGTATAGACCTTGACAGTCCTGATTTTCAAAGTCATAAGATACTCTCACAAAATATTATTTATTCAATCTTTGAAGATGCCGACGGAGTTGTCTGGTTGGGCAGTTCCGAAGGATTATCCGGTTGGAATAAAAATACGAAAGAACTAACCACTTATACTACTGCAGACGGATTGCCCAGTAATACAATATATGCCATACAAGGAGATGGAAAAGATTTTCTTTGGATAAGCACCAATGCCGGAATTTCCCAATTCCAAAAGAAAAACAACAAATTTATCAATTATTATGTCAGCGACGGATTACAGGGAAATGAGTTCTACAAGAATGCCTCCTTCAAAGATAAACAAGGTATTATCTGGTTTGGCGGAATGAATGGTATCACCTATTTCAATCCGCAAGACATTATCAATCCGGCAAAAACATGGAATATCCGGATTACCGACTTTTTCCTGCATAACAATCCGGTTAGAAAAGGAATGAAATCCGGTATTCACAATATTATCAACTGCCCTGTATTCAACGCAAAAGAGTTTTATCTATCCCATAAAGACAATGTGTTCAGTATCGAGTTTGCCACTCTGGAATTAAATGCCCCCGAACATATCAACTACCTTTATTCTATCAACGATGAAAAATGGATTAGTTTGCCCAAAGGTGTAAACCGTATCTCATTCAGCAATCTGAAACCCGGTACCTATAACTTTAAAATCAGAGCAAAAGACAACACTGTGTATTCAAATATAAAAGAAATTACCATCTTTATATCTCCTGCATGGTATGCTTCATGGTGGGCCAAAGTTATCTACTCCTTATTATTACTGACCATTATATTTATCATTATTCTTCAGATCAGACATCGGTACAGAATGCACCAGGAAATGCTGCAACATATCCATGCCGAACAAATCAATGAAGCAAAATTGCAGTTCTTTATCAACATCTCTCATGAAATACGCACTCCGATGTCTCTAATCATCAGCCCTCTACAGAAACTGATTAAGAATGAGGAGAACAATGAACGCCTGAAAATATATCATATTATCTACAGAAATGCGGAACGTATTCTGAATCTTGTCAATCAACTAATGGATATTCGGAAAATTGATAAAGGACAAATGTTCCTGATGTTCCGGGAGACCAATATTATTCCTTTTATAGAAGATTTATGTACAACTTTCGGTCAACAGGCAAATACAAAAAATATCCAACTACAACTTCACAGTACGCTCCGGGAACTGAATGTATGGGTAGACACAGGTAATTTTGATAAGATTATCCTGAATATTCTGTCTAATGCCTTCAAGTTTACTCCTGAAAAAGGAAACATAGATATTACCATCCGTACGGGAGAAGATAATACACTGCCCGATCCCTTGAAACAATATGCCGAAATAATTATCGCGGATACCGGAACAGGCATCGATGAAGAGGAAAAAGAACATATCTTCGAACGTTTCTATCAGATCCGTAACAGCCAACAGAATCCGAAAGGCGGAACAGGAATAGGATTACATCTTACTCGTTCATTAGTGGAATTACATCATGGAATTATCTATGTAGAAAATAATAAAGAACAACCGGGTTGCCGTTTTATTATCCGATTACCGTTGGGTAACAAGCATCTACGACCTGAAGAAGTTGACAACAATGAGCAAAAGGTAACAGTAGCCGTACCAACTGTTCCTGTCATCTCTCCCATTATAGAAAATGAGGAAGAAAAGAAAGTCAGGGTAAAAACTAAATATCGCGTATTAGTTGTAGAAGACGACGAAGAAATCCGAAATTATATAGCGAAGGAGTTTGGGGACAAATTTCATATCATGGAAAGCCGTAATGGTAAAGAAGCATTAGAGCAAATATTTAAAAAGACTCCGGATTTAGTCATTAGTGACATCATGATGCCCGAAATGGACGGACTTACCTTATGCCGGAAGATCAAGCAGAATGTAAATCTCAACCATATCCCAGTCATTTTGCTTACTGCGAAAACGAGGGAAGAAGACAACCTGGAAGGTCTGAATACAGGAGCCGACGCCTATATCATGAAGCCATTCAATATCGAAATTCTGCAAAAGACGGTAGAAAATCTGATTAATACACGGCAGCAGTTACGCAAAGTATTTACAGGCCAGCAAAATCTGGAAAACAAGGTTCAGAAACTGGAAGTGAAATCACCCGATGAGAAATTGATGGAACGTATTATGAAAGTGATCAATGAAAACATCAGTAACCCTAACTTGACAATAGAGACAATCACCACCGAGGTAGGTATCAGCCGCGTACATCTTCACAGGAAACTCAAAGAGCTCACCAACCAGACAACCCGTGACTTTATACGTAATATACGTTTAAAAGAAGCCGCTCGTCTATTGTCCGAAAAACAGCATACCATATCCGAAATAGCCATGTTAACAGGATTCACTGATCCTAATAATTTCTCGACAACATTCAAAGAATTGTATGGAATGCCGCCTTCAATGTATATGAAAGAGCAGTTGGGGAAGAAAGAATAATCTTCAAGAATTATAGTTACCTATATTATTCCGACTATTCTTTTCCTTTTTCCGTCAAGTGATATTTCTGTTTAGGGTGTTTGGGATTTTCCGGATACAATGGTGCAACCAGACCAGCTTCTATTGCCGGATTAAGGTAATTGTTCAAGAAGTTCTCTCGGTCTTTCAATTGCATTAATCCCATCAGTTCCTTTACAGAAAACATATCTTCACCAATCAACTCGACAAGAGTCTTTACTTGTCGGGTGCTTGTCGGGTACTTGTCGGGTGCTTGTCGGATGCTTGTCGGATGCTTATTGGTGTTCTCTTCTTCATATCTGAACACCACCCATACAAAACTTCCATCAGTATGAAATTCCGGTTCAGGAATACCGACACGACGACATTCACTCATCATGAGTCCAATACCCCGTCCCCAGCTTTCCAAAATCTCACTTTTATACAATACATTAGCAATAAGCGGATTTTGAGGTTTGGAATGATGTTCTTTTAACAAATTCTCCAATGTCACATCAGCAGGAAAAGTTCCTGTATTTTCAATCTCTACTCGATCATCATAGATAGCGATTCCGACCGAACTACCCGGATGGCCGTATGCTCTATGACAAAAAGCATTAATACAACTCTCTCTCAATGCCTTATAAGGAATACTTAATTCTTCTTCCCGATAAAGCCCTTCGATTTTGCCAGAAATAGAAAGATGTTTGAAGAAGAAAGCCATAGCGGCATCCAGTAGCTTATAAATATTACCTTGTACGCGCTGATTGTCAATGAACTCTTCTTTACCTGTTCCTTTGAAGCGAGCCAACCTCAACAGACATTGTGGATAGTCATAAAATTTATTTCCAAAAAGCACGACGGCGGCATTATTCAACTTCCCGTCATACAGTAAGTTGAACTTTTCGAGGATAGCAGGAATTTCTTCACGTATAGTAGCTTCAGGCAAGCGCCCGCTCCGAATGCCGGCTCTTACTGCACCCATTATGGCGTTTTCATCAAGATTTTCGATTTTCAGGTTCACGTTGGTCATCGCTTCCCAACAATAAGCACCGCCACGCTGCATCAACAATTGATTGTACATTTCCTGCGGCATAGCAGTAGTTACGCTTTCTATGCGTTGATATGCCCGGCTTTTATATGTAAAAGGGCGTAAATAAGACAGTTCTTCAGCCTTGAGAGCCACGACGAATTTATCGGTATTGAGAACAGAAACATAAGAAATTTCAATAGGCGCTGTCGGTTCAATCCGCCGGATAGCTTCAACTATGTCGCGCTTGGTTTTGTCGCTTATATCTTGTCCTTTGATTCTACCGCTATCACTTACACCGAATAGCACAGTCCCTCCTCGTGCATTAAGGAATGCGCAGAGAGTCTCCATACCACGTTCTAATTGACCGGTCGTTTCCTTAAATTCCAATACAGCACTTTCCGCCGTTTGCGTTATTTTTATAATATCATCATGTGTCATAAATCAATATGAATACCGAAAAGTGTATTCATATACAAAAGTACATAAATAAACGAAAGACCATGATGAATCTTTCGTTTATTCACAAAGCTTGAGAGTAATTATTTACTAAACCTATACCAGTCGAAGTTAAACAGTTTGCAGCCTTTACGTCCTTTGAATACAAAATAAATATCTTGTATTCCTGTGACCGGTTTTACAATATCAGCCTGCAATGTTTTCCAGCATTCCCAACCTCCCGTTGAAGGAATAGTCAGTTCCGCAATTAATGGTCCGCTTATACTGTCTGTACGTACTTCAAGTGTCCCGCCACGAAGGGCACTGGCAACGGTAGCAGTGAACCGTTTGGGGGATTTATTGCCGAAATCCACTTCACGTACCTTTATATAATCTCCATTATGAATTTCAGATATATATATACCGGTTTTCACATTTGGTTCGGACTTCACACCTTCAGAAAAAGCGATTGTTTCAGCTTCCACCCTTTCGTAAGGATTGAGCGTACCTACCGGTGACACCCCTTCCCGGGTAGCATTAATAATCGGGAAAGTGCCGTCAGCGTTATACTTAAATTGCTCCACCGCCGCACTTCGCCCGAAGCCTCCACCACCCGGCAGCTTACCCGTATGATAGAAGAAATAAGAATTGCCTTTATAGTCTATCACTCCACAATGGTTAGTAAACGAACCCGTATCTTGTAAAGGCATGATTTCTCCCATATACTTCCACGGGCCAAGAGGTCCGTCACTCATGGAATAGGCAATATGTTCGGGTACACCTCCGGCAGCATAAAGAAGATAGTATTTTCCTTCCCGTTTATGAAGCCATGGACCTTCTGTATAAGTATCTTTATACTTAACACCTTTGACACGCTTTTCCGGATTGGGTGCACCAAAGCTCTCAACAGTTTGTTCCAGTTTGCCCACTTCACCTTTCAAGGAAATCATGTCGTCATTCAGTTCTGCATAATAGATATTCGGATTTCCCCAATACAGATAAGCACGACCGTCATCATCAATGAAGACCGTAGGATCAATATAGTCCCAGCTCCCGTCATGAAGCGGTTTGCCGATGGCATCTTTAAAAGGACCGACAGGCGAATCGCCTACCGCCACACCGATTGCCATCGTATTGGAAAGTTTGGAATGCAGGCAGACATACCAATAAAACTTACCATTACGTTCGATGCACTGTGCTGCCCAGGCACGGTCGTCCGCCCAGTCGAATGATTCGATGGCAAGAGGAGAGCCGTGATCGGTCCAGTTCACCATATCTTTGGTAGAATATACACGCCATTCCTGCATCCAGAAAAAATCCGCTTTGTCTTCATCGTGTCCCGTATACACATACAAGGTGCCGTCGTGCACCATAGGGGCCGGGTCTGTAGTAAAGCAAGTTTGCACAATCGGGTTTTGTGCCGACAGTCCTCCTTCGGTCATAACCAAAACGAGCAACAATGTGGCTGCAATAAATGTAGATTTCATTTTCATGCTATTTTCAGTGTTTAAATAAATGTGGTACAAATTCTTTCAGGCAACGTCTCCACGTGAGCCATTCATGCGCTGTGCCTTGCGATTCATAATAATCAACCTCGATACCCAGTTTCCGGAGTGAATCCACCATCTTCTTTGTTCCCATTTGTTCCTCCGTGCCACAGCCGAGAAAGAAATAATTCACTTTCTTATTGAATTTGTCCGCATCCGCAAACACTCCGTTAAAACAAGTCTTCATATCCAGACCAAAAATCGCCCCGCTGAAACTTCCGATATAAGAAAACTTATCGAGATGAGGCAGAACCGTATTGAAAGTCTGATGTCCTCCCCACGAGAGTCCTGCCATAGCACGGTGTTCGCGGTCGGTTTTCGTACGGAATGTCCGGTCTATCATAGGAATCAGGTCTTTCAGAATAACGTCATAAAAGGTGGCGCCATACAAAGCCCGCTCCTCGTTCACATCTTTTCCCGGACGCGGCCGGAACGGAGCTTCCACATCACCGCTATCCATCACCACGAGCATCGGCACACACTGACCGGATGCAATCAAGTTGTCCATAATATGATTCATCTTTCCCTGCGTACTCCAGCCGGTTTCATCTTCACCCATGCCATGTTGCAGATACAATACCGGATAGCGCTTCTTCGGATGAGTTTCATACTCTGCCGGCGTATATACCATACACCGACGGAACTCTTTCTGCATTTCGGAGTAATACGTACAGGAACGAACTTGCCCGTGAGGTACTTGTTGAGGACGATAATAATCCCCCTCTTCACCTTCAGGGATTTCGATACCACTTGCCACACGGCAACAACCGAAGAACGTGTAGCTGGAAGGATCTGTTACCGACACTCCGTCTGCTATCAAGAAATAATAATGGAATCCTACAGGCAGAGGGTTGGTCGTTGCCGTCCAGAGTCCTCCGGCATCTTTCCACATATCATACTTCTTTCCGCAACAATCCACTTGTAGCTTGGTAGCCTGCGGAGCATAGAAACGAAAATGAGCACGCCCCTCTTTATCCACCCGGGGATAGTCATATCCCGGAATATTAGTGGATGCCGGTTCGGTAGTAATCCCGGAGTTTGGTTCCTTCTCCAACAAAAGGAGTCGTTTCTCGGCATACCGCACTCCCAATTTCCTGTATCCTTCTGCCGTGAAATGCAAATTATCTTCTGCGGCAGAACAGCCCGAAGAAGGAATCACGTACGCAGTCGGAATCGCTTGCGGTAGCGTATTGATTATCTCATTCATGCTTGCACATCTGCCATTCTGGTCGGCATGTACCACTTCTCCTGCCAGTAAACATCCTTTGCCTGAAGATTCAAATCCCTCAACAGATTCTCATAGACTCTCTTTACTTTTTGAGGCCACTCTTTATCACCGGTATTAGACTCGCCTTGATGCAAGAGGATACCTTTAATCACACCGGCTTTCTGTGCTTCTACAGCCAATTCTTTTAGTCTACGGTAAGGATTATTACCATACGCTTTCGCGGTATTTTTCAGCCATTCCGGTTGAGAGGCAATATGCTCTTCGCAATTCTCCTCATCAAACAGTTCAATCCTGCAACCACCTACAGCTACATTGATGACACCTACCTTAATATTATCAGGCAGCCTTTCCACTAACGTACGTCCGAAATAATCGGCCGGTGTTAACCCTGTATGGCAACGTACCAACGGAGGAACAGCCTTATACCACTGTCCTTTGACGCGTCCCAAAGACGGACAATCAACAGCCGCCATCATCAGAAAGCGTTCATTGACATTGCATGTATCCTGGGCCTCAATCTTTGCATTTCCTTCCATATTGGATTGTCCCAGACAAAGGTAAATATGGAAATTAGGGTCTTGTGCAAAGGCAAATATGCCTGCACATAACAAACAACTTAATAATATAATCTTCTTCATCTTGTAACAAAACTGATATTATTATTCATCCATTTCGGCATACTCTTTAAACCAGTGATAAATAGCCCACGGGCACGCTTCTGGATCATTCAAAAAAGTATAGTTTCCCGGTTCACCCGCTACATCCTTAAAAGCAGCCAATTCATGAGACTTTGTAGTAAAGAACAGCCAGGAAACGTTGCCGGATTGATCGGCTATGTATTTGAAATTAGCTCCAAAACCTTCGCCTTTCGCCACTCCCGTAATACTTTTCCCCCATGTTGCATCATATTTCTTCGGTGCCCAGTCTATCTCAGTCACCATGACAGGAGCAAAACTAGCTACCGGACCTACTTGCTTGTCCCAACCACGTTGGAAAGGTTCATATCCCCCTCCTGTAGAGGAGCCATTTCCTTCACCACTGTCCTGTTCGGCATCACTTCCATACCAGCCCGGATAACAGTGTACGGCAAAACCAATATTTCCTCCTTCGATACGATGGTCTTTATAGCCACTATACTGAGATTGCCAGCCCAATCCGGGTACCCAAATGATATTGTTACAAGCATTTCCACGTATTTTATCAACAATCGCCTGAAAATACTTTTGCATATTGATGAAGCAAGCATCACCGTCACCACCATATTTACCGTCTGTACCTTTTATATGAACGGGTTCATTAGCCAACTCGAACATAATCCCGGGATTATTCTTCACAACAGCATTCTGCGATACAATGTCCCATACTTTCAGCAGAAACTCCTGATAAGAATCTCCCAACTCTATACCTAGATACCTGTTATCTTCAGTATCACCTGCATGTGGACAAACTCCCGGCGGGCGCATCACCACATACATCCCTTTAGAAATAAAATATTCCGCCATTGGGACAAATAACTCTTTCAGGTACTTCTTGAAACGTGTTTCCGAGAAACGTTCATGTCCTTCATAACGCACATAAGGCAACGTAGTATCATCACTCCAATAAGGATCCATGTGCAGACGTACAAAGTTAAATTTCCATCCGGCAGCCAGTATTTTATCCACCATACTTTTGTTATAGCTAAGACAACTGCTTACATCATAATTACTCCATGCGTTGTTATTAAAATAAGGACTATAAGTCTGCGTAAATCCATGCAAGTTGACAATTTTCCCTTGTTCATTTTTCAGATAACGTCCCTCTACATGTAAAGGAACAACCAGCTTCGGAGAATCAGGATCATCATCCGATTCATCACCGCCGGTATCATCACCGGGTGTTGTTTCTTCTGTTTTTTTTTCGTTTTCCTCTTGCGGAATTTCATCCTTGCCACAAGCAGAAAACAACAGACAAGACAAAGTTAATATACCTATTATTCTTTTCATAATTTCATCAATCTATTTAATTACATCTATTTAAAATAATAGCGGAGCTCTATCGAGAGACTCCGCTATCCGGACGAGCGTGCCTAATCTAAATCAGCATAAACTACATGATAGTTTTCTATCTCATTTATTTACTGGCAGTACCATTTCTCAAACCTTCAAGGAAACCGACATAGACAGGTTTGCGGTTGTAATTCAAATCCCACAGACCAATTGGCTGTCCTTTTCTCCAGAAGGAGTTTTCAGAAGGGCTGTCTGTCGGGCTCCAATGAGTGATGCCATATTGCTGTGCCACCGGAATAATCTCAAAATATTTCTCAATAATGAACTGATAGAAATCAGACATATTCTGCTGCATTTCGTCTGTCAGATTCTCTGTCAGTATCGTTTCACCAGCTGCATCGACAATACCCATATCCAATTCTGTGATCTTTATGAGCTTACCGGTAGAAGCTAACAGGGTAAACATATTGATAATGGCGTTTTCCTTACTAGCCTGAGTAGCAGGATTCATATAGTAAGACACATGCATTTGAGTACCGATACCGTCCACCTTTGTTTCCCCGTCAGACTCCCAACGTTCGATCCAATGTATCAAGCTCTTTAACTTCTTATTCTGATCCCAGTCGGATTCCAGATTATAGTCGTTAATAAAAAGCTTCAACTCATCAGGGTTACCACCGGACTCCGCAAAATACTTACGCGCAAACTTAATCGGAATACGGGCGTAATCATCACCCAAATAATCCTGCCAATAGAAGTTTTCACCGGAAACACCATTATCATCTGTTTGAGAAGCTGACTGAAGATCGTAATAGCCATCCCCATCCGAATCTTTTCCGGAAATAGGTTCATTCACGACATCCCATGCCTTAACATAACCACCGCAAGATTCCAACATACCTTTAATCCAACGTTCCAGTTCGTTCGTGAGGATTTCTTCTTTCTCTTCAGGAGTCAGAGGAATCGTATTACCCGACTTCTGCCAATATATAGACAAATCATCAATATAGATGGTACCGGCATACTTCCCATAATTAAAAAGAATACGAGTAGCCGCATCTCCCGTGCAGTTGGTAAATACAGTAACCTCTTCCCATTCTGTTGTAATTGGTATGGAAGGGAAGTCACCACGCCCGGCAAATCCGTCCGGTTTTTGAAAGACCGCTCCAATACTACCTGCTACACTGCCTTTAATCTTCATCTTTAAGAAATAGGTAGTCCCTTCTGTCAAAGGAGCTGAAAAATCATAGCCAGCCTGTGCCTCCCAAGAATTTACTTCCGACGGATTTGTCATTTGATGTACTCCGTCAATCACCTGCCGAGTCGAGTTATTTCCCCAACCCATCATAGCTGTTCCGCTTGAAAAGTCATCCTCTAATATATATACATTAGTTAACACGGATCCACTTTCCTGGACCTCCTCTATCCCATAAGCAAAATCAATCCAACTCGCTTTACTCCATCGGGACAGATCTTTGCTTTCTTCGAAAGTAGAGTTCATAATCAAATTTCTATCAGAGCCCGAGGCAGTCAATGTTAAATCATCAAAATACAAATCACCGCCAAACAAACCGAAACAGAACCGTAACCTATCGATATCAGCAGAAGGCGTAAACGTGAATGTGTTAGTTGACCATTGCTCACCCGCTGAAAAGGTCCCTGCACCATATTGAGTGTCAGTCCCATCTTTCTTCCCCGGCCAGAACGGAAAGGTTATAGCCGAAGAAGCCTTCATCCGCACACTTATAGTATATTCTTGATTTGCTATTAATGCTTCATCCAAATCATAATACAATTCCCAATCCCATACATTCGCTTGAGGTTTCGAGGTTTTTATATGAAGTGCGATTTCTGAACTACCAGGAACCGGTTCCGGTTCTTTATCCGCAATCAGCCCATTCAAATAAGCATTTTGCTGCTGTGAATGCCAACAGAGCGTATGCCCATAAATACTAATTCCTGTTTCTTTTGCAGTTTTCACAAACTTCTTGACTGTGCCGAAATCCATATTTCCTTTGGCATCTACACAGGAGCTATATTTCATGGCATTACCAGCCGTCACGTCGTCATAGTTGTTGACAGTCAAAGTATAAACCAAATCTTGCTTCAAGAAATCACTCACCGTGACCCCCGTTCCCAACTTGAAGTCGGGATGGGAGATACGGTCAATATATGTTTTCAAATCACCATATTCGTTCAAGTACTCATACTTTTTCAGACTCTCCGGTTTCTCTGTCTTGTAGTCCGCAAAAAGCGCATCTGCACAAGATACAGTTATTCCGGCAACCATAGCAAGCAGTAAAATTCTATTATAGTATTTCATATTCTTCTAGATTTAACGATTAATTCTTCACATAGATCGGCGTAAAATCTTCTCTTGCCACGCCACGACTATGCGCAACCAGTGTATCTTCTGTTTCAAGCTTTAATCCATTACTGAAATCCACAGTATACTTCAAATAAATGGCATCACGGTCTTTATTACCCCAACTATTCTTCTCACCGTCTTGAACAAACTTACCAGTACCAGTAGCCGTAACGCCGTCCAACCCGGAAACCACACATTCATCGCCATTAAAAACCAGCAGCAACTTATAACTGATATTACGCGGATTGTCTGTTGTCCCTAAATTGGTAGTAACTGTAAGAATGGTTTCAGTCAAAGATTTTGTTACAGTCTGACATATTTCATCATCTTCTACATACTCGTTATGGCGATCATTCTCGGTAGTTGTCCCGTTTTCTGTCACTTTGTCCACGCCATGACGCAGATACTTACCAGTCCATTTATTGATGTATTTCACACAATAAAGTACATAATCCTGTGGTTGCACCAACCACACTGACGAATTACATCTGACGGCTTCTGCCCCTTCGGACAAAGTACCATTCAAAATACGGTCAGCATTAGTCACACCTGTCATTACCAAAGGTATAACATAGGTAGCGGTCAATGCTTCGGGATCAGCAAAAAAAGCATCAGTAAATGAGACTTCCACACCATCCATCAATACATTCTTCAGAGTGATCTTATCATCAGATAATGTATAGTAGTTGGAAGGCATAGCTTTTACCGGCACATTTTCAGATGCAGAAGTATACGAATAATAAAGGTTATCACATAATGTATTGTCTACTTCAATATCTATCGTGATATCCTTCTTATTAGCATAAACACCGCCCATAGTAGCATTAATCTTACATTTATGAGCATTGTCCAGCGTCGTATCATACTCATCTTCACCCATAACCAACGTTCTCACCGGATACTGGGTTGCAAAATAGACTGAAGTGCCGCCCTCATAATCAGGAAATTCATTATCTTGATTTTCACAGGATGTCATCGTCCATGAAACAAAGACTCCAACTGACATGGCAAATATTAATTTAATTAATTTCATATGCTTCATTATTTATTATTTTACAATTATTTCCAACCGACATTCTGTTCCAGATTGCTCCACTTCATTACTTCAGCAAAAGGTATTGGCCCGTAAATCATATACTCCTCATACTTTCTTTTCTCTACCGTAAGCGGAGAGTAGTTCATTACAGAACCATTCTTGCTTATTTCCACCCCAAGAGCAGTTTCATTCAGTTTGGTCAAATCAACATTCCAGCGACGTAAATCCCAAAAACGGAAATTCTCAAAACAAAGTTCGATACGGCGTTCATTACGGATTAGTTCACGCATCTTGTCTTTATTATCCTTTATGCTCTCCAAATAAGCATCTCCATTATCGATACCTAAACCGGCACGCGTACGAATGGCTTTGATTACATCATAAGCACTAAAAAGATGTCCATGATTATTCTGTGGTCCCCAAGCCTCATTAGCCGCCTCCGCATAAATCAGAAACATCTCTGTATAACGGATACGTGCGGTATAATGCTTCTTCTTTGTATTATACTGTGAATTAGGGTTACACTCTTTACGCAATAGTTTCCGCAAGTAATAACCTGTACGAGTAGACCTTCCGCTTTCCTTATTCACAACGTCTGTATTCGTTCCGTAAGTTCCTGTAATAATTTCCGTATCACTAGGACCTTGCTTGCTACCATTGTAAACGATGTATTTTGCCAAACGCGGATCACGGTTATCATACGGGTTTTCTGCATCGTAATTGCCTGATGTTTCAGAAATAGGGTAACCGTTCGCCATAGGAAAGGCATCCACCAAATTCTGGGTAGGATTGACACGACCGTTTCCGTAAAGTGATGGAGGGAAGTTAGCTGTTTCCAATGTATTATTATCATCTGTACTACTACGCCAAATAACCTCGGCGGGACTGCCGCCCGTTCCATAATCTTTATCCGCAAGTGTATACCACTCCAATCCATCTGCATCCAGCCCGCAGCCGCCGCCACCGTTAGCTTTCTCTATAATTTCAGCAGCATAATCGGCAGCTTGTTCCCAAGTCATTCCCGACCCGCTTTGGAATGCCGGACTGGCAGCTAACAGAGCCGTTTGTGCACGGACTGCCAATGCAATCCGTCCGCTCATCAACCCTCTATATTCTTCACCACAAACACGCCGATAATCACTCGCATTCGTCACACCGATGTTTTTATATTTTTCCGGTATCTCACTATCTGCAAATTTCTTATAATCGAGCGGCAATAATTCGATAGCCTTATCAGCATCTTCCATTATTTGCTTCACGCAATCGGAATAAGTGGCACGAGCATGATTAAAATCCGCATCCGGTCCTTCCGATTTCAAAATAATAGGTACTCCCATCAATGTGCCGTCCGCAATCTTGCCACCATGTGCACGTAACAAATAATACATATGCAGTGCACGCAACCCATAAGCCTCTCCTTTCAAACGATCAAGAAACATGGTAGAGATACGTTCATCTTTTGCCCATTCTACCTTATCTACATTCTCCAAAAAAAGATTGATATACTGGATAGCATTGAAACGATTCTGCCACTGGGAAACCGGATTATTATTGGCAGTCCAGGAACCTGTAGCCATTCGCAGATAGTTACTGGAAATCTCATTAGTCACAGCATCATCCGTAGCCAAGTCACTTGTAGGTGAAGTTTCGTAAGGAAGTATAATATAAGCGTTCGCAAGTATACCCTGCGCATAGCTCGGTTCTTTATACATAGCCTCAAGATCTCTGTTGTTCTCTAGTGCCGGTTCAAACAAATCGTCACAAGCAGTCAGCAGAGGTAAGAAAGCCAATAATTTGAATATATTTTTCATAATTTCGTTCTTTAATTATTGAAATAATCTGTATTAGAAAGTTGCAGTCACACCTAAATTATAGAAGCGGCATTGCGGGCTGGAGCCAACATTCAATTCCAGCGCCTTGCGTTCCTTGGATATTGTGAGCAAATCAGAACCGCTGATATATGCGGATACTCCATGAACAAAACTATTCTTAAACCACTTGGAAGGCAGGTCATACGTGACCTGTATTTTTGCCAAACGGAAAGCATCCGTCTTATACATCCAGAAGTCGGAAGAATAAAAGTTATTAGTTCCACTTTCTGTAGTCAGACGCGGATAAGTAGCTGTTGCTGCCGTTTCCGGAGTCCAACGCCCCCGGACTACTGCCGAGTATTTATCTTCACCGGATATCCAATAATAAGACTCGTTGTTTTTCATGGCATGTCCGCCAAACTCACCTGTACCCAATACAAAGAAAGTTAATCCTTTCCATTTAGCAGTCAAGTTTATACCCAACGCCAAGGGAGCTCCATACCAACCTCCACGAGCCAGATAAACCTGATCTTTATCATCAATTATACCGTCATTATTCTGATCTACATACTTCAAATCACCCGGTCTTATTGTACCGCCAAGACGCTGTTCTGGAGAATCGATGATGTCCTGCTCATCCTTGAAGAATCCGATGCACTGTAATCCCCAAATACCGTCAACAGCATATCCTTTACGGTATTGGTATTTATCCTGATACAATTCATCCCGCTTGGTAGCTTTCGTTGTATAGTAAGTTCCGGTAACGCCCGCTGTAAAATCAACCTTGCCGAAACGTTTGTTGTAGTTTACGTTGAAATCAAATCCCATGCGACGGTCATTATCGTAGTTGATGTACGGACGAAACGAAGCAGTCGGATAATAAGTGAAGAAATACTCCGGATACTGAGTAGTAGAAGTCACGATTTTACCTTCGATTGAATTAACAAAGAAAGATGCATCCGCTGTTATCATCCGGTTCCATAAAGAAGTTTTCAGATTAACTGAAAGCTCTTTACGCTTGATAAAGCTCAAGTCTTCATTCGCCCCTTGTTTGGAGTTAGTAGAGTGTAGGGATACACTCTCGCGCCATCCCCACCATGCACCGTCCGACTGGTTGTAATAACCATCATACATATAATAGTTGTCAATTCCCAAATCCGTATTCAAGATACTACCGGACACACTCAACATCAGTTCGTCCACTACCGGAGAATTTTCCAGAAAGCTCTCGTTTGATAATTTCCAGCCCAATGTCAAAGAAGGTGAGAAAGCATTACGATGTCCCGGAGCCAACTTTGCAGAATGTATAACAGCCCCACCAAAATCGGCATAATATTTATTGCGGAAGTTATATCCCAACTGCATGCCCAAATTTACATTGCTTGTCTTATGATATTCTCCTGAATAACTTTGTTGATAACCAGAGGCTATTAACATGGCAGCCAAATGATGATCATCATTAAAAGTGTTTTCGTAATCGAACTGGCCGGAGAATAAAACAGTCTGGTTATCCGAACTGCCGCTGATATTCTGCACACCGGACTTCTTGTCCTCATTGTATTTTGTCAAACCGACAATAATATCTTTCCCGCCATTATTAGACCAGGTAGGCGCATATGTGGCATAGCTGTTATTATAAGAAGTAATATAAGCAGTAGAGTAATCTACAGAAAACCGAGTATGAAAAGAGAGTCCTTTCAACACCTTGTCCAAACCAATGTTCACTCCCGCATCAAACTGGAACGAACGATCTGTTGCTTTGCTATAACCTGAAGCATAATAATCGCCAAATACATTTGTCATATCAGATTGTGTTCCTGCCAAAAAGTATTTTCCATCAACTATATTATTGCTATTCGCCACCAAATCCCATGCACTGGCTGCATTTGCATCAATATAACTCAACGGAATCAACGGAGAAATACGATTGGGACGCAATGTAGATGCCGCACTCCAATAATAAGACCCATTGGCACTACGACGTGAATAGAAAGATACTTTAGCATTCACATAAGCTGTAATAAAGTCATTCAATGTCAAATCTACGTTACCGCGAATATTTAAACCATTGGTCCCATTATGCTTCGCTTCACCGATTTTGAAAACGTCATTGGAACGAAGATAATTTATATTCGTATAAAAATGGGCACGATGATTGCCACCCGAAATTTCGGCTGTAACATCCGAACGATTATATGCCTTCTTGATATAGTCCGACGAATACATATTCACATTAGCATAACGATAAGGATTCTCACCGGATCCATAATGGTAAATATCCTCCGCACTATAGAGAGCACCGAGCCCGTCATTGGCACGTGCTTCATTATAAAGAGTCATGTATTCGGCCGAACCTAAATATTCGGGGTAACTCTTTGCGACATAAAACCCTGTATTGGCGCGTACATCTACTTGAAGATCCGTACTCTTACCTCTTTTAGTTGTAATCATAATTACTCCTTTAGCCGCACGACTTCCATAGAGCACCACAGCTTGCGCACCTTTCAAAAAGGTTATTTGGCTGATTTCCGTAGGAGAAATATAATCAATATTGCGAGGTACCCCGTCCACCAATATCAGCTTTTCATCCATTCCCCACAATGAGTTACCATTATAACCACCGACATATCCCTGCATATCGGTCAAGCTCCATGTATTGTAATTTTTCTTCGTCAATTCCTCTACATTTACTACTGAGGCACCTCCTAATAAATTGTTCTGAGAAACCTTTCGGAAAGCCACCTGCACCAACGAATCGTTTTGCAGCGAACTTGCATTATCCCCTGCCAACTCTTGTGCACCGGCAGAAATAACAACCGGAAAAACAAGCACTGCACTGAGAATGAATCTTCTATATATATGTTTCATTGTTTATTCATTTATAATTATACATTCAGTAACCATAAGGGATTACCATCCCGGATTCTGCGGGAATTCAGCATACAGATACACGTCATTATCCAATAAGGGGAACCAGTAATGCTTCGTTCCAAATACCCGTTTCAAAATAGTCTCCTCACGGAAGTTTCTCACTTCTGCCTCTGCCGGATCATTATTCTTATAAAAGTCTTCATTCTCTACACGTTCGAATTCTTGTGAAGTCTTAATAGTATAGGGCTCTTCGGTCAGCAGCAACCAACGCTGCAAATCGTTAAAGCGGAAACCTTCAAAAGACAACTCGACAGCACGTTCACGACGAACTTCATCCATAAATTTCTGGGAATTGGAAATATATTCCGGACAAAGAGTACCTTTTTCATCACCCGGTTCCCCTCCACCAACAGGGCCTACTCCTGCACGTTTACGCAAAGTATTGATCGCATCTTCAGCCGTTTTACCAAAATTCGTAGATTTACCTGCAGCACCGTCTACTGCCGCACAAGCCTCAGCATACATCAGATAAATATCCGCCAAACGCATGTAAGGTAAATATGTATGCAGGTTACCCGACCAATTATAGAGTCCGTCATATTTATTAGCCTGATGCGGTACTAATTTCTGGATGAAATAGCCGGTACGGCTAGCATTGGCCACGGCTCTCATAGCTCCGCCCGTATACAGAGTGCAATAGCGCAAGAATTCCTTGTCTGCTTCAGGAATAGCTGCATTGACATAATGGAATCCGTCAAAAACTATGTCATGATAAAAACGGGCATCACGATTTCTAAATGGAAAATTCTTTCTAAAACCGGATTTTGTTTCATCTTCACTCAATGGCAAACCGTTCTCCATACCATATAAATTCACATAGTTGGCAGTAGGTTGGTGGATGATATTATCATGTTCAACCAAACCATAAATTTTAGGTCCCCACAACTTGGTCATATTCCAGTTACTACCGTTGAAGTCTTCGGACGGACCACGGAAAATAGCTTCTGTAGTACCCGGCATTTTCCAGTTCTGACCAGTAGTATAGAATATTTCAGAATAACTATTAGAAGCAGATGCCGATTTGGTATGATTATAAATATCACTATAATCAAACTGCGCCAATGCATATTGCGTCTGCCCGCTTTCGACAAGTGTCAGTAACTCTCCGAATGCCTCTGCTGCTTTTTTTGCATATTCTGTATTGTAATTGTAAGTATTGCTTCCACCTAGCTGCGCACCATGTTCCATCAGAGGACTGGCAGCCCAAAGATAATTCTTGCCCAGATAGCCTAATGCCATAATCTTGTTGATACGCAAATCATTCTTACCCGCGGTTTGTTTGCCAACAGTTGTGTTATCCCAATTAATAGGAAGCAAATCCGCTGCCATACGGAAATCGACTGCTGCTTTATCTGCACATTCCTGATAACTCAGACGTGGCAAAGACATTTTCTCTGTAGCAGATAAGACTGTATCAATATAAGGCAAGCCACCAAAATATTGCATCATTTCAAAGTGCCACCATGCGCGGAAAAAATAAAGCTGACCGGCAATCAGTTTTTTCTCCTCATCCGTAGCTTCCGTTAACCTTTCTAGATTAGCGATACCGATGTTAGCCTTACGTATACAATACCATGCATGTGGCCACAGTGAATGTTTAAACTTAGCATTGCCGTCACTGTTCGGATGATAAGTAGCCGTAGGATCACTGCCGGTACGATAGAGCCAGCATTGATTATTGGTAGACCATGCACGGAAGTTACCCAAATCGACCTGATGCGTCATGTGGCTGTCACCTTCCGGGTTGAATATTTCATCATCTCCCCAGTTCCAGGAAGTAGTATAATTGTTCTTCTCCTTATCAGGAATACAGTTGTATATTTCCTCGATAAACCCCTGAAAATTCCTAAAGTTCTTAAATGCTTCTTCTTCAGATACAGTAGAGTCAGCTTCCTTGTCTAGATAGTCCTCACAAGATGAAAATCCCAACGAGAAGAGCAATAAGCTACCGCATAAAAGAGTTCTATATATTTTTCTCATAGTACTTTGATTATAATGTAAATTTAACACCTAAGTTGAAACGTTTCACCGTAGGATACGCCCCTTGATTACCCGAACCTGCAAAATTCGATTCACGGTCGTCCGGCATCTTAGACCATACCCATAAGTTGTTTCCATTTAAGTAAATCTTCAAATTTTTCACCCCGAGTTTTCGCACCCATCCATCTGTAAAGGTATAGGCTATCTCTGCATTTTTCAGACGAATATAAGAACCGTCATAATAGTATTGCGTACCATTACTGTAACCGCTCACCTTTGACAACCAGCGCGGAGTTACAACATCGGCCGCATCGCCAGCCTCAGACCACCAGCTACCCTGGTCATACACCGTATTCATCTGACTGCCAAAACTGGTCAACTGAACGACACGAGTCACATTGTTTACACCATAGAACTGAACAAAAGCACTAAATCCCTTCCACTCAAAGCCAAGAGTAGCATTATATGTATTCTGTGGAGTATCAGAGTAACCGTAAGGAGCTTGGTCCTTGCTGTCGACGACACCATCCCCATTGAAATCGACAATATAATAGTCTCCGGGAAGACGTTGTGAATTGTTTGTATCATGCTGCGGGCTACCAATCACATCGTCATAAGAATTCAAATATCCATTATCAATATATGCCTTATTCTGACCAATGGCATAACCAGCCACCTTTTGATACCCAGCCAACAATGGAGCATCGTCTTTTTCAAGTATCTTATTTTCCGCATGGGTCATGCTCATATTAGCCCAAACGCGCATCTTATTGGAAAATGTCTTGTTGATACGAAGTTCCAACTCATAACCTTTGGTTCTAACCTTACCTAAGTTAGCAGTAACTGCTGTAGTACCAAAATAAGAAGGAATAGCCCGATCGCTTCCACCCACCAGAATATCAGTACGTTTATCACGAAAGACTTCCACGCTACCTGCAAACAAACCATCCAAAAAAGAGTAATCAATACCAAAATTCAATTTCTTTACTTTCTCCCAATGCACATCAGAATTACCTACTGCTGATTCACGATACCAAGTATATGGACTTTCACCACGATCTACATCCAAAGACGAGGTTCCGCCGTAAGCCCATTGGTTCATATACAACCAACGTGTTTTTACATTATCATCACCGATTTCACCATAAGAAGCACGAATTTTCAACATATCCAAAATTCTGCGTTCTTTCAAGAATTTCATAAACGGTTCTTCACTAACCATCCATCCGATAGCACCGGAATTAAAGAATGCAAAACGATTTTCTTTGCTGAACTTCTCGGAACCATTATAAGCACCATTATATTCAATAAAATACCTATCCGCCCAATTATAAGTAGTACGGAATGCCCAGTCTTCACGATAGTGAGGAATTTCACTTCCTGTAGCCGTTTCTTGACGACTGAACAATCCCATAAGGGTAACATTATGCTTTCCAAAACTACGGGCCCAATTTAACTGTGCCTGATAATTAAGGTTACGCTGTGTCGCCCAATTCTTGACTTCACCACCTTCCGTATTCCACATTACACCCTGCATAAAATCAAAACCTGTATTGTTGTCATACGACTTTTTATAACTGACCTCCCCTGTATCCGGATTAATCCATTTATGTTGTGCGTCGTTATATAGGTCATTGATACCGCGCTTCCATTCTACAAAAGTATTATCCCAAGAAACCATAGCCCTTGCACTCAATCCTTTCGTTATAAAGCTCAAATCCTGTTCCAATGCAAAGTCAGTTGTTATCTGTGTAGTAGTGGTAGTCATCGTACCTCCCAATGAAACATTTTCTGCAGAATTGGTAACATTCGAAATATTCGGATAATATCCCCATGAACCATCCGAATATTTTGGAAGAAATACATCCGGAGCAATATTATACGCCCCCGCCCACTGCTGGGCAATCGACCAGTCGGCCGAGCTATCATAATTGGAATTATTATAAGGAGTTTTCTTGTATCCATTAGAGCCCGCTACATTAACCTTAAAAACAGTACTCTTGGTTATCTGAAAATCCAGATTACTACGTACATTAATTCTGTCATATCCATAACCGGAATTATAATCACGCCCATTATCAAATACATCGAACAAGTCCCCCTCATGCACATAATCGACAGAAGCGAAATATTTTACAAACCGAGTTCCACCGCTGACATTCACATTTGCATTGTAGGACATCGCATAGTCTTTGAACAATACATCCTGCCAGTCCACATTCGGATAGCGTTCCGCTTCTTCCAAATTTGCCGGATTACGATACTTATTAATTATTGACTGCGGCTTTATGTACGACCATGAATCCGGATACAAGCTCAACTCATGCTCAATAGCCATATTGCGTGCCATCAAAGCATCATAAGAATCCAACTTGTTAGGAAGCTTGGAAGGTATCTTCATCGTGGCATTGGCTGCTATGTTTATTTGGGCAGCTCCCTCAGTTCCGCGTTTAGTCGTTACCAAAATGACACCATTTGCACCTTTCACACCATAAACAGCAGTTGCAGAAGCATCCTTCAAGACAGAAATAGATTGTACAGAAGCAATATCCACACTGCTCATCGGACGTTCTATGCCATCCACCAGTACCAACGGGTCACTATTATTCCATGAACTAGTCCCACGTATTGTGATTTTCGGTTCTTCTTCACCTGGCATACCGGAACTTTGAGTCGTTATAACCCCCGGCAGGTTACCGGTTAACGCCGCACCAATATCAGAAATACCAGCCGCCCGTTCCAAAACTTTTCCAGTGGTCTGCGTGATAGCACCTACCACACTCGCTTTCTTCTGTTGTCCGTAACCTACAACTACTACTTCTTCCAGTTGTTTAGTATCATCTTCCAACACCACTTTAAAAAGACCTTTGGAAACCACTTTTACCTCCTGTGGTTTCATTCCTACATACGAAACAATAAGGGTAGACTTCTCATTGGGTACGGTCAATACAAAATTTCCATCTATATCTGAAATCGTACCTATTGAATTATTACCCTTTAAAACTACTGAGGCTCCAATGATTGTCTCACCATTACTGTCAAGAACCGTTCCCCTCACCGTTATCCCTTTCTGTGCTGATGCTGTTACAAAACTAAACAACATAAGGAGAAACAAGTAAGGAATCTTTTGAATTTTCTTCGTTACATTTTCATTACCATTAGTTTAAGATGTTAATTAACTACATTGTTTTCTAATCATCATTCTTTTTTTAAGTGCGTTAGCCATCATTATAAATATCACCCATAATTACTAGCATTATATTTATATAAAAAAAATAATTATTTGCAAGTAGCGTATAATCCAATTGTAGTACCGATAAATCCACCAGCCGTTGTAGTAGAGAGATAACTGGGGGCTACATCTTTACAAAGCAGTTTCCAGCTTTTTTCACCATCAATAGAATAATAGAAATCGTAACCAATTCCTTGAGATACTAATTTCAAATATACTTCATTTGTATCTGCGTCTATTTCATCTGAAGCCAATGTCTGTTCCTTTTCACCGATTTGTTTCAGAGAAATATTTTTATTCTCACCCACTTTATTCAAGCAGAAGAAATATTGATGCGTCTCATCTTTAAACAATAACATTCCGGCTGTTTCCTTATCGTTAGAAGGATTGAACAACATACGGGTAGCACATTCAAATTTATGATGTTGTAACCGACGAGAAACAAATGCCGGAGTTTTCTTTTCCGTAGCGCTAATATCTGCACACTTCAAGGTCAGGTATCCGGGTGTTTCCGTCAATGAATATAAATCGGAAGCAGAAGCTCTTAAAGTCATCCATGGCATATCAAGTACAGGAGAATCAAAGTTCTCTATTAACTCGAAATTACCATAAGTAACTGTCGTATCGCGTTTCGCACCTTCACGTTTTACAATCATAGGTACTAAATCATCTCCTTGTGTCATGTACGGGAATCCGTCTTCACTCCATTTCACCGGCATCATAAATGTTTCACGTCCCAAATTCTCAAACTGATTATTAATAGGGCGACAAGCCAGAAAAACAGCCCACCAATCTCCTCTTTTGTTTGAATAAAGTCTGCATGACCAGCACAGGTTACCGAATTAGGACGGTCAGAATTCAAATGTCTTTGCGTCAGAATCGGATTGTTTTTCCATGGAAGAAACTTACCCATCGGAGAATCACCACGGAAAATCACTTCCGAATGCCAGTTTCCCGTTCCACCTTCGGCGGACATCAAGAAGTACTTTCCATTTATCTTATATAAATGAGGACCTTCTATCCAAATTGGTTTGTCTGCCGGTTGAGCTCCTTTGTTTACAAGAATTTTACGGGAACCGATCGTCTTATCTGTTTTCACATCAAACTCTTGTATGCGTATAGTACGGTGTCCGCTATATTCAGGTTTATTATCCGGAGCCTCATCATTATTAACAATATATGCCTTACCATCTTCATCAAAAAAGAAAGAAGGATCAATACCTCCGACCTCCGGCAACATGATGGGTTCCGACCATTCACCAAACGGGTCTTGCGTCTTAACAAAGAAATTTCCGGCTCCGACATTGGTTGTTACCATATAATATGTCTTGTTATACGGATTATAAGAAATAGCCGGAGCAAAAATACCGCCACTCACTTTCTGTCCTTCCATATTCACTAATTGCGAAGCACGGTTCAACACATGCCCTATCTGTTTCCAATTCACCAAGTCTTTGCTGTGAAAAATAGGAACACCGGGAAAATAAGTGAATGTAGATGTTACTAGGAAATAATCACCTTCTCCATTTGTACAAACACTAGGATCAGAATACCATCCCGGCAAAATAGGATTATAGAAATAGTCTTCACCTGACAGAGGATTGGAAATATAAAAATCATCATTTCCCTTATAAGAAAAATAATCAAAGAGGGCCACAGATTTTCCAATAGCCGGTAATTGTTGTTCTTTCTTTGAGCTACATGACATCATTGTTATCCCCAGCATAAATATGGAGAGCCAGACGATTGACATTAATTGTATTACCTGTGTATTCTTCATAATACTTCTTATTTTCTTTATAATCAAATATGAATTACTGATCTTTTCTGCAAAGATATGCCAGTTCATAAAACTACAAACATAATTATGTTACGGGCTTCTTTTCCTAAATAACATCTTCATTTTCAATGTTACATCTATCTTTCCCCTTGTAGCACGTCCAAACAATTACACTGATTATAAGCACATTACAATCTTATTTTTTTTGAATAAAAGCTATTCAAATTCCCAATAATCCAGATTGAAAAGTTTGTTTCCTTTCTCTCCTTTAAAGCAGAAATAAAGATCATGTACACCCTTTGCATTCTTTATCCGGCATGACATCTGTTTATATATATCCAGTCCTCCTGTCGGTGATATACTGACACTACCTATTACCGGCCCTTCAGTGCTATCCAGACGAATTTCTATCATTCCGCCTTTTTCAACACAAGCTGCGCTTACACTGAATTTCTTTGCTCCTTTCTTGCCAAAGTCGACACCACGCACACACAGATATTCATTATTATCGATATCGGTTATATACAAACCACCATTCTTATGATTTTCAGCTTTAAGACCATATCCCCAAGCCATCGTTTCAGCTTCCACTCTACGGTAAGGATTAAAGTTTTCAATCTGTTCCAGTTTCGTCTCCTGCCAATAAGGAACTTCCTGAATAGTTCCATCCGGATTATAATGCATTTTTGCAACAGACGTGGAACGACGTTCCTTATGATCCAATGTTTCCAAATGAAGCAAATCATAATTTAGGCCAAATACATAAGAGCTACCTTTATAATCGATAATTCCAGGATGATTTCCTCTACTCCGCTCTGTTGGACGCATAATATATCCTTTTGTACTCCATGGTCCGGTAGCTTTGTCGCTCATGGCATAGCCAATCCCTTCCGGACAACAAGTTGAAGCGAAAGCCATGTAATAATGCCCGTTCCGTTTATACACCCACGGACCTTCCTGATAATGCTCCGGTTTATTTTCCACTTGTACAATTTCCCCCGAATATGAAATCATATCCTCATTCAGTTTCACATAATAAACATTCGGATTGCCCCAATACATATACGCTTGTCCGTCATCATCAATAAATACGGTCGGGTCAATGTCGTACCAATGCTCCTTCTGCCAAACCAACGGTTTGTTCAAAGGGTCTTTAAAAGGGCCATAAGGAGAGTCGGAGACCAATACGCCAATACCATTACCGTGAATCGGGCAATACATATAAAATTTGCCATTACGTTCGATGACTTGTTCTGCCCAAGCACCGTTATCACGTTTCACCCAATCAAAACTCTTCAGAGAAGCGACAGCTCCATGATCGGTCCAATTCACCATATCGGTGGAAGTATAAAGTAACCAGTCCAACATTTTGAATCCTTCGGCATCATCCTCATCATGAGTTGTATAAAGGAAAACGGTATCATTATATACCATCGGAGCCGGATCAGCGGTATATTTTGTTTGGATAATAGGATTTTGTGCCACTCCCGAAGTGGCGGCAGTCATTGCCAACAGGAGTAATACACCCCAAAAATTCAAGTTTTTCATATTCTATCAGTTTAAACAGTTATTTGGTTATTAATACTCCACCATTGCAAGGAATAGTCAATTGCAATTCTTGTTTCTTTCCTATTCCTATTTGTTTCACACCGCCCTGCAATACCTTATCATCACTAAAAAGTCTCACCTTTTCTCCATTAGAGAACATCGGCAAATTAACTTTAAGTTGCAGTGTTTCCTTCTGCGCATTTACTCCGGCAATATACCATTTGTCTCCATGACGACGGGCAAGAATAACGTATTTACCAGGATAACCGTCAATGAAACGTACCTCATCCCAAGTCGTTGGAACCTCTTTCATAAAATCAATAGCCCATGCAGGAGCATCGGTCAGATTATTCGGTGCCAAAGCAAAATGCTGTACCGGACTCTGAAATAGAACCGCCGTAGCCAGTGCGTAGACATCTGATGTCACCCGCCGGCTTCCCCGTGGAGCATTATCCGCATTATAATATTTGTTCAATGCACTACCTCCAAAATCCATGCTACCCACAGTATTACGAATAAACGGGTGCAAGGTAGCATTAAAGGCCTCATTATCACAACTGCCTTGAGAGAAATGAAGATTTTCACTAGCCAATACAGCCTCACTCGATGCGAAGTTAGGATACATACGTTCCCAGCCACGAGGCAAAGTACATCCATGGAAAATAACTAAAAGACCGTACTCGTTTGCATCCGACAAGATATCCCTACAACAACTGCAGTCATTTGCTTGTCACCTCCGAAAAAGTCAACTTTTATTCCACGAATACCAATGCTTTGCATCCATTTCATCTCCTTACGTCTGGCTATCGCATTATCCATTATACCTCTCGGAGTTTGCGGAGCATCATTCCAATACCCATTCGAATTATACCACAAATAAAGAGCTACCCCTTTGTCCTTCCCATATTTAGCCAATTCTTCAATTTTATCACGTCCTATTTGTTTATCCCACAGGGCATCCACCAACACAGATTGATACCCCATTGCTGCCGAAAAATCAATATACCGGAGTTGCTCTTTATAATTAGTACTTCCATCCATACCGATAATCCAGCTCCATGAACCCCGTCCATACGTATACTCTCCTTTGCCGGATAAAGCGGTTTTACAACATCAAAAGGAACCGTTGTCTCCACTATTGGAGCCAAAGTCTTGCCCACAGTAATAGTACGCCAAGGCGTCTCGCCCGGTAATGCTATCCCCAGAGAAACCGTACCATTCCCATTTGCTTCACCTTCTTGCGGAAATCCGATTGTATACGTTCCTCCTTTGTGTCCCAACAGACGGCTCGCACAATATCCACCATTTACTCCCGTTTCGGAAACAAGTGTCCAACCATTATCTCCATTACGGAATAAACAGGGAAATGTGTATCCTTCTCCCCAGCCATTTTTCCCTGCGACATCATCTGCCGTATAAGACGTCTCATAACTTGGAGAAGTACGGGCAAATCCCCCCATCGGTTTACTTTGCGGACAAAGGAAAGTGGTGGTTCCGTCAGGAAATACAAATCCTGTGACTTCTTGCTTTACCACGCAACTTAGTGTCTCACCTTGCGGATACATCTTATATTTAAAAGCAACATCGTTATTACTTATGCGGAATATAACATCATAAATTGTTTTCCCTTGTTGTGTAAACGAAAATACAGCTTCATTTGCCACATAATGTACCTTGCTCTTTTTAATAGAAGCCAACTCGTATGTTTCATCTATTTTATTTGTTGAAACATTCTTTTCCAGCGACATCCCCGATGAAAAATCTCCAATATTTGCAATAATCCCCAATGGAGATGGCTTCAAAAAAAGAACATTGTCATAACTAACAGAATAAGAAGGTCCTCCATCCATATCTGCGACTGTTACTACCAACTTTCCATCAGGACTTGTTATCTGTTTATTTTCTGCACTTGCAACGCTACTACCCAATAGCATAGCCATCACTATAAAAAACTTCATCATATTTCTACTTTTTAGATTCTTTTCTACTGACATAATCACACATTCTATTACAATCAAAACTTTACAGAAATCGCTTTCCCATTATAATCGATGTTTTTTTGAGTCCCATCCTGAAGAGTTACAGTAAACTTACGGTTCTTCAACATTCCCTCATACGCACCTTTTCTTGCCCCTATCGTCAATTTACGAGATGCATTATTCCAAGAGATTGGAATTTCCGTATAAGCTCCTTTTTCATAATTGTAATTATCAAATTCATCTTCATATAAAATGAAGTTTCCATTCGCACCCGCATACACCTTCAATTCAAGATGATCCCACGGTTTTTCAGTTGCATACTGAACTTGTGGACCGACAGGAATAATACTACCCGCTTTTACATACAATGGAATAACATCCAGTGTAGTCTCTTTGGTAATTTCCTTTCCGCCTTCATGTTTCTCGTTCGTCCAGAAGTCATACCATAGCGTTCCTGCCGGTAAGTATATGTTAGTAGATTTCGTTTCCATGAAATCCACAGCAGCGTCAGTTTTTGTTTTTTTCGCTCCATCTCTGTTCCATCCTTCTTCTTCGGAGACTTTTACCACAGCTTCCGGTGTATATTGTGCATGAGCAATCGGAGCCACAAGGATCGATTTTCCAAACATATATTCGTCATTGATATCCCACACCTTTCTGTCATCTACAAAATCCATCATCAAAGCGCGCATAAAACTCGATTGACGATTGCTCACCTCCCAAGAAGTAGAATAAATATAAGGCAACAGAGAGTAACGTAAACCTATCATCTTCTCGATAGCATCATATACAGGTTCGCCCTTCTTTCCGAACTTATAGATTTCCCTATAAACATCCGTCCCGTGCGAACGCATCATCGGATTGAACGTCCCAAACTGCAACCAACGCACATAAAGCTCCTGATACAATGGATTTTTTGAAGCACTATCATCATTCCAGCTTTTATTATAATGTCCTGCAAAAAAGCCACCAATATCACTATTCCAGTGAGGCATACCACACAAAGAAAAGTTTAATCCGGCAGGAATCTGATTTCTAAAACTCTCCCATGTGGAAGCGACATCACCACTCCATACATTTGCACCATAACGTTGCTGCCCCAAGAATCCCGAACGGGTTAAAATAAACACCCGTTTGTCCGAAGTCACTGCACGCTGATGGTCGTAAACCCCTCCGACAGTCATCAACGGATAAGCATTGCGCACCCTACGGAACGAGCCCAGATAGGTTTTGGTATCCATATCCTCCGGCTTCCAATCCAAATGATCGGGTTCGGTAGAATCCATCCACCAGGCATCCATTCCCAACTTAAAAATTCCATCATTCAGATATTTCCAATAAATGTCACGCGCTTCGGATTGTAAGCATCATACACTCTTACACCGGAAGGATATTCCATATTGGGGCCATGACTCCAACCCTCCTTGACGGTGAAATTAAAACAACATACCTTTTTGTCCAATTCTCTATAAGGTTTGGTCATCGGTCCGAATGACGACCAGATAGATATAGCCATGTGTGCGTTCATCGCATGGACATCCTCCATCATCTTTTGAGGATTATTGAAAGTCGGATTCTGAAAATCCATCGCATTCCACAAATAGTTATGCCCCCAATATTGCCAATCCTGAATAATGCCATCCAAAGGAATACCCAATTCACGATATTTACGAACAACGTCTACCACTTCCTCCTGGCTTTTATATCTTTCTTTACTTTGCCAGTAACCATAAGTCCATAAAGGAAACATCGGCGCTTGCCCGGTCAGGTTGCGTACCTGTGCTATAACACCGTCGGCATTTTTCCCATACATGAAGTAATAATCCACACAGTCACCTACTTCAGAACGGAAAGATGTTTCAACTTCGTTATCCGTAAAAAGAGTCGGCGAATAGTTATCCCAAAACACACCATATCCTTTGGTGGACTGGAAGAAAGGTGACACATCTTCAACGTTACCCTGTAGCAGATTTTTAGTCATGTTCCGCTGAATCATCTTTCCATTTTGCAATTGTCCCAAACCATAAATGGCTTCTTCCTTATCTAATACAAAAGGTTGATAAACCTGATAAGTTTTTGTCCCGGCATCATCGAAATCGATAAACTGCATACCGGATTTCTCTGCCAATAATACTTTGCCATCCTTTGAGAAATAAGAAACAATTCCCGTCCCGGTGTCCACACTGACACTTAGTTCACTGGTATTCAATACAATCTTATTATCTTTTATATCAGCTTTGAAACTTACCTTTTCAGGTTTTGCAATTACAGAAAGACTTCTTTTCATAGGCAACACCTTCCGGAGACTTTATTATCCCACAGCAGGCGCAAAAAATTGTACTTCTATATCCACTGCATTCACTGTGGTCTTGATACCCGACGATGTTTTCTGATAATTTTGTGCGAATAAAACATTTGTACTGAAGCATAAACATATACCCCAAAATAGATGATGTATTTTCATAATTATAGAATAATAAGGTTTCTAATTAATTACCAACAGATGTTGCATACAGTCCAATCATTGCTCCTGTAAAGCCACCAGCCTCATTAGTAGAAAGAATATCGCCGGAAACGGTTCCTCCTAAATTCATAAATACCTTTCCATCAATCGAATAATTAAAACGATAATCATCTCCATTGGCTGTTACTTGCAGTGTCACAGGTTTCTCTGTTTCTATTTTCATCTCACCCAGGACACTCGCTTGTCCTTTTTCGGTTCTTTGCAGCATCAGGTAATAGTCTTTTCCCTTTTTAGTGATACCGAAAACATAGTGATATCTTTCATTTTGATAACATGTTATACCGGCAAAATCTTTCTCATTTTTCGGTTTGTACTCCATGGTTGCTGCCGCGGTAAATTGATTATGCTGCTGACGGTAGAACAAAGTAGAAGTAGGTTTCACTTCATTGATATTTGAGGTAAAGGGGACGATCCGCAATCCTTTATCGGTCATATCAACGAATTCTTCACGAGGACCTCTAAGACCAATCCATCTAAAATCTAATGTCTTATCGAGAAATCATCCTTAAAACAAGTTGCCACTAGGCAAATAACCGTTTTTCCCTGTTTGGTTCTCTTACTCCCAGCGGCCCTCTTCAATGTAGGTTTTATAGAATGCCCATTCTCGAAAACGGGAAATGTTCCGCTCCAGTCCACCGGAAGAATAAAGTTTCGCGTCCGTGTTCGTCTACTCTGTTCTTCTTCCGTAAGCGTATTCCTAAAAATACACCATAATATTTTCCGTCGGTCCCTCCACTAAGTCTGCATGACCAGCCCAGTCTACTTTATCCGTCCGGTTTGCAGGAAAATAACGTTGAGTTAAAATTAGGTTTTATTTGCCGGAAGATGTCCTTTCGGATGATCACTTACAAAAATGATCATGCTATGCCAACCTCCGGTTCCTCTTCTTCGGCACACATTAAGTAATAACGTCCATCTTTCTTATAGATAGCGAGGAGCCTCAATCCATATATCGGCTTTTCTTCTATATTGACACCGTTTACCATGATCTCGGTCCGTTCCCGGAACCACTTTATCATTCCGTTACATCATAATCCCATATTTTTATGACACGGTGTCCTGAGCAAATTCTCCTGAGCAGGGTTATCATGTGCAAAATTCCTTGCCGCATCAAAGCAGCAGGAATATCAATGCTTCAAATTGAAGTTTGATCGGACCACCACATTCTCCGGATTCTTTGTCTCTTTACCACCATATTTCCAAAGCCACCGGAAAATTGAGTGGTTAATCATATAAAACGTATCATTATTGGGATTATATCTTATAGCAGGAGCATATACACCTGCACTAATACCGCAATCTTCAACCTTTAATTGTGACGTTCTGTCCAGCACATGACCGATTTGTTTCAGTTGACCAGATCATTAGAATGGAAAATAGTACCCCTGTATAGCAAAAGATGAGCACACTAAATAATCTCATTACTTTTCCGCGTTATACTCGGATCGGGATATAACCCTGCAAAATATGATTATAGAACCTCACCCGGCTTTAAAGGATTGTTTTGATAAATAGCATCCTCCTGATAAAAAATTGCGTAAAAGAGGGGAGCATTTGTTATTTTACCCTGCCACTGCACCCATATTAAAAAAACAACATAATAAATACGACAAGACCCACGGATTGCCAGCCCGACAAAATCAATTTTAATGTTCTCTATATTATCATCACTTTTCTTATAATTTTCTGTTCCATAGTAGTGTTTGCAAATGTATCGATTCGGTTTTATCATATATGTACAATCATGATACAGGCATCTATATACAGGTTACATTTATCACAGACATGTAACATGATTCTTTTCTGATGTAACAAAAGCCCCAAACAGAAAAAATGGTAAGATAAATAACTACATTACCTATTATTTCAGCACTTTTATTTCCCATCATATAAAATGCTGAATATCAAGAATTAGCAAATATTCATATTCCTTTCCTTTAAAGGAAAGCCCCCGTTGGTTTAAAAGAAACGGGGCTTGGTTTAAAAAACGACCCGTTCCTTTTAAAGGAACAAGGTCGTTCTTTTCTTTATTCATTCAATAAATAAACCGGATTGTCTATCTGTAAAATAAACAAAATCCAAAGCGGTATTACTGTACGTTCATTACAATCGTTTTTCAACTTATTTCTATCAGAAGTTCCTCCATACAGTAATCTCATAAGTACCTTCCAACGGACGCATCGTCTCCATCGACTACATCAAACCATTCAAAGTTCTTCACCGGTAAGAGGAATAGCTACTGATTCAGTTTTCTCTGCCGGAATATGAACGCGTTTGAAAGCACGCAAGGTATAACGGGACCTTCCTTATCACCCGGACGTCTTCAAATAAACCTGAACCAATTCTCCATCAATGCCGTTTGGACATTGCTTTACTGAATAGTCAATACTACATTTTCACCTTTGGCGATTGGATTGTATTGTTCAATTTAGCTTCTCCATAAGCAAAGCCGTATAACTCAACCCATGACCGAATGGGAAAAGTGGTTGCTGCTGTATTATATCGATAGGTACGCCCCCTTCATGGAATAGGTCTTCAAAGTCCGGCAATTGATTCACATCCTTATAGAAGTGACCGGTGTGGCGTCCACCGGGATTTCATACTCCCCAAAGAGCATCAACGATAGCTGTACCACCTGCCTGTCCTGGATACCATGCCTTGCAGAATCGTTTCCAAGTAGTCGTTTCTGGGCAATTAGTCCGATAGCTGGAATCTGAATAATTGATAAAGACAACCTTTTTACCAGCCTCTTCAAAGCTTTCAACAAATCACGTTGAGGTCCGGAAGTCCAATATCCGTAATGGTCACCCTTAAATCCGAACTTCTACCGGCATTTCACCTTCCAGACCTGGGGAAATTCCACCAGCAAAAGAATCACATCAGCATCCATTCTCTCACCGCAAAGTCTGTCGATCCCTAACTCTTTGCTCAAATCAAAAATCAAGTAGCCCTTTCATTCCGTTGTTTGAATAAAACTCGATATGATACTCTTTTCAGCCTTCGCCTGTAACGTATAGAGGAGTTTCGTCGGATTCTTAACATATATTTTCTGGGCCACTTGCTCACCATTTATAATAAGAGTCACTTCACCATCCAGTTGGAAACGGAAAGCAACATCACCGGACTGCGAAGGACGAAAGACAGATTCATAACGAGCCGAGAAATTAGTTATTTCCACACCGGGCGCAAATGTAGTAGCCCCTGTTGTCGCAAAATGGAACGGAGTGGAAATCTGATCGGTAGCAACCACTTCCCCTTCACGATCACGATTATTCCAATATTCTGCCAAGAAACCGGGTTTACCATTTATGCTACATTCATCAAACAGGCTTTGGAGTGTCTTTCCATCCACACGGTCACAACCCGGTTCGTATATGATTTGTCCTTCCGGTAGTTTGGCACGGACAGCTTCCAATAAGGTAACCGTATGTGCCGGAATACCGTTATAATTTCCCCACTGCATCACGGAGTCATTGGCATTAGGTCCCATAACGGCTATTTTCAGATGGGTATTCAGAGGCAGGATGTTGTTTTTATTCTGCAAGAGCACCAATGATTCACGAGCCATACGCAAAGCCAATGCCTGATGTTCCTTACTATTCAACACAGAGGTTGGAATTTCCGCCCAAGCCGGTTGTTCGTCCATTTCTCCCAGTTCAAAACGTGCCGTCAACAAACGTTTCAATGAAATATCTATTTCTTTTTCGTCAATCAGACCGGCTTTTACAGCATCCGCCAGTGAAGCATATTCACTTCCACATTCAAGGTCTGTGCCTGTCCGCACAGCAGCGGCCGAGGCGTGTTCCTTATCCGGGTGAGTCCCATGCGTTCCCGGTCTATAGAAATCGGAGATCGCTCCACAGTCAGAGACTACAATGCCTTTGTATCCCCATTCATCCCGCAATATTTGCATCAACAGGCGATTGCTGCCACAACAAGGCTCTCCCTCAAAACGATTGTAGGCACACATCACTTCCTTTACATGCGCTTTCTGTACCAAATCTTTAAAAGCAGGCAGATAGGTTTCCCATAAATCCCGGGGATCTATATTCTCCGCATCAAAACTATGCCGGTTCCACTCCGGTCCTGAATGAACGGCAAGTGCTTTATACATGCGTGCAGCTTATCATACCGCATCTTCCGGTCCTTGCAAACCACGGACTACAGCCATTCCCATTTGTCCTGTCAGATAAGGGTCTTCACCATAAGTTTCCTGACCGCGTCCCCAACGAGGGTCACGGAATATATTGACATTCGGTGTCCAGAATGTTAATCCCTGATAGCGTTTCAGCACGCCGCTTTCACCGAAAATACGCGATTTTACGCGAGCCTCATCGGAAGTGGCATTGAACACTTCATATAATAATGAATCATTAAAAGAAGCTCCCATACCGATAGACTGGGGAAAAACAGTAGCCAATCCGGCACGTCCCACACCGTGCAACGCCTCATTCCACCACTCATATTCTTTAATTCCCAGTCGAGGGATAGCAGGTGACGCATTTTGCATTAATGATACTTTTTCTTCCAAAGTCAACCGGGGCAACAAATCCTCCGCCCGTTGTTCCGCCGTTAAAGAAGTGTCCTGGTAAGGCAGCAATTGCTTACATGCCGAAAACGATAACACCAAACAAACACCCATAATCGGTATCCAACCTCTTTTCATAATATTATACTTATTAGTTATGATTAATTTGGAAACAAAAATAGCCTATTTTCCAATAAAACAATGTTTCATTGGTTACAAATACATATTTGTTTGTTACATTGACGCATCACAGAACGAATAATCAAAAGAGTCCACATCTACATAACCGCCTACAGAACGTGTAGCATAGTTAAATATGGCAAACTTACTGCCCATAAACATACGGGTGTAGTCAAATTTCATCTTGACAGGCAGACCAACAGGTATCCATGCTTTCCCATCAAGACTATAAGAAAAACGAGCCTCATCCCGTCCATTGGTAAAGTCACCTTCCACACGCAAGTAGACAAGCTCTTTGTTAAGAGGTATACGGGCTTGTTCGGTCATATCCACACGGCTAATGGCACGCTTCGTTTTCTCAAACACGCTTTTCTGTTCACTCATCACAAGAGACAGTTTATTTCCGTTCTTTTCAATCGTAAGCACACCGCTGTCACCATTAAAAGCCGATAATCCTGCACGGTCACCATCTTTCATTCCCCCCCCCAGAGAGAGACTGACAGTGCCCATACATTTCGGTCCTACCATACGTTGGGTCAACGTATTGGGAGCAACAAACAGGTTATCTACCACACGGGAGGTTTTCAAACGCAGAAATCCGGGACGGTCGGTAAGACTCCATGCCTGATCGACGGGGTTATGATTCCACTGCCAATAGAGGGAAAGCCCGGAAGCGGAAAAATCATCCGAACCGCAGATACCATCCATTGACATATACGATAAAGTGGTATCATTCGGAATGTGCCCATCCTTGTCTCCCAGCATAGGCCAACCATCTTCCGTCCATGTACAAGGCATGAGACACGGCACACGCCCTACCCCACCACGATCCTGAAAAATCAGTCCGTACCATTCACCGTTTTTCCCGTCTACGATACATCCCTGACCAACACCGCCATGCCCGTCAAACTCCGTTTCAAGAATGACACGCTTTTCGTAAGGTCCGGTAATCTTATCGGCACGATAGCATACTTCACGACGCAGACGGCCGGGAATACTCCAATCCATAGAAATCATCAGCAAGTAATATTTCCCATTATACTTGATGACGGAACTACCTTCCAACAGCCCTTGTTCGTCAGCATCCCGTTCAAATATTTGCTGATTGATGCCACCGGGAAGTACATCGGTCAAATCGGGTTTCAACTCCGTAAGCTGTCCCGTACTGTGAAAGAGATACACCCGCCCGTCATCATCAAACAGAAGCGAACCGTCATGGAAATGCGGGGACGCGAAAGAAGTTTCTGGACCGACCGGATCTGTCGCAGTATAGACAAACCCACGTCCGGGCGCGCCATTGGCTGTAAACCAGACATAGAATTTACCGTCATGATAGCGGATAGATGATGCCCATTGTCCTTGCCCGTAAGCAGTGCCTTCGAGCAAATCATAACGAGGACCATCGTCAATGCGAGGAAAATACGTAGCTGATAGTTTCCCAATGTTTCATGTCCGGCGAACGCATGATAGGTGCTCCCGGCATCAGGTGCATAGTGGTGGAAACCATGTAAAAGTAATCGCCTGCGCGACACACCGACATATCGGGCACGTCAGCATAAAGAATAGGATTACGGTATTGTGCTCCGGCTGATAGCGGGAAGAACAATGTAAAAAGAGTACACAGTAAAATAGTGTTGATTTTTGTTTTCAGCATAATCATCGTTTTTTTATTAACTGGCTACATTATCTATTATTTGAAAGCTAATTATTTAAAATGTTCCTTGTTATCTTCCACATCACAAAAATAGAAAATGCAAACAGATATATTGACCAAAGTATGCTACATGATTTCTTTGTGATGCTACATATCGAATGAAGAATGTTACATCTATATTTACTCATGTTACATCACCCTATCTCCCAAAGAGAGGAGACTGTATTCAGCCTCCTCTCACTTATTACATACCCGAAACAACAGGCATCAACAACTATTCTTATTACAAGAACTTATCAGAACTCAACCAGTATACGGAACACCTTTCCCGGATTAGCCGTCCATTCCTGCATAGCTTCCAAAGCTCCTTCCGGTTTGGCAATCTTCGAAATCAGTTCTTCCACCGGACAGTTGCCTTCTTTCATATAATTAATAACCGCACGGAAATCGGCAGGTAACGCATTTCTGGAACCACGGATATCCAGTTCTTTCTGAACGAAATATTTCGTTTGGAAAGCTACTTCGCTTTTGGCATAGCCAATGCAAACGACCCGCCCTGTAAAACCGACTTCATCCACCGCCATCACATAAGTGACCGGACTGCCGACAGCTTCAATCACCACATCGGCACCGAAGCCCTCCGTTATCTGTTGCATCCGTTCGTGTACATTTTCTGTCTTGGAGTTAATCACATAAGAGGCACCTACCCTTTTTCGCCAGTTCCAGTTTCTCGTCATCCAGTTCGACAGCAATGACCGTTGCCCCTCTCAAAGCAGCACGTACAATGGCACCGATACCAATCATACCGCAGCCAATAACCATCACATATTCATTATCGATCACCTGCGCACGAGATACCGCATGGAATCCGACACTCATCGGCTCAATCAACGCACAATCGCGAGGAGAGATATTACCAGCCGGAATAATCTTTGTCCAAGGTAAAACTGCATATTCGCACATCACTCCATTGCGCTGTACCCCTAACGTTTCATTATGCTCACAGGCATTGACACGACCATTACGACAGGAAGCACATTTACCACAATTGGTATATGGATTCAATGTCACGTTCATCCCTTTTTCAAAGCCGGCCGGAACATCCGGACCGATCTCCTCAATCACCGCTCCTACCTCATGTCCCGGGATTACCGGTAACTTCACCATTGGGTTACGTCCTAAAAAGGTATTCAGGTCGGAGCCACAGAAACCCACATACTTGATTCTTACTAATACTTCACCGACACCAACGGTCGGCTTTTCCAGTTCAACCACCTTCATTTCGGAGGGATTGACAATTTGAACTGCTTTCATTGGATATGTTTGATAAATAAATTTATTAATCGATTACTTTATAACCTTTCCAGCCGTAATATGCACAGAAGACAAAACAAATCATCGGTACACAATAGGCCATATAATAGATATGCTCATTGGCATGCATAAAATAAGCCGTCAACTGTGGGCAGGCATTGCCGACAATAGCCATTACCAGAAATGCCGAACCGCTCTTTGTCTGATTCCCCAGTCCTTTTAGCGCCAATGAGAACTGCGTGGGATACATTATAGACATAAAGAAAGAGATAGCCAACATTGCGTATAACCCGATCATACCTCCCCATATCATCACTGCCCCGCACAAAAGAATATTCATCAAGGCGTAAACCAGTAGCATATCCTGTGGACGGAATTTCACCATCAATCCGGTACCGATCCAACGCCCCAAAAGAAATGCAAGCATATACAATCCGAAGAAGGTAGTCGCTGTATCTTCCGGCAATCCGGCATAAGTGCAACAGTAAACCAGGAACAAACTGTTTATCGCCGTCTGTCCGCCGTTATAGAAGAATTGCGCAATCACTCCCCACCGCAAGTGTGAGTGCTTCAATACACCGAAGTCTATCAGTTTTTCTTTCTGGCTGCCCTCTTTCGTTTTACCCGAAGAAGTCATTTTATCGGAAGAAGCCGTTTCTCCTTCGTCCCCAATCTTCGGCAATTTTGAAAAGATGAAGACAACAGCTATGGCAATCAACAGTATAGCCAATATCAGATAAGGGAGTTTCATGGCATCCGTTTCCAATTGGATATAGGCCTGCCAGCCTCCCGGATAATCTACAGGAAGGGTCTCTCGCGTGTAATGAGTTCCGCTAAGGATGAGCTTACTCAAAAACATGGCAGCGATAAAAGCTCCGAGTCCATTGAAAGACTGCGCCAGATTCAATCGGCGGGGAGCTGTTTCGGGGGCTCCTAAAACCGTCACATACGGATTGGCAGCTGTCTCCAGAAAGCACATTCCCGTAGCGATAATAAATAAGATACAGAGGTAAGCCCAATATTCTTTTAAAATGGCGGCGGGAAAGAAAAGCAGGCCTCCGATTGCTGCTAATACCAGTCCGAAAATAATTCCCGCCTTATAGCTGTAACGTTTCATAAACATCGCTATGGGGATGGGGAAAATAAAATAAGCCAACCAGTAGGCAGTCTCGGTAAAAGAGGCTTCAAAGGTATTCAGTTCACATGTCTTCATCAATTGCCGGATCATCGTGGGAAGCAGATTGCTGCTTATCGCCCACAGAAAGAAAAGGCAGAAAACTAACGCTAAAGGTATTGTATATGTATTCTTTTTCATGGTATAAATCTAGTTTTACGATAAGGATGTTTTCTCTATCATTCGGACATGTTCTTGATGTAAGGAAGTACGGGAGATCCGTGAATCCATAGAAGTTCCGGGCATTTTCTCCCAAAAGAGTCTTTTGTCCTCTTCCGTCAACTCGGAAGACTTCACCACAAAATCGTATGACATCTTGTAGGTGATTGCTGTAATGGTGCGCGGATAGTCCGATCCCCACATCAGTTTCTCCATGCCAACTAAATCCGCCGCTTCCCGAATGGCTTTCACTGCTCCTTTGAAAGGATAAAATTCATCATTGAAAAGCCAGGTGATTCCGCCGGATTCAATCATCACATTGGGATGACGCCGTGCGGATTTGTTCTTTCCAGTCCGGACGTGTCACCATTCCGAAGTGTCCGACAGCTATTTTTAGGCGGGGACATTCCTGAATAATCTCTTCCATTTCAGAAAACCTGTGTTGCTCCGTCAGCCAAATCGATGGAGAGCATGACATTCCGTTCTTCCATAGAATGAAACATCTGCATCATTTCCTCATTATTCAGCATTACACGTCCCTCTTTTAACAACAAGCGCTGGGCAGGGATTTTTATAGCCTTAAAACCTTTGGCTATAAGCTCTTTCGCCTGCTCCAAAAATCCAGGTTTACGAAACTCACACATTCCGCAAACAAAGAAACGGTTGGGATAATGGGAAACGACTTCCGACAAATAATCATTCTGAATACCGTCAATAAACTCTTGGGTAATGACAGCCGCAGCCACTTGCGCATAGTCCATATTCGAAAGAAAAACTTCCGCGCTATTCACTCCGTCTATCATAAAGGGCGGAACCATTTGCCGGATTTCTCCCATAAATTCCGAACGGCCATTTTCCAAAGTCCGGATAGGCAATCCGTCCACAACAGTATCCTGTCGTAACCACAGATGGGCGTGCGCATCAATAATTGTATAGTCCATACGAATGACGCTGTTTTATGAGTTTGCCCAACTTACACGTTTCTGCTCTCCGATAATCTCCTGCACTTCCCGAACGAGTTCCCAGTCAATAGGTTCTTCGATGAAAGCGATGTTCTTTTTCACATTCTCCGGATTAGTTGTACTAAATAAAGTCGTTGCTATACGGGGATTGCTGACGGAGAACTGCATAGCCAGTTTCTCAATCGGATAATTCTTAGCTTTGCAATGTTCCATTGCTTTACGGCAAGCCTCTACCAAGGGTTTGGGAGCCGGATGCCAAGCAGGCACGCCACGTTCACTCAACAGTCCCATTGAAAGCGGAGAAGCATTAATCACGCCGATTTCTTTGGATTCGAAGTAGTCCAGGAAGTCTGCTAATTTATCATCACACAGGCAATAATGACAGAAGCTAAGCACAGATTCAATCGTACCGCTTGGTGAATGGTCAATTACCCATTTCAGGTTTTCAAGTTGCAAGTCGGTAATTCCAACGTGTCCTACCACTCCTTTTTCACGCAGTTCGACCAAAGCAGGCAGAGTTTCATTAACTACCTGATTCAAATCGGCAAATTCCACATCGTGCACATTTATCAGGTCGATAAAATCTATATTTAAACGCTCCATGCTCTCATATACACTTTCTGTCGCACGTTTTGCAGAGTAATCCCACAGGTTCACTCCATCTTTTCCATAACGTCCCACTTTGGTAGAAAGGTAATAACGGTCGCGAGGAAGATCTTTAAGCGCCTTCCCTAAAACAGTTTCCGCTTTATAATGTCCGTAATAAGGAGACACATCTATAAAGTTCATTCCTGCTTCAACAGCAGTAAACACTGCTTGAATTCCTTCTTTTTCTTTCAAATCATGGAAAACTCCTCCCAAAGAAGAAGCTCCAAAACTAAGAGATGATACTTTCATCCCTGTCTTTCCGATTTCATGGTATTGCATACTTTTAGGTTTTAAATCATTTTGTATGCGACAAAAATAGGTCAGTAATAGTTTCAGTGCAGCAGAGAGCGGTCGAAAAACCAACGTAACGGTTTACGTAAAAAATATTGCTTCAGATGCTCTTAATTTTCCGGGAATGTGCTTTCTTTGTAAAAAGAATCTAAGTTGCAGACTTTCAAATGGAAAACCGGAAACATACTTCACTCAAAGATCTCGCCCAAGCATTGGGGGTATCAATTCCTACTGTATCCAGGGCACTAAAAGATAGTCCGGAAATCAGCCGTGAACTTTGTACTAAAGCAAAGGCACTGGCTAAAGAGATGAACTACCGTCCCAATCCTTTTGCCATGAGCCTGCGGAAAAATGCGCCACGTATCATTGGAGTGGTAGTCCCGGATATTGTCACTCATTTCTTTGCATCAATTCTGAATGGAATAGAGAATATGGCTATTGCCAACGGATATTTCGTGATTATCACGACCTCACATGAGTCTTACGAGCACGAAAAAAGAAATATTGAGAATCTGGTCAATATGCGCGTGGAAGGTATCATCGCCTGTCTGTCTCAAGAAACAACCGATTTCTCCCACATCTCCGCCTTGAAAGACATTAATATGCCACTTATCCTGTTCGACCGTGTTTGCCTGACCGACCAATTTTCATCGGTGATAGCAGACGGGGCACAATCCGCACAGATGGCTACACAACATCTCCTGGATAATGGAAGTAAACGGGTAGCTTTTATCGGAGGAGCTAATCATCTGGATATTGTAAAGAGAAGAAAACATGGCTATCTGGAAGCCTTGCGTGAGAATCGTATTCCGATCGAAAAAGAGCTGGTAGTCTGCCGGAAGATTGATTATGAGGAAGGCAAGATTGCCACAGAAACTTTACTGTCACTTCCACAGCCTCCGGATGCTATTCTTGCCATGAATGACACATTGGCTTTCGCAGCAATGGAAGTCGTCAAAAACCATGGCCTCCGGATTCCGAATGATGTGGCAATCATCGGGTATACAGACGAGCAGCATGCTAATTATGTGGAACCGAAATTATCTGCTGTATCACATCAAACTTATAAAATGGGAGAAACTGCCTGCCAACTACTTATCGATCAGATAAAAGGAGATAAGACAATCAAGCAGGTAACGATTCCGACACATTTGCAGATTAGGGAGAGTAGTATAAAAAAAACAAAAATGTAATCTTCTGTAATTTAAGCAAGGAGGAACAAAACAAAAGGAATAATTCCTTATATACTTTTAGAAAAACGATATTGCATAATCTCTAAGAAGGCAACTCGGTTATTATTATGAAAAATATAGGTGTTGCATCGTTTAGACCCAACACCTATATTCATATTTATTATATTGTTATAAGATTATCTCTCTACAATCTTCTCTAACCTAACATTATATACTAATGCAGAATAAGCTTGCAGGTTACCATCATTAGTGCTTGAACCATATCCACTTTGATAAGGAATATACAAAGTCCAAAAATCACCAACTTTCATATACATCAGCGTATAAGACCAACCGGGAATAACACCATTCAATGTAAAATTTGTCGGAGAATCAAACTCTGTTGGCTCTGTTCCTGTATAAGTCTGTTGAACTACATCTCCATTGAAATAAGACATACGATAATGTGCACTTACTGTAGAAGTATATTTAGGAGATTCTGTACCTTCCCCTTTTTTTATCTTCTTTACATATATAGTCTGACTATTCGTCGGATCTGGAAAAGCATGAAGTTTCTCCGGATCATCATCATCCAAAGCTTGATTTTTAGGACTATCATACACACTAGCGATCGAGTCTATAAAAGCCACACTACGTGCCTGCCAATTATCATAACGACTCGTCTCTTCCGTTTCACTGCAAGCAGTGAACGCAAGAGCCAGCAATACTAAGGAGAATAAATAGATCTTTTTACTCATTCGTCAAAGGTTTATTGTAAAGTTTTCAATAGAGAAGTGATGCTTACTCTGTCTGCAATAATGTTATTCAGTTCAGAGATAGCTACACGCTCTTGTTGCATGGTATCGCGATTACGCAATGTCACGCAGTTATCTTCTAATGTCTGATGATCGACTGTTACACAGTACGGAGTACCAATAGCATCCTGACGGCGATAACGCTTACCGATACTATCTTTTTCGTCATATTGGCAGTGGAAGTGGAACTTCAGGCTGTCAATAACCTCACGGGCTTTTTCAGGCAGACCGTCTTTCTTTACCAACGGCATAACCGCCAGTTTCACCGGAGCCAGAGCAGCAGGCAATTTCAGAACTACACGGCTTTCACCATTCTCCAGTTGTTCTTCGCAATAAGATGCGCTCATGATGCTAAGGAACATACGGTCAACACCGATAGAAGTTTCGATTACGTACGGAGTATAAGACTCGTTCAGTTCCGGATCAAAGTATTTAATGCTCTTGCCGGAGAACTTCTCGTGTTGAGACAAGTCGAAGTTAGTACGAGAGTGGATACCTTCCACCTCTTTGAATCCGAACGGCATCAGGAATTCAATATCAGTAGCAGCGTTTGCGTAGTGAGCCAGTTTATCATGATCGTGATAACGATAGCTTGCATCACCGAAGCCAAGCGCCTTATGCCATTTCAAGCGGATTTCTTTCCATTTCTTGAACCAGTCAAGTTCAGTTCCCGGTTTTACAAAGAATTGCATTTCCATCTGTTCGAACTCACGCATACGGAAGATGAACTGACGGGCAACAATCTCGTTACGGAAAGCCTTACCAATCTGTGCAATACCAAAAGGAACTTTCATACGACCTGTCTTCTGTACATTCAGGTAGTTTACGAAAATACCCTGTGCAGTTTCCGGACGAAGGTAAATCTTCATCGCTCCTTCGGAAGTAGAACCCATTTCAGTAGAGAACATCAGATTGAACTGACGAACTTCTGTCCAGTTCTTAGTACCGGAGATCGGGCATACGATTTCTTCATCAATAATGATCTGGCGCAATTCTTCCAAATCACCATCATTCAATGCTTTAGCAAAACGAGTGTGAAGAGCGTCGCGTTTTGCCTGATGCTCCAACACACGTCCGTTAGTAGAACGGAATTGAGCCTCATCAAAAGATTCGCCGAATCTCTTGGCAGCTTTCGCTACTTCTTTATTAATTTTATCGTCATACTTTGCCAGCTGATCTTCGATCAACACGTCAGCACGATAACGTTTTTTAGAGTCTTTATTGTCAATCAAAGGGTCATTGAATGCGTCTACGTGTCCGGAAGCCTTCCAGATAGTAGGGTGCATAAAGATGGCAGAGTCGATACCGACAATGTTCTCGTGCAACAGCACCATGCTGTCCCACCAGTATTTCTTGATGTTATTTTTCAATTCAACGCCCATCTGACCGTAGTCATACACAGCGCCTAGTCCGTCGTAGATATCGCTCGAAGGGAATACGAAACCATACTCTTTGCAATGCGATACAAGCTTCTTAAAAACGTCTTCTTGTGCCATTTTCTTTTCTATATCTATTAATTTGAATTTGCTTTTTCGTAAAAGTGCCACAAAGATAGGGATTTATCTCATAAATAAGACAGGAGGGTATTAATTTATCTTATTTACCCAACAACCACTTCCAAACCGTATTACCTCAATCGCACATTTTTCCAACTCAATCCGTTCTTCATCGTCATACGTTATTTCAATAACTGCCGACATTCAAATACCTTATTCAATTTTACTAATGCCTGAACTTCCCGTTGGAAAGTCTCATCAGAGAGATTCATGGTATAACAGACCTGTATAGCCACTCCTGTATCAGGCAAATAAAAATCAACCTCTACATTTCTATTATAAAAGAATACAGCATCGTCCGTCCCATAACGCCGCAATAGTGTCACAGCAACCAAATTCTCAAGCAACGAGGTATCAGCATCCAAAAGAAGCAAATTGAGAATGCCATTATCCGCAAAATAATATTTCGGATTAGTTTCACGCTCCACCAATTTATCCGCAATATTTTGTATAGGAATCAGCAAGCAAGCATCTTTGGCATATTCCATGTAGTTAATGACAGTATTCTTCGATATTTTCACTCCGGTTGAAGCTACAATATTAGTTATACGAGTAAACGAAACCGGTTGCTTTATACTTTCGGCCAATTTGCGAAAAAGGATGCGTAAAGCAAAAGTATTTTCGATGGAATGTCTTGCAGCAATATCTCCTAAATATATCTTTTGGTAAACACTTGTCAGATAATCCCGTTTTGCGGCAAGCGATGCCCCTTCCGGAAAACCACCGGAACGAAAATAATCATTGAATATACGCTTTATTTCTGCCCGGCTCTCTGTTGCAAACAAAGAATTCTCTGTAACTTCAACCCCATTAGCATAAAGAAACTCTTTAAAATCATAAGGGTATACATGTACTGTAATGTATCGTCCCCCCAAAGTGGTAGCTACATCCTGACTAAGCATTTTAGCATTGCTTCCTGTCACATAAGCCCTATATTTATTATCAGCCAATCGCCGAACAAACTTGTCCCAACCATCAATATTCTGAATTTCATCCAAGAAAAGCATCGGCCTGTCTGTTGACATCTCGGCATGTACTTCCAGTATAAGATTTAAATCTGCCGCCGTCATTCCAATCAAACGTTCATCTTCAAAGTTCACATATAGCATTTCATTCCAAGTATGCCCATCATGCAAAAGTTCCTGTATCCGTTGATAAAGTAAAAATGATTTTCCTGCTCGCCGGATACCTACAAATACATAATTTCCAAACTCTTCAAACTGAAAGCTACGAGGTATAACTTGATGTTTGACCACCTCATTTCTATTATCTAATAGAACTTCTTTTAGTATTTCTCTTCTAATCATATTTCAAGATATTGTTCTAACCACTGAACAAATATAATCTAATTCTGTTCAATTAACAAGACAATATTGCTTTTTATTCAACTATTCGTCGATTTCCGGCTCTTCTATGTCGTATTCTGTTTGTTCCAGTTCCCGGTCTGCTTTCTTCATATTTTTCGTTAGCATACTTTCGGGCATATAATATTTAAAAGGTATGCGGGTACACTTTGTCTTCTTCAGTTCCCTGCTGAATTTTGAGTTTGCCACAAAATATACGCGTGAAATAGCAACTTTCCCCGGCGTTACCTGTTCGGGCAGCACACATCCCTGACTGGTCAGTGCCGTTTGAAAGGTTCCCAATCCCTCAATGGTCACCGAATGACCGGAGGAAAGCAGGTCTTGAATACTTTCAACCAACTCCGACAGGATTCCTTCTATCTGCCCACGATGAAAGCCTGTTGTCTTTGCCATCCGTACTGCAAGTTCTTTATTTTTCACTCCTCCTCTTCGCTGCATTTTACTAGGTACACCATACCATAACTCTTTCCGTTCTCCGGATGATAAATCCGCTTTCTTTCTCACTACATAAGGGATAGACATAATCTTACGCTCCTTTCTTTTTAAGTTAGTTATCATAATTTGTACGACACCCGGGTGTCATGCATACTGAGACCCGGGTGTCGAACACAACAACACCCGGGTGTCGTACAGCACGAGACCCGGGTGTCATACAAGTTTTTCTTGCTACAAAATTAAGTCTTTATTATAGGAAAACAAAGGAATTCTTCTATATTTGTGCATCCCTACATTATACTAAAGAAAAACATAGAACTATGATTAAGATTCTTCTATTGATAGACTATTCAAGCGAATTTGACAGGAAACTGCTACGGGGACTTGTCCAATACTCCAAAGAAAACGGACCCTGGCTCTTTTACCGACTGCCTTCTTATTATAGCACAATGCATGGCGAACAAGGCATTTTAAGATGGGCGAAAGAATGGAAAGCCGACGCCATTATCGGTCAGTGGAATAATGATACGATCGATTTGCAGAAGGAGCTGAATATTCCGGTAGTACTACAAAACTACCATCACCGGAGCGTCACTTACTCTAATTTAACAGGCGACTATAAAGGAACGGGAAGAATGGCAGCCCAGTTTTTTGCCAAGAGAATGTTTCGCAATTTTGCTTATTTCGGCGTTAAAGGGGTGGTTTGGTCTGACGAACGTTGCGAAGGGTATCGGCAGGAAGTAAAACGTATCGGAGGCGAATTCTTCAGTTTCGAATCGGATAAACAGGAAGACGAGATAAGAATGGAAGTAAGTCAATGGTTGCAGCAACTCCCCAAGCCAGTCGCTCTATTTTGTTGTGATGATGCGCACGCCCTATTCATTTCTGAAACTTGCAAAATGACGAATATTCCTATTCCGGAAGAAATTGCTTTATTAGGCGTGGACAATGACGAACTGATGTGTAATATTTCCGACCCTCCCATTTCATCCATAGAGCTCGAAGTAGAAAGAGGCGGATATTCTATCGGCAGACTTATTCATCAACAAATAAAAAAGGAACACGAAGGTACTTTCAATATTGTTATCAATCCTATCCGCATCGAATTACGGCAATCTACGGAGAAACACAATATCAAAGACCCTTATATTCTGGAAGTAGTGAAGTATATAGAGTCTCATTACGGTTCCGATTTGACCATAGAGTCTCTGCTTGCAAACATTCCGCTATCCCGCAGAAACTTCGAAGTGAAATTCAAAAACGCACTGAATACCTCTATATACCAATATATTCTGAATTGCCGGTGTAATCATCTTGCAGATCTACTGCTCACAACCGACCGTCCATTGGCCGATTTAGCAATGGAAGTAGGCTTTACAGACTATAATAACATTGCCCGGATTTTCAAAAAATTCAAAGGATGTTCACCTATTGAATACCGGCAGAAAAAGACTAGACAAAGATAAAATAAACGCTTTCTGAAGACAGTTTTTCGTTTTGACATTAAGATCATTCATGAGAATGACCTACCTTTGTTTTCATACCTTTCGAAATACATTTTAGATATTAATACTATGCAAAGACATACCATAAGAGGAAAAACGAGAACGATTATCTATCCTATTATTATTTATTGGGGGATCACCTCAATAATGGGGTGCAAAAGATTAGAGATTAACCAGACAAAAAGAAACTGGGAGAAGCTATCCGCCTACTTTACCCCACCACCACTGTATCAGGAGAAATTTGGAACTTACCGCAATCCTCTTTTATTTTACAATGGAGATACAGTCAAAAACGCAGACGACTGGCTAAAACGAAGAAAAGAAATAAAAGACAAATGGTTGAACCTGATCGGTCATTGGCCGGCTATCATCACCAATCAAAAGCTGGAGATTATAAAAACCACAGAACGCGAAGATTTCAAACAACATTTAGTGCGTTTTTATTGGACTCCTCTGGAACAGACTTACGGCTATTTACTGGAACCAAATAAAAAAGGGAAACATCCTGCCGTTATCACAGTATTCTACGAACCGGAAACAGCTATCGGATGGGGAGGAAAAGCTAATAGAGATTTCGCCTACCAATTAACCAAAAGAGGATTCGTTACTCTCTCAATAGGAACTAAACAGACCACCAAAGATAAGACTTACTCTCTCTATTACCCGACTATTAACAACTCCACTATGCAACCTCTTTCAGTACTTGCTTATGCGGGAGCCAATGCATGGGAAGTATTAGCCAGAGTCGAAAGTGTCGACTCTACCCGAATTGGTATCATGGGACACTCTTACGGTGCTAAATGGGCTATGTTTGCTTCTTGTTTATATGAAAAGTTTGCCTGCACCGCCTGGAGTGATCCGGGTATCGTCTTTGATGAAACCAAAGATAATTATATCAATTATTGGGAACCTTGGTACTTGGGGTATTATCCCCCACCCTGGAAAAAGATCTGGAGCAACAACGGCAATAACTCTTCAACAAGTGTCTATGCCAGGCTATGTAAAGAGGGGCATGATTTACATGAACTCCATTCTTTATTGGCTCCTCGCCCATTTCTCGTATCAGGAGGTTATTCTGATAATGTAGACAGATGGATTCCATTAAATCACTCTGTCGCAGTCAACCGGCTTTTGGGTTATCATCATCGAGTGGCAATGACGAACAGGCCCAAACATGATCCTACTCCCGAATCAAACGAAACTATATATAAGTTCTTCGAATGGTTCTTAAAAAGAAAAACGCCAAAAGAAGATTAACAATGCATTATTCTTCGTTTTTTGAAGATAGTTTTTCGTTTTTGCCACCGCGCATGTCTTTGAAACAGAATACTTTTGTATCATTAACTAGTTAACCGGTCTAAAGAGACTATTGTTAGAAATTAAAATTTCAAATCGACGATCTAATATTTAAAAACTTATCATGCAATGAAGAAAATCAGATGGAATCAAGGTTAGTAACCTCGTTGTTTATTACTCTTTTATGTGCACTCTCGATTGTCTTGCACAAGAAGTAATAAAAGGGTTTGTGAAAGATGGTAATGATGAACCATTACCTGGCGTATCTGTAGCTGTCAAAGGTGCAACGAATGTCGGTACCATTACAAATGTTGACGGAAAATATAGCATTAATGCCCATAAGAATGACGTATTGGTATTCTCCTATATCGGAATGGTCAGCCAGGAAGTCAAAGTAGGTAATAAGACGAATATCAATATCACTCTTAAAGAAGATGTTTCCTCGCTGGATGAAATCGTAGTGGTAGGCTATGGAACTCAAAAGCGCGGTAGTCTGACCGCCGCCATATCTACTGTCTCCGATAAAGAAATCCTTAAAGCCCCAACCATGGGAATCAGTAATATCATCGGTGCACGTGTTGCCGGTATTTCCGCCGTACAAGCCAGTGGACAACCCGGTGCGGATAATGCCTCCTTGTCCATACGCGGGCAAAGTGGTATTATCTATGTTATTGACGGCATCAGAAGAAGCGCAAGTGACTTCAACGGACTCGATCCGAATGAAATAGAATCTGTGTCTGTATTAAAGGATGCATCAGCCGTAGCCGTTTATGGTCTGGACGCAAATGGAGCATTCATTGTCACAACCAAAAAGGGACAAACAGATAAAGTCACCATTAGCTATACAGGTACTGTGGGTATCAGCCAGAATGCAGAAGAACAAGAATGGCTCGACGGACCGGGATATGCTTATTGGTACAATAAAGCCCGTCTTCTACAAGGTGATACGGAAGTGTTTACTGTCGACATGGTGCGCAAAATGCGCGAGGGTGTCGACGGATGGGGAAATACCAATTGGTACGATAAAGTATATGGAACCGGTGTTCGCCAACATCATAATATTTCAGCATCAGGAGGAAGTGAAAAGATTCGTTTCTTCACATCTATCGGTTATCTGGAGGAAAAAGGAAATATAGATAAGTTCAAATACCGTCGAATGAATCTTCGTTCTAATATCGATGCACAGTTGGCTAAAGGACTTAGTCTGTCATTAGGTGTTTCGGGACGTATAGAAAAACGGGATGCTCCCAAATTTTCTGCCGATCCGGATGATTGGATGAATATTCCCCAACAGGTATGCTACGCTTTGCCATATGTACAGGACACTTATGAATATAATGGGAAAATATACGATGTTTCAACCCCGACTTCCGGTTCTCCGGTAGCTCCTATCGCATCCATATACGATTCAGGATATAACAGGTCCAACCAATCATATATGCAGTCTAATTTCAGTCTGAAATACGACACACCTTGGCTTAAAGGATTAAGTTTAAAATTCCAGGGAGCGTACGACTTAGTTCATGGGATGACTAAACAGTTGACCAAGCCGAATGAAATCATGATTATGGATTTACCTAATGCAGCCACTACCACACTCACCTACCATAAGGACTACAGTGTTTTGAAAGATACACCTATATTATCCGAATCGGCATCACGCGCCCAAGAGTTCACTACGCAAACCAGTATCACGTATGATAACAAATTTGGAGATCACTCGATCGGAGTATTATTACTGGCCGAAACACGGGAACGTAATAGCAACAATCTCGGTGTAACGGGAACCGGATTAGATTTCATTCAGTTGGATGAGTTGAACCAAATCACAGGATTCACCAAAGAGGGGAAAGAGCAACCTGCTATACCTTCGGGTAGCAGCAGCCAGACACGTGTAGCCGGTTTTGTAGGTCGTTTGAACTACAATTACGCTGACAAATATTATTTGGAGGCTTCACTACGCCACGATGGTAGTTATCTGTTTGGTGGTATGAACAAACGTTGGGTCACCCTGCCCGGTCTCTCTCTTGCCTGGAGAATCAATAATGAAAAATGGTTTCATGCTACTTGGGTAGACAATCTGAAATTAAGAGCAGGTATCGGAAAAACTGCAACCAGCGGTATCCAGCCTTTCCAATGGAGAAATACGATGAGCACATCCCCCAATTCTGTAGTAATAGGCGGAGCCAGTCAAACTGCTATCTATCCGTCCGTATTGGGAAATCCCAATTTGACATGGGCGCAATGCCTCAACTATAATATCGGAGTAGATGTAACTTTATGGAATGGATTATTAGGAATGGAACTGGATGCTTTTTATAAATATGAATATGACAAATTATCTTCCGTAACCGGTTCGCACACTCCTTCCATGGGAGGCTATTATTTTTCAACTGCAAACGTTAATAAAGCAGATTATAAGGGTTTTGACGTCACCTTTACACATCAGAACAGAATCGGAAGTTTCAGCTATGGAGCCAAATTAATCTGGTCATACGCATACGGAAGGTGGCTCAAATATGCAGGTGACTCTGAAAACACACCGGAATACAGACGACTGACCGGAAAGCAAATCGGTTCGAAAATGGGATTCATTGCCCAGAGGATTGTTCCAGAGTGAAGAAGAGATAGCCAACTCCGCTACCATGCCCGACCGACCGGCTTATCCCGGATATATCAAGTATATGGATAGAAATGGAGACGGTATTATAACCGTCAATCAAGATCAGGGGTATGTAGGTAAAAGTTCAAGACCGACCCACACAGGTTCTTTCAATTTATTTGGTAACTGGAAAGGATTCGATTTTGATATTTTGGCATCATGGGGGCTTGGCAGCGATGTTGCATTAACCGGAGTATATACGGCAACCGGTTCATCCGGAATCCAAAGCGCTACGGCCTTCACGCGTCCTTTCTATCAGAATGGCAATGCACCAGTCTATCTGGTGGCAAACTCTTGGACACCCGAAAATACAAATGCAGAGTTCCCTTGTCTGGAAATCAATCCGAGTATTTACAACCGATTATTACTCAATATTTTGCAACTAATAAGTCAGAAATATGGTCGTAACTTTTAATGGTATATTCTAAAGGGTGAAGATTTAACGCTTTTATTGATTTTTAACTTTAATATAAGTTGCTTTTTTTGTGTAATTTGTCTTTTACATTCCACATCTATTTAGGTTCATTTTACAAGCCACTATGAAGTTACTACATTTTATTTGATATGTTCCTTGTTTTCGTAGATGACTTTTATTAGACAGATATTCATTATCTCCACAAAGGTTCTTGCTCCCAATGACAAGGAAATCCTAACAAATGGGGGCTTACTGATGGGTGATTTGCCAGAAGTCGTTTGAAACTGGCTACGAAGGTGTTATCAGGAGAGATGGAGTTGAGCCAATACACTACATAGCATAATTGCGGATAAAGAGTTTGCTCACGAAACGTGAAATCTGCAATCCATGTATTCGGCATACGCTCAGGCATCATTGGTTTTACAGGAAAGACACGGTTTGACAGCCTTGAATGATGGGCACAGCAATTACGAAGCACGGCAAGACACTCCAACCAGCTTCGCAAGAATTTGTGATGATTCAAGCCGAACTCTCTCGCTACGGCATGTTTAGCGGTAGCATCCGAAAAGTTAGAATAAAGTTTGGATAGTGTACCCATTGAGATAACTTCCAACGTTTTCCAAACAGGAGGTAAGTCTGGCTCACTATACTTGCGAAAATGCTTTGTAATAAAATCATCATGAGAGCGAGATACTTCCTTACGGATAACAGCCAAGTTCGCTGCGAAACGCATCCCATTGGTCGCATAATTTTCGTCCATAAACCAAAATGCACCAAATTGAAGAGCAAAGTACTTGATTATTTTTGTGCGAACGGAAACTTCTATCGTTTGAATGGCGGTAAACAATAAAACTCTGAGTTCTTTGTCAAAAGAATAAAGGTCTATAATATCAGCAAAACTACTGCCTTCTCTGAATTGATGAGTAAAACGGTCGGCTTCAAAGTGTCTCCAATAACCAGCAAGGCGAAAATAGCTGATGGTGTCAAGCACCTTAATAGTTTGCTCAACATCATCAATAAGCAAACCTCTCTCTTTGAGAATATCAATTTGCTGCTCTGTGGTTATGGCTTGATGTGTATATCTAACTCCCATAAATAAAAATGTCCCGCTGGGTACGCTAATCTTACGGGAAGCGAGCGGGATTTGTTGATGCAAAGGTAATCTTTTATTTTTTATCTGCAAAAAAACAGCACCAGATATACAATTAAATGTGTATTTAGTTGCTTTTTACAAAGTAATCTTATAATTTTGCGATTAGTCAAGTCCGATGTTTTATTTTTCTCTTCCTCTTCCTACAATAAAACATCATGGTAAGATTGGAAAACATGTCTTACTATAATGTTTGGATAAGTGGAAATGTTTTCTAATGCCAATTTACAGACGACAATGTGCGAGTGTAAAATTAAAAGTTCAACGTAAATCAACAAGCCATGGCATTGGGATTAATATTGGAAATCAATGGATATAAGTATAAGTTATTAAAGTATAATCGCCGCTTTAATCAGAAAAGGCATTGTATAGTTCTACCTTTTCTCTCTGATATGAAAGAAATATCTGAATCCATGTTTCACTAAACTTATAAATACACAATGACCGATAAAAGCTATTTTGACTATCTCATAGAGATAGCAAGTATTATGGAAATAAATCATCAGTGTATTTATGATGAGAAGACATGCCAAAAATGGCGAGTATGCAATTACATTGATAAGAGTCTGATTCATAATATAGAAATTGATATTATTGAATATCCACAAAGTAATGCGCCAGAGGTATATCCAACATACAAGTTGTTACAACAACTCAATCCCATATCGCAACATATACATCTTCATCTGGATAAAATGGGAAAGATTATTTCAGTCGTAAACAATCAAGAAATTGAGGATAGGTGGACTGAAATAAAGGATACGCTTGTTTCTGAATACGGAGATGTAAAACAGGGAAGGAAGATGATTGAGAATTTGAGTATCACTTACTACAATTTCATTGAATCCATTAAGAAATCTCTATTGCATCAGATTTTTCTTATGCGATTTAGAAAAGAGGATAAATTTAGAGTAGAACTACCATCCGTTCTGAACGAGGGGGCTATGATTGATGTTGATATGAAGCGTGTCATATCAGGTGGCGGGCAACAATGTCTGCAAGGACAAGGTTATGTCCAGCATAGAACCTCGATGATGGGAAAATATGACAAACAGATAAGACCTTTGACACAATGTCGTTTTGATTACAACTTCGATATTGAGGCTGTTTATGAATTCAATACTGATCGTATTCTTCAGAATATAGAGGTTCTGATGCAGGAACAGTCTTGCGAGAACTTTATACACAAAAAGAAAATTACATTCACTAATCTCATAATCAACTAAAAATATGGCACGTAAATTTTTGATTGATGGGAATTGGCTGATTTGTTCCGAGGGAACTTGTATGCAACGCATACAGGTAAACAGCCAAAGTACAATATATGCGCATGGTAAACTTGTAGCAACCATGAATGACCGCATGGACGGGAATTTCTATTGTTTGAAGATGGTTACAGCAGGGGCGCTCGTTGGAGCTCTTGTTGGAGCTGTTATAGCAGCCGGAGCTATTCTCACCGGAGGTGCTGCCATTGGCGGAATCGTAGCAGCTATAGGTTCAGGGGCACTTGTAGGTTCAATTAGCGGGAAATTGCTATCGTTGATGCCATGTATCTGCGCTTGTCTAACGAAACCGAATAGGTGGACAATGGTAAAAGACACTGTTCTACTACAGAATCAAAAGGCATTGATGCCTGATGCAAAATTGAATTGTCTTTTGGGTGGTATGGTATCTATCATCTTACCCCAAATTGAAATTGTTTTGGATGCTCTCGCTTTGTCAAATTGCGCTTATAATGTAGATGATGAGAACTCTCCAAGATATAAAGACAATGCAGAAATTCCTAATGGTTGGACTGAGATTAAAGATTTAGAAAAAGAATTTGGAACTAAAATAGAAACCCCTCTAACTAACTCTCTAAATGGCTTTAAGGCTAAGCTATTCAAAAATGGAGATATGTATATTTTGGCTTTTGCCGGAACAGAGCTACGAGATGATGAAGGGAACTTCAATCAGAAGGATGCTGTTACAGATGGAAGACAGGCTTTTGGATTGGATGATAAGGAGGATGGTCAATATGCGAATGCTGTATCATTGTCAAATGAAATAAGTTCAAAGATCGAAGAAGAGAATGAAAAAGGAGATAATAAAAAACTCATAATCACAGGACATTCTTTAGGTGGAGGATTAGCTACCATTGGAGGTTCGGTAACAGGTGCAAACACATACACCTTTAATGCGGCAGGTGTGCATGAACAGACTTTTAAAGACCAAGAAGTTGATATTGAAAACACACAACATATACAAGCGTATTACTCAGATAAAGATCCGCTCAACATAGTACAGAATCATCGAAGTATATTGATGGCTTTGTTAGCATCATCCAAATGTGGATTCCTATCTTTTTTAGGTAGCGGAATTTTCTTAACTAATAGCTTGCCACAGGTATCGGGACAAAAAATAGGAATTGAGACGGACTGCTCCTTGCTTTCCGGGCATTCATTAATGGAGTCCAAATTAAAAGAAACTCTTATGGCGGAACAAAAAAACACTCCTGATGTAAAAGTTTATACTGAATATGAATAAGTTTTGTTGTCTGTTATCAAGCATCGTTTTGTTAATCATTTTTAATTGCTGTAATATGAGAGTAGATAAATTTAAGCCAGAAACATATTTTAGTCGTACAGACTATTTGGAGTTTTCAATGGCGAAAGCAATATATCATGAAAACAAGAAACAAATTAAAGAGAATGTCAGTTCTGGTAAAGTAGATATAAACAAACCGGGAGTATCTGGTTTTACATATCTTTTATATGCGATTTTTTTAGAGAGATACGATATTGTAAAGGTTCTATTGGAACTTGGAGCCGACCCAAATCAATTATCAATAATAAAACACCCTGATGGAAGTATCGAGAAATTAACTCCTTTAGGATGCGTATGCAGAAATCATTGGTATCCTATAAAGTATATAAAATTATTAGTTGAAAAAGGGGCAAACGTAAATGACACTAATATAACACCTTTACATGCTTGCGTCGGTAATCCCGGAAAAGATCAGAAAAGAGTCCGTTATTTAATAGAAAATGGAGCGAATATCAATCAAGTTTTTGGAGATTATACTCCAATGCAACGAGCAGTATTAGGTCGAAGGTTAGACTTGGTGGATTTATTGTGGGATTATGGAGCAAATCCATTATATATCGGTAAAAAAGGAAATAGCTTGGCATATATGGTGCAAAATATAGTCAATAAAAACTTGGGAACTCCTAAATATGTTAACCACGCACGTGAGATAATGGAAAGGCTTAAGGAATTGGGCGTTCAATTTCCTGTTTCATTGAATCCGACAAAAAATGTAGAAGAGAAAACAGATTCTACAACTACTGATCCCTGTCAAAATCAAACTGATACGAACAAAGTAGAATGGAATTGGATGTAAATGTGTGTCAGTAGATTTCGGTTGATTGATATAAATTCAACCGAAATCTACTGGATTATCTTTTATCTTCCCATCGAACGCCCCATCTTTTGCTGTTGGTCATAATGTCCCTCCAGTATGTTATCGACTTCCCGTCTGGCTTTGATTTGCTGCTGGCTGTCAAAATCACCTTTCCGCTTTGCCGTGAAATACAGAAAATCACCGGCGGCTCTGTGTGACTGTTTGTCTTCACCGAACAGGTTAAGTGCACCCTTGATGTCCGCTACCTGCTCCGTATCAAAACGTGGCTTGTAATAATCCCTTGCCAAACGGATGATACTGTGTACCGCCTTGCGAAAAATCTCGCTTATCTTGAGCAAAAGGAAGCCGAGACTCTCAATAATCAGATTCTGCCATGCAATCCGGTTTTTAAGTTTCATAGTTTCCTCTGAATGCACGGCATCCCTGCGGCTTAATTCAGACTGATGTTCAGTTTTCAACTTCATCAATTCACGGTGGTGGCTGTTCTGCATGGTCCGGATTGTGCCTTGTAACTGCCCGATGGTTTCCTCATGTGTGGAAATCTCATGACGCAAATCCTCTATTTCGCCTTTTAGAGCCTTTGACCTGCCTGTAGCCCAGCCGACAGCGGCATTGAGCAGTTCACTGCCTTTCTCCTTATTCAGCCTGGAACGTTTCTCGCTGATAGCTCTGTCAAGCTCTTCATTCTGCCGTTCCTTTTGAATAGCTATTTCATTTAGAGTGTTGGTGATTATTTCAGCCTCGTGCATCTTTTGGTTGGCTTTTTCCAGTTGATGCTCCCGATACTGCCTCGTAGCGTCAAGACGCTTCATCTCCTCTTTCTGCTTCTCAATGATGAAGTCATTACGCTCCAGATGTTTCTTTCCCGTAACGGCTTTTGATTGTCCCCGCTCCATTGAGAGAATATCGGATGCTAGGTTTTGCATCGTTGTCATATCGTCATCATTGAGTTTTATGCTCTTGCCTGTATCGTGGTTCATCCAGTCGAATACAATGTGCGCATGGTAATTCGGCTTGAACCATCTGTCACCCACCTTGAAACTCTCCCTGTCCTCCGGCGATGGTTGTCCGGACAGCCAATGTCCCTCGTCCTTGTGCAGATAAATCTGGAGCGGTGTGATACCCCAGCGTCTTTGGCACTCATTACCAAATTCACGCACGTCCGCCAGTGTCGTGTCCGGTCGGATGAGCATCACTCCTTCACGTATGGGAGAGCATCCTGCCACCTTGATGATTTTGCCGTTCTTGCCTTTACGCTCACGTTCTTTCTCCTGCATGGCACGGCCGGTCTTCTCCTTTACCATCCGCTTTATGTTGTCGTAGTGCTTTTGCAGATCGGGGCTGCCGAAGTTCCGGTTTACCCACTGCTCGTTACCGGCGGAGAGTTCGGGAACGATATAGATTCTGGACTTGGCAATATTGCGCATGTACTCGCGTGTCCTCCGGTTATGAGGCATGCTGGAAGCAACATTGCAAGGCTTGATATGTATGCTTGATTTTGTAGCCATTTTCTTGAAAATTGATTGGGGTTGTTGGATAATGTTGATTGCTTCTGTCCGCTTATAACCGCATGGGGTTCTTAGGGGTGTTACCCATAAGCGGAGTTTCCAAAAGAGGGTCACTCTTTGGTCAGGTTGCATAGGGCTGACAGCCCTTGCCGGGTTCTCAGGGCAGCGTCCTGAGTGGGACAGACGGGCCAGCCCAGGGAGACAACTACGAAAGCGGGCGTGTAGTTATAGTGGAGCTATAAGGTGCAAGCACTTCTTCCCGCATCCCGTGTCACCGGCTTCCGTTCTCCTCCGTCATGGAGGGTCTTCGCTACCGTTGCATATTGGGGCTGTACCGACCAATACAAGGTCAAGTTCATTGATTAGTTTTTGCAGAACGGGGTTCTTATCAATCATCCGCCCGAGGATTCTTTCCGCCTCTACAAGATGGCTGGCTGTACACATTATTTTACTTTCCCGTATCTGAAAAACAATCCAGTCGGCTATGTCAATATGGGCTGCTTTCTGCTCCGGTGTGGCGTTCTTTTCTATAAGGTCAGACACTATCACTTTACAGAAACTTATGCACTCGGCACGCTGCTTCCATTCGGCATAAGCATCGGCATCGGGAAAGAGGAGTACGGTTCGTCCGGCCAGCACACGGAGTTTTTCCTCTCTCATCTGACTCTTGCCTCCTGCCGCCAGCCATACATAACCGGGAAATATGGCAGAGCCGATAACTGCACTTTTCTCGGATTCCACCAAGACAGCTACCTTATCGGGATAGACATTCAGCAGGTGTTCCCCGAAGAGGCACTGGGATAGCTGCCACTCTTCCGGCAATACCCGTTGCCTTTTCAGTTTGCTGTGTATCCAGTCCACTGCCAATGCTTCTCCTCCCTTGATACGGTGTCCGTTCTCTGGATTGTACTGCATCACCTTGCCTGTATGTACCTTGTTTTCCCGGTCAATCTGCCAGAAAATGACAGCACCGTCCCGAGTAGCTCCAAGGCGGTACTCTTCCAGCAACCGCCTCAATACTTCCTTTGCCTTGCTGCCATAATAAGAGCCAAGGAGAGAGGAAATGAAGCGGAAGAAGTTACTATGCACGCTTTGCGACCTTTCCACATACTGTGGCGATATGTAACCTGTAACCGTCTGCCGGGATGCCTGTCCGGTTTTCCTTTCTGTTTTATTCTTGTCAAAAGAAAAACTCTTGGCGGTACGACATTCAGGGCGGTCGTGGAAATACTCTTTGGGAGTATAATGATAACCGCAACTGCTTTCATGGTTGCACCTGCCTACGGACGGATGCAACGGTACACCGCTATCGTCCACATAGTAGGCGAAAGAATGTCTGTCACCGCAATTCGGGCAGGTATGCCGTGTTGCAGTCCCTTTGTATTTCTGTAACGAATAGTTTACCATACCTAATGTCAATTCTGTTGGTTGATTTTTATTGCTGCCACGTCTTGTCCCGCTGTCCCACGTCCCGTCCTTCCAAGGATTGGGACGATGGGACACTTCGACTTGGGACAATCTCTGCTCTCACAGTCCTTTTGTTTTGGAATTGTCAAAGTGAAAGGCAGGTAACTTGCTATTTTCATCTGTAGCCACTCTGCTGACTGTCATTACTTTATATAAAATCCTTTTGGAGTTCTTTACAAAATCACCTTTGATGGTTTTCCGAAACCTGCTTGGTCGGGTACCGTCCGTCCCATGCTGTCCCACTGTCCCGTGTATGAAGACCGGGACAGCGGGACACTTTGAAACAGAACAGTAAAACCGGCTTCTGCTTGTACGATCATTTATCCGGCAAGCGGAATCATTTCTCTTTAAACAGGTATGTGCAGGCCACTTGTTCATGCCTTGTCCTCCCCGTTTCCTTGTCCGGCAAACAGTTCCGTCTGTCTTGCTTCGTTGGCTGTCCCATTGTCCCTTTTCCCTATGGGACGGGACGGTGGAACACTCGGTCCATCCGTATGGCTACCATTTTTGCTGCGCTGGATTATCCGGCTGACGGTTGATTTGCCACAGTTCACTTGCGAGGCTATCTCCCGTACAGATTTTCCGGATTGGGCAAGGTGCAGAATCTGGAAGTCCCTTTGGCTTGATTCGTTGTCGCCAAGCCGTTTCAAATGTTCCTTTTCTGTAGAAAAGCCCCTGGGAACAAATTGCAGGAAAGCATCCACCTTTTCAATCTCATAGATAATCACATTGTCCGCATCATGGGAGAAGGTGCCATAACGCACCTTGAGCTGCTTCACATAGCGAAGTCCCCCGTCAAGGGCACTCTTTCCGATGGCGAATACGCTGTCAAAGAAATTGTAGAGCCGCTTGCTTCCTGCAAGGTCGTTGGATGTGATGGGGCACTCCATGGAACGTTTGGGAGTGTGTGCCAGTACAAGGATTGACAGCCCGTACCTCTTTTTGAGATTATTTAGGTGTATCATCAGCCGTCCCGCCGCATCACCTTTCTCAATGGCACAGCACAGGTAGGTAAGATTATCTACAATGAAAATCCTACATTCGGTTTGCAATGCCATCTGTTCGATGCTGCCAATAATGGCTTCCTCAAAGTTGACATCCAACAGGGAGTTGCAGTCTATTGATACCCGGTACAGTTTGTCGGGAAAGGTATGCAGCCTGCCATGTCCGTCGGTATAGCGAAGCTGGAACTGTTTTTCGGACAGTTCAAAATCCAGATACAGGACAATGTCTGTCCGGGCGATACGGTCGGCTATCTGCACGGCAAGTATGGACTTACCCACATTGGAGTCCGCAAAGAGGCAGGACAATTCGCCCTCATACCAGAAACTCTTCCACAGTGCACGGGGTGCAGGTTGCTGTGACGCTTCAAGAATAGTTAGGTTGGCTGTCTTGATGGTCATCATGCCTACACTTTCCGGCATGCCGGTCTGCACCTGGGAAGCCCTTGCAAGGTCGCCCTGTATCAGACTGATATAATTCTTGTCCTCTTCCATAACGCTTACCAGTTACGTTGGGTGGGTTTACGGCGGTGTGAAGAGGAAATGGATTCATTCAGTTCCTCGTCGGACAATGGTACCGGATTCTTCCGAGAGGATTCCAGCCACTTGTCAAGTTCGTCCCGGTAAAGACAATAGCGCTTGCCGGGTTTAGTGGCAGGAATACTTCCATCCGAAAGCTTCATGTAGAGCGTTCCTTTGGGTATTCCCAAGTACTCTGCCGCTTCATCTACCGACATGGGGACATGGGTGTCCACCGCCTTGGCATGGTTCACACTGTGCTGCTCGGTAAGCAGGCTTTTCAGGCTCATGACTTCGTCCAGAAGCCGAGCCACAACCTCTGGAAGGTCGTTGAAAGTCAGATTGGTTCTTTCCATATTGCGATTCGTCTCTTTTGTAAGACTTGCCGCAAAGGACTGCAATGATAGGGTCGTGAATACCTCCACGAAAAAATAATTCCCGAATAACGATGCCCAACCGTGAACGATGGGTAATGTTATTCGGGAAATGCTATTAAACAGGCTGTTAAGTAGTGTCGGCTACTTGTCGTTATTGCTCAAAGACGGGATGATTCTTACTCTTTTCGCAAGTAACCATTCGGATAATGGAAATCCGGTTTACCGTCTTCGGGTTCGTCAATGGGAATCGGGGACTTTAACGGGTCAACCTTGAAGTTCTTGATGGTCGCTATATCCGTTTCGGCAAACTCGCGTGGGAAAAGTTCTTTGACGAAACGGGCACGGTTATCCCCATTATAATATCTCTTGTACATGCAACGCTCCGCTATGTTCCATATGAAATGACGGAGCGGAATATTGGAGATGTCCTGTGTCAGCCGCCTTTTTATCGGCTTCGGCTTGTAGTTGTTCTTGTTCATCCAGTTGCTCACCTCATTGCAGACATGGTTCACTGTCTCCTCGTCTGCGATACGAGGCATGTAGAAATGTATATACTCCACTACCATGCGGATGCGTCTTTCATTTTCCTTGTCCTGCTCATCTTTATAACTTGAACGGATTTCTTCGTGACGCTTCGGGTCGATATTCAGCTCTATGGGGTGTGCATCGGGGCTTGCCTCTTCCGCTATCTGCGCTACTGGTTCTATTGTATTCTGCGGTTCTTCTTCCTGCAAGGCTACGGTTTCCGTAGTAATCTCTTTCATCTCCTTTTTGCCGAACTTGATTCTGTAGATTTCGTATGTATCGAAGATAACTGTCTGAAAAGAGAGATACAGCAGCCATCCGAGAAGGTTACTGCACACGAAGACTATCAGCCTTACAAAATTGTCCTGGTTGAAACTTGCTGCGATGATTATCGTGATAAAAAAAGAAATCATACAGATGGCTACGAAGATGAAGCCTAAAATGATATATTTGTCTTTGATGGACGGTTCCATATTCATGTCTTTGTTTCTGGTTATTACTCGATTCTGTTCTCCTTCCTTGCAAAAATAATAGTATTCTTCCGAATATTTTCCATTCCTTGCGGCTGGAGGGCTTTTTTTCATCGTTTTTCACCAAAAATCCTAAATCATATCCGGTTTTCATATTCCAGAGTTAGTATTAGCGGAATACTGGAAAAATGGAGGGTACGGTTGTCGTCTTTACGCTTGACCGTACCCTCCATCAATGAACCGGAGACTATTTAATATGCCTTAAACCTCCTTGCGTTTCAAGGTTATCTTGTCAACAACTTCACACATCTGCTGCGCAGCCATCTTGGAATAAATCTGTGTGGTAGTTATGTTCTTATGTCCCAGACAGGCTTGGATAACAGTCATGTCCGTACCCATTTCCACATGCAGACTTCCAAATGAATGTCGGGTGCAGTGGAAGGTTATCTTCTTGGTTATGCCTGCCGCAAGGAGCCACCGTTTCAACGGTCCTTGCAGCATTTTGTCCTTGAATCCGTCAAAGATAAGTCCGTCATGCCGCTCTCCAAGCAGCCTGTAGGCTTCGTCGCTGATGGGGTTGTGTACAATCTGCTTTGTTTTCTGCATACGGGTGGTAACGAACATCTTGCCGTTGGTGTACGGCTGTATCTGCTGCCAGGTAAGTTGTTTGATGTCGCTTTTCCTCAGTCCGGTCAGGCAGCCGAAAAGGAACGCCCTTTTCAAAACTTCCTCTTCACAGGGAGTTTCGGCAAGCCGTATCAGTTCCTCCTGACTCAAATGCTCCCTCATGGTTGGGATGCTCTCTATGCGGTCTAAGAATCCGTTTGGGTTCTCCTTGATCTTCCTGTCACGGTAAGCGGTATGGAGAACGGCACGAAAAGCAGACCAGTAACCCGCAGCAGAATTGACATGCAACTTCTGTCCGGTATGAACGGATTGTGGGGCATCAAGCAGATACTCCATGAACTTGCGACACAAGTCCACATCCACTTCTTCGAAGGTGCATTTGCCGTTAACGAAACGTTCGAAATGTTTATATACATGCTGCCACTTGGTGTTTTTCCTGTCTGCCAGTTCTTTGAAGTAGGCGAGGAAATTGCCTTTCATTTTAGCTTTGTCAAAGAAGCCGTTGTTCTCGTTGAAGATAGCTTCATAACGTCGGTTGCGCAGTATTTCCGCCTTTTTCATCATGCGTGTATTGAAATCACGCTCCTGCTGGTTGGCGGGTCTGGCGAAGATGTAAATCCCGAGGGCTTCACGGGTAATCACCTTCATGGTGGTATTGTCACGGTAGCCGGGATAATAGTCCAGACATAGTGAATACTGTGTTCCGTTCTTAATCTTGCGCTTGCGCAAGGTAACTGTCTTGCATTTGCTCATATGGGTGATGGTTTTAATTGGTTGTACATTTTCGGGAATGTCCCGTGTTTTCAGTGCAAAGGAATAACGTGAAACAATCGTGAGTATTCTCACGACAATCATTTTTAAATAATTTTCCGATAATACGGAGTGTTCACGGTTGGTTGTTCCTCTCTGCCATGACACGTTCTACATCAGAACGCAGGAGCAGGTTCTTCACACCCACCTTTATCTTTTCAATGTGCTTTGTTTTGACTATGTGGCAGATGTTGGCGGATGAAAGCCCGTAAATTTGCTGAACCTGCTCTACCGTACAATAGCGTTCATCGTTCACAAGGTCGGTTCTACGGAGTTCGTCCAAATGAGATTTGGAATAATAGGTATGTCCGTATTCTCTTTTAGTGGGTATCTTGTGGCGGTAAACGTATGCCCGGAGTGCAGAGGGCTTCATTCCAAACAGGTTTTCCGCTTCCTCCGTCAGGAGCCAGTCTGTTATCCTGCTTATATCGACAGACACACCAAAGAAGTCGTCAATATGCTTCTTGCTGTAATAGTTCTTCCCAGCTATGCGACAAATGGGGATATGATTACGCTTTGCGGAAGTGTACAGCCATGACCGCTTTACCTTAAAAAGGGACATCACTTCCTCGCCCGAATAGAAGTCAAGCACTTCATCAGCCTTATGTTCCCTCTTTTCTTTTTTGGCAAGCAAGAAAGATGAAGTGGATTGCTTCGGTCTGGAAGTGCTGCCCGGGAGAATACGGTGATAGGGATTGCCTTCCAACATCCGCTCAATGTCAGCCTTACGGATGAATGACATGCGATTGCTGATGCGTGAGGCTTTCAACTTGCCGGTGGCTACCAGTTTGTAAATGTATTGCCGGGAACAGCCCATGAGGATGGCTGCTTTGGAAAAGGTGAGATACTCCTGATGCTGTATCTCCATAATAGGACTGGCAATTTTGAAGAGGTTGTTCTTCTGCGCTGTTCTGGCTCGCTTGGCTTCCGTCTGGCAGGCCTCGCTGCAATACCTTTGCATCCCGCTCCGGGTTGCAAACGGCTTGCCACAAAAAATGCATTTCTTCGTTGTTTTCATACTGCTCTATCGTTTACTTGTTAGCTTCATTATTAATATATTCATGAAGTGATAAACGGATGTAAACGGAAGTCAACCGTTGTCGCATTTCTACACGATATGACTGTTGCTACATATCGGGAAGGAAATTGTCACTCATTGTAAATGGTTGTAAACCCTTGACAACTCACTGCACGGTATGACAAAAAATAAACTCCGCAAATTCTCCACGTCAGAAATATGGCTCAAAAATAAGTGGAAATTTGGGAAGCATCAAAAAGCAGTCGAAAACTGTTAATTTTTAGAACATATTGAATATTAAAGATTTATGCTTAGATATATCTGGTTATTTTTGGTTATTATGAGGTTCTAAATACAATCCGAGAAGTTTGAATAACGGGCTGGCCTCCACATTCTGGTATCGTAACGGAAACTATTTGAGAATAAAAACAGCGCAAATAGGATACAATTTCCCTAAAAAATGGTTGAGTCCATTGGGAGTGGAAGCTCTTCGCCTCTATATTGAGGGATACAACCTTCTGACTTTCAGCGCTGTGTCCAAGTACAACATCGACCCGGAATCTCCAGCTGTAAACAATGGATATTATCCGCAACAAAGGACTTATACACTTGGAGCTAAAATCACATTCTAAAATATACGCTATATGAAAAAGTTATCTATTAATATATCACTCTTCTTTGTGTTGCTGACTTTAAGTTCGTGCAACGACTGGCTGGATGAAGTAAAACAAACGACTACCGTTAGTGATGAAATCATCTGGCAAGATGAAACCCAGGTTGACAAATATGTGAATAGTTTCTATCCCCTCCTGCATGATTACGGTCAATTCGGGGAGGCCCAATTCTACGGAAGTTTTACAGAAAGTCTGACTGACGCATTTAAGTATGGTTCATATACGCTGGGACACAGAGCCGGGCATCCTAATCTTTATGTACTTACACCGGATGCTATCTCTCCGGATAACTGTCTATACAGTATCTGGCTACGTTCAACAGCATACAAACAGATCCGAGAAACAAACCAATTTCTATCTCTACAAAGAAAATATTCCGAATTTTCAGCAGACAGAAATAAGCTTTGGGAAGCTCAAGTACGCTTTTTCCGTGCATTTGTATATTTCCAGTTAGCCAAAAGACATGGAGGTGTCATCTTGTATGACGATCTGCCGGTATCAACTAATAAAGCCCGCAGCAGTGCTGAAGAAACCTGGCAATTCATAGCCGATGATCTTGATTTTGCAGCCAATAATTTACCCAAGGAGTGGGATGCGGCAAATAAAGGGCGTATCACCAAAGGAGCAGCCTATGCACTGAAATCGAGAGCAATGTTATATGCCAAACGTTGGCAGGATGCCTATGATGCTGCTAATAATGTAATTGCACTCAAACTATATGGTCTGACGGACAAATATGAAGATGCATGGAAAGGGAATAATAAAGAAGCGATTCTGGAGTTTGATTATGATGCTGCCAACGGGCCTAATCATCTTTTCGACCGGTATTATGTACCACAATGTGATGGTTATGACAATGGTTCAACAGGAACTCCTACCCAGGAAATGGTAGAATGTTATGAAAGCAAAAATGGAGAAAAGATAGACTGGACACCCTGGCATGGCATTACTGATGAGACTCCTCCATACGACCAACTGGAACCTCGCTTCGCCGCAACTGTAATCTATAGAGGATGTACCTGGAAAGGGAAAAAGATGGATTGCAGCCTTGACGGAAAGAATGGTGTGTTTATGCCTTACCGGGAACAGGGTACTTCATACGGCAAAACCACAACCGGTTATTTTTTAAGGAAATTGTTAGACGAAACGCTGACAGACGTCAAAAATGGGAAAAGTGCCCAACCGTGGGTTGAAATTCGCTATGCCGAAGTTTTATTGAACAAAGCGGAAGCAGCTTATCGACTCAATAAGATCGGGGAAGCCCAAAGTGCCATGAATGAGGTACGCGCCAGAGTAAAAGTGAATTTACCGGGTAAATCCTCTACAGGCGAGGCTTGGTTCAAAGATTACAGAAATGAAAGAAAGGTTGAACTAGCCTATGAAGGTCATTTATTCTGGGATATGCGTCGTTGGGAATTAGCCCATATTGAATACAACAACTATCGCACACATGGCTTTAAAATCATTGGTGCAACCAATACATACGAATATGTTGATTGCGACGGACAGGACCGCAAGTTTATAAAGAAATTATATGTCCTTCCTGTACCGTCTGAAGAATTGAAGAATAACTCATTGATTGAGCAATATGATGAATGGAAATAACAATAAAACTCTTAGAACAATGAAAAACAAAATTATATCAATCATCCGGCATTAGTTCTTCTATGGGGAGTAACTAGTTGTCACAGTCCTGAAGAGTTGGGTTCTGACATTCAACGCGAAGGTATCAACAGCATCACTGCATCGTTTCCGAACGATGACAGCAGCGAAAACAGTTTCAAAGGTGAGATAGATTATACCAATCATTCAATCACATTTATTTTCCCATACAATTATCCCAAATTGTCGGATAATGTATTGCCGACCTCTGCACTAAAACGGGTAAGATTGAGTGCCAGCTTAGCGAATAATGTCAGCGTAACTCCACCATTACTTTATATGGATCTTACCCAAGACAACTATATCACAGTGAAAGATCAGACCTCCGGGACTAGTACCGAATTCAAAGTAATAGGTGAAATCCGTAAGAGCAACGAATGTAGCATCACCAAATTCGATATTCCTGCCATAGGGCTATTGGGAGTCATTAATGAAAACGAAAAAACAATTTCATTAGTAACCATAGATAATGTAGGGGAGCAGATAGCTAACATTGATATCTCACATGGAGCAACTTGCAGTCCCAATCCCGAAACAGAAGCACTAGACTATGAACAAGAACAGACCATAGTCGTCACAGCACAGAATGGTATAGATAAAGCAACATATACGGTAAAAAAAGATATTCCGCAAAAAACTGTTGCAGGTATTCGCCAAGGAAGCGGTAAGCTACTATGGTCTAAAAGACTATCTGAAATAAGCGGTATTCTGCTACCGGGTAAAGTGACCGGACTTGCAGTAGTCGACAAATATGTTGTCATCAACGAGCGTGCCAATGATCGTGCCATTTACTTGAATAGCCAAACCGGAGAAATAGCAGGTTCTATGGATATCAGTCAATTTGCCGGTGATAATTCAAACTTCCATGCAACAGCAGACCGGGGAAATAATATTTTATTCTGCAGCTATACTCCATCAGGAGGTACTTTCACTGTATGGAAAGCTAATGGAGTGAATGAGAAACCACAGAAATATATTGAATATAAAACTGGCACTAACGTACGATTCGGCTGGAAGATCTCCATCCAAGGAGATTTGGATGCCAATGCCCTTATCACAACTCCGGTATTCCAAAAAGATAGTAAAGTGCAATTCGCCCGCTGGCGTGTCATAAATGGTACTTTACAATCACAAAGTCCAGAATTTGTCATTATGAGTTCCTCTCTACTGACTTCAAACTGGATTAAATGGGCGGATGTGATTTATGCTGATGACACCGATACTCAAAGTGACTATTTCTTGGCCAGCCATGTCACAGATACTTCTGCCAAACGCTATTTCTACTGGTTTAAAGGAACAGACAACAGCATAAAAGCGGCAAATACGGGTGCTCCGGGTAACACAATTATCAATGCTGTAGACTATGCTGTGTTCAACAAAGTACCTTATGTCATTTACAATCATGTAAATAGTTTCAACTATGCCGTAACTGGTTCTGATGCTGTCCGTATGTATGATCTTAGTAGCGGCTCGTTCGACAACCAAATAGTAGTATGTCCGGACAAGATATATGGAGGTCTCGAGAATTCCGGTCAAAACACCGAAGGAACCGGAGATGTCGTATTTAAAGTTGCCCAAAATGGTTATTATCTATACGTTTATCTCGTATTCTCTAATGGAGGCATCGCCTGCTACCAATATGACTGTATTGATATGTAATACAAACAACCAGTAATCAACCTTATAATATACCACTAAATATGAAATTAAAAAATTTATGGTTAATAGCAGTTGCAATACTCATATACGCTTGCAATGCAGAAGAAACGAGATCGTGGGAAGTTACTTTTGATCCAAACAAGCCCAAAGATCCAAATGAACAAAGCATTATTAATGTGGCGGCAGGCAAATTCTATAAAATGAATGTTGTAGCCAACAGTGCCTATGCTGATAAAGCCCCTCTCGATCCCTGGACATCCGGCACCAAACTGACGGATGAGGAGACCGGTACCCTCTCGACTAAAAACAGAGGAGTCGGTTGGGATGCACAAACTGTAGAAGTAATAATTGATTTGGGATCATTACGCAATATCACAGAAGTATCAGTACATGCTATTTCCGATCCGACATCACAAATTGTGTTCCCTGCTCAAATAGAAGTATCAACCAGCAAGGACAAAAGCCAATGGGAAAAAGCAGCCTCACCAATTACCTATTCCGACAGCAACGGAAAGTCGGACGCTTGGGGAAAAACAGACTTTAGTAATGTAGCATGCAGATATGTGAAAGCGACTCTCAAATCTTCAGCTTCCACCAGTACGATGATGCTCATCGACGAAATCAAGGTAATGGGAGAATTTCATAATGACATGAAGTACGTCCCCGAAAAAGGGTGTTATCATGGAGCATTCCCACCATTATACGGATTCGATCCGGAAGACCGCGAAGGAAGTACTGACCAGTGTGCCGTTGCCTTATTTGAGAAATTGGTGGGAAAGCAACTATCTATGATCTTATGGTATCAAAATATGGAACCGGGACGAAATTTCAGCGAAATGCAAACAGTACGTGAGAAATACTGGGGAAAAGACTATCAGGGCAAATACCGATTCTTCCTTTACGGATGGCTGCCCGTCATTCCCACCCAACAAATGGCAAATGGCGAACTCGACGATTTTCACAAATCATACTTCGCCGAAGTGGCTGCCCAAAAAGTACGTGACATGGGACCTATCTGGTTCAGACCAGCCAACGAAATGAATGGAAGCTGGACTCCGTATTACGGAGATCCCACAAACTATGTCAAGGCTTGGAGACGTATGTATAACATTGCAGAACAGTTGGGTGTCACTGCCTACAATGTCTTCGTATGGTCACCCAACAGTGTAAGCATGCCAGGTACGGAAGCAAACGCAATGAAAACTATTATCCGGAGATATGTATGTAGATTGGCTGGGAGTAAGCTGTTATCCACCATCGCTTAGTGCTACTTATCCGGAAGAAAGAAGATATCCGCTCACGCTGATGCAAGGAATCAAGCAGGTATCGGCAGACAAGCCTATCATGATTAGTGAAGGAGGATACTCCAGTACATGCGACCACCAGAGATGGGTAAGAGAATGGTTTAAGCTGAAGGATGAAGAGCCACGTGTTAAGGCCGTCGTATGGGAGAATCACGAAAATGCAGAGAATGGTGACCGCCGTCTGCAAAGTGACCCTCTGGCACTTGAACTGTACAAGGAACTCGTCCAGGATCCGTACTGGCTTGATCTGATTCCGGATGCTGTGTACAGTGAAATTGAAACAAGAAAGAATAATTCAAAATAATCAAAGACAACAAGTATTCTAGTATGAAAGACTGACTCCATATAGCTGGCTGATTCTGATTATATTCTCCTCCTGTCTGACTGGTAATAAAGTAGCAAGTACTGATAAACAGATAGAAAGTTTATTATCACAAATGACTTTGGAAGAGAAAATTGGAATGTTGCACAGTAACACGATGTTTTCAAGTACCGGTGTTCCAAGGCTTGGCATCCCCGACCTGCACTACTCCGACGGACCTCACGGAGTAAGATTTGAGGGAGTAGCCAATGGGTGGGAATCCGCCCGATGGGATAACGACGCATGTAGCTATCTACCTGCATTAAGCGCCTTAGCATCTACTTGGAACCGTGATCTGGCACAGCTATATGGAGAAGTTCTTGGAGCTGAATGTAAAGCACGCGGTAAGCATGTGAGCCTGGCTCCGGGAGTCAACATTCACCGTTCCTTACTCAATGGACGTAATTGGGAATATTTCAGCGAGGATCCTTTCTTCTCCGGTGAACTGGCTGTTCCATATATACAAGGAGTACAGTCACAGGGAGTAGCCTCTTGTGTGAAGCATTTTGCTCTGAATAGCCAGGCATACAACCAGTACAAAGTGAGTGTAGAAGTAGACGAACGCACCTTACACGAAATTTATCTTCCGGCTTTTGAAGCTGCCATACAACGAGGTGGAGCCATGGCAGCCATGGCGGCATATAACAAGGTTCGAGGGTTGTGGTGTACGGAAAGTCCTTATCTTCTTGATACTTTACTTCGTGATGAACTAGGATTTGACGGATTAGTCGTATCAGACTGGAATGCAGTCCATAACACAGAGCGAACAGCTCTGTGTGGTATGGATGTCGAAATGGGAACAAGCATCAAAGAAAATGGGAAATATGCTTTCAATAAATATTATTTAGCCGATCCTTTATTGAAGAAAGTACGTAATGGAGAGATTCCGGAAGAAGCTGTCAACAAAAAAGTACGTAATATTCTGAAATTGATGATTCGACTTGATTTAATAGGACAAGCTCCTTATGACACCACAGGCATGGCAGCCAAACTTGCAATACCTGCCCATACTAAGGCTGCCAGAGAAATAGCGGAGGAATCATTGGTATTATTGAAGAATTCCAAAGATATGCTACCACTAGACCCTGCACAATACAAGAATGTCGCAGTGATTGGCGCAAATGCGACCGAAGTATTTGCAGCAGGAGGTGGCAGTACAAAACTTAAAGCTAAATATGAAGTTACTCCTTTGGAAGGGCTACAAAATCTTTTAGATGGAAAGGCCCGGATCGAATATGCACCCGGTTATCAATTGAGTAAAAAGGCGTATAAGGTTGGCTATTGGTTCACGAACGAATTTGATAAATCCGATGAAGAGCTATATAAGAAAGCAATCAATACAGCTGCCCAAGCAGAATTGGTAATCTATATAGGTGGAACCTCCCACGAACATGGTTCTGACTGTGAAGGGTATGACAAGCCGAATTTAAAGCTTCCCTACCAACAGGACAGATTATTAAAAGGTATCCTGGAGGTTAATCCCAACACTGTAGTGGTACTAATCTCCGGTGGCCCCGTCGAGATAGGAGAATGGTATAATGATGCTACGGCATTACTGCACGGCAGTTTTCTAGGGATGGAAGGAGGAAATGCACTAGCACGTACATTGTTTGGAGAAGTCAATCCTTCGGGAAAACTGACTACTACCTGGTGTAAGCGTCTGGAAGATATGCCTGATCACGTATTTGGAGAATATCCGGGTATAAACGACACCGTCCGTTTCAAGGAAGGGCTTATGGTCGGCTACCGCTACTTCGATACTTACCGTGTAGTCCCCCTATTTGAATTCGGTTATGGATTATCCTATACCACTTTTACTTATTCAAACATAAAGATGAAACCTGTATGGAAAGACTCAGACACAGAGTTTGCCGTATCATTCACCGTTACTAACACAGGAAAACGATATGGCCAGGAAATTGCACAGTTATATTTGCATCAAAACAAATGTTCTGTAGAACGCCCGTTTAAAGAATTAAAAGGGTTCACTAAGGTTGGCTTAAAACCGGGTGAATCCAAACAAGTCACTATCAAGTTACCGCGCCGCGCCTTACAATACTACGATACCGAAAGCAAACGCTGGAAAGACGAACCGGGTATGTTTACTGTATTAATAGGCGCATCGTCACGGGACATCAAATTACAGAAAGATTTCGAACTGAAAAAATAAAAACACATGGGAAACAATAACCTTATAAGCAGCAAAAAGACATACTACATATCAATTGCAATTCTGGCAGGGATGTTCTTTATCTTCGGATTTGTGTCGTGGGTCAATGCCATACTGATTCCATACTTCCGCATATCCTGTGAACTGACACATTTCGAATCCTATTTTGTCGCCTTTGCATTTTATATCGCCTACTTTGTAATGGCTATCCCCTCGGGAGTACTTCTCAAGAAAGTGGGATTCAAGCGAGGTATTATGTATGGTTTTATGCTTACCGCCTTAGGAGCTTTCTTATTTGTTCCGGCAGCATTAGCCCGTCAGTTCGAGATATTCCTGGCCGGTCTGTTTTCCATCGGTACCGGATTAGCCATATTGCAAACTGCTGCTAATCCTTATGTCACTATTATCGGTCCTATTGATAGTGCCGCCAGACGAATCAGTATTATGGGAATATGCAATAAATTCGCAGGTATCGTCTCACCACTCATATTTGCTGCATTGATATTAAATGTTACCGACAAGGAGCTTTTTGCCACTATAGAATCGGGGACTTTAGACATAGTCACAAAGAACGCTATGCTTGACGAATTAATACAACGCGTCATTGTGCCTTATGCTGTTCTAGGCGTTATTTTACTGTTTACCGGTATCGGTATCCGTTACTCCATTCTGCCTGAAATCAACACAGACGAAGAAAACAGCACGGAAGATACAGGTAGCCACCATCACACCAGAAAAAGTATTTTCGACTTTCCTTACCTTATCTTGGGAGCAGTGGCTATATTTCTTCATGTAGGAACACAAGTTATCGCAATTGATACAATCATTAATTATGCCAATTCGATGGGTATGGACCTGCTCGAAGCTAAAACATTTCCCTCATATACATTGGCCTGTACTATGATTGGTTATCTGCTGGGGATCCTGTTAATACCCAAATATGTTTCACAAAAAAATGCACTTATAGGTTGTACCATCATCGGATTACTCCTTTCATTCGGAGTTGTATTTGCAGATTTTGAAGTAACTCTGTTCGGTCATCATGCCAATGCCTCCATTTTCTTTCTGAACGCATTGGGTTTCCCGAATGCTTTAATCTACGCAGGTATCTGGCCACTTTCCATTCATGGACTAGGGAAATTCACCAAAACCGGTTCCTCTCTTCTTATCATGGGATTATGTGGCAATGCCATTCTGCCTCTGATATATGGTCATCTGGCAGATATGTATAGTCTGCGTTTCGGTTATTGGGTATTGATTCCCTGTTTTTTATATTTGGTTTTCTTTGCAGTTAAAGGTCATAAAATAGACTCCTGGAAATAAATTAAAAACGAAATAATATGGAAAGACTCATCATAACAAATGGAAAACTCATCCTGCCAACAGGCATAGAAATGGGCCAAACATTGATATGCGAAAATGGAAAAATTGAGCAGATTATTCCCAATGGAAGCTATCAACCGCTCGTCGGTGACAAGGTAATAGACGCCCGTCAGAATTATGTTTCACCAGGATTCATCGACATGCATATCCACGGAGGAGGAGGACATGACTTCATGGATGGTACTGTTGAGGCTTTTCTCGGAGTGGCCGAGACACATGCCAAGTATGGTACTACCGCAATGGTTCCCACCACACTCACCAGCACTATTGAGGAGTTAATGACGACGTTTACCGTATATCGGAAAGCCAAAGAAATGAATATCAATGGTTCGCAGTTTATCGGTTTACATTTGGAAGGACCTTACTTTTCACCGAAACAATGTGGTGCGCAAGACCCGAACTTCCTGAAAAAGCCTCAAGCAGAAGAATATAATGCCATTCTGGAAGCCTCAAAAGATATTATCCGTTGGAGCGTAGCTCCTGAGTTGGAGGGTGCTCTAGCACTAGGGCAAACTCTGCAACAACATCATATTCTCCCCTCCATCGCTCATACCGACGCGATTTATGAAGAAGTTGAGAAAGCCTTTACAGCAGGTTATACACATGTGACCCACCTTTATTCGGCCATGTCATCAGTGACCCGCAAAAATGCTTTCCGCTATGCCGGAGTAGTAGAAGCCACCTACTTGATTGAAGATATGACAGTGGAGATTATTGCCGATGGCATACATCTTCCGAAACCCCTGCTCCAATTCGTATACAAGTTCAAAGGAGTTGATAAAACAGCCCTCTGCACTGATGCCATGAGAGGAGCGGGTATGCCGGACGGTGAATCGATATTAGGTAGCCTCAACAACGGTCAGAAAGTCATTATCGAAGACGGAGTGGCCAAAATGCCGGATCGGAAAGCTTTTGCCGGTAGTGTTGCAACAACCGACCGACTGGTTCGAACCATGATATATTTAGCCGGTGTTCCTCTCATTGACGCCGTCCGTATGATGAGCCTGACGCCCGCCCGTATTCTTCATATTGACAAAGAAAAAGGTTCTTTAGAAATCGGTAAGGATGCCGACATAGTCATTTTTGATAATCAAATAAATATAAATAATACAATATTAAAAGGCCATGTTATCTATACTAAATGAAACGAAGACCAAAGTTTTTCAGCAGGAACAATTAACAGTTCGAATTTTCCCGTCCATTCAAGAGATGGGCAGTGCAGCCGCAAAAGAAGTCGGCGACCAAATTTGTCGCTTATTGGAAAGCAAACCGGAAATAAATATGATTTTCGCCGCTGCCCCCTCACAAAATGAGTTTTTGAGTCATCTGATTCATGACAAACGCATCGACTGGACCAGAATAAACGCTTTTCATATGGATGAATACATCGGTATACATCCGGAAGCCCCACAAAGTTTTGGACATTTCCTTAGAATTCGTATCTTTGACAAAGTTCCTTTCAAGAAAGTCAACTATCTGAATGGCCTGGCGGAAAACCTTGAAGAGGAATGTCAGCGATATGCAGACTTGCTGACTAAGCACCCGGTTGACATCGTTTGTCTGGGAATTGGAAAATGGGCATATTGCTTTCAATGATCCGGATGTAGCAGACTTTAATGATCCCAAACTTGTGAAAGTAGTTGAGCTGGATCCAATATGTCGCCAACAGCAAGTCAATGAAAAATGCTTCATGACACTAGACTTAGTACCCAAAGAAGCTTTAACACTCACGATACCGGCTTTGCTAAAAGCTGAATGGATGTTTTGCATCGTCCCGTTCAAAAATAAAGCTCAAGCAGTCTATCAGACTGTTTATGGTGAAGTTTCAGAAAAATGTCCGGCCAGCATATTGCGAAGAAAAGAAAATTCTTCGTTATATTTGGATCCGGAAAGTGCAGAAAGAATTAATTTATAAAGGATTATGAAAAACAGAATCTCACTTCTTCTTATACTACTGGCTATCAGCTTCAGTATACACGCACAAAAAGTTATGCGGATCGGAATTATTGGTCTGGACACATCCCATTCCACCGCTTTCACCGAATTGATTAATAGTGGTTCGGATGAGACCTTTTCCAAAGGTTTTAGGGTAGTAGCAGCGTATCCGTACGGTTCAAAGACTATTCAATCCAGTTACGAACGAATCCCCGGATACATTGAAAAGGTCAAAGCAAATGGCGTGGAAATCACCTCATCAATAGCAGATTTACTGGAAAAAGTAGACTGTGTCCTTTTGGAAACCAATGATGGCAGACTACATTTGGAACAAGCCGTCGAGGTATTCAAATCAGGTAAGATATGCTATATTGACAAACCTATCGGAGCTACTTTAGGAGATGCAATCGCTATTTATGAAATGGCAGAAAAATACAATGCACCTGTTTTCTCCTCTTCTGCTCTTAGATTTACTCCTCAAAACCAGAAATTAAGAAATGGAGAATTTGGCAAAATCCTTGGAGCCGATTGTTATTCTCCTCACAAAGTGGAACCAACGCATCCGGATTTCGGTTTCTATGGTATTCATGGAGTAGAAACATTATACACAATTATGGGGACAGGATGCGAATCAGTCAACCGGATGTCTTCAGATAGAGGGGATGTAGTAGTAGGACGATGGAAAGATGGTAGAATCGGAACTTTCAGAGCGATTATAAAAGGACCGCAAATTTATGGTGGAACTGCCTATACTTCAAAAGGAGCAGTAGCCGCAGGAGGTTACCAAGGTTATAAAGCGCTTCTTGAGCAGATTCTTAAATACTTTCAAACAGGAATTTCACCTATATCCAAAGAAGAGACAATCGAAATATTCACTTTTATGAAAGCATCCAATATGAGTAAAGCAGAGAATGGAAGAATTGTCACATTGGAAGAAGCTTATCAAAAAGGTTTGAAAGATGCACGAAAACTAATCAAAACCTATAAAAAGTAAGAGAATGAAATCTATATATAAAGGGACTGCCATTATAGCAATTTTATTTATAGTCGTTTCTTGTTCTTTCTCGAAAAAGCAAGCTGCGAATAGGATGGAGACAAATGATCTACCCCAATTGGAAATAGTAGTACTCGATCCCGGACATTTCCATGCCAGCCTGCTTCAAAAAGAGACATTGACAGATGTCAGTGACACCATCCGGATATATGCCCCCGAAGGAACAGGCGTCAATCAATATCAGGAAAGCATTGATTCCTATAACCAGCGGGCGGAATCTCCTACGACATGGAAAAAACAAGTATATACCGGAGATGATTATCTCCAGAAAATGCTTGCCGATCATAAAGGTAATGTAGTAGTATTGGCTGGAAACAATCAAAAAAAGACGCGCTATATCATGGAGTCTATCAAAGCCGGATATCATGTCCTTGCCGATAAGCCACTGGCTATCAATCCACAGGATTTCAAGTTATTGACAGAAGCCTATCAACTCGCCAAAGAAAAGAATCTTCTTTTATACGATCTGATGACGGAACGATATGATATTCTCAATATCATAGAAAAAGAGCTTTTGCATCAGACGGAATTATTCGGAGATTTACAAAAAGGTTCACCGGACAATCCATCTGTCATAATGGAAAGCGTACATCATTTTTTCAAGACTGTTTCTGGCAAACCATTAACTCGCCCGGCATGGTATTATGATGTAGAGCAACAAGGAGAAGGCATTGCAGATGTTACAACACATCTGATCGACCTCATCAACTGGCAATGTTTTCCTGATGAAACGATTCATTATCAATCAGATGTCACTGTGAATACCGCCAAACACTGGCCAACTCCAATTACATTAACAGAGTTCAGTCAATCGACACAAATCGATTCTTTTCCCACTTATCTTAATCGATACATAAAAAACGATGTATTGGAAGTGATGGCAAACGGAAGCCTCAACTATACCGTTAAAGGGATTTGTATAGGAATGAAAGTCACATGGAATTATACTCCACCCACTAACGGAGGAGATACATTTACTTCCATAAAGAAAGGAAGTAAAGCCACTTTAAAAATCGTTCAGGATGAAAAAAATGGATTTGTAAAAGAGCTATATATACAGAAAGAACCGGACATTGACAATCGGACATTTGAAGCTCAATTACAAAAAACAGTGGAACAGCTTCAAATAACTTATCCGTTCTTATCTGTCAAAAAAAAAGAATGGAACTTATCTGATTGACATACCACAGGAAAAACGGTTAGGACACGAAGAACATTTCAGCAAAGTGGCAAAGGCTTTCCTACATTATGTAGACAATAAGGATATGCCGGAATGGGAAAATGAAAATACACTAGCTAAATATTACATTACTACTACTGCTGTAGAAATGGCAAAGATAGGAAATAAATAAACAAAACAATAGGTGTTAGAAACAAGATGCAAATATTATAAAAATGAAGCCATGTTTCATGGCTTCATTCCTCATATCATGGGGACCCGATTCGATATCCTGCTCATTCATTCCGATATCGACCGATTGAATACACTTTGGGCAGATATCACCTATGAGCTGGAGCGATTGGATAAAATATTAAATCGTTTTGATCCTCATAGTGAAGTTTCCAAGATTAATAGTCATACTTCTCAAAGCAAGATTCAAATCAGCAAAGAGATGGAATCAATCTTACAGCTTTGCTCATACTATTACGAGAGCACTTCGCACTTATTCGACATTACATTAAAAGACTTCTCCAGAATACAACTTCATGAACATTCATGTATCTCCTTTACATCTCCTGATATTTCACTTGATTTTGGAGGTTTTGCCAAAGGATATGCTTTGAAGAAAATAAGAAGATTCATTGAACAGGAGAATATTAGTGATGCATTTGCTAATTTTGGAAACAGTTCGATCCTGGGTATAGGACATCATCCTTATGGAGATTGTTGGAAAGTCAGTTTTCTGAACCCGTACAATCAGTCTCTTCTAAAAGAATTCGATCTGCAGGATACAGCATTATCCACTTCCGGCAATACGTTACAATATACCGGACACATTATGAATCCGCTTACAGGCATATTTAATGAACAACGAAAAGCAAGTTCTATCCTGTCCCCCGACCCGTTGGAAGCCGAAGTTCTTAGTACGGTCTGGATGATTGCCAATGAACAGGAACAAAAAAAGATTTCAGAAAAGTTCAATAATATACAAGCAACCCTATACAATTTATGATATGAAAGAACATAAAGAAAAAGGAGTAGACTTAGGACTCAGACAATTCATCAAAAGCCTGGGATATGTTGCCGGAGGAACCGCATTATTGGCGACCACTCCTTGGCTGACTTCCTGTACTCCGGAGAAACTACAAGAGATCAAGCATGAGAAAGCACGAATCGCTTTGATTGGTACCGGGTCCAGAGGACAATACCACATCCATAACCTCAAAGAAATACCTCATGCACAAATTGTTGCCGTATGTGATAATTATGCCCCCAATCTTCAACAAGCATTGGAACTTTGTCCGGATGCTAAGTCATATACGGATTACCGCAAACTACTGGAATCGAAAGACATCGATGGAGTCATCATATCCACACCATTAAACTGGCATGCACCTATTGTATTGGATGCATTAGCTGCCGGCAAACATGTCTTTTGCGAGAAAGCAATGGCACGTACCCTTGACGAGTGCAAGGCTATCTATGACACTTACAACCAGTCAGACAAAGTCCTCTACTTTTGTATGCAGCGAATGTATGACGAGAAGTACATCAAGGGAATGCAGATGATCCATTCCGGTCTCATCGGAGATGTGGTAGGTCTTCGCTGTCACTGGTTCCGTAATGCAGACTGGCGTCGTCCGATTCCTTCACCAGAGCTGGAACGCAAGATTAATTGGAGATTATACAAAGAGAGCTCCGGAGGATTAATGACGGAATTAGCATGCCATCAGTTGGAAGTTTGTAACTGGGCAGCCCAAAAAATGCCGGAATCCATTATGGGAATGGGTGACATTGTATACTGGAAAGACGGACGGGAAGTTTATGATAGCGTCAATGTCACTTACAGATACTCGGATGGAGTTAAGATCGCATACGAATCATTGATTTCCAATAAATTCAACGGAATGGAAGACCAGATTCTGGGAAGTAAAGGAACCATGGAAATGGCAAAAGGTATTTATTACCTGGAAGAAGACCATTCTACTTCGGGCATCCGACAGCTGATTGACCGTAAAGACAAGGTTTTGCCGCCATCCCGACAGCAGGTCCCAGTTGGCGACCGGAAACAAAAATGGAGTACACACCACACTTTATCATTGATGGAGATATTCACGTAAACAGTGGATTGAGTATGATCGGAGCAGACAAAGACGGTTCGGACATTATCCTGTCTTCTTTCTGCCAGTCGTGTATCACCGGAGAGAAAGCACAGAATGTAGTGGAAGAAGCATATTGTTCAACGGTTCTTTGTTTACTTGGAAATCAGGCAATGGATGAACAACGCCATATCCTCTTCCCCGACGAATATAAAATACCCTATATGAAATTCTAAACTATGAAAGATATTATTATCACCTCAAAAAAGTTGAAACAAGAAAGGAATATCTTTCTTCTAAGTTTCCTGCTTGCATTTATCATCAATGTAATTGCAATCATTATCTATTCCCGCCCATGGATTGAAATAATATCCCAAATCGGGTATGTCATCGTGATTAGTTTTTTCATCTATCTCATATTATGGATTCCCGAGGAATCCTGATATTCTTGAGTCACCTTTTCCGAAGAAAAAAATAAGAGATTTACGTTTTTGAAGGAGAATTGACGGAAATACTCATTCACATATTCTAATAACAACCTAATTTTGGAGAAAAATAGATACTATGACAACAAGAAGAGATTTTATCAAAAACAGTAGCAGGTACAGCTGCACTCTCATTAGGAAGCATACTTCCAGGATTCGGTTCAAGCCGTTATCAAGATATTCTGGGAGCTAACGAAAAAATACGTATCGGAGTCATTGGAGTGAACTCGAGAGGTAAGGCCCTGGCGCAAGGATTTGCCAAACTTCCAGATTGTGAAGTTACTTACATTTGTGATGTAGACTCAAGAGCATTAGAAAAATGTCAGGCTGCTATCCACAAAATTACCGGACGTACTCCCAAAGGAGAAAAAGACATTCGTAAGATGTTAGAGTCGAACGATTTTGAAGCAGTGGTGATTGCTACCCCTGACCATTGGCATGCCAAAGCAGCCATTATGGCTATGCAGGCCGGAAAGCATGTTTATCTGGAAAAACCTACCAGTCATAATCCGGCAGAAAATGAAATGCTGATTCGAGCCGCTTTGAAATATAACCGGATTGTTCAAGTGGGTAACCAACGCCGCTCATTTCCCAATGTAATTAAAGCTATGGAGGAAATAAAATCCGGTTCTATCGGAAAAGTGAGATATGCCAAATCTTGGTATGTCAATAATCGCCCTTCCATTGGAACAGGGAAAGTTGTTCCTGTACCTGATTATCTGGATTGGGATTTATGGCAAGGTCCTGCCCCACGTGTTGCAGATTTCAAAGATAATTTCATCCATTATAACTGGCATTGGTTCTGGAATTGGGGAACAGGTGAAGCGCTCAACAATGGAACCCACTTTGTTGATATACTCCGCTGGGGACTGGGCGTAGATTATCCTACAAAGGTTGATTCTATCGGAGGTCGGTATCGTTTTCAGGACGACTGGCAAACTCCTGACACACAACTTATCACCTTCCAATTTGGTGACGAAGCATCTTTTTCATGGGAAGGACGTAGTTGTAATACGATGCCGGTAGACGGATATGGAGTAGGAACCGCATTTTATGGAGAAACCGGAACTCTCTTCATTGGCGGTGGCAATGAATATAAAATTACAGATATAAAAGGTAAAACGATTAAAGAGGTAAAAAGTGATTTAAAATTTGAGACCGGCAATCTGTTGAATCCATCCGAAAAGCTGGATGCCTTCCACTTCCGAAACTGGTTTGATGCCATTCGCAAAGGAACAAAGTTAAATTCCGGAATTGTAGATGCCTGTATCAGTACCCAGTTGGTACAATTAGGTAATATTGCCCAACGTGTCGGACATTCATTACAGATTGATCCGGGAAGCGGACGAATTCTTAACGATTTGGAAGCCAATAAACTTTGGAGAAGAGAGTACGAAAAAGGTTGGGAAATACGGGTTTAAATCATGTACCCATTTCTCGTTTTTTCATTAGGTTATAATTTTACAGAAAGGCATGTCTTTGATAGGATATGCCTTTCTGTTTTCCTTCCGTAAAGCTGATTTATACCCTTTTAACACACGGAATATTCACCGTTTTTCATCGAAATCTCTTTTATTTTTGTATTTTTGCGTGCGTATGCGTTAAAATTATAGTATATACGAATTTTATGAGTGACGAAATCAACGAGATAACGGAAGAACATTCAGACTACAAACCGGCGGACGCGCGGGACGAAAGCGTAAAACATCAGTTAACAGGCATGTACCAGAATTGGTTTCTGGACTATGCTTCATATGTTATTCTGGAACGTGCCGTACTCCCACATCAATGACGGTTTAAAGCCTGTGCAACGTCGTATCCTGCATTCTATGAAACGTCTGGATGACGGGCGGTATAACAAAGTGGCAAATATTGTGGGACACACCATGCAGTTCCACCCGCATGGGGATGCTTCTATCGGGGATGCCTTGGTACAGTTGGGACAGAAAGACCTGTTGATTGACTGTCAGGGTAACTGGGGTAATATCCTCACCGGAGACGGTGCGGCTGCTCCCCGTTATATCGAGGCGCGTTTATCCAAGTTTGCGCTGGATGTTGTCTTCAATCCCAAAACTACCGAATGGAAATTGTCATACGACGGACGAAATAAGGAACCAGTCACTCTTCCTGTGAAATTCCCGTTATTACTGGCGCAGGGAGTGGAAGGTATCGCCGTTGGACTTTCTTCCAAGATATTGCCGCATAACTTCAACGAACTTTGTGATGCTTCCATCAGTTACCTGCGTGGAGAGGAATTCCAACTATATCCCGATTTCCAGACAGGCGGCTCGATTGACGTAGCCAAATACAACGACGGAGAACGTGGCGGAGCAGTGAAAGTACGTGCCAAGATCAACAAGATTGATAACAAAACACTTGCAATCACAGAGATCCCTTATGGGAAAACCACTTCAACAGTGATCGACTCTATCCTAAAAGCTGTTGATAAAGGAAAAATCAAAATTCGCAAGGTAGATGACAACACAGCTGCCAACGTAGAAATATTAGTGCATCTGGCACCAGGTACATCATCGGACAAAACAATCGATGCATTGTACGCATTCACCGATTGCGAAGTAAGTATCTCACCCAACTGCTGCGTGATTGATGACAGCAAACCTCATTTCCTCACTGTCAGCAAAGTCTTGAGAAAGTCGGCAGACAACACGCTGGATTTGCTAAAGCAGGAGCTGGAAATCAAGAAAAACGAAATACTGGAAGCGTTGCACTTTGCTTCGCTCGAAAAGATATTTATCGAAGAACGCATCTATAAGGACAAAGAGTTCGAACAATCCAAAGATATGGACGCAGCTTGTGCTCATATTGACGAACGCCTGACGCCTTATTATCCGAAATTTATCCGCGAAGTAACCAAAGAGGATATTCTCAAACTGATGGAAATCAAAATGGGGCGTATTCTGAAATTCAACTCGGACAAAGCGGATGAACTGATTGCCAGGATGAAAGAAGAAGTGGCCGAGATTGATAATCATCTGGCTCACATCGTAGATTATACCGTCAACTGGTATCAGATGTTGAAAAACAAATACGGCAAGAACTTCCCGCGCCGTACGGAACTGCGTAACTTCGACACCATCGAAGCTGCCAAAGTAGTAGAAGCAAACGAGAAACTTTATATCAACCGCGAAGAAGGATTTATCGGAACAGCCTTGAAAAAAGACGAGTTCGTGGCATGTTGTTCGGATATCGATGATGTCATTATCTTCTTCCGCGACGGTAAGTATATCGTTACTCCTGTTGCCGACAAGAAATTCGTCGGCAAAAACGTTCTCTATGTCAATGTATTCAAGAAGAACGATAAACGTACGATCTACAATGTAGCCTACCGCGACGGAAAAGAAGGAACGACATACGTAAAACGTTTCGCCGTGACCTCTGTAGTTCGCGACCGCGAATATGATGTCACACAGGGAACTCCCGAATCACGGATTACCTATTTCAGCGCCAACCCGAATGGAGAAGCCGAAATCATCAAGGTGACACTGAAACCGAATCCGCGTGTACGCCGTATCATTTTCGAGCATGATTTCAGTGAGGTCAGCATCAAGGGACGTCAGGCACGAGGCGTGATTCTTACCCGCTTGCCGGTACATAAGATATCCCTGAAACAAAAAGGAGGTTCTACGCTCGGTGGACGTAAAGTATGGTTTGACCGTGACATACTCCGCCTCAACTATGACGGACGAGGTGAATATCTGGGTGAATTCCAAAGCGACGACAGCATATTGATTGTTCTGAACAACGGTGATTTCTATACTACCAACTTCGACTTGAGCAACCACTATGAAGATAATGTAAGCATCGTGGAGAAGTTTGATCCTAACAAGATATGGACTGCCGCGCTTTACGATGCCGACCAACAGAATTATCCGTATCTGAAACGTTTCTGTTTTGAGGCCTCCAACCGTAAACAGAACTACTTGGGAGAAAATAAGAACAACCGTCTGATTCTGCTGACCGACGAGTACTATCCTCGTCTGGAAGTCATATTTGGCGGACACGACAATTTCCGTGATCCGTTGAATATCGATGCGGATGAATTCATTGCTGTCAAAGGTTTCAAAGCCAAGGGAAAACGTATTACTACCTATGCAGTGGAGACAATCAATGAGCTTGAACCAACTCGCTTCCCCGAACCCTCACAAGAACAACAGGAAGTTCCTGAAGAGGAGCCGGAAAATCTGGATCCGGACAGCGGCAAGAGCGAAGGCGATATTATTGATGAAATCACCGGGCAGATGAAATTATTCTGATGAAGAAAAAACTAATATACCGGCTGACAGGTTGCATCCTGTTCGCCCTTTGCACAAGATTACAAGCGCAGATCGACAGTCTGCAAGCCCATCGGTATGTAACACGTGCCACCATGTATGGTGTCGGATTTACTAACGTTTTCGACACCTATCTTTCACCGCAGGAATACAAAGGAATCGACTTCCGTGTTTCCCGTGAATTGATTCGGATGACCAAGTTGTTTGATGGAAATGTATCTGTGCAGAACTTCTTTCAGGCAAACATCAGCTATACGCACAACCGGGCCGATAACAATAACACTTTCTCCGGATTAGTCAACTGGAACTATGGATTACATTACCAGTTCCGCCTGACAGATAATTTCAAATTATTAGCCGGAGGATTGATAGATGTCAACGGAGGCTTTGTCTATAATCTCCGGAACACCAACAATCCGGCATCCGCACGGGCATACGTCAATCTGGATGCCTCCGGAATGGCTATTTGGCACCTGAAAATCAAACGGTATCCGATGGTGCTTCGTTATCAGGTCAATCTGCCGGTTATGGGAGTGATGTTCTCCCCACTACGGACAATCTTATTACGAGATATTCTCTTTGGGAAATTCGAGCGGAGTGATAAAATTCACCTCCTGCACAATCAACCTTCGTTGCGACAGATGCTCCGTCGACCTGATAGGATATACCAAAATGCGCTTCAGCTACCTGGCTGATTTGCAGCAATCCAACGTTAACAATATCAAGACACATACCTACTCACACGTATTCATGGTAGGTTTGTGAAAGACCTATACCGTATCCGAAATAAGAAAGGAACCGATCTTCTCATCGGTTAGAGCTTACTAAGAGAACAAAATTTAATGTTGAAACTTCAAGTGAGAGATCAATTAATGATGAGAAATAAGATTAGACAAATACTTTGGCTGCTCTGCTGCCTTCCGGTGCTGACTGGTTGCATTGGGGAAGATGACTACGCCAATGATCCCAGAGGTAATTTCGAACAACTATGGAAGATCATTGACGAACAGTATTGTTTCCTGGATACGAAAGGCATTGACTGGGATGCTGTTCATGACGAATATAGCAAACTGATTATTCCGTCGATGTCCAATGATGACCTGTTCGACATCCTAAGCCAAATGCTTTATATCTTGAAAGACGGGCATGTCAATCTATCTTCTGCCAGTCGTATTTTTATTACGATGCATGGTATCAGGGCTACCCCTGGAATTATAGAGAAGATATTCTTTATAACTATTATCTGGGTAGTGCCAATTCAGGCTATCGCACATCTGCTGGTCTTAAATATAAAATATTTGACAATAACATAGGATACATACGTTATGAAAGTTTCAGTGCCGGAGTTGGAGATGGCAATTTGGATGAGGTCCTTTACTATTTAC
>SCPN01000567.1_pt1 | contig 123364 bp, 124 predicted proteins | sample 6106831 | NCBI WGS metagenome assembly SCPN01 (sample SAMN10720447, study PRJNA508395) | human gut metagenome | isolation source: Participant 1, 0 month | reverse complement strand
ATTCAGGTTTTATCCATTTCATCATCCAGCGTCACATATCCCTGCTCATACTGATCATACAGGAACAGGAACATGTCGATAATCGGGACATCATACTCATCACCAAAACAGGTCCGTACTGCTCCTGGTTATAAGCGTAGGCCACATAAGAAGCCTGACAATCTCAATATCCAAATCTGCCAGTTCCGAAAAATCCCTGGGCGAAATCTTATCCGTCAGCACATAATCATCATTGATGACACATCAATACAGCCCCAGGGCACTGTCCACATAATCCAGCTTTTCTATTTCCTTCAGTGTCTTTTCTTCCGCCTCATACCCCCTAAAACATAACAACTCATTGATTGAGGTCCCGAAGGCTCCCTCTATCTTCTCCTGGGCAATTTTTGACTCACTCTTTTTCGCGCTCTCCACGGAGCTGGTATCATATATGTATTCACATCCGCTGGATTTGAGAAAAGCAAATACAAGCACCAGCACAAACAGCGGCGGTATGATGTATTTTGTCTTATTCGCCAGCTTCCCTGCAAACGTTATGTTAGGGACATAGCACCTGTGATGGGAGTTATCGATCCCTTTGGCAAAAAGCAGCAGGATGCCGGGCATCAGCAGGAATACGGAAACCAGGCTGAAAATAATCGCCTTCACCAGCACAATACCCATGTCATAGCCCAGCCTGAACTGCATGAACATCATGGCCACCATACCTGAAATGGTGGTCAGCGAGGAAGCGCTGATTTCCGGTATGGCCTTGGACAACGCCACCTTTACGGCGCTTTCCGCATCCATCGTCTCGTGCTCCTCCATAAAACGGTCGCACAGGATAATGGCATAGTCAATCGCCAGCGCCAGCTGCAGCACCACCGCAATGGAATCGGTGACGCTGGAGATGGTCCCCAGCCAGTAGTTGGTCCCCTTGTTCAAAATGGCCGCCACGCCAAAGGTAATCAGCAGCACCGGAATTTCCATATATGCTTTTGTGGAAAGCAGCAGCACCGCAACGATTATAATCACGGCCAGCACCAGGATCAGATTCATGTCCTTTGCCAGGGCTTTGCTTGTTTCCTCTTCCGCCCCGACCTCCGTAGACACATAGGTATCGTAGTCCGCCAGCGTTTCCCTGACCGCGTTCATGGCATCCTTGCTTACCTGCTCCTCTTCCTCTCCGGAAAAAGTAATGTCATAAAGAGCATTGGTCCCCGTGTAATGATCCTCGGAATCGTCAAAAGCCACTTCCTTCACGCCCTTGACCGCTTCCAGCTCATCCACCAGCTTTTGAGCATCCGTATATGTAATATTGGACACCATCACCCTGGCGCTGCCATAGGTCAAAAACTGCTCCTCCATCAGATTCAGCCCCCGGTTGGTCTCACTGTCCGCCGGCAGATATTTGGTAATATCCTGATTCACCGAAACCTTATTGACAGAAACCACGCTGTAAATAATCGCAATAAAAAAGAGCACATAAATGGCTTTACGTTTGTTGACAATAAATGTGGCCACCGTCAACCAGAAATTCCCTTTTTCTTTTTTCTCTTCCATCGAAGACACCTCTTGTCATATACTTTAAGTCACTTTTCTCGGCAGAGGTACTATAGTCCCCTCACCGATTATTGGCAAGCTGGATTCCAAAATTTTTACCCACTTTCCGAGGTTCAAAGCACCGGTTTTTCCTGAATACTATAAAAACGCCTTCCCTTTGCGCTTGAAATTCAAATGCTTTTCATTTTCTTCAGCCTTACCACATTCCAGCTGTGCTTACCGAACACAGTGCTGAAACGTCCGTCTTCCATAACGGAAGTCGCTGTAAAGTCCGAAGCCTTTCAGCCTCCCGTATCCGCCCGCCTCCTTATTTCATCATTGGTCAGCACGATATGCTCAACGACCTTATAATCTGCAAACTGTCTGAAATCGCAGGTTACCTGCATATCCTCTTCCAGATCCTTATTCACTGCAAATACGGTCAGTTCCTCCGCCTCTTCATTCCAGATACATACGCTGTCCAGACAGGAAACCTCACCGTAGGTTTTGCTTTCATAAACAGGAGCCTGAACCAGTGTGTTCAGCACTGTTCCCCTGCCGAAAACGCTGGCATGCATATAAGGATAGAAAATTGTCTGTCTCCATGCGCCCGTATCGGAAGTCATTATCGGAGCAATTACGTTCACAAGCTGTGCCAGGCATGCTACCTTCACTCTGTCCGCATGTCTCAGCATCGTGATCAGCATGCTTCCCACAAGCAGCGCATCCTCAAAATTATATACATCCTCCAGCTGATGAGGCGCCTGCACCCATTTTTCCAGCTGAGAATCAGCTTCATTGCTGTGATACCATACATTCCATTCATCAAAGGAAAGATTGATCTGCTTCTTGCTTCTCTTCTTGGCCTTTACGCAGTCACAGATAGAAAGCACGGAGGAAATAAACTCATCCATCCCCTTGGAATTTGCCAGAAATTCCGTAGTATTGTTGTCTCTGTTGCCATAATACTGATGCAGGGAAAGATAATCCACCTGATCATAGCACTCACTGAGCATCTCATCTTCCCAATAGCCGAAGGTATCCATGGTCAGGGAAGAGCTTCCGCAGGCCACCGTTTCAATGGTAGGATCCATGAATTTCATCAGCCGGCTTGTTTCCGCCGCCACACGGCCGTATTCCTTAGCCGTCTTATGTCCCATCTGCCAGGGGCCGTCCATTTCATTTCCCAGGCACCAAAGCTTGATATCATGGGCTGCCTCATAGCCAGTTTTCCTCATGATCGCTATAGTAAGTGCCTCCCTTAAAATTGCAGTACTCCAGAACATCCTTGGCTTCCTCCGGTCCCCTGGTTCCCAGGTTTACCGCCATCATTATCTGCGTTCCGGCCTTCTTGGCCCAATCGGCAAACTCATTCAGCCCAAACTGGTTCGTCTCAATAACGGACCAGGCCAGATCCACCTTGGAAGGGCGCTCACTTTTAGGTCCCACACCATCTTCCCAGTGGTAACCGGAAACAAAATTTCCGCTGGATAACGCAATAATAGGGAACTCTAAATTCTTCTACCAGGTTCGATAACATCCTTCCTCATCCCCAAGGCCTCATCCGCAAAAGGGTTGTGCCTCCCCGATAAATTCTTCATATACTGCACGTCCGGCGATGCTCACAAAGGATCCGAAAATTCTCTTATCCACCTTTCCTGTCAGGTAGTATTTGTCCACTGTACACTCTTTGCTTCTTCATTCCTCTCTATTCCTGCCAACGCGTGTAACCTTTTAATAACCCTATCATAATCTGGAAGATAAAAATGCTGTGCCCTTTTTTCTCCGATATATTTGACTTTTCTTCCGGTCCTGTGCTATGCTCAATCCGGAACCCCCGATTCCTGAAAAACCCTTTGAGGAGTAAATTGTCAGCTGATGACGGACTCCCTTGCGGAATACAAACCGTTTCAGTTCAGGACCAGGACTGGATCTGTGAGGCCATCAGGCAGCGGTGATTACCTTTTTCTTCTCCTGAAAACTCCAATGAAGGTATATTCGAGGAAGTCGCTATCATCACGGGGCGAAAATGCATGTATTTCGCCACCTCGCAGATTCCCAGCATTATCAGGCTGTAAAACGTTTCTGCAACAGCGAAGTTCATAATCTTCTTCCGACACCAATCCCTGCCTCCGTTTCGGCATCCCGGCAAATACCATATTTTATCCGAAGTCCAACTATATGGAGATTGATTCCTTCATCCGAGATCTCCAGCAGGAATACTTTTCCACGGCGGACTTCCGGGAAGAATACATCCATACGCTGATTACCCAGCTGTTTATCTCCATTTCCCGTACTCTGACCAGCTCCGCGGTACGCAGCGAGGATACAGGGAATCTCTATCCTGCCTTCCAGAGCCTGCGTCTGCAAATGCTGTCCGACTGCCAGGAGGACTGGACCATGGAACGCCTCTGCCAGGCCGTCAATATGGAAAAGAGCCAGTTCTATGTTCTCACTGCCAGTTCTTTACCATCGCCAAAATGACCTTCTTCAGGTCCGGTTGGAAAAAGCAAAAAACCTGCTGAGCAACGAAGCCCCGGTAGGTTGAAGTAGCGTCTATGTGGTTTTGCAACCTGCAGCATTTTAAGGGATATTTCAAAATACTTTGCGTATTGTGCTCTCGGAATTTGCGTTAGAAGCTTTCTTCCTCTTCCTTCACTCCCTCCGTCAGTCGGTTGTAGATTCTCGGTGGATAACCTTCATATAATCGGTTTCATTTTTCACCAGGCAATGGTTGCCCCCCGGCTGCATGAGCTTCCATCCTCCTGCCCATATATATTTCGTAAATTCGTGCCCATTTTATCCTGAATGGAACTTCTCCGGAATAACCTTTTCACCGGCACTCTGGTGAACAATGAAGGAAAATACGGTAATCACAGGGATAATCTTAGAAACCGGTATCAGAATCCCGCCTTCAATCTTTGGTTGTCATGGGCAAAGTCCGAATCTCGCTCCAGCACATCCGTCCTGGCCTCTTCCATCCACCGGATATAGTTGGAATGATGGACAATTCCCATTCTGTCAGTCTCATAATATTGTACTTTTCTTACATAATCCTTTGTTTCTGTCATTATTCGTTGCCTTCCTTTCCCGGACACCGCGTTTCCAGCGGTTGATAAACAACAGGCGGGCACCTGCAGATGTCCGCCTGTCACTATCATATCTGTCCTGTTGCTTTGCTTATGCCGGATAAGCGCCGTTCTTGGTGTCAGCCTGAGTCATATCAACCTTCTCCTGCTGCGCCTGACGGTATTTGAAGAAGTCCATGGCAACCTGAGGGAACAGAGCATAGCTCAGTACGTCCTCATCCTGCTGTTTCCATTCCTTCATTTCAGATTCAATCTTGTCCAGCTCGTTAGGAAGCAGGTCTGCAGGACGGCAGGTAATAACTTCCCTGTCTCCGATAACCTTCTTCTGAACCTCCGGATTGAAAGGTTTAACAGTTACACCGTATTTGCCGGCAAGCAGATCCTTGGTCTGATCGGTAGCCATTTTATATCTCTCACCCATCAGAACGTTGAATACAGCCTGGGTACCAACGATCTGGGAGGAAGGAGTAACAAGCGGCGGCTCACCAAGATCCTTACGGACTCTGGGGATTTCCTGAAGCACTGCATCATACTTGTCGCTTGCGTTCTGTTCCTTCAGCTGGCTAACCATGTTGGAAAGCATACCGCCGGGTACCTGATACATAAGGGTCTTAATGTTAACGCCGAGAACCTTGGGATCCATCAGGCCGGTCTTCAGGCACTCTTCTCTGTAAGGTCTGAAGTAATCAGCGATTTCAGCAAGCAGAGCCTGATCATATCCTGTATCATAAGGGGTTCCGCGGAAGGTTTCAACCATAACTTCTGTTGCAGGCTGGGAGGTTCCCAGTGCGAACGGGGAAATTGCACAGTCGATAATATCAACGCCCGCTTCCACAGCCTTCAGATATGTCATGCTGGCAACACCTGAGGTATAGTGGGTATGCAGCTGAATCGGCAGCTTGGTAGCGGATTTCATGGAACGGATCAGTCTGTCTGCTTCATAAGGAACCAGAAGTCCCGCCATATCCTTGATACAAATGGAGTTTGCACCCATGTTCTCAATTTCTTTGGCAATGTTCATCCAGTATTCCATGGTGTAGGCATCGCCCAATGTATAAGCCAGAGCTACCTGTGCATGTCCGCCTTCCTTATTGCAGGCTTTTACGGAGCATTCCAGGTTGCGCAGGTCGTTCAGACAGTCAAAAATTCTGATAACGTCAATACCGTTTACGATGGATTTCTGTACGAAGTACTCAACCACATCATCAGCATAATGACGATATCCAAGAATATTCTGTCCTCTTAACAGCATCTGCAGCTTTGTGTTCTTGAAAGCTGCCCTTAACTTTCTCAGTCTTTCCCACGGATCTTCATGTAAGAAACGCATGGATGCATCGAAAGTAGCGCCGCCCCAGCACTCTACTGCCTCGTAGCCAACCTTGTCCATCTTCTCAGCAATGGGAAGCATTAATTCGGTAGGCATTCTAGTGGCAATCAGAGACTGATGTGCGTCACGTAATACGGTTTCCATAATTTTAATGGGTTCGGGTCTGATTTCCTTTTCCTCCTAAATTTCTAATAAAGTGTAGTAATCTGAAAGACTGACCGTTACAGTTCAGCCTCACCCCGCTTACCTGCCGGGCAGGCTGAACTGCAAAGGCGGCTCCAATCAGAATACTCCGAAGATAGCCATGAAGGTACCGGCTGCAACTGCAGTACCGATAACGCCGGCTACGTTGGGTCCCATAGCATGCATCAACAGGAAGTTCGTAGGATCCGCTTCGGCACCGACCTTCTGAGAAACTCTGGCTGCCATAGGCACTGCGGATACACCGGCTGATCCAATCAGAGGATTGACCTTGCCGTGAGTTACCACACACATCAGCTTACCGAAGAGCACGCCTGCTGCAGTACCAAACGCAAATGCGAGCAGTCCCAGAGCAACGATTTTCAGGGTATCCAGATTCAGGAATGCTTCTGCACTTGTTGTAGCGCCTACGGAAGTTCCCAGCAGGATAACTACAATGTACATCAGGGCATTGGAGGCTGTGTCTGTCAGCTGTCTTACAACGCCGGATTCTCTGAACAGGTTACCTAACATCAGCATACCAACAAGGGGTGCTGTGGTAGGAAGAATCAGACATACAACGATGGTAACAATAATAGGGAACAGGATTTTCTCCAGCTTGGTAACGGGACGAAGCTGTTCCATTTTGATTTTTCTTTCCTTCTCTGTGGTAAGAAGCTTCATGATAGGCGGCTGGATAATCGGAACCAGGGACATATAGGAATATGCCGCTACCGCAATGGGCCCCAGAAGAGTTGTCTGTCCCAGCTTACCGCAGAGGAAAATGGAGGTAGGGCCGTCAGCGCCGCCGATAATTGAAATAGCGGCTGCCGCTTTGTCATTGAAGCCCAGGCCGATAGCTCCGAAATAAGCTGCGAAGATACCGAACTGCGCCGCTGCGCCCAGCAGGAAGCTCTTGGGGTTTGCAATCAGGGGACCGAAGTCCGTCATGGCGCCTACGCCCAGGAAAATCAGGGACGGCAGGATTGCCCACTCATCCAGTTTGTAGAAATAATAGAGCAGTCCACCCACTCCGTTGGCCGCGTCTTCCGCATGCAGCATAATATCAGGATAGATATTAACAAGCAGCATACCGAATGCAATCGGAGTTAAAAGCAGAGGCTCAAAACCCTTGGCAATTGCCAGGTAAAGAAAGATACAAGCTACTGCGATCATCAGGTAGTTTCCCCAGGTCAGGTTGAAGAATGCCGTCTGATGCACCAGATTGTCTAATGTGGTTACTATGTAATCCATTCTGTTGACCTCCCATGTTATTTCAGCCAAAACTCATAAATCACGACTTCATGGGCTTTGGTAGAAAACGGTATAAACCGCTTCTTCTGATTAGTTTAATGTTGCAAGCAGACCGCCTGCTTCAACGGCATCGCCAACAGCCACGTCAATACTTGCCACGGTTCCGTCAGAAGGAGCAACAACAGGGATTTCCATCTTCATTGCTTCAATAGTAACAATAGCATCACCAGCCTTAACAGCCTGTCCAACCTTGGCGTCAATGCTGAATACTTTTCCTGCTGCGCCGGCTTCAATCTTCACGCTGCCTGCTGCGCCGGCGGGAGCTGCTGCTTTGGGTGCTGCAGCGGGAGCTGCCTTGGGAGCCGCCTTCGGTGCTGCTTTGGGAGCTGCTGCGGGTGCGCCTGTGGAAGCGCCTTCTTCTACTACTACATCATATACGTTTCCGTTAACGGTAATTGTATAATTCTTCATGGTGAAATTTCCTCCTGTTAAACAATTATTTAATAATTAGCTTTCCATTTGCTGGTATTGGCGCGTCTGATGCTTCTTACTACAAAACCGTCCGTGGATGCAGCTCCTTCGCTTGCTGCAATGGCGGCTGCAATAACTGCTACCAGTTCATAATCATCTGTCAGATCTTCTTCAACGGCCGCTGCTGCTGCGGGAGCAGGTGCAGCGGGTACGGATACCGGCTCTGCGGTCTCCTTCTTCTTTCCTGTGAAAGCATCCTGTATTTTAGGAATTACTACGAAGCAGGAAATAATCAGGCTGATAAGAATCAGGACAACGAATACGGTTCCCATACCAAGAATGGTATTCAGGGCCGCTTTTTCCATAAGCTCTCCCATGGAATACTTAACGTTCGTCGTAATACCGGTCAGCGTCAGCTGGTCATCCAGAAGGATTTCCACAACCGCGTCATGATCGGTTCCTTCCACCATAACATGAATGGTGGCGCCGTCCTTGTCAACAATTACCTCATGGTCCGTGATAGACTTGAATTCCCCGATATCTTCCATCGCGGAAGACCAGCTGGTCAGGGCCGCGGAAACTACCGCGTCGTTTGCATACTGATCCTGCATTTCCTGTTCCACAATGGTTCTTACGGAATCAAGTACCTGGTCCGCATAATTGATAGCTCCCTCTTCCGTTATACCAAGTGCATTCGCTGCAGACTCATCTGCGGCTTTGCCACAGGCCGTCATGCCGAAGATACAGATGATAGCCATACCTAATACTAACAACCTTTTTTTCATATTAAGTATCATCCTTTCTTATACTGTACCGTGTTTTTTTGCAGGGCGGTCTTCTCTCTTTGTGAAGAGCATCTCGAATGCACCGATTACATATTTTCTTGTATCGGCGGGTTCGATAATAGCATCCACATATCCTCTCTTAGCAGCAGAAACTGCGCTGGTCTGCAGGTAAGCATATTCCTTTGCACATTCATTCACTGCGTCAGCACCCTGTCCGTCGCAGATGATCTTGGCTGCCAGCTTGGCATCCATGGTTCCGATTTCAGCATCCGGCCAGCAGTAGGTCATATCTGCGCCGATAGCCTTGGAATTCATTGCAACGTAAGCGCTTCCGTAAGCCTTTCCGATAATAACATTAACCTTCGGAACGGTTGCGTCCGCAAACGCATATGTAAGTCTGGCAGCAGCCTTTGCAATCTTCTTCTCGGAGCACTTGTCCGCCGTAAAGCCGTTTACGTTGGTCAGTGTAAGCACCGGAATGTTGAAGGCATCGCAGAAGCTGACGAATTCAGCGGCCTTATCACAGCCTGCGGGTGAAAGCGCAGCATCAAAGGAAGCGGTCTTCTCACCTTCGTCATTGTAAACTTCACAGCGGTTAGCCACAGCGCCTACGGTAATACCGTTCAGCTTCATAAAGCCGGTTACCATTTCTTTGGCATATGCAGCCTTAACTTCAACAAAAGCATTGTCGTCTGCGATAGTGGAAAGAGCGATGGATGTATCTCCCACACAGTTGGCCAGAGATGCTTCCGCACGGTTCAGATCGTCCGTGCATTCCACGAAAGAATTGTCATCTTCATTGTTGGAAGGAAGCATGCATACCAGATCCCTGATCTGTCCGAGAACGGCTGCTTCGTCACCAACGAAATCCACGATACCTGCTTCTTCACTCTGGAAAGCCGCACTGGAGGTATCACATTTGGAAATTTCATTTCCTGCAAGCGCATTGGGCGCGTTTACAAACAGCCTGGCCTTCTTCTCTTCCATGAAGGTAAAATCGGTCAGCGCGGGGAACAGTGCAAGTCCGCCGCCGCAGGTTCCGAAAACAGCTGTAATCTGAGGAATAACACCGGAAGCAAGCGTCTGTTTCTTATAGATCTCCCCGAAAGCGTTCAGCGCATCCGTTGCTTCCTGTAATCTGAGTCCGGCGGAATCAATCAGGCCAATCACAGGTGCGCCTGTCTTCATCGCCAGATCATAGAGTCCGGCAATCTTCTTTGCATGCATCTCGCCAATACTGCCGCCCAATACGGAAGCGTCCTGGCTGTAAACATACACAAGGTTGCCGTCAATCACTCCATAGCCGGTGATACATCCGTCGGAAGGAGTTTCTGTCTGTTTCAAATTGAAATCAGTTGCTCTGGCAGTTACCATAGCGCCAATTTCAACGAAACTGTTGTCATCGAGCAAAGCGGTAATTCTTTGACTCGCTTGTGAAGTAATACTCATTTTTCAGCCCTCCATTTTATATTAATAAAAAAGTTAACTTTAATCTACGGCTGTACAAGCACCTGCAGGCTGAAATCTGCGGCCGCGGGCAGTGGTTCCGATTGGGACAACCTCACCGCTGCTTCCTGACCCGTGCTCATAGCATCCGTATTTTAGTAGTATAACACGAAACCTGAAAAAGGACTAGATGGAAAAAGTAAAATTTTTATGCAGAAAACAAATTTTTTTCGGTTTTTTTCCGTGCAAATTCCCCTGTTTTTTCAGCAGCTTTCCTCTCTGCCATATTTTTCTTTTACGGATCGGCCGGCCGTGCTTTGCATCAGAGCCAGAACAGCTCCAGGATACAGTCCAGGCAGTACCGGTAGGTGAGCGCAAGCACATCCGCCGCCGTGGTGATCGGCAGCTGGGCATATACCTCGCCGTTGACATAGTAGGTTTCAAAGCCCACCGTTTTCCCAGCCTGTACGGGCGCTTCCATAGTCTCAGGGATCTCCGCCTCCATGCGCACCTCGTCCTGATCACACAGCAGCAGGGAAATCTCCTGTTCCTGTACCTGGAGGGGCATTTCCGCCTGGATTCCCCCCGTTACCGGCACCGGCGCCAGCTCTGCCTTTTCATAAATATTCCTCTTCTCATAATTGGCAAGCCCGTATTCATACAGCAGCTTGGCATCGTGCCATTTCCAGCTCTTATGGTTCGGCCAGCCGCAGGCAAGCAGGGCGATGGAGAAGGTCTTTCCCTCCCTGGAAAGCGCCCCTACGTAACAGTAGCCTGCCTTGCCCGTAAAGCCGGTCTTTCCGGTGAGCGCCCCTTCCATCATATTAAGGAAGGCATTGTGGTTCGTACAGGAAAACTGCCTGCTCCCCGTTAACCATTGATTATCTTCCCCCAGCTTATAATCGGTAAAAGAATAATTGGGCGTCCGGGTGATTGCAAGGAAATCCTCCTTTTTCGGGGAATCGGTAATGCAGTAGCTCATGATGCGGGCCAGATCCCCGGCTGTGGTGGAATGCTGCCGCTGGGCCTCGTTCCCCTCATCGTCCGTGTAGGTCATAATGGCGTCAAGGCCGTTGGGCGTAATAAAAAAAGTATCCGTACAGCCGATCTCCTCCGCCTTCGCATTCATCAGCGCTGCAAACCGCAGTACGGCCGCCCTGCTCTCCTCCTCCGAATTGTCCGCGCTGCGTTTGCCGCCCCCGTCCAGGCAGTTGCCTACATGCTCGGCTATAATGGCGGCCGCGTCATTATGGGATTCCAGCATCAGGGAATAGAGCAGATCACCCAGACGGAACACCTGCCCCCTGGATACGCCCAGATGGACCTTGGGCATGCCCGCCGCATAGGAGGAAACGGAAACATAATCGTCCGGACTTGCCTGCTCAAGCGCCAGGATACAGGTCATGATCTTGGTTGTGCTGGCCATGGGCAGCACCTCCGAAGCATTTTTCTGCAGCAAAATACGCCCGTTGTCCGCATCCATAAGGACGGCGGACAGGGCGTATAATTCACTGGTTGTACTATTTTCATCATTCTCCCGGGCACATACCTCAAGAGGTCTTACGGGAAATAGGACAGCCGGGCTGAGTGCCAGGATACAGGAAAGAACTATCACATGAAAAAATTTTGTGCGCATACGGATACCTGTTCGCAATGTATTGATACATTTTATTGCCGCGGTAACGTTTTTATGTATGCAGCTTTTCCTGCGATGTGATTTTTGGGAATTAATCCCCCATAGCCTCAACAGCCGCAGCCTGTGCAGCCGCTTTGGATGCTTCCTCCTGCGTTACGCCGCTGATATTGATATTCCGGTTTACCTTGGCATCATAGGTGCCTGCCTTTACGATTTCGGACATATCTATTCCCACGGTTTCCTTCATGGTTTCAAACAGCTTCGTCATAACGGCAGGCACATGATCCGCCACGGCGCCCACGCCGTCGCTGTCTCCGCTGCCGATAATGGTAATTTTGTCGATCTTGGTGAGAGGTTCCGCAATCTTTCCGGCGATATCAGGCAGTACATTAATGAGCATTTCCGCCATGGCGGCATTGTTGTACTTCTGGTAAGCCAGCGCCTTTTTCTCCATGGCCTCCGCTTCCGCAAGACCCCTGGCACGGATAGCCTCCGCTTCCGCCTCACCGACCATGCGGATACCGGCAGCCTCCTGCTCCTTTGCAAACGCCTGGGCTTCCGCCGTAGCCTTCATGGCCATGGCGCTCTTCTCAGTCTCGAATTTCTCAGCCTCAGCCCTCTTCTGTCTTTCATACAGTTCAGCCTCGGACTGCTGCTGACGCGCGTAGCGGTCTGCTTCCGCTTTCTTCTTTACCTGTGCGTCCAGCGCCTTTTCCTGCACCTCGGCCTCGCGCTGCTTCAGGATGACTTCCTTTTCCTGCTTGGCGATGCTGGCTTCCGCCGTGGTAATTTCAATGGTCTTTCTCTGCTGCTGCTGTTGGATACTGTAGGCTGCGTCCGCTTCCGCCTTCTTGGTATCCTCCATCTTCTTCAGCTCAGCCTTCTGCAGGGCAAGCTCATTGTTCTTTTTGGCAATTTCACGTTCCGAATTAATCCTTGCATCATTGGCCTGGCGATCTGCCTCCGCTTTTGCAACGGCGATTTCCTTTTCCGCCTCCGCCTTTGCAATGGCAGCTTTTTTCTTAATCTGGGAAATATTGTCGATTCCCAGATCTTCGATGACGCCGTTGCCATCGGAGAAATTCTGCACGTTGAAGCTGACGATATCAAGACCCATGGCAGCCAGGTCGGGTTCCGCATTCTCTTTTACCAGATTGGCGAATTTCTGACGGTCGCTGACCATCTCCTCCAGACGCATACGGCCCACGATCTCTCTCATGTTGCCTTCCAGCACCTCTCTGGCAATGGACGCAATGTACTGGGTATTCTGGTTCAGGAAGTTCTGCGCCGCCAGGGCAAGCCTGGAAGGCTCACTGCTGATCTTCACATTGACCGCCGCATCCACCTGGATATTGATGTAATCCGCAGTGGGGACCGCATTGGTGGTCTTCACGTCAATGGCGATCAGCTTCAGGCTCAGCTTATCCATTCTTTCCAGGAACGGAAGCTTCACGCTGGCCTTTCCGATAATGATCTTCTTACGCAGGCCGGAAATAATAAAGGCCGTATCCGGGGGCGCTTTCTTATATCCGGTGAATATAATGACAATTACTAAAATGATGACTACTCCGGCAATGATATATGGTAACTGTATCATACCTTCTCCTCCTTTTTCGTAGGTGCCTTGCGGCAAATTTATATGCGGCATCCGTTTTAACGGCGGATCACCGTGTTCTATGGCCCATACGGAGCTGCCCTTTGCTTTATGGAAAGCAAAACCGCCAGGGCCCGGGAACCATTATATGTTCAAAGCAAGCTCGGCCTCTTCCTCGGCCTCCTCCTTGAATTCTTCCAGCTTCATCTCATTTAACTCAGGCAGATCCTCCAGGGATTTCACCCCGAAGCTTCTCAGGAACTGTTCCGTCGTTCCGAACAGAAGCGGCCTTCCCGGCGCGTCCATCCTGCCAAGCTCCGTCACGAGATCAAATTCAATGAGCCTATTTACCGCGTGATCGCAGTTGACTCCGCGGATTCTTTCAATATCCAGCTTGGTTACCGGCTGTTTATAGGCGATAATGGAGAGCGTTTCCAGAAGGGTTTCCGTCAGGACATATTTTTTCGGGGTTTTGGCCACCTTGAGCAGATATTCATACATATCCCCTCTGGTACACATCTGGTAGGCATTTTCAAATTCCACAATGGAAACCCCTCTGCCTTCCTTCTCCCACTTAACCTTCATTTCAGCAATAATCTGCCTGGTCGTCTCTTCCTCTTCCTCTATCACCTCAGCCAGCTTGTCTATTTCCACGGATTCCCCCATGGCGAAAAGAACCGCTTCAATGGCCGCCTCCTGCTGTCTGCGCTCCATCACTGATTTTCCTCCCTGTCAATGTCCTCATTCTCCCCCACAGCGTCCCCCAGTGAGGTCAGGCCATGGAATTCCAGCCCGTCCTCCGGGATTTCCCGGGTGGTAATGATAATATCATCCTCAATGGATTCCTGCTCTACGGAAACAACGCCCGTCTTCATCAGCTCCAGCACCACCAGAAAGGTGACGATAACATCCATCCTGCTTTTCTGGTTCTCCAGAAGCTCCCTGAAATTCATCCGCTTATGGCTTCTTATATAACCGGCCACATAATTTGCCTTGGCGTCAATGTTGACCTCATCCTTTTCTATCCTTCCGAAATGGCTGCGGACAGGATCCACCTTGTCCTCCTGCCGTTTCAGGCAGTTTCTGAAAATTTCATTCAATCGGGTCAGCGTCAGATCAGCAAGCAGCTCCTCATAATTGACCGGCTCCCTGAACTTCAGCACCTCCTCAGGAATGGTGGGAGGCTTATAAAAAACCTTCAGGGCATCCACCTGCATGTCCCGAAGCTCATAGGACATATATTTATAAGCCTTATACTCCAGCAGCTTCTGAACAAGCTCCGCCCTGGGGTCCTCTTCCTCGCCCTCTTCATTCACTTCCCGGGGAAGAAGCATCCTGCATTTGATATCCAGCAGCGTGGCCGCCATCAGCAGAAACTCGCTCATCACATTCATATCCCCTTCTTCCATCTGGCGGATATACTCCATGTACTGCTCCGTGATTTCCGCAATGGGGATATCGTAAATATCCACTTTATTCTTTTCTATTAAATGCAGCAGAAGGTCCAGCGGGCCTTCGAATACCTGCAGCTTGACTTCGATCGCCATCAGTTCCCTCTTTCCGGCTCCAGGCGGACCACAATCAGTTCTCCCGGGTTAAATACCCGTATTGGCAGCGTGTGGGTTCCCAGCCCCCTGCCCAGTACCATTTTACTCTTTCCTTCCTCATACAGGCCCCCATCGTATCTGGGGAACAGGCGCAGCGCCGGGGAAAGCACGCCTCCCAGCACCGGCAGCCGCATAATGCCGCCATGCACATGCCCGGAAAGCACCAGATCCGCTCCCCAGCCCGCATAGGCCTGGAAATAATCCGGATTGTGGGCAAGCAGGATGTTATATTCATCCGCGCAGGGTCGTCCCAACAGCGAATTGAGGTAAGAAACCTTCATCACACTTTTGCGAAGCTTCTTATAATAATCCATATCGATTTCCACGCCGAAAATCCGGATTCCCGTTTCCGGCAGTAAAACGCTCTCATTTTCCAGGAGCACCACTCCCGCCCGGCGCAGCTGCTTTGCATACCGCTCATACCGGTCCTCGTACCTCTCCGTATCCGTTTTCACACGGTATTCGTGATTGCCGTTGGCATAATAAACCGGATACTTCTCCGCCAGGGCGCTCACCGTCTCCAGCGCCGGCGCAAAGGAGCCGGAAACCTGTGAGGTCAGCATATCCCCCGAAATCAGGACGCCGTCGGGACGGCACTCCTCCACCGCCTCAAGCAGCCTGCTGTTATGTTCCCCGAACTGCTTGTTATGCAGATCGGAGAGCATGACGAAACAGCAGCTCTTCTTCAGTCCCCTGCAGGGGATGCGGTATTCAACGGTTACAAATCGGTTGACATCCCGTATAATAACAACAAGGAAAAAAAGAACACATAAAGCCATCAGGCCCAATAAAATCTGTATCAATCGCTTACTCCTTTGCCTTCAGCTCCTCTTATATATAAGAAGCAGCAGCTGTACGGCATCCCTGCTCCGGCCGCCTGCACGAAAAGGGGATGCTGAACAGTTATCAGCAGTATATCATATTTTTAAATATTATAAAAGAAAATATGCCAGAACTTTCAAAACATAATCCCGGTAAACGGCCTTCTCCACATTCTCGGAAAACAGGATGGGCACGGTGCCGATCGTCTCTCCATTCAGCCTGTAGACCGCTTCTCCCGCCTTATCTCCCGCCTTTACCGGCGCCTGTGCACTCTCCGGAAGATGTATCACCTTTTCTATAGTGCTCAAATCATTTCCCTTCACGTCCAGATAGGAAAAGCCCTGCTGATAGGACAGGCCCGCGTCATCCTGGACGCCGCCGTCAATGAGAAGCCTGGGCAACACATCCTGGTTGGCATCCTTATACAGGGCGCTCACGCTGTAGCCATAGTTAAGCAGGGTGGCCGCATCGCTGAAACGTACCTTATAATCCGGCGCTGTCATTACCACGGCTATCAGATCAATATCATCCTTCCTGGCCGTGGCGGACAGGCAATATTTCGCCTTGCTGGTGGAACCGGTTTTCAGGCCCGTGGTCCACTGGTACTGCTTCAGCAGCTTATTGGTGCTGGAAAGGGTAAAGGTGGAGCTGCCCCTCGCCGTATTGTGGGTGATATCCTCCATCCAGATCATGGTGTAATTAAAAACATCCGGATGCCTTGTAATCAGCTCCCTTGACATGGCCGCCACATCCCGGGCCGTGGTATAGTGATTATCCGAATCCGTCAGGCCGCAGCAATCCTCAAAATGAGTGCCGTTCATCCCCAGCGCCTGCGCTTTTTCATTCATCCTGGAGACAAATTCTTCTTCACTGCCCGCAATGAACTCCGCCATGGCCACTGCCGCGATCATTTCCGCTGGCCACCGCAATACATTTGATCATGGTGTCCACCGTCTGCATTTCCCCTTCCTCCAGAAAAACCTGGGAGCCGCCCATGGACTGCGCATGGGCGCTGGTCATCACTTCATCCTCCAGCTTGATGTCCCCTCTTTCCAGCGCTTCAAAAATCAGCAGCAGCGTCATGATTTTGGTAATGCTGGCCGGAGAACAGGCAGCGTCCGCATTCTGTTCATAGATCACAGTTCCGGTGGATGCCTCCAGCAGAATGGCAGAGGGCGCTGCAATGGTAACCGGAGCGCCTTCCTCCGCATACGCCTTTATCCCCGGCATCCATATCAGACATATGACCAGCATGAAAGAAATGATTTTCCTCGCCGTCACCTTTCGATACACACAATTCATAAGGGAAACTCCCCTCTACATAAGTTCTATAACACATTTTATGTAGACCTGGGGGGATTATTCCTTCGGCGTGCCTGTCCCTGAAAATAAAAAGAAAAATCCGCGGTTCCGCCGGAGCTTTATCACTCCGGCAGATCCGCGGTTCCTTTCGGGCACCTGAATTCCTGTGCCGCGCTTCTTACACCTTTTATATTTTGTCCGATTACTGCGCCGCCTGTGCCTGGGCGATTACCGCTGCGGCGATTGCAGGATCCACAGGAAGCCCCGTTGCGGTGTCAATCATGTTCCCTGTCGCCGGGTCAAGCACCCAGGTGGAAGGATCCACGCCGGTCAGATCGATATCCGGCACCACCACTTCCTGGCCGTAGCCTGTTGCATCGAATATATAGGTCTTGCCGTCCAGCACCAGCGTCTTGTTCATCGCCATGCTGCCGTCCTCCTGGAAATAGCGTACGCCCTTCTCATCGGTAAACCAGCCGTACTGCATGGAACCGTCCGCACCGAACAGATAGGTCAGCCCGCCGATGTTTACGAATCCCTTCTGCATGAAGCCGTTTACGTCGAAATAGTAATTCTTTCCCTGGATATTCACCAGATCATGGAGCATATGGCCGTCCTTCGTGTCCATATAGAAGGTATTTACGCCGTCCGTCAACCAGCCATTGGTGTAAAGGGTTCCGTCCGCATTCATGAAATAACGGTTCCCTTCATAGTCCACCCAGCCGTACTGCATACGGTAATTATTGTAAAAATAGGTATTACCGCCCCTTGTGGTAAAGCCGTAAGGGATGATGATATTGGAATAATCCTTGAACTGGAAATTCAAATCCACACGTCCATCAATGCCGCTCACCGTTCCGCTGTTGGAAAACTGCCAGAAGGCCGGATTGGGATATTCACAGGCCTCTGCATACTGCGCCACCCATACGTCAAAAGGAATTGGCCCAACTCTCTGTGTCAGCCAGTTCTTGCTGGAGTACACCATGGGCTGGTAGCCTGCGCTCTGTATAATGGAACAGAAAACCACCGTAAGCGCCTGCAGCTGCTCAGGAGTCATCGTTTTATGCACCGCATCCTCAAGATCAAAAACCACGGGCATGCTTACCGTAAAGGGCGCGATGGCAGCCAGTGTGAACTGGGCCTCCGCCATGGCCGCCTCAACTGTCGTGGCATAAGAATAAAGATAAACTCCCGTCTTAAGCCCCGCCGCATTGGCTCCCACCATGTTGGCGGCAAAATAAGGATCCAGGCCGCTCTTGGCGCTGCCTACCTTAATAAATGCAAAGCTGTATCCCTCCGCTGCCACCGCGCTCCAGTTAATGGCGCCCTGATATTTGGAAACGTCAATTCCCTTTGCTATGGCTCCGGCCGCTTCCGCTTCCACGCCGGACGCAAGGAACGTGCTCAGTCCGATTACCGCAGCCAGCGCCAGACTGACAATTCTTTTCTTCCAGTTCATATGTAGCTTTCCTCCTGCTTTTGTGTCCCGATGAATAATAAAAGACGGGGGCCTGAAGGTCCCCGCCTTTTACGTCAGAGTTAATACCATCTGGCTTTGAATTCCTGATATTTTTCCACCAGCCTGTCCCTCTGATCCGTCACATTGAAGTGCAGCGCAGCAAGCAGCTGATGTAAAAAGTCAATTGTAAAAATAAAAATAATCGCTTTCAGCACCCACAATCCGGGGCCGTATGTATACCATGAGGCAACATCCATCACAGCCTGATGGAGATAACCAATTATGATTACCGCATAAAATCCCCATGCTATTGTACTTTCCAGGCAGATAATTCCCTGATAGTTAAAGGGCTTCTCCCTGTAGTCCCACCATACCTCACCGAAAAGGCGAAGCATCAGACGCCCTACCATGTACTCAAAGACAGTCGCCGTAAAGGCTCCTGCCAGGTACAGCATTACCGGATTCCCGGCAAAAGGGCGCAGTAAAAAATAGCCTGCAAGCGCTCCGATCCCATAAATAGGGCAAAATGGACCTTTTGCAAATCCTCTGTTTGTCAGCCTGCGGTTACAGAACGACATGTAGACAGATTCCACAAACCAGCCCAAAATACTGTAAATACAGAACGCCGCGAGCAGATGATAAACATCATTTCCCAGTATTCCACCTATCCACATATTTCTTTCCCCTCTGATCTCCGGCCTTCAGTTCAATGCACAGGATGTCCTGAATGCAGCTTCCGTACAAAGCAGTGTCAGCCCCATCTCCCTGGCAGAAATTTCCAGCCGGATAAAACACAAGTCCTTGGTAGTACCGCGACTCGCTCTGTTTAGTTATATTTACGTTTTCTAGCCGCTTCGGATTTCTTCTTACGTCTTACGCTGGGCTTCTCGTAATGCTCTCTCTTGCGGATTTCCTGCTGGATCCCGGCTTTTGCGCAGCTTCTTTTAAAACGACGTAAAGCGCTGTCCAAAGTCTCATTTTCTTTTACGATAATGTTTGACATAGCTCACACCTGACCTCCCTTCAGTCCCTTCAAGTTCACGACTGATTGGGTTTTTTATGCATACCAATGCACAAGAAACATTAAACCAAAAATTGCAGGTACGTCAACCATTTTTTTTGCAATTTAAGTATATTTTAAGAAAAAGTGCATTGAAAGTCCTTTTTTCATCAGTTTTTGGTCACTTTTTCCAAATTTCCGTGCTATTAACAAGTTACTTAAGCTGTCCTTCCAGAACCTTCTCCACTTCGGCAATCGCCTGGGGGATTCCTGCGGGATTCTTTCCTCCGGCCTGCGCCATGTTCGGACGTCCGCCTCCGCCTCCGCCTACCAGTGCCGCGATTCCCTTGATCAGATTGCCGGCATGGGCTCCCTGTGCCATAGCGCTGTCCGTTGCCATCGCCACCAGGTTCACCTTTCCGTCTTTTTCAGAAGCCAGGACAACAACGCCCTCGCCCAGCTTCTCCTTGAGCTGGTCTCCCAGATCACGGAGGCCGTTCATGTCAGCGCCGTCCGCCTTAGCAGCCAGCAGCTTCACACCCTTGATCTCCTTCACCTGATCCATGACATTGCCCAGGGATTCCCTGGCAGCCTTGCTCTTTAAGGATTCGTTTTCACTGGAAAGCTGCTTCACCTCAGCCATAAGGTGCGTAAGCTTCTCCGCAAGATTGGCAGGAGTTGCCTTCACAATCTTCGCGGCCTCTGAAAGCCTGTCTTCCAGTTCTTTATAGTAAGCGAATACGCCGGGGCCGGTAAGCGCCTCAATTCTTCTCACGCCTGCCGCCACACCGCTTTCCGAAAGGATCTTGAACACGGCAATATCGCCAGTATTGGCCACATGGGTGCCGCCGCACAGCTCTGTGGAGAAATCTCCCATCTGCACCACGCGCACACTGTCGCCGTATTTCTCGCCAAACAGCGCCATCGCGCCTGTTTTCTTCGCTTCCTCCAGCGTCATGACTGAAGTCCTGACGGGAAGATGCGCATTGATTTCATCATTTACAATCTGCTCAACCTTTGCCAGCTCCTCCGGGGTCATGGCGGAGAAATGGCTGAAGTCAAAACGCAGCCTGTGGGCATCCACATAGGAACCGGCCTGTTCCACATGGGAACCGAGCACAGTGCGCAGGGCTTTCTGAAGAAGGTGGGTTGCGCTGTGGTTCTTGCAGGTATCTGCTCTTCCTGCAGGATTCACGGAAAGCTCCACTTTATCACCCAGCTTGATCATTCCACTGGTCATTCTTCCGATATGGCCAATTTTGCCGCCTGCCAGATGAATGGTATCCTGTACCACAAATTCACCGTCGCCGCAGCGGATTACGCCGGTATCGCCGCACTGTCCGCCCATGGTTCCGTAGAAGGGTGTCTGCTCCACGATAATCGTGCCGGACTCCCCGTCGGTAAGGGCATCCACAACAGCCTCCTCCGTAGTCATTGCCGTTACGCCAGATTCCCATGACAGCTTGTCATAGCCTACGAATTCAGAAGTGATACCAGGGTCGATGGACTCATAAACAGTAACGTCCGCGCCCATATAGTTGGTTACCTTCCTGGCCTTGCGGGCTTTTTCCTTCTGCTCCTTCATGGCAGCCTGGAAGCCCTCCTCATCAATGGTGAGGTTCTTCTCCTCCAGGATTTCCATGGTGAGATCCAGAGGGAAGCCATAGGTATCATAAAGCCGGAAAGCATCTTCGCCCGAAAGCTGCGTTCTGCCTTCCTTCTCCATATTCTCTTCCATCTCGGCCAGAATATTCAGGCCCTGGTCAATGGTTTTGTTGAATTTGCTTTCTTCCTGCGTCAGGACGTTGAAAATAAAGTCCTTTTTCTCTTCCAGCTCCGGATAACCGTCTTTGCTTCCTTCAATTACCGTGCTGCTTAAGTTGGCCAGGAAATCTCCTTCGATTCCCAGAAGCCTTCCATGACGGGCCGCGCGGCGGATGATACGGCGCAGCACATAGCCCCTTCCTTCATTGGAGGGCATGATCCCGTCTGAAATCATAAAGGTGGCGGAACGGATATGATCCGTTACAATACGGATGGATACGTCCCATTCATGCTTTTCTTTGTAGGTCTTTCCCGCCAGCTCGCATACGCGGTTGCGCAGCGCCTGGATGGTATCCACATCAAAAATAGACTCCACATCCTGCACAACGGCAGCCAGACGTTCCAGTCCCATGCCGGTATCTATGTTCTTCTGGGACAGATCCGTATAGTTTCCGTGTCCGTCGTTGTCAAACTGGGTAAATACATTGTTCCATACTTCAATATAGCGGTCGCATTCGCAGCCTACGGTACAGCCGGGCTTTCCGCAGCCGTACTTCTCGCCGCGGTCGTAGTAAACCTCGGAGCAGGGACCGCAGGGACCTGAGCCGTGTTCCCAGAAGTTGTCCTCCTTGCCGAAACGGAAGATGCGCTCCGCCGGGATTCCGATTTCCTTATTCCAGATATCAAAGGCTTCATCATCATCCAGATATACGGAAGGATAAAGCCTGTCCGCTTCCAGTCCCACCACTTCGGTCAGGAACTCCCAGCACCAGGCAATCGCTTCATGCTTGAAATAATCCCCGAAGGAGAAGTTGCCCAGCATTTCAAAAAAGGTTCCGTGCCTGTCCGTTTTGCCGATATTTTCAATATCGCCGGTACGGATACACTTCTGGCAGGTAGTCACCCTTTTGCGGGGCGGAATCTCCTGTCCTGTAAAATAAGGCTTGAGCGGCGCCATGCCTGAATTGATTAACAGCAGGCTGTTGTCGTTATGCGGCACCAGGGAAAAGCTTTTCATCACCAGATGTCCTTTGCTTTCAAAGAAGTCAAGGAACATCTTTCTCAGTTCATTTACTCCGTATTTATTCACGTTTCTTTCCTCCACATCACTGCAGTATGTCCGCATCCTTCCTGCAGGCCGGTTTTACGGGCCGCAAAACGGATCTCAGACACGCTCAATCTATCCTATTATATGTTTAATTTTTTTCCTTGTCAACGCCGCCGCACAGGGTATTTGCAAAGGCTTCTATATTTTCTTCCCGCACGGACGGCATGGCGGCCTTATAATGCTTCACCAGGTTGGTCATCATCCTGGCCATGAACCGGTCAAAGCCCTTCTGCTTATGGATATCCACCTCACCGCCGAACCCGGCGGCACAGACCGAGGCCTCCAGAAGCTCCCTGGGGAAATTCTCCAACAGCACCTGCTGTGTCTGCGCGGGAAAAGCGCTGCAGATAAAAAAAGCGGTTTTTTTACAATTCAGAAGCTCATTCCTGCCCGCTTCCAGAAAAGCCTTTGTTTCTTTCGGGATTTTACCCATACGCACGGGCGCTCCCGTAATAATGCAGTCATAGCCGGCAAGCTGCGGCCTTCCGGCCGCCAGATTGGCAGCCGTGACCTGCGCCCCTCTTTTTTCCAGCTTCTTTTTCAGGATTTCCGCGCATTTTGCCGTTGTCCCCGTTTTACTCTGATAGCAAATCAAACATTTCATCTTAACAGTACTCCTGCCTTTTCCCTGAATCTGACCATTATCAATATCTTCCCGCCAATATCAGCACAGCGGGGCAAATACACGGAGGACGGAATCGAAAAGGCCTCCGATAATTCCCTGTTTGCAGTCCTTTAACGTAATTTCCCGGCTCGCCGCAATGGTTTCCAGACTGTCCTTCTTTAATTCCTCCAGCCCGCTCGTACGGTAAAGAAGCGTGGCGCATTCGAAATGCAGGTACAGGCTCCTGAAGTCCATATTTACGCTTCCCACCACGCCGAATTCGTCGTCGCAGATATAGCTCTTTGCATGAATAAAGCCCGGCGTATATTCAAAAATCCTGATGCCCGCGCGCAAAAGCGGAGGATAATTGGAACGGGTCAGCCGGAAAATGGTTGGCTTGTCAGGAATGGCCGGCGTCACTATCCGCACATCCACACCCCTTTTGGCCGCCGTGCACAGCGCGTTTCTCATCACGTCGTCCACTATCAGGTAAGGCGTAAATATGTAGACATATTTTTTCGCCTGATGGAGAATGTCCAGATATACATTTTCCGCAATGGTTTCGTTATCCAGGGGCGAATCGGTATAGGGCTGCACGAAGCCCTTTCCCTCAAAAGGCTCCGGATGATGCACATGAGGCTTGAAGCAGCTGATATCCGTATCCTCTTTCCTGAAGGCATTCCACATTTCCAGGAACATCTCTGTAAAATTCCACACGCCGTCGCCCTTTAAGCGCACTCCCGTATCCTTCCAGTAGCCGAACCTGACCTTTTCATTAATATATTCATCCGCCAGGTTGATTCCGCCCGTAAATGCGGTATGACCGTCAATGTCAAGGATTTTCCTGTGATCCCGGTTGTTCATTACCAGGGAAAAGAAAGGGATGACGTGGTTAAAGGCCATGCACTTTATCCCGTATTTCTCCAGTCCGGCGTAATAGCCGGCGGGCAGCAGGGTCAGGCAGCCCATGTCATCGTAAATCATCCTGACATCCAGCCCTTCCTCCGCCTTCTGCTTCAGGATTTCCAGGATAGTTTCCCACATCTTGCCTTCCGCCACAATAAAATATTCCAGGAAAATAAAATGCTTTGCCTGGCGCAGCTCTTCCAGCATATCCACAAACATCTCTTCCCCGCTGGGATAATAGGTCACGTCCGTATTTTCATAGGCAGGGAAGTCGCTCACACGGCGCACATACTGAAACGTCCCCGCCGCGCGTCCGTGTATCTTTCCCAGCCGGTCCTGCAGTTCTCCCTCCTGTATCAGGGTATCCTTAAAAACATCATGCTGGGCATTCAGCTTCCTGCGCATATTCCGGGAAGGCTTTTTATCCCCCAAAAACAGATACAGCAGGCCGCCGAACAGCGGCAGCGTCATGATAAGGACAATCCAGCCTATTTTATAGGCCGAATTATCATCTTTTCCGATAATGTAGAGTACAATGGCGATACTCAGTGCTGTGAACGCCGTGGTGATCCAGCTGGAGTATCTCGCCAGCTTTTCCAGCATAAAAACAAACCAAACTATCTGAAGCAATATAAGAACAACCGTAATAACTATCCGGTTGACCACAAGTCTTTTGTACTTCCCCTTCATCAGCTGTCTATCTTCCTTTCTGCTTCTCACGCCGCCCTACAGATGCGGCCGCTTCCCGGGGAACCTTTTTTTGAGCCTCCTGCGGGGTTTCCCGGATATTTTCCTGCGGGTTATCCGGTCTCCTGCCGTTGCGTCCCGCCACATCATTTCTTATCAGCTTATAGGCGGTTGCCGCAACCGGAACACCCAGAAGCATTCCGCCGATGCCTCCCAGTCCGCCGCCCACCGTTACGGCCGCCAGCACCCAGATACCGGGAAGGCCGATGGAGGAACCGACAACTCTGGGATATATCAGGTTTCCTTCCAGCTGCTGCAGCACTACAATAAATATAATGAACAGAAGCGCCTTCAGCGGATCTACCGTCAAAATCATGAATGCTCCCACCGCAGCGCCCAGATAAGCGCCTACAATGGGGATCAGCGCCGTAGCCCCGATAAATGCCCCGATCATCGGCGCATAAGGGAAACGGAACAGCAGCATTCCTATAGTACACAGTGTACCCAGAATTACCGCTTCCGTACACTGTCCTATTATAAAACTGGAAAAAGTTTCATTGGCTGTCCTGTAAATATACCTGATTCTGGCAACTGTCCTTTCCTTCATATACGCATGCATAATCCTGCTCACCTGGGAATGCAGCTTTTCCTTTCCTGAAAGGATATAAATGCCGAAAATCAGACCGATAAAAAAGTTCACCACACTGCCGACCACAGCGCCAACTGCGGTCAGTGTGGAATTCACAAAGCTGGTAAAGCCCGATTTTGCAACATCCGCCACTTTATCCATGACACTGTTCCAATCCACATTCTTCAGCATGTCAGCAGTATTGCCTGCATTATTTTCCTCCAGCCATGCCGCCGCTTCCTCCAGGAAAATCGGCACATTCCTGCCGATTACGGCAAAGGCCTTCCCAAGCTCCGGCAGAACCAGCCTTGCAACCAGGGAAAAAATCCCCGCAACCAGCAGCAGGGACACAACGATGCTTACGCCTCTCCTGCTCGCCGCAACAAACCGGTTCTTTGTTTTCGGGAAATAAATCCGCTCCACCCGGACCATAATGATGTTGATAACATAGGCGACAGCCACTCCCAGAATCAGCGGAAACGCCACATTCCAGAGTTTCAGGGCAACTCCGGCTATCTGGTCAAAATATTTAATCCCGAGAATCAGCAGCGCCGCAAGGCAGATATAAATAATCACAGCAACATCCGTTTTCTTCTTTTTCATAGTACCTCCGTAAACTCCTGCAGGTTAGTTGCAACTTCCCCATAAACAATATTAATCTATATTACCACAAATCTTTCCAGAAATGTAGTCCTTTCCTGTTTTGTATAAAAATCGGAACATAAAAAAAGTAACTGTCCTCCTCCGCCCGGAGTCCTGCAGGCACAGGACGGCGGCGGCAGGGACCCGGGCGGGGTGCAGACAGTTACAAAAAACGCCAGACACAGAGGATATCAGAATCTGTGCTGGCGGTAGTACCAGTGGAAGGTGCCTTTGTATGAATTTTTTGAAAAATAAAGGGCTTCATCGGCGCGGGAGTACAGGTTTTCAAAGGTTTCTTTATCGGCTTCCCGGTACATGCCGATGGAACAGCTCAGCTGAAAATCATTTCCGTATTTTTCGGATAAAGCGCTGTAATCCTGCAGAACGGCCCGGGCTTTTTCCTCCGCTTCCTTTCTGCCGCAGCAGCCTGCCTCATAAACTGCGAATTCATCGCCGCCCAGCCTGCCGATGACGGCTTCCTTTGCAAATATCCGGCGTAAGATATCGGCCATATCCATGATGACCCTGTCGCCTGCCACATGCCCGTAGGTATCATTCACCGCCTTAAAGTCATCCAGATCGATCATATAGAAGGTGCCGCCTTCACCGCTTTCCAGCCTTTTTTTCACATAATATTCAAAGCTGCCCCGGTTATAAAGTCCCGTCATCAGATCCTTTTCAGAAAGGCGTCTGTAGTAATCCACCGTCTTTTTCTCCGGATCCGGCAGCATTTCCATTCCTCCTGCAGCCTGGTCCGGCCTTCGGGCCGTGCCCGCAGCGTCCTCCTGGGGAACGGATATATGAATATGTATAATCCGGTTCGCCTTTCCATCTTTTTTCCATATCATGCTTATACGGACGCTTGTTTCTGTCAATCCTGTAACTGAGAGGCCGGCATTCTCAAAAGCCTGTTCTTCATTACCGGGCTGAAATATTTTTTCTATCCGGAGATTGCCGCAGACCAGATAGATATTTTCGGCCAGCCGGATGCATTGGTACCAGTCCTTCACAGGCCTGTACACATACTCCCTGCCATCTTCCCACTTACCGGAATCCAGTTCACTTTTTATTTGTTCTACAGTTGTGTAGTATTCATGGGCCCTGCTTCCTATTACCACCGAATTTTCCTCAAGAATACCGCTTATTTCCTGTATTTTACCCGAATTTTGACCGCTCAGGCAGGTAAACATCAGCTGTTTTGTTAAGTCACATAATTCTCTATCTATCATTCCTGCACCTTTCCCGGCCACAACTTCTCTTTGCTCTATTTATAGAGCAATTATATCTTACTTTTTTACTAAAATCAATAATATATCCCACAATTGAATCTGGGAGGCCGCTGTTTGGAATTTCTATCCCTGCAGCGGTATTGGGAGTAATTCATGCAGAAAATAAAATACAATGTTTCTTTGGGTGCTAATATCCGCGCACTCCGCAGGGACTGCGGCCTGACTCAGGAGCAGACAATAGCAAAGCTGCAGCTTTTAGGCTGCAGCCTTACAAGAGGCTCCTATGCAAAAATAGAAGCCGGTATTCAGAATATAAGCGTACAGGAGCTGCTGGCTATGAAAGAAGTTTTTCATGCGGATTTCGAAGACTTCTTCCAAAAACAGCCGGAAGAATAGTACGCTTTTTTTCCGTCCTTCACTGCGGCAGGGGCTTTCCCTTAACAGCCTGTCATAATGCGGATAATCTCCTTATCTGTTTCTTTCATGCCGTCTTTGCCCAGGCGGCCCACGTTTCCTATTGTCTTTTCCACCCCTTTGGATATAATCCCGTCACCGCCGTAAAACTGCTGTCCTTCCCTGTACATGGCATATCCAAGAATTCCCGCATCTACGGAAGAGGCGATTTTCGCCGCACAGGAGGGCTTGGCCCCATCGCAGATAATGCCCGACACAATGGCCAGCGCGTTGACAAGCGTATGATTGACCGCTTCCAAATCACCGCCCTGCAGATAAGCGATGCCGCAGCCGGCCGCACAGCCGGCGCTCACCGCGCCGCAATAAGCGGACAGCCGTCCGATTCCGCTCTTTCTGATGGATTGCCGTCAGATTGACAGTACCAGCGCACGGTACAGCTTTTCTTCCGGACAGCCCAGCTCCCTTCGCATATTCAATCACAGGAAGGGAAACCGTCATTCCCTGGTTGCCGCTGCCGGAATTAATAACCACAGGCATTTCACAGCCGCTCATCCTGGCATCGGAACCGGCAGCCGCTGCCGCCTTTGCCCGGTTTTTAATATCATTTCCATAGGTATGGAGCAGAACCCTGCCGATATTGGCTCCGTAATTTCCCTTCAGGCCTTCCTCGGAGATCGCCGTATTCAATGCAATCTGCCTTCCGATAACCTCCCGCACATCATCCGGATCCACCGTTTCGGCAAAATCATAAATTGCTTCCATATTCAGAAGCGCCCTGTCGGCCTCTTCCCTGTTTCCGCCTTTTGCACCCGCTTCCGGTTTGCAGCCCACAGCGCCCTGCCCGCCGTCATTATCCGCATCCTCCGCCGCCCGGAGCACCTTATCAGCGCACTTTTCCCGGTACAGCGCTTCCCCGTCCTTTTCGATCAGGACAATATTCGTATGGCTCCGGGAAATCTGCACCCTGGCTTCTTCCCCGCCCTTCCAGAGGGTAACTGCCATATCCAGCACTTCCTCCGTATCCATGGGCCTGACCTGTATTTTCCCGGCCTTTAGGAAACGGCTGATTTCCTCCTTCTGCCCTTCCGTCACCCCGGCGATGACCTCCAGCGCCCTGTCCGCCTCACCTGCCACAATTCCGGCAGCCGCCGCTGCCTCCATTCCCTTCAGGCCGTTGGTATTGGGGACCACCACGCTCTTTACATTCTTAATTATATTACCACTTGCTTCCACCAGCACGCTGTCCGGCATGCAGCCCAGTATTTCCCTGGCCTTTGCGGCACAGTAGGCCAGCGCTATCGGCTCCGTACAGCCCATGGCCGGCACAAGCTCTTCCTTCAGAATTCTGAGATACGCCTGATATCTTTTGTCCTTTTTCTCCATGTTCGCTCCTATCTGCACGCATTTACGCGGCTGGTGATCTGGTTCCGCTTTAACCGCATTATAACAGATACCCGGCAAACAGGCAATGCTGCAGGATGGTGGACTGCAGGATGGTGGGCTGCAGGATGGTGGACTGCAGGATGGTGGCTTGCTGCCGGTACAGCCGGCGAATGGCATAAAATTATGACAAAAAACGCAGGCAAAAAAACTTCCGCAGACAGGTATCCATACCTGCAAGCGGAAGTTTTACACTGCCTTGAAATATTATCATTAAAGCTGTGAAGCTGGGGAACAGTTCAGAATTTGCAACTGTTTAAGCGTCTTCACATTTTCATGGATTATCCTGAAAATTTATACAATGCCCTGTGCGGTCATGGCTGTTGCAACCTTCTCAAATCCTGCAATATTAGCGCCTGCAACATAGTTGCCTTCCATGCCGTAACGCTTTGCGGCGTCATCCAGGTTGTGGAAGATGTTGATCATGATGCCCTGCAGCTTGCTGTCCACCTCTTCGAAGCTCCAGCTGAGACGCTCGCTGTTCTGGCTCATTTCCAGAGCGGAGGTTGCCACGCCGCCTGCATTTGCAGCCTTTCCGGGAACGAACAGAACGCCGTTCTTCTGCAGATACTCGGTAGCCTCCAGGGTAGTAGGCATATTGGCGCCCTCGCATACTGCCTTTACGCCGTTTGCAACCAGCCCTTCCGCATCGGAAAGTGTCAGTTCATTCTGTGTTGCGCAGGGAAGTGCGATATCCACCTTCACACTCCATACGCCCTTTCCGGAATGATATTCCGCATTGGGCCTGTAATTCAGATAATCGGAAACCCTTCCGCGTTTTACTTCTTTGATTTCCTTAAGCGCCGCCAGATCAATTCCTTCCGGATCGTATACCCAGCCGGTGGAATCGGAGCAGGTTACTACCTTAGCGCCCATCTGCTGTGCTTTCTGGATAGCATAGGTGGCCACATTACCGGAACCGGAAACTGCGATGGTCTTGCCTGCAATATCAATGCCGTTACACTTGAGCATTTCCTTTGTCATGTACAGGAGTCCGTAGCCGGTAGCCTCCGTCCTTGCCAGGGAACCGCCGTAAGTAAGCCCCTTGCCTGTCAGAACGCCTTCGTAAACATTGCGGATTCTCTTATACTGGCCGTACATATAACCGATTTCCCTTGCGCCGGTTCCGATATCTCCGGCAGGAACATCTGTGTCTGCGCCGATATGTCTGTAAAGCTCCGTCATGAAGCTCTGGCAGAATGCCATGATCTCTCTGTCGGATTTCCCTTTCGGGTCAAAGTCGGAACCACCCTTGCCTCCGCCGATGGGAAGTCCTGTCAGGGAGTTCTTGAACACCTGTTCAAAACCAAGGAACTTGATGATGCCAAGGTTAACGGAAGGGTGCAGACGCAGGCCTCCCTTATAGGGTCCGATAGCGCTGTTGAACTGAACACGGTATGCTGTATTCACATGAACCTGTCCCTTATCGTCTACCCACGGTACCCGGAAGATAATCTGACGTTCCGGGTTAACCAGTCTTTCCAGTAAAGCATCTTTTCTGTATGCTTCCTCATTGGCTTCCACTACAACTCTGAGAGATTCCAGAACTTCCTTAACTGCCTGATGGAATTCAGGCTGTGCAGGATTTTTCTCCACTACCTGTGCAATGACCTCATCTACATATGACATGTGTGATTCCTCCTTTAATTGTTTTACAAAAAATGCCCGGGACAGAAAACTGGCCTAGGCATTCCAGATGGCTTTGTCCGGCTCTTATTATATAATGGATAAAGCCCGTACGCAAGTACTTTATTACGTTAAATTGACGAAATTTGCTAAAAAACACCTGCTTATAGATATTTTTTCAGCTTTTCAATGGTTTTTTCCTCAAAATCCATGAGCTCCCGGGCAAGCTCCGTGCTCTCATTTCCGGCATTTCCATAGTGGTTCAATGCCTTCCACATGCTTGTCAGTCCCCTGTTACTGCCCTGAATCATCAGCTCCGCAATATGGCTGGTGCTCGTATTCAAAAGCGTATTGGCCTGTATCCCGCCCTTAAGCATCAAATCAGTGACACCGCTGCTGCGGTACTCCTCCGCACGCCCCTCCAGCATCTCATGCCTGGCTTTATCCCTGATTTCTGAAAACTTCAGTTCCTGCCTGCTTAGCTGCAGGGCAAAGGCATCGTCCGTCAGCTTGGGGCTGACAGCTTCTATCGCTTTGATTCCCATTTCTGCATTTTTTTGGATTTCCCTGTATATAGCCGCATCATCACTTCTCATACTCCGCCTTCCTTCCTGAGTAGGTTAAACTGGGGTTTGTTGGTTTCGTTAGGTTCCGGCGGTGGTGTTTCTTCGGTGCATTTCAAATCGGGATGTTTCTAACTGTTCTGTCCTGTCAGGAATCGGCTAACGCGGCTGAACTCCTCACATAAGCGTCTAAATACGCCGGTGCCTTGCGGCACGGCGTATTTAGATGCTTATGTTCGTCAGACAAGCCGCTAAAAGCAGCCGGTTCCTGGCAGGGCAGAGCAGTAAGAAACATCTCCATTTTTTCTCATGCACCGGAAAACACCCGCCACCGCCGGAGCAGGACCGGATAGCGGAGCGGCGGAAAAACCCCCGGACAGCACGGAGCTGAGCCGTAGTTATTGAAAAAAATATATTTTTAAAAAATGAAAAACCGGAAATACTTTTTTTAGTAAGTATTTCCGGGAAGATTTTTATTATTCATTTTTATTTTCTTTATTCTTCTTTATAATTATGACGGTTTCTTATTTAATTAGTTACGTTACGCGCCGTGCGGCCTTGTGCTGTGGGGATTGCGCCCCATATTGCTTCCCGCCTCCCATTTCGGGCTGGCCGGCTGCTGTGTGGGGCTTTTTTCTGCTCCATAGGAAAAAACGGTGATATTACTTACTGATCCGATCTGCCGGACTGTTGCCGTTTTTAGTGGCTTGTCTGACGAGCGCAGCGAGGAGTTCAGGCATGTTGGCAACAGTCTGGCAGAGCAGTTAGAAATATCCTGGTTTTGAGGTTGGCGCAAAAAAACCCCATACGGCTGCCGGCCGGCCCGAAATGGGAGGCGGGAAGCAGTATGGGGCGCAATCCCTGTAGCGCAAGGCCGCATGGGTCACAAACAACACATTAGCTATTTTAATACATCCGTCTTAATATATCCGGTCTCTCCTTTGAATTTGACCTTTGTCCAGCCGTCGGCCTGTTTCATCAGGATTTCTACTTCGTCACCGGAGTACCCTACGCCCAGCCTGTCGGCTGTTTCGCTTGCGGATTTACGGACGTTAACGGTGGTGGTAAGGCGGTAGGTTCCGCTGTTGGGTACATTGGCAGACGGCGCGCCGTCACCTGCGCCCGGCGTATCCGCCTGGCCGTTGTGTGTGGTATTATCAGTGTTTGCCGTATTATCGGTATTGGCGGTATTATCAGTATTATCTGCGTTAGCCGCTTCGTTTCCTGCTTCGGCATTTCCGTCACCTGCATTCTCAGGTTCTTCGGAAACCGCTTCCAGGAATTCCGATTTGATAAAGGCCTCCTGGCCGTTATAATCAATTTTGGACCAGCCGTTGGCACGGTTCTCCAGGAGGGCGAATTCATCTCCCACCTGAGCCTTTCCAAGAGAATCGGCTGTCTCACTGTCGGACTTTCTGATATTGACCACATCAGTGGCCTTTACCCTGGAAGAGACAGCTTCCCCTGCATTATCGGCAGGCTCCTGGCCTTCTTCTTCAGTAGTCTCCGTCCCGCTTACTGTTTCGGCTTCCGCCAGGGCATCGCCGACCGCTGTCTTGAGCTTCTCGGACAGATCGGTAAGGAATGCGGCAAGCTCTTCATTCTCCGTCACGGCTTCGTTATATTCTACCTGAACTTTATTGAACAAATCCACCACATCGTCCTGCTTGGTTACGTTGGTGCGGTATTCCTTCATGGACTCATCTTCCGAGCAGTCATGGATATAGTAGGAATCATCCGCCTTCCGGCATACAATGTAGGTATTCAGCCCCGTCACCTTCTGGTCAATATCGTGGAACTTGGCATAATAGGTGACATAGACAACATAGGAATCCTCGATGGGGCCGGGCTTTGTATAGCAGTTGATATCATCATAGCTTTCCAGGTATTTGCTCTTTTCCTGGATGCGCAGCAGCTCGGCCTGATCCGAATAGTCCTTCAGGGACTTGACGGTCTCCATGTCTCCCTCTGCGGCTGCATTATAATATTTCTTCATCAGTGAATTGATTTCGGGATAGGCGTTGACCTCCATGGGCACATTGGGAATGGCCTCTGTGGACTGTGTCTGCGTAGCCGCAGCCTGGGACTGTTCCTGGGTAGCATCCTTGTCTCCCGATTTCTTGCCTATCAGCGAACCGAGCAGAATCCCGATCCCCAAAAGCACCACCGCTGTCACAATGATAACGGCAAGCGACTTCTTGTTCTTTTTCAGCAGTTCTATAAATTCGTTCAGCGCACCCTCCGGCTTGGAGCCATCAGGCATTTTCTTCTGTTCCTCGCTCAATTTCACACCTTCAATCCTGAAAACATCGACTTTAAAACAGAACCGCCCTGCGGCGGTTCTCCAGTTACACTTGGCTGATATATTCACAGCAAGGCAAATTATATGCCAGAGTGACACAAATGCACCCGACAGGAATCGAACCTGCATTAAAGGCGTCGGAGGCCTCCGTTCTATCCATTAGACTACGGGTGCATAAGATATGTTGATGCACTGATTAAATATTACAAATTTGTTACATGCATCACTCTGACATATAATAGCACAAGTTTTTCCGGTTGTCCAGATCTCATTTTGGAAAAATAGAAAATTTATAGCATCTTAAGAATTATTCAGAATATCAAAGAATTGTTATCTTTCCGCTTTTCAGGCTGAAATAGTAAACATTGTCCGATAAAAGCTCCTCCTCAGGCACATTCTGCGCATTTACTTCCCGCACCATATCATATAGATGCTCTCTGTCTTCCACTCCCGTATCCGCAAGCAGAATCACTTCATGCACAGAACTGGGCAGGATATAAAAATCATGTCCCAGCTTACCGGCATAGCTTTCCAGAATCCCGGGATACAAAATGGCTGCCGCTCCGTAAAAATGCTGCTTATTAGTAAGTATGTACATTTTACGCTCCGGTTCCTTTTCCAGGGGAAGCCCTGCCAGGAATTCCGCAATCCCGTCCAGTATGGCCCGGCACTCCTCATCCTCCTGCGTTTTCTCACCCTCTGCTGTCAGCTCCAGCTTTTCCTCTACTGCCTTCCTGACTATGTCATACATGAAATCATCCATGTCGGAAAGCTCGTCAGGCAGTATGCGCGGCATATTCTCCAGCGCATCCCGGTAAAGCGTCTCTTCGTCCACATCCCAGTACCGGGCGTGCATATCGCTGATCAGGACACAGGCGCAGCCCATGTTATCGCTCATAAGGATACAGCAGTATACAATGGCAAGATCCAGAAATTCCCTGTGGGGATGGCCGCCAAGCAGCTCCTGATTCTTCTCACAGTTAATCAGGCGGCAGGCCAGCCTTGGCTTCACCATCTTATAATCGTGGAAAAAATCCATATTCAGGTTCTGTTCCGGTTTATTTTCCTCATAAACCGTACATACCTGGCGGACAATTTCCCCCATCGTTTTTCCTCTCTTATATTCCTCATAAAGCCCGTCCAGATATATGGTGGAAGCGACGTCGCTGTCCCCGTCCATGAAAATAATCCCCGTAAGATTAACGCCGTTGTTCTTTAATACTGTGCTTACGGACAGGGAAACGCCGTCTCCCAGATAGGCCTGTGCGCCATCCTTTACTTTTTTTACAAATTTTTCAAAATCCATTTAATATCCTCTCTTTGTTAGAATTTAAGATTTGACTTTCAGACATGCTTTTCGATCCGATAAAATTTGGTTCATGAGGCATTTGGGCCGCGGCTTTCGTCCGGCCGCAGGCCGCATTTTCCATGAAATAAAAAAGACAATGAAAACTCTGCCATGCAGAAATCCCATTGTCTTATAGGCTAAATAATAGAACAGCATTCCGTTGCTGATTATGCTCTGGACAGATATTCTCCGGTTCTGGTGTCGATCTTGATCTTGTCCCCCTGGTTTACGAACAGAGGTACATATACAACAGCTCCGGTTTCCACTGTAGCAGGCTTGGATGCGCCTGTAGCGGTATCTCCCTTAAATCCGGGTTCTGTTTCGGTGATCTCCAGTTCTACGAAAAGAGGAGGCTCCACTGCAAATACGCCGCCATTGGTTGAGCATATCTTGCACACTTCATTTTCCTTTACGAATTTAAGCGCATCTCCGACAGTCTCGGAATTCAGCGCAACCTGATCATAGGTTTCCATATCCATAAAGGTAAATAAATCACCGTCAGAATATAAATACTGCATATCTTTTCTATCAATACGTGCCTGCGGGAATTTTTCAGTAGGACGGAAGGTCTTTTCCACCACGCCTCCGTTAATGATATTTTTCAGCTTGGTCCTTACAAAAGCGGCGCCCTTGCCAGGTTTCACATGCTGGAATTCTACTATCTGAAAAATATTGCCATCTACTTCAATTGTAATACCATTCCTGAAATCACCTGCAGAAATCATAAAAAATATTCCTCCTAAATTTTCACGTTTAATTCCCTACTAGTTTATAATAAAAATATGCTTTTTTCAACTGTTTTTTTACAGAATTTGCTTTTCCAGTATAAAATCTATGGCCTGGAGGTATCCGTCCAGCCCCTGGCCGTAGATTTGGCGGTCACAGGAGGGCGCGGTAACGGAGGTTTTCCGGAATTCCTCTCTTTTCGTGATATCGGAAATATGGATCTCCACCTTGGGCACCGTAATGCTTGCAAGCGCGTCTCTGATGGCATAGCTGTAATGGGTGAAGGCGCCCGGATTGATGACAATACCATCCGTCCCGTCAAAATAGGCTTCCTGCAGCCGGTCTATAATCGCGCCCTCGTGGTTGCTCTGGAATACGGTCACCTCGCAGCCCGCTTCCTTCCCTTTTTCCTCCAGGAGTTTCTGCAGATACGCATAATCCTGAGTTCCATAAATATTCTTCTCACGAATTCCGAGGAAATTCAGGTTCGGCCCGTTAATTACAAGTATTTTCATTTTATTCTCCCTTCCGGCTGGATGTCCGTTCCATCCAGTATCTCTTCCAGCAGCTCTTCAAAATCCTTCCCGTCCACGTCCACCACCCGGTCGGCGGCCTGTTCGTAAATGGGGTTCCTTACGGCGAGCAGCCTGCGTATCTCCCCTTCGGGATCAGGCTTTTGAAGCAGCGGCCGGGTGGTGTCCCCCTTCAGCCTTTCGCATACCGTTTCCGGGCGGATCCTTAAAAAGACCACAAAGCCCAGCTGCTTTAACAGCGCCTGGTTCTCCTCCCGCATGGGAAGCCCGCCGCCGGTGGAAATCACCTGGCCGGGATCCGCTTCCAGAAGGCTTTTTACCGCCTGGGTTTCCAGCTGCCTGAATCCTTCTTCCCCATAGGTGGCAAAGATGTCCGACACGCTCATCCCCTCCTCCTTTTCGATCCATCTGTCCGTATCCAGGAGCGGACGGCGCAGCCTGTAGGAAAGGCGGATGCCAAGGGTTGTTTTCCCGCTTCCCATGAAGCCGATAAGAATAATATTCCTTTTGTTCCTACTCATTTTTTTCCAGTTCCTTTTTCATCTGTTCATAGCAGAATGCCGCATCCTCTTCCTTCACCTTCAGGCCGGTCCACAGCTCAAAGGCTTCCACACCCTGGTACAGCAGCATCTTCAGGCCGTTACAGGCTTTTCCGCCAGCTTCTTCGGTCAGGCGCATGAACCTGGTATTCGCCGGACGGTAAACCAGATCAAAGCCCGTATGTATCAGCCGGTAGAAATCCCGGTCCTCAATCACCGCTTCCTCCGTATTGGGGGCAAGTCCCACGGAGGTTCCCTGAATCGCCAGATATTTCTTTTCAGGAAGGCTCTTCCAGCTGGAAAGCTCCATGGGCAGGATACACTGCCGCCCCGCCGCGAGATTGGCCTCCTCTGCAACAGCCTGCGCCTTTTCCAGGCTCCGGTTCAGCAGATACACTCTTTTAGCGCCCCGCAGCGCGCAGAGAAAGGCTGCCGCCCTGGCCGCTCCGCCCGCGCCCAGAAGAATCACCTCTTCCCCTGACAGGCTGATCCCTTCGGAGACCAGCGCCCGGTACAGGCCGGGGAGATCCGTGTTATAGCCCTTGAAGCCGTTTTCCGCTGGGACAAGCGTATTTACCGCACCGATTAAGGACGCTTCCCTGTCAATCTCCGCAAGGTACGGGATCACTGCGCTCTTATGGGGAACCGTCACATTCACCCCCAGTAGCTGCAGCGCCCGGGCGCCTTCCACGGCCTGCTTCACCTGGTCCCCGTCCACCAGGAAGGGCACATATACCATATTGATCCCGCACCGCTTCGCCAGCGTATTATGAATAACAGGGGAAAGCGTATGCTCCACAGGATTGCCGAACAGACCGCAAATCCTTGTTTTCCCGTCAATCATCTTTCCTGCCCTCCTTTTCCAGTTTCTTCTTATAAAAATGAAGAACGATTTTTTCCAGATAGCGCTTCAGGACGATCTGTATCTCTTCCCTTGGGTTGATGGGCTTAACAAGAAAGCTGTACAGCCCCGCATTCCTGGCGCCCCACACATCCGTAAACAGCTGGTCGCCCACAAAAAAAGTGTTCACATCGTCCGTCCCCATCAAATCCATGGCCCGTTCATAATTTTTAACGCCCGGCTTTCCCGCCTTGTAAATATAGCGGACATGCACGGCGTCATTAAACATTTTCACCCTGGGTTCCTTGTTGTTGGAAAGCAGCAGGCATTCGTATCCAATGGTCTTCAGCCGCTTGAAAAGAGCGATGCTCCTCTTGTCAGCCGGCGCCCCATGGGGCACCAGCGTATTATCAATGTCAAAAATAATTCCCCGGTAGCCCTTTTTATACATGCCCTCGTAATCTATCACGTAGGCGCTCTCCACATATTTATCCGGATAAAACCTTTCAAACATCTGTTTTCTTCCCTTTCCTCATTTCCACCGGCCCGCCTGCAGCCAGGCCGCCTGTCAGTCGCCTTCCTCCAGTATCCCCGCCGCTTCCAGAAGCTTCTTCGTATAAGGATGCTCCGGATGGAAATAAACCTGTTCCACGTCGCCGCTTTCCACGATTTCCCCGTCCTTCATGATCATCACCCGCTGGCTCAGCTGGTACACCACGCGCATATCGTGGGAGATAAAAAGGATGGCAAGCCCCATCTCCTTCTGTATGCTGCGCAAAAGGGCGATAATCTGCGCCTGTATGGTTACGTCCAGGGCGGAAACCGGTTCATCTGCTATCAGAAGCTTCGGGGAGAGCATCAGGCTTTCCGCAATGCAGACGCGCTGCCGCTGGCCTCCAGACAGCTGTCTGGGATAGCGCTGCGCCAGCTTTTCATTAAGCCCCACCCTGCGCAGCATCTCAGACACCTTTTTTTCTCTCTCAGCCCTGTTAAGACCCGTGTTCAGGCGGAGCGGCTCTTCCAGAATCCATCCCACCTTTTTCGCAGGATTGAGGGAGCTGAAGGGATCCTGGAAAATCATCTGGGGATGCTCCGACTTCTGGACAATCACCCCTTCATATTTGGGAATCAGGCCCAGGAGCGCTTTGGAAAGCGTTGATTTCCCGCAGCCGCTTTCTCCCACCAGCCCCATAACCTCCCCTTCACGGATGGAAAAGGAAACGCCCTTTAAAACGTCCAGATCCTTCTTGGGGCGGAACACGCTGCCCGCCTCCTGGGAATAGGAAACCCGCAGATCCTTCACCATCAGAATATTGTTCGTCTGTGTATTTTCCATGTCAAACCTCCGCCGGCTTTTCGCATCTGGGGATGGCAGCTATCAGGTTTTGCGTATAGCTTTCCTTCGGCGCATCAAAAATCTGATCACTTGCGCCCTCTTCCACGATCCGGCCGTCCTTCATCACCACAATCCGCTCGCAGAGACGTTTTACCAGGCTCAGATCATGGGAGATGAATAAAATCCCTGTTTTTTTCTCCCGGTTCAGCTTTTTCAGAAGCTTTACAATTGCCAGCTGCACCGTCACATCCAGCGCTGTCGTGGGCTCATCCGCTATCAGCAGCGCCGGATCACAGATCATGGCCGCCGCTATCATGACACGCTGTCTCTGGCCGCCGGATATTTCATGGGGATAGGAATGGTAAATTCGCTCCGGATCGGGGAGCTCCACCGCGCGGAGCATTTCCATCGCTTTTCCCTTCCTGTCCTCCCGGCTCATGGAAGGGCGGTGTATCCGCAGGCTTTCCTCCACCTGCCAGCCGATCCGGTATACGGGATTGAGGGAGGTCATCGGTTCCTGGAAAACAATGCCGATGTCATCCCCCTGATAGCCGCGCAGCTGATTTCTCGGACAAGTCAGAAGGTCGGTGCCGCGAAACATTATCTGTCCTGTCTTTTTCATATCGTGCCGGCGGAGAAGCCCGGCGATTGCCAGCGCTGTCATGGATTTTCCGGAGCCGGATTCCCCTACCAGCCCCACGATATCCCCTTCTTCCATATGCAGGTTAAAATGATGCACCACGGTTTCGGGGACCAGGTGATCATGAAATTCCAGATTCAGATCGATTACGTCAAGCATCGCTTACCGCCTTTCCAGAGGGAGCACACAGCCTCCCCTAATCCCTTTTTAAGCCTTCCGCAAGCAGGCTGAAGCCAAGCACCATCACCACGATAAAAATGCCCGGGAACAGGGCAAAGCCCGGCGCGGAAAAAATATAGGTCTGCGCTTCGGAAAGCATCCGGCCCAGGCTGGCATCCGGCGGCTGCACGCCTATCCCCAGATAGCTCATGCCCGCTTCCGCCAGAACGGCGTTGTTAAAGCCGATCATGACTGCCGGGACCAGCACGGATATGGTGTTGGGCAGGATATGCACGAACATGATGCGCAGATGCCCCGCGCCGGCCAGCCTGGCCAGCTTCACGTAATCCATGTTTTTGCAGCGGATGAACTCCGAGCGCACGATCCTGGCAAAGCTGGGAATGAAGGCGATTCCTAAGGATATGATCACGTTGCCCTTTCCCGGCCCCAGAAGGCTGATGAATACCAGCGCCAGAAGGATGCTGGGGAAAGCGAACACCACATCGATGATGCGCATCAGCACCTCGTCCAGGAGCCCGCCGAAATATCCTGTAAAGGCCCCCAGCAGCACGCCGAAAAAGGTGCCGATGGCCACTGTGGACAGCGCCACCAAAAGCGTGGTCCCGCTGCCCTTCATAACACGGCTTAAAATATCTCTTCCGAAATTATCACAGCCGAAGAGATGTGCAAGGGAAATGCCGGAAAGCTTATTTGCGTTGTCCATGGCGGTGGGATCATAGGGCGTGTAAAAAATGCCCACCAGCACCACCAGAAGGACAATTCCCGTAAGTATGCTTCCCAGAATAAAATTCAAGTTCTTTTTTTTCATTATCAAGCCTCTTCCCGCCGGTTCCCGGCCGCATGGGGCGCTGTAAAAACAAGCAGCCGCCCAAACCGTTGCGCCGGCAGACTTTCCGGTTACTGTACACGGATCCTGGGATCGATTTTCTTGTAAATAAAATCCACAAGGAAGTTGATGAAAATAACAAGGAAGGCCAGCAGCACAATGATGGCCTCCACCACAGGATAATCCCGGTTGGAAATGGAGGTGAGCAGGATTCTGCCCAGCCCCGGAATATTAAAAACCTGTTCGATAATAATGCTTCCCGCTATCATATCCGCAAGCGCCATTCCTAAAAAAGTCACTACCGGAATCATGGCGTTCTTCAGGAGGTGCCTATACATCACATTCCTGGTGCTGTTTCCCCTGCTGTACGCCGTTCTCGCATAATCCTGGCGCATTTCCTGTACAATGGAACTGCGCAGCAGCTTCACCGCCATGGCCGCCTTGGGAAGGGCAATGGCCAGCGCCGGGAAAAAGAGGTAGCCCAAAAAGCCCGGAATGCTTTTTGTATAGGAAACATAGCCGCCCGGCGTAAACAGATGCAGGATCAGCCCGAACAGGAGCGTAATCAGTATTCCTGAAAAAAACGGCGGCACAGCCATGATGATCTGGTTGAGCGCCAAAACCACATGATCGGCAGTCCCTCCCTCATGCTTTGCCGTATACAGGCCAAGCGGTATGGAAATAAGCACCATCATGGCAAAGGACATCAGTGTCAGGGTCAGGGTTACCGGAATTTTATCCGACACCATTTTCGTTACAGGCATGCTGTAGCTGTAGGAGGTTCCCATATCGCCCTGCAGCAGGCCGCCCAGCCAGGCGGCATAACGCACGGGAATCGGACGGTTTAAGCCCATCTCCTCCCGCAGCGCCTCCACCTTGGCCGGCGTAGCCTCCGTACCAAGCTTCGCAGTGGCGGGATCCCCCGGTATCACTGCAAACGCCAGAAACACCAGGAAGGATACCACCAGAAGGGTCGCTGCCATGGATATCAGTTTTTTTATAAAATATTTCACGTCGCACTCACTCTCCCTTGCAGAAGCTGCCGCAGCTCATTCTTTGTAAATGTATGCAGGCCTGTCTGAACTATAACTATTCTTCCACGATATAAAGCTTGGAAACATCCTGTACGTACAGCGGATAGGAATTCGTAGCCTGCATATTTTTATTCAGCGCCACCAGATAAGGCAGATCCTGGATATAAACATTGGCCGCATGCTCTGCCAGCAGTGTTTCGCATTCCTTGAAGGCAGCCGTTTTCTCGTCATCATCGATGGTGCCAAGCGCTTTCGCATAAGCGGCGTCATAATCGGCATTGTTAAAATTGATGAAATTATTGCCCGCGGTGGAAACAAATCGGGAAAGCAAGGCGCTTGGCGTCAGGGCCGAGGCATCCACGCCCACCACCGTAGCCTGGTAATTTCTTTCCGCATAGACGTCGGACAGCCAGCTGTCCCATTCAATCAGGTTAATGTCAGCTGTTACGCCGATTTTTTTCAGCTGCTCCACCAGGACCTGGGCGGTGTCGATGTGCTGCTGGTAGTTGGAGGGCACGGTGATGGTGAAGGAAAATCCGTTTTCATATCCGGCTTCCTTCAGAAGCTCTTTGGCCTTCTCCAGATTCACAGCATACATATCTGAAAGCTCGGGCATAAAATATTTTTCAAAGGCAGGGAACATGCTGCTGCCGATGGCCGTTCCCTTTCCTTCGGAAATCATGTCCATGACTCCCTGGGGATCGACTGCATAGCAAAGCGCCTGCCGCACTCTTTCATCGGTAAAAGGCTCCGCCGCATTGTTCAGGTAGAGCGCCTGCACCAGGTTCATGGTTCCCTCCAGCACCTGGTAATTATCTCCCAGCTGGTCCGCCTGGGCGGTGGTCACTCTGGCAAACATATCAATGGAGCCGCCGTTTAAATCCATGACGATGGAATCCGTATTGGCGCATACCTTGAAGGTAACATGCTCGATATTGGCCGGAGTTCCCCAGTAATCGTCGAATTTCTCTATGACAAAATTCTCCTGGGGGGAACGGGACACATATTTATAGGGGCCGGTACCGATGGGATTGGTATCCGGATTCTCATTGGAAGCGGGAATGACGGCATTGGTCATATAAGCAAGGAAATCGGTGTCCGGGCCGTCCAGCACCACTTCTATTGTTTTCTCATCCACAATATTCACGCTCTGAATATGGGAATACGCCGCTACCAGGGGTTCTCCGTTCGTGGTATCGGCGCATCTGTCTATGGAATACTTCACGTCCTCCGCCGTTACCGGACTGCCATCATGGAATTTTACCCCGTCTCTGAGGGTAAAAGTGTAGGTGGTCGCATCTTCCGATATCCGATAATCACTCGCCACCGCCGGCTGCAGCTCGCCGCTGCTGTCCGGCTTAACAAGTCCTTCGTACAGGTTGAACAATACCTCTTCAGTTCCTGCCGCCACCGCTTTGTGGGGGTCAAGACTGTCTTCAATGTCCTGAGGTATGCCAATCGTTATCTGAGAAGAGTCCTCACCTGCCTTATCACCTGAGCATGCGCTCAGTGCAATAGTTAGTGTTGTGAACACTAAAGTCAAAAGAAACCTTTTTAAAGCCTTTGTCTTCATGTGTTTTTCCTTTCTCTCTCAGCACTTTTCCGACTGGGCGTGAAAAGTACCTTTTCATTATTTAGTTTTACCGCCCTATTGTATACAAAAACAACTTAAAAAGCAAGAAATTTTTTCGGGCATGGGGATAATTCGTTGGCGTGGGGGCCATCCCGTCTCTGTTCCGGACTGGAGGAGCCTCTGCTGTTGCTTACCGCTGGGGGCGGCATAGTTTTCTGTGCGGGCACGCTTTCGCTCGGTTAAAAACGCAGCGGTACTAACGACGCAGAGGACGCGTCGTAAGGACCGGCGTTTTTATACGACCCTTACATAAAACTATGCCGCCCCCCCAGCGGTAAGCAACAGCAGAGGCTCCCCCCGGCAGTCCGGCCCCCAAAACAGAGACGGGATGGCTCGCAGCGCTCTACGTATTATGGCTCATGCGGTAAATTTTATTGTTGTATTTATTGTTGTAATAGAATATAGAGTAACTGTTCAGCAGGACAGCGGTTTGCGCTGATCGTAAGAAAGGGATTCAGGAGGGCTAAAATATATCGCCAAAGGAGATTTTGGATGGATTTTAGCTGTAATTGTGAAGGGCAGCGGATAGTTACGAAATAGAAAGGAAAAGGGCGTTGAAATGGAAAGTTGTAAAAAATCCTCTGTGGCCTGGGCGGCACGGAGGATTTTTTGTAGTGGTGTATTGGAATATAGATTTTTTTAGGATTTTACGATTTTGTTGTATTTAATGGTGAAATAGAATTGGATGAGGGTGCTGATGAGGACGAAAATCAGGTCCCAGCCGGTGATGAAGTAGATCCATTGTTTTGCGGTTTGGAACCAGGGGGTCTGTTCGAAGAATTTGCCGCCGAAAAAGATGAAGAGGAGGAAAAGGACGGCTATGAAGAGGAAGGTCAGTCTCCATTTATTGGCTTTGTCTACTTTTGCCCTGGCAGCGGTGAGTTTTTGTTTTTTTTCTTCGGTCATGGTTTTCTCTTTCTTATTTTGTGGTGATTACTTTTTTGAGTTCATCCATAAAGGTGTTGATGTCTTTGAATTCCCTGTATACGGAGGCAAAACGGACGTAGGCAACGGCATCCAGGCTTTTGAGTCTGTCCATTACCAGTTCGCCTATGACCTGGCTGGGGATTTCTTTTTCTTCCTTGTTAAAGATCTCTGTTTCCACTTCGTCTACCAGGCGTGTGATCTGGTTGGCGCTGACGGGTCTTTTGTGGCAGGCGCGGAGTACGCCGGCTTCTATTTTGGATCGGTCGTAGGTTTCCCTGTTGTTGTCTTTTTTGATGACTATGAGGGGAATGGTTTCTATCTTTTCGTAGGTGGTGAAGCGTTTGCCGCATTCATCGCATACGCGGCGTCTTCTGATGGAGTTGTTTTCATCAGCAGGTCTGGAGTCGATGACTCTTGTATTGTCGTGGCCGCAAAATGGACATTTCATAATTTAAACCTCCGAATGCCCGCAAAAAGGCACTTTATTTTTACTTATTATAACGAAGGTTTGGTTTTATGTCAACTTAGGAACTGGTGTTCGGATATTAGGCGCAGGAACAGCGTTTTTGGGCGCAAAAAAAGACGGGCATGGGTGTTTTTTGTCCGTCTTTTTTCAGCCGGGTTATTCCGGCAAATCTACAATTATAATATCGGGGCCGATCTGCTTGATATCGTTGTAGCAGATTACATGATCCGTGTCACAGGAAAAAAAGGATTTCCATTTGGCTCCGCCGGGTACGATCAGTTTGCAGATGCAGCCGCTGCACTGGTCGAATTCAAAATCCGTCACATGTCCCAGCTTTCTGCAGTCTCTGAGATTTATGACTTCCTTGCATTTCAGCTCTGAAAAAAGCATATCCGTCTCCCTGTCCGCTTGGCGCGTGGTCTTTTACTGTTATTATATGCTTTTTCATTTTTTCGGTCACAGTTTTTAATCGGGCGGTTTTCAGGCGCTGAGGTAATTTTTCATCACCTTGAGGGCGTTTTTTTCAAGCCTTGACACCTGGGCCTGGGAAATGCCGATGATTTCCGCTACCTCCATCTGGGTTTTCCCTTCGAAAAAGCGGAGGGAAATGATTTCATATTCTCTGTCGTTCAGTTTTTTCATGGCTTCACTGAGGGAAAGGTGCTCCACCCAGGTTTCTTCTTTATTTTTTTTATCGCTGATCTGATCCATGACATAGAGCGGTGTCGCCGCCGTCGGTGTAGACCGGCTCATAAAGGCTCATGGGATTCTGGATGGCGTCCAGGGCGTACACAACGTCTTCCTTGGGAATCCCGATTTCCGTTGCCACTTCGGCAATGGTGGGTTCCTTCTGGTTTTGCTTCATGAGGTTTTCTTTTGCGTAAATTGCCTTGTAAGCCGTGTCCTTCAGTGATCTGCTCACACGGATGGCGTTGTTGTCTCTCAGGAATCTCCGGATTTCCCCGATAATCATGGGAACCGCATAGGTACTGAATTTCACGTTCAGCGTGGAGTCAAAGTTGTCAATGGCCTTGATCAGTCCGATACAGCCTATCTGGAACAGATCGTCCACATTTTCATTGCTGTTGGAAAACCGTTTGATCACGCTGAGCACCAGCCGCAGGTTTCCTTTGATATACTGCTGTCTGGCTTCCTCATCCCCTTCTTTTATCCGCTCAAACAGCTGCGTTTTTTCTTCATTGGTAAGCACCGTAAGCTTTGAAGTATTTACCCCGCATATTTCCACCTTATTCAGTGCCATTGCCGAATCCTCCTGCTCTCATTTTCTACTAAAGAGAATTCTCACAATTCCTGCCAATTATACCATGTAAAAAATACAAAATATGGAAGAGGAGTCACAGGGTTCACAGGGGACAGGGCGGCGGGGATTGCAGGGCGGCAGGAGGGTTTTATGGAACCAGTCAGTCCGGGCATTGCGATGAGGCTTGGGCGAAAAATTATGTCAGGAAAGCCTTCCATAATTTTTAAGTCTCATCTCCATGGACTGAAAAGGTTCCATAAAAAACCTGCCCGCCGCCCTGCAATCCCGCCGCCCTGTCCCCTGCCCCCGAACCCTCAGACCCGCTGCCCGGTACTGTTTGGCTGCGTTTTAGTAATGCGGATAAAAAAAGTATTATGGCGTGCTGTTTTAGGTATCACTGGATGATGGGACGGATTCTTGTTGTAGTCGTGCAGGCGTATATTTGTTTATCAGTATTTGTACAGCAGTTCAGTGACTGGACAGGACTGTCTGAACCGATATTCTACGGTTAGTTATTTACGTTTTGGCCACATTATACTATGGATAGGCAAAGTATATATAGTAAATATAAGTCCTTTTATTTTCTCCCGGCTGCCGGAAAATATACTTTTTTCAGGATAATCGCAGCTGTCCCAGTGTCCTTTGGCTTTTCTCAAATGCGCCCGGCGCCTGCCTCCTTTCTTTGGCGGCGGCGCTGGATTCGCAGTTACCAATGGACGTTTGTTGCGTAGATTAAAGAACGCCTGCGAAGCGCTACTTCTGCAGAGGAGTTTTGGCCGCGCTGGCAGAATTATGGCATTTCGGAACAGTTAGGAACACCCCGTTTTTGAGACTGGTACTGCAAATATCCCCACAGCGCCATAAAAAGGAACGCCGGGCGCATTAAAGAACTTTAAAACACTGGTTTCCTCACTTGACGTTTGAGGCGTTTCATAATCTTTTTTTCGAGGCGGGATATGTAGGATTGGGAAATGCCAAGGAGGGTGGCTACCTCTTTCTGGGTCATTTCCTGGCCGTCGGGGGTGTTGAGGCCGAATCTTAAGTTGATGATGGTTTTTTCACGGTCGGTGAGTTTGTTGATGGCCTTGAGGAGGAGCTTTCGTTCCACTTCGTTTTCGATGTCGCGGTAGATAACGTCCTCGTCTGTTCCCAGGATGTCAGAAAGGAGGAGTTCGTTGCCGTCCCAGTCCACGTTCAGGGGTTCGTCGATGGATACCTCAAGGCGGGTTTTGTTGTTTCTGCGCAGGTACATGAGGATTTCATTTTCAATGCAGCGGGAGGCATAGGTGGCCAGCTTGATGTTTTTGTCGGGCTTGAAGGTGTTGATGGATTTGATCAGGCCGATGGTTCCGATGGAGATCAGGTCTTCTACGCCCACGCCGGTATTGTCGAATTTTTTTGCTATGTAAACCACAAGTCTGAGATTATGTTCAATGAGAATATTTTTTGCTTCGTCTTCATATTCTGTTCCCAGGTCACTGATGATTTCATTTTCTTTTTCTGATTCAAGGGGCGGGGGGAGTACCTCGGCGCCTCCGATATAATGAATGTCGCCCTGTCCTGATAAAAGGAAACTGGGTTCCCTGCGAATCATTTTAAACTGCATTTTTCCTGGTATTGCAACTTTTAATATCATGTCCGTTCCTCCGATTTTCAAGTAATGCAGGATGCAGGATCATCTGGTATGCGCCGCTTTGTGTGACCTTATTTTCATAGAGTCCGAGAAGCGCTTTCTCGATAACCAGCTCCTGTCCTTCTTTCTTTACCTTCAGTTTCTCAATTTCCACTGCCTGCATTATGCCGTGCTTTTTGCCAAGGGAGTGGTAGGGGATGAGGCGGAATTTTTCGGGGATATCCAGGGGGATTTTCCCTTCCAGCGCCGCTTTTTCCACAACGCATACCGGCCTTTGGCTGATGGGGTCGTACAGGCTGTTGCCGCTGTCTATCAGCGCCTCCAGGGTGATTTTTACGTCTCCATCTTCCAGTATTGCGGTTACTATCACTGCCTGCGCACTCTTTTTTTCCCACCGGAGTATGTAAAGGGCGGCGGTTCCTATGCCCACTGCACACAGGGAAGCCTGCATGGTCGTCATGGCAGGTCTTCTGCCTGCAGCGTGCAATGACGCCACCAGCAGAGGAGCCGCCGCATGGTAGAGTATCACCGCCCTGCAGAAAACCTGCAGGGTGCGGATGCGGAATGCCAGCCAGAGGGTTGCAAGCGAGCACAATGCAAATAACAGGACCTTAATGTTTCTGCTTATTCCCGGTAACAGGAAGATGACGCAGAATAACAGCGTTCCGGCCGCCGATGCGAAAACAATCCGTTTGAGCGTGACAGTGCTCCGCAGGAATGCTCTTGTCAGCAGCAGGAGTACACAGCTTTGTACCAGCTGAAGCAGAAACAGGCGGTCAATATACACGATGTACCTCACTTCTCACCTCCTGTATGTATGGCAACTGCTTTCATGGGTTAATTATAGCGGCCAGTCCCTGCATTTTTTGTCGGAATGGCGCACATTTTCTTCTGTATCCGTCTGTAATTTTCGACAAATTATCGGGGGATGCGCAAAGCTGTAGCTTTATGTGGTATCGGCGCATTAAAAAAGGAGCAGCCGGCAGTCACTGCCATTTGCTCCTTCAGGTATTATATAAAAGGCCTCATCCGCAAAACGGAGGGGCCTTTTATTATCACACGATCATTATGTTTATATGGAATTATTGTAACTGTTCAGCAGATCAGCGCATTTACTGCTCTAACCGTAAGAAAGTGATTCAAGAGTGATAAAATCCATCGCCAAAGGCGATTTAGGATGGATTTTAGCAGTAACTGTGAAGGGTACTGAACAGTTACGAATTATTTCTCAGCCATGCATGCGTGCCGCTCTTTCCCCGCTTTGCCTGTAAGGAATTCAGAAGGGGATAAATCTGCCGCCTGCATTCGCTGCGGATGATTACCTTTTACTGTGGATGTACCTGTGGTCCGGTTATTTCTTCTGAAGGAAATCCGGAATCTTCAGGGACTTCTCTTCCACGCTGCTTCTTAAGTTGCCGGGTTTCTTGATTCCCAGGTTAGGAAGCTGTGTCACGGGCTTGGTTCCTGTTCCCTGTCCGGGAGTAATCGGCGTGTAGGGCCGTACGGGCGTTGTTTCCTGCGCAACGGAAGCAACGCCCTGCTGGAGCTTCGCTGAGTGGAACCGAACTTATTCTGGTTCTGAGGCTTGTCATCCAGGCCGGTTGCGATAACGGTAATCTGGCAGGTATCCGGCGTAGTATCATCGTACATGGCGCCAAAGATAATATTCACATCATCCCCGGTCAGCTGCTGTACATAGCTTGCCGCATCGTCCGCGTCGTACATGGAAATATCACCGCTGACATTGATGATAACATCGGTGGCTCCTGCAATGGTGGTTTCAAGCAGCGGGCTTTCCACAGCCATCTTAACGGCTTCAGAAGCCTTATCATCACCCTTGCCGTAACCGATACCGATATGGGCAATGCCTTTTTCCTTCATAACTGTCTGTACATCGGCAAAGTCCAGGTTAATAACAGCGGGCACATTGATCAGGTCGGTAATTCCCTGTACTGCCTGCTGGAGGACTTCATCCGCTTTCTTAAGGGCCTCGGGCATTGTAGTCCTGCGGTCCACAATTTCAAGAAGCTTATCATTGGGGTCATCTATCAAGCGTGACGCTGTTCTTCAGGCGTTCGATACCGCTCAGCGCGTTGGTCATACGTGTCCTCGCTTCAAAACGGAAGGGCTTTGTCACAACGCCTACCGTAAGGATTCCCATTCCTTTGGCAATCCCGGCAATTACAGGCGCCGCGCCGGTTCCTGTCCCGCCGCCCATGCCGCAGGTTACGAATACCATGTCCGCACCGGTAAGGGAATTGGTGATTTCATCCGTGCTTTCTTCAGCCGCCTTCTGGCCAACCTCCGGCTTTGCGCCGGCGCCCAGTCCCTTGGTCAGCTTCTCTCCGATCTGGAGCAGCTTGGGCGCCTTGCATAACTGAAGCGCCTGCTTGTCCGTATTCACTCCGATAAAATCCACACCATCAATTTTTTCATCAATCATTCTATTAACAGCATTATTGCCCGCACCGCCAACACCGATCACTATGATCTTGGCAGCAGACTCAGCGTCATTTGTCTTAATTTCCAGCAAAGGTACTTCCTCCTTTAGATTTCCATATAAACTTCACAGTTCCTATCATATAATTATTTTGCGAAGAACGCAATATCTTTTTTCATTTTCTTCTACTTATTTATCCTGTTCAAAGGTAACATTAGAGCCGCTTCCGGAATAATTTTCCATGTGGAAGACTCCTTTTGTTCCCGCGGCCGCAGGCAGTATTTGCTTGAGTCTTGAAATTTTCTCCTCCACGTTGTCGTCATTGCCCAGCTTAACTCTCACATCGCCAAAATATAACGTCATTTCGTACGAGTCGTCAAAATAAATTTTATCGGCGCTGATTTCATATTTCGACAAAATCTGGGTCATATACAGTATTTCCTTAAATACCTCCTGGTTGTCCACCGGCAGGGGTTCATAAAGCACCACCTGGTTGAACGGAATTCCCGTCACCTGGGGGATTCCGGCAGTTTTGGCATCGGAAGCCTCCACCACGGTTCCGTCCTTGTCAAAATACATGTACTTGTCCAGATATTCCACGTACCCGGCCACAGCCTTTTCATAAACCACAATCTTAATGGTGTCTGGCGCCAGGACCTTTACATCCATGTTTTCGATGAAGGGAATTCCCCTGATTCCCTTATTTTTATATTTCAGGGAAAGGTAGAGGGAGTTGTCCCCCAGCCGCTCGGAGGTCACCATTTGTATGATTTCCTCGTTGGTATAATGCACGTTCCCTTCCACATAAATGGTTTCCACATGATAATGTTTTCCTATGTAAAAGAGCACACCAGACGCAATCAGCAAAAGAAACAGGAATATTCCGGCCGCAATCAGGCCGCGTCCCGGGCCCCTGGGCCGGAGGGACTGCAGCCCCTTTCCTCCTCTGCCACCGCCGCTGTCCGCATTTCCCATAACCACCCGCAGCTTGCTGCCAGTGGATGTGGTGGCCGCCACCCTGCTGATGCTTCTTACCGTTCCCGGGTTGCCGGTGTTTTTTTTGCGTTCGGCCTGAGGGGGGGAATATCCGGTCCGGGACTTTTCCGGTTTGGCCAGGACAGCTTTGGAGCCTCCGCCTCTGGACGGGCTTGCCTTGGACGGGCCGGTTTTGGACGGACCAGCTTTGGACGGGTTGGTTTTGGACGCGCCAGATTTGGCCGCGCCCCCTTTGGATATCCCGCCTTTGCCCGTTCCGCCTTTGGATGTACCGGCGCCAGGAACCGTTTTCTTCTTGGGCGCAGCGGCAGCAGGCTTTTTCCCGCTGCCTGTTTTATGATCCTGAACGGATTTTTTCTTCTGTTTTTTCATTTCATCCGTCTTCATTTACAGTTCCTGCCCTTATGCATCCGATTAGCTTTATCACTTTTCAAGGCTTCCCGCAAAGGCTTCCGGAATTGCAGAAGCCTTATAAGCCTTCCCCTGCCGCTTTTACCAGCTGTCGATATCCGCTCCCAGCTGTCTTAAATCCCGGCAGATATCTTCATAGCCGCGGTCAATAAAATACCTGTTTCCCACTGCGGTAAGTCCCTCCGCACACAGCCCGGCGACCACAAGCGCAGCCCCGCCCCGCAGCTCGCTGGCGGTCACCTGTCTGCCGGAGAGCCTCCGCCCGCCGGGGATACAGGCCAGCTTGTTATCCTGTACGTCAATTTCCGTGCCCATACGGTTCAGCTCCGCCACTACCACGAAACGGTCATTAAAAATTGTTTCCTTCAGTCTGCTTTCCCCGTCTGCCAGCGCCATGGCCACCAGCAGAGGCGACTGGAGATCCGTGGGAAAACCGGGATAGCTGCCCGTTTCCACGTAACCCGGCGAAAAAAGGATTCCCCTTCGCTGTACCCACAGCCCTTCGTCCCCTCTGCGCAGGCTGCAGCCCATACGTATGGCCACATCCTCCATGGCGTTCAGCTGGCCTTCCGGGGAATTTTTCATAAAAATCTCACCGCCCGCAGCCAGGCAGGCACACAGATAGGTTCCCGCCACAATCCTGTCGGAAGGGATTTCAAAGCAGCAGGGATGCAGCGCCTTGCCGCCCCTTACCGTAATACAGCCCGTCTGCTCGCCCCGGATATCTGCGCCCGCACATCGAAGGAATGCACACAGGCTGCCGATTTCCGGCTCCATGGCACACCTTCGTATCCTGGTCACTCCCTCCGCCGCCACCGCCGCCATAACGGCGTTTTCCGTGGCGCCCACACTGGGAAACTCCAGTAAAATATCCGTTCCCCTAAGGCCTGCCGTCCAGGCCTCCAGTTCCTGATCACTGTCGCTGTAACAGGTGCCCAGACTTCTTAATGCCTTTAGATGGATATCAATCGGCCTGTCTCCTATGACACAGCCTCCTGGATAATGCAGGGATACCTCACCGGTTCTTCCCAGCATGGGCCCCATCAGCATGACGGACGAGCGCATCATCGTTACATATTCCTCCGGCAGCCGGCTCCTGCTGACTACCGACGCATCGATGCGTACCTCATTTTTATCCCGTTCCACAAAACAGCCGATGCTTTGGAGCAGCCGGCACATATATTCCACATCCGCTATGCGGGGACAGTTCTTCAGTACACTGATCCCAGGAATCAAAAGAGCCGCTGCCATGATCGGCAGCGCCGCGTTTTTGGAACCCTGGATTGTAACTTCGCCGTACAAGGGCGCGTTTCCGCTGATATAAATAGACTTCAAATGTCCACCTTCCCGGATTTTTTCAAAACAGGTAATTGTTCAGTGCCTTCACAGTTTCTGTCAAAACTCATCCCAAATTGCCTTTGGCGGTGAATTTTGGCACTCCCGGATCACTTTCTTACGGACAGCGCAGCATGTGCGCCGGCCTGACTGAAAAATTACCTAAACAGAACTATTCTATCCTATGCGGAAGGTGACATAAATGTTACTGCCTATGGCTTTGCGGCCCTCCTGGCAGCTGTTTGGGCCGCCCTGTAGCGGCCTTTTTTCTTTCTACACATTTTTCAGCTTAATGCCCTTGGCCACGCTGAGGACAAGTCCGATTTCAATGAGCAGGAACATGACCGAGGAACCGCCGTAGCTGATAAACGGCAGGGAAATACCGGTGTTTGGAATGGTATTGGTTACTACGGCGATGTTCAGGATCACCTGAATGGCAATATGCCCCATCACTCCAACCACCAAAAGCGCGCCGAACAAATCCGAGGCATTGTTGGCAATTACCATGAAACGCCAGATGAGCAGCACAAAAAGCAAAATAACCGCTATGCCGCCGAACAGCCCCAGCTCTTCACAGATAATGGAAAAAATCATGTCGTTCTGCGCTTCGGGAAGGAAGCCCAGCTTCTGCATGCTCTGCCCCAGCCCCTTGCCGAAAATGCCGCCGGAGCCAATGGCATACAGCGCCTGCAGCGTCTGGAAGCCGGTACCGGAAGCATAAGCTTCCGGGTTCAGCCAGGCCAGGATGCGGCCCCCGCGGAAGCCCAGATCGCTGTGTTCCATCTGGATAATGGCGAATACCAGCGCCGCCACCGCCGCCACGCCTGCGGCTCCCATCAGCACAAACCGTTTATAGTCCGGGCTTGCCACAAAAAGCATCAGCAGCGCAATACCGAAAATAATAATTGCAGAACTCATGTTATTGGTAATTTTCCAGACCATCAGACAGATGGGCACGGGAATCATCAGCACCAGCCAGAAGCCCCTTCCGGTCCGGATCCCTTTTCCCATCTTACAGATGAAGCTGGCTAAAAAAAGGATCATACACAGCTTTGCGATTTCCGCAGGCTGTACGGAAAGTCCCAGATTCAGCCAGCGCCTGGCTCCATTGGCCTCAATGCCCAGGGGCGTAAGGACCAGCGCTATGAGGATGGCCGACACAAAATATCCCAGCACCGCAAACCTTTCCCAGAAGTGATAAGGGATGTTTGCCACAACAATCATTGCAACCAGCCCCATCACGGCAGCCAGCGCCTGATGCTTGAGATAATAGGCTTCATCGTATTTCAGGCTGGCCGAAAGGGACGCCTCGTAGGAGCTGGTGGAATAAACCATGATCATTCCGAAGCCCAGCAGGAACAATACGATAAACAGCAGGGTATAATCAAAAAAATATTCAGCTTGCTTTTTGTTTCTTCTGGATGCCACGCAATCACTCCTTCAATTGATTCACATATTCCTTGAACATATCTCCCCTCACCTCATAGTTGGGGAACATTCCCCAGCTGGCGCAGGCGGGTGAAAGCAGTACTGCGTCTCCGGAAACTGCATTTTTCACACAGATATCCATACATTCCTCGAATGTATCTGCGAAAACAATATTGTTGAAACCATGTTTTCTGGCACACTCCGCTATTTTTTCCTTTGTCTGTCCGATCAGGACAAGCAGCCTGACCTTTCCGTCAAAGGCCTCGATCCATTCATCATATTCGCTCTGTTTATCATAGCCGCCCCCAATCAGTATGGTCGGCCGGTTCATGGCGCGGATTCCCTGGATGGCCGCGTCCGGGTTGGTTCCTTTGGAATCGTTGTAATAGGCGACCCCTTTTTTGGTTGCCACATATTCAATCCGGTGCTCCACCGCCTTGAAATGCTTCACTGTATTCAGTATATGCTCCATAGGCACGCCGTATGACGAAGACATGGCAATTGCCGCCATGACATTTTCCACATTATGGATTCCGAGAAGCTGCATATCGTGGATATTCATGAGCCGTTCCTCCGCTCCGCCCACGCTGCGGCAGATATCCTCTCCGTCCAGATAATACCCCTCTTCAAGCCTCCTGGCTGAAGAAAACCAGACCACCGACGCCGGGCACCGTTCCCCGAAATCCCTGGTATAAGGATCCTCATAGTTCAGCACACAGGTATCCGCCTTCGTCTGATTTTTGGTAATGGATTCCTTCACCGCCACATAATTTTCCATGGTATGATGCCGGTTCAGATGATCCGGCGTAATATTCAGGATGGCCGTCACCGCCGGGTGGAAATTCTCCGTGGTTTCCAGCTGGAAGCTGCTGATTTCCGCCACCGTCACGCTGTCCTCCCGGGTATGCAGAGCTTCCAGCGTATAAGGCGTGCCGATATTCCCCACCACAAAAACGGAGGAATAATAATCGCTCATAATCTTTCCCGTAAGAGCCGTAGTCGTGGTCTTGCCATTGGTCCCGGTAATCGCTATCACCTTACCCCTGGAAAAAGCATAGCCCAGCTCCACCTCACCCCAAACACGCACACCCTTGTCCCTGAACTTCTCCACAAAAGGCGTATCCACCGGAACACCAGGGCTGAGCACCAGAAGCTGCGCCTCATCCGCAGCCTGATCCGGAAGCTTTCCCGTAATAACCTCCGCCTGCACCCCCTCCGGCAGCTTCTTCTCCACTTCCCTCTTATCCGTACCTTCATTTTCATCAAAAAGGACAGGCACCGCCCCCACCTGAGAAAGCAGCGCCGCAGCAGCAATCCCGCTCTTCCCCGTCCCTACTATCAAAACCTTTTTTCCTTCTATATTCATCTCCACTCCCATCCGCCCGCCGCAGCAGACAAAGTCAAAATTCCTAATCCATCCCAACCCCATACACCATCAAGCTAACAATATATCCCCCCATACCCCCACTCTCCAAACATACTCAACTCTTCCCCAACCGCTTCCCGCCCTTTCCTCTCGCCCTTTCTCCCGCACTCCAAGCCCCCGGAAGAATGGCCCCCCGCCATTCTTCCAGGCGGGACATAGAAGTTCTTAGGCAGCGTCCTTTGCTGCCTTAGAACTTCTTCCCGCCTTTTATATGGCGATAAGCGCCACCAGGCAAAGGATAGCCGTAACGACAGAAAAAAACGCCACAATCCTTGTTTCCGACCAGCCCCCCAGCTCAAAATGATGATGCAGGGGCGCCATCCGGAAGAGCCGCCGCCCTCCGGTCAGCTTGAAAAAAAGCACCTGGAGGATTACGGAAACCACCTCGATAAGATAAATAAACCCGATAATCGGTATAAACAGCTGAAGCTGCATCATATAGGCGGCCGCCGCCACAAAGCCCCCCAGCGCCAGGGAACCGGTATCCCCCATGAAAACGCTGGCAGGATACACATTAAACAGCAGAAATCCCAGCAGCGCCCCCGCAACAGCGCAGGTGACAGGTTCGATTCTCGTCCCCGTACCTATGGCCGCCGCCGAAAGGAAGCTTGCCGCCAGCACCGTGACACTGGCTGCCAGGCCGTCCAGGCCGTCGGTGAAATTGGCGCCGTTCACCGTTCCAATGACGATAAAAAATAAAAGGGGGATATTCAGCCAGCCCAAGTCCAGCTCTTTCCCCGGCATAAAGGGAATCTTCGCCGCCAGGCTGATATCCGTGCATTTTAACAGGTAATAGGCAAAAAGGCCTGTTACTACCAGCTGCCCCGCCATCTTTTGTATTGGGGTAAGCCCCATGGAACGCTTCAGGATTACCTTTATGTAATCATCCAGGAACCCGATCAGCCCAAACCCCAGAGTCATCAGGAGAATGGGCTTGATTTCCGGATAATCCTCCATATAAAAAAGGGAGGGTTACTATCATGGCCGACAATATCAGGATTCCTCCCATCGTCGGCGTTCCGTTCTTTTTCAAATGGCTTTTGGGTCCTTCATCTCTGACGGTCTGCCCAGCCTTAAGTCTCTTTAGAAAAGGTATGATTACCGGTCCCAGAAACACGCTTACAAGAAACGAGATGAGAACCGGAAGACAAACGGATAAACTCATTTGACCTTTCCCGTGACTGTTCAGTCAGCCTTTCCTTTCAATTTGCCTGCTGCCCATCTATGCTGTAGTCCATTTTTTCCAGGTAAGGAAGGATGTTCTCAAAGAGCTGGCGGACAATCGGCGCGGACACCTGTCCTCCATAGTATACCCCCTGAGGGTTGGTAATAATGGCCATGGCAAGCACCTTCGGATCATCGGCCGGGGCAAATCCCAGGAACGAGGCAATATAGCGTCCCGTACCTCTGGGCAGGGTCTGGCTCGTCGCCGTCTTGCCTCCCACCCTGTAGCCTTCCACATATCCGTTCTTACCACCTCCGTTTTCCACTACCTGTTCCAGCATATAACGCAGTTTTTCGCAGGTATCCTCCTATACGATTCCCGTGGTGACGGGATATTCGAAGGTATTCGTCACATTGCCCGCTTCATCTACCGTCCTTACGCCGAAATGGGGCGTAATGCGGTTGCCGCCGTTAATCAGCGAGGAAACCGTGGTTGCCAGCTGAATGGGCGTTATCTGGAAGGACTGGCCAAAGGATATGGTCGCCAGCTCCACCAGACCGATGTTTTCAGGCTTGTGCATGATAGTCCCGGCCTCCCCCGGCAAATCCACATTTGTTTTGGTAAGAAGCCCGAACTGGTTAAAATATCTGTAGTAATTGTCCGCTCCCAGCCTCAGCCCCACCGTAACGAATACGGGGTTGCAGGAGTTCATGGTAGCCTGGACAAAGTTTTCTGCCCCGTGACCTGAGGTTTTATGGCACCTGATCCTGCGATCCTCCACCATAATATAACCGGGGCAGCTGAAATTGTCTTCCATGGTCACCACGCCCTCCTCCAGTCCGGCGGCAGCGGTGATTATCTTGAAAATGGATCCCGGCTCATAGGTATCGTTGATACAGCCGTTCCTCCACATCCGGTTCAGCAGGTTCTGTTTTTCCTCCTCCGAAAGCCCTTCCGTCACCGTTCCCTCCGGAAGGGTAAAAGGATCATTCAGGTTAAATTCCGGCACATTGACCATGGCCAGGATTTCGCCGTTATCCGGCTTCATCACCAGAATGGAAACGCTTTCCGCCTCCTTGGCCGCCAGCGCCTGGTAAGCCAGCTGCGTGGCATACTGCTCAATATTCACATCCAGGCTGATATGCAGGTCGTCGCCGTTTACCGGCTCCACCCGGTCCTCCCCCTCCTGCGTAACCTCCACTCCTCTTGCGTCGGTCACCGTCAGGATCGTTCCCGGTTCTCCCTGGAGATATTCGTCATACTTGACCTCCAGCCCCACAATTCCCTGGTTGTCGCCTCCTGTAAAGCCCAGGACCTTGGAAGCAAGGCTGTCAAAGGGATAATATCGCTTATAGTCCTCATCCACCTTGACGCCGTCCAGCTGGTAATCACGGATAACATCCCCTACCGCTTTGTCCACATTGCTCTTTATTTTTTCTATGGCGGTGTATTTTTCCACGCGCTTTCTGACATATTCCTCTTCAAGCCCCAGCTCCCGGGAAAGCACCTCCACCACTTTGTCCGGATCCGTAATCTGGTTATGGATAACGGAAATATTACATACCGTCCTGTTATCCGCCAGCACCGTTCCTGTGGCATCTATTATTCTCCCCCGCTTGGCCTTGATGTTTCTTTCCCTCTGGTGAAGCTCCTGGGCCGCCTGTGTATAGTAGGAGGACTGATATACCATCAGATAGACCAGCCTTCCGGTCAGGCCCAGAAAGGCGGCCAGGCAGAGCACAAAGGCCCAGACTGTTTTCTTTCTGTGGAATGTTTTGTTTTTCTCTTCCATTGGAAAACCTCATAAAGCGGTAATTGATACAATCTATTACCGGATTTATGAGGTTATTCCCATTTTGCTCTTCTTATGTATAAAAGAGTTCCCGGCCGGGCTCCGTACTTTCAGGAAAATTTCCGCAATGCCCACCCGGATATTTTCCCTGGCTCCGGCTTAAAAAGGAGAATCGCCTCCGTCCTCTCCGCCCTGAGTTCCGTCAAGCGGCAGATTAGGTTCCGGAAGATCCAGCGGTGTATCTTCATCAATGGCTTCTCCCGTAACGGGATCCACCTTGGTTCCATCAGGAAGTACTCCATATCCGGTATCCGGATCAATATCTATCTTGGGCTTGTCCGGATTATCCTGGTTTCCTCCCGTATTATCCCCGGTGCCTTCTCCATTTTCCCCGGCCGCCGGCGTGCCGTCTCCTCCCGCATCATTGCCGCTGATATCGTTGCCGCTCACGTCATTTCCACTCACGGAGGTCATCAGCTGCTGCTTATATGCGATCTGCTGTTCTTCCAGTTCCTTCTGCTCAGCCTCGGAAAGAGGCTCCGTCATGAAAATATCCATATAAGGAAGAACCTCTGTTAAAATGCTGCGCACAATTCTCGTGGCATACTTGGCATCGTCCTGCTTATCGGAATTGGGACGGTCCACTACCACATAGATGGCGATCTGCGGATCATCCGCAGGCGCAAAGCCAATGAAGGAAACCACGTACTGCCTGTTTCCTCTGGGCTGTGTCTCCGCCGTGCCGGTCTTTCCGCCGATGATGTAGCCGGCCGGCCTTGCGTATGGCCGGTGCCGTGTTCCCCCATCACAACATCCACGCAGTAATCACGTATTTTGGCAGAGGTTGATTCGGATACGGTCTGCTTTAAAAGACGGGGTTCAATATTCTGTACCACCGAACCGTCCGAAGCGGTGATCTTGCTTACCATATGAGGCTCATAATAGTAGCCTCCGTTTATCAGGGAGCTGAAGCCGGCCGCCATCTGGATCATGGTCACGTTAAAGCCCTGGCCGAAGGATGCCGTTGCCAGCTCCATGGGCCCCATGGAATCCTCCGTAAATACAAGGGAGGCCGTCCTGGCTTCTCCGTACAAATCTATGTTGGTCTTCAGCCCGAAGTTAAAATCCTGCATGTATTTCAAAAATGTGGTTTTGCCGATTGTCTGCCCCATCTTCATCAGGGCCACATTACAGGAACGCTCCACCGCGCATACGTACACTCCACAAATGCCGTCTCCTACTGGTAGCTATGGCATTTGATGGGCTTCTGGCCTTCAACAACTGTCAGGCTGCCGTTGCACTGGTAGGTTTCGTTTCCTGTCATTTTGCCGCTTTCCAGTCCGGCCGCCACGGTAAAGGGCTTCATTGTGGAACCGGGCTCAAGGTATTGCAGAATACAGTAAATTTCCTACAGCGCGTTACGGTACAGAGTTTATCCTCATCCATGGAAGCAAGTGTTTCTTCATTAATTACAGTCTCCTGGAGCTCCGCTTTTTCATTGATTACGTTCTGCCCCAGCAGCATGTCCGTATTTCTGGGTTCATTCAGATTGTAAAAAGGATAGCTGGCCATGGCCAGCACATTTCCGTTATTTACATCCATGATGATACAGCCGGTATTATAGGCGCCGTTTCCTTCTCTGGCCGCATTCTTATAGGTATCATTGTATTCCTGCAGCTTGCGCTCCACGATGCCCTGGATGTTGGCATCCAGGGTGGAAACCAGGTTATAGCCGTCCACTGCCGCCTTGGTGGTCCTCTCCAGGTTAGAATCGTCGTTCATGTAGCCGTATTCCCTGCCGTTTACCCCGCTGAGAATATCGTTATAGTATGCCTCCAGCCCGTAATTTCCCACATTGTCCTTAGTGGTAAAGCCGATGACGTCACTGGCCAGCGTATTGTTGGGATATACCCGCCGGTACTCCTCTTCAAACCAGACGCCCTGGATATACTTTCCCGTCTCTTCATTGTTTACAAGCTCCTGGAAAGGCGCGATTTCATCATAGGTCAGCTGTTTTTTCAGTATATGGTACTGGGAGGTGGGATTATCCGAACTGTATTTGCGGATTTCCGATTCATCCACGTCAAAGCACTGGGCCAGCGCCGCTATGGTGCCCTCCACATATTCTTCTTTTTCATTCATCAGCTTACAGTCCAGAATCAGGTTATACACCTTCTCGCTCACGCCAGCTTCGTCCCCTTGGAATCCAGGATTTCCCCCCGCTTGAAGGGAATCGTCCGGCTGGTATACTGCTGCTGGGAAAGGACCTGCTTTTTATACTGCTCGCCGTTGTCCCGGTTGATCAGGACCAATCTGGCGCTTAATCCTGCAAAAGCCAGTAATACCAGGAAATACAGTACTACCAGCTTCTTTTGCATTTTCGTTGTAAATCTGTTTGTATTCTGCGCTTCTTTTCTGTCGCCGTTCTGTCTGTTTCTGTCCAAACTGTCACCCACTTTTAATGTAACTGTCCTGCAGCCGCCAAATATCCCAACAACCGCAGGTTCAGCCGCAATTTAATCATCAATGTCTGCAAGCTGTCTTACATAATCGCTGCCTTCATCGGGAATCGTTACAATCTGGTCCTGATTCGGATATGTCATCCCCAGCTCCGTAATGGCGATTCTTCGGATTTCATCCAAATCAACAGAGCTTTCGATTCTGCTGTATTCTTCATCATTGGATACCTTCAGGCTGTTCAGCGTGCTTTCCATCGCCGCAATGTGCTTTACGCTTGCGGTAATCTCCGACTGCAGACGGATATATCCAATCAAAACAATGCCCGCCACAAGCAGGGAGGCGCTCAAAAACAGCACATAGCCCAGATTCATGTAAACGGCCTTGTCCCTGTTCTTCTTTACCGCATGGCTCAGCTCCTGCTTCCGGGGCTTATGTATCTCTTCAACTACGTCCAGCTTTCTTACCGTATTGCCTGCCACATATGCACTGCGGCTGTCTGATCTTCTGTATTCGCTTTTTCCAGTGCTTCTGTATTGTCTGCTTTTTCCTGTCTGTGCCATGGCAATTCTCCTTTACTCATAGCTGCGCACCGTACCGGCAGCTATGCTTTGATTAACTACTCCTTCTTTTCAAATATCCTCAGCTTTGCGCTCTTGGAACGGGAATTGGTTTCCAGCTCCTGTGCGCCGGGCAGTATAGGTTTTCTTGTAATTACCTTTCCCTGGGATTCCTTTCCGCACACACATACCGGGAAATCCGGCGGGCAGGTGCAGGGATTCTCATTTTTACGGAAGGCCGACTTCACTATGCGGTCCTCCAGGGAATGAAAGGTAATTATACAAATGCGGCCTCCCGGATTCAGCAGACCAATCAGCTCATCCAGCGAGTTCTTGAGCACGTCCAGCTCGTGGTTGCACTCAATGCGGATGGCCTGAAACGTCCGTTTGGAGGGGTGTCCTCCATTCGCCCGCATCTTTGCGGGGATTGCCGCTTTAATCAGCTCATTCAGCTCCCCGGTCGTTTCGATGGGCCTGTCCTTTCTTGCCGCCGCGATGTGCTTGGCGATGTTCTTGGCAAACTGATCCTCGCCGTAATCGCGGATGATCCGGTAAAGCTCCCGCTCCGGGTATTCATTGACAATCTCTTTTGCGGAAAGGGACTGTCTCGTATCCATTCTCATGTCCAGGGCCGTGTCGTATCTGTATGAAAAGCCCCGTTCCACATTGTCCAGCTGATAAGAGGAAACGCCCAAATCCAGTACGATTCCGTCAACGCCTTCAAGCCCCAGGCTTTTCACCACAGCCGATGCATTGCAATAATTATCCCTGACGAGAGTCACCTTTTCCCGGAAAGGCTCCAGCCTTTCGGTGGCAGCCGCAATGGCTTCCGCGTCCTGATCGATTCCGATCAGGCGCCCTCCTGAAAGCCTTCTGCAGATTTCGCTGCTGTGTCCGCCGCCGCCAAGCGTGCCGTCCAGGTAAATCCCGTCAGGTTTTATCTTCAGTCCTTCTATTGTCTCGTCCAAAAGTACAGACTTGTGTGCAAACTCCATTCCGCCGTCACCTTTCCGTTATATGCCAAGCCCCAGATCTGCCATACGTTCCGCAATGTCTTCCATTGCCTCGTCCTCATCCTCTGTGATACCTTCCCATCTTGCTTTGCTCCAGATCTCAATGCGGCTGGCCACGCCGACCAGTACCACATCCTTTTCCAGCTCCGCAAAATCGCGCAGATTCCCGGGAACCAGTATCCTCCCCTGCTTGTCCACTTCCACCTGGGCAGCGCCCGCAAGGAAAAACCTGACAAACTGACGGTTATCCTTCTTATTCAGAGGCAAAGCCTTCAGCTTCTCCTCAAAGGCGTTCCATTCCTGATTGTCATACACAAATAAGCAGCCGTCCAAACCTTTCGTAATTACGAATTCCTCACCCAAGCTCTCGCGGAATTTTGAAGGTATGATCAGCCTGCCTTTCGCATCAATTGTATGATTGTACTCTCCCATGAACATGACAATCACCGCCTTAAAAGTGGCCTGTCACGGAAAACACTGCCGAAGCTGCCTCCCTGCATGTATCAGTTCTGAATAAAAGCGGTGCCGCATTTTCTCATAGTCTGCACGGCAGATATGCAATCCTGCCCCGCCTGTGCGGATAACTCACCACTTCCTACCACTTCGTACCACTTTCCACCACTTTAAATATGATTTTAGTATAACTTAAGGTATTTTGCAAGCAAAATCAACCCCTTCCCCTAAAAAAGTACGTCTTGCCGAACCCACAAAAAACTGCATTTTACACTGTTTTCCACATGTTGTGTTTTGTTTTTGTACCATATACAATATATTGGTTTTTCTTTCTCCTGACGCTTTCCCTTTTACCATAATTTACCACCGTGGGGCGTCATCCCATATTTTTTACTGTTTTCCATAAAAAAATGGGCCGGGTTGGTTCAAAGCTGTATGAACCGGGATGAAAAAGGGCTGTTTTTATTTTCGTCTTATGGATTGGCATGGCCTCCGGCTATATATATGCTGTATATATCAATATAAACAGTTGGGAGGAGAGCCATGGAGCCATTATTGGAGGTCAGCGGATTGGAAAAACGCCTGGGGACACTGCATCTGAATCAGATTTCCTTCCGGGTGGAGCCCGGCCACATCGCAGGGCTGGTAGGCGTCAATGGAGCCGGGAAAACCACTTTACTCCACACCATCCTGAATCTGTATGATAAGAACGGCGGCCAGGTAACCGTTTGCGGTTATGATATGGATACTCAGGAAAGGGAAGCCAAGGACCGGCCGGGACTGGTCCTGGATGAGATGATGTATGAGAAGGGGCTGTCAGGGCTGGAAAATGCCCGGCTATATGGCAGGCTGTATCATCATTTTAACGAATCGCTGTTTCTGGAGCTGTGCGAAAGATTTGAGCTGCCGCCGAACCGGAAGCTCGGCCTGCTCTCCACGGGATTTAAGATGCGGTTTCAGTTTGCTTTTGCCCTGTCCCACAATGCCCGCCTTTTTCTGATGGATGAGCCGGCATCTTCTGTTCGTACGCTGGACGCCGCGGACACAGCGGCTGCCGTGCAGAAAATCGGCTTCGTGTCGGAGGAGCGGCAGTTTTTCTGGGAGATGGATGCCCTGGAAAATGGCGCCGGTGCCGAAATAGAAGCCCTGCTCACAGGGAAATTCCGCATCCGAGAGCTGTTGGAGAAGTATGGAGAAACGGTTTGAAGGCAGCATTTCAGTATTCAGGATCTGCACCTTAGAAGGGCGCTTTCAAACTATTAATTAATGCAGTATCGCAGGCATATCTGTGATACACAGGAGGTATAAACATGACATTTCAGGAGCTGGAAAAAGAACGGATGAAAAAACGAAATTCGCCCTGCGCAAATGGCTGCTGCTTTTTTGCTGGTGCATACTCATTTATTTTCTGGAAATGCTGATGTACAATATCCCTCTGAACTGGGAACGTTTTCTTATAGAGTCTGCTGCCGCACTGCTCCTAATGGCTGCGGTACAGGGGCTGTGCGTTCTCCTTGCCGCAACGCAGGACTGGTGGAGCCGGAGGATGGTGACAACGGCGGAAGGCTGAGAAGGCATTCCAAGTGTAGAAGTATATATGCCGAAGATGATCGCCAAAAGCGCCTCCCGTTTCCGGGCGGCGCTTTTAATAACCGTTCTGATGGCTGTAACAGCCCCTATTACTGACCTATTAATGTTTTATACTTTCATTCGTTTTTTATTTCCCGGCCGTTTTTTTCAGCTGATTATCTTATACATTGAAGCGGAACAAAATCGTATCCCCATCCTGTACCACATAATCCTTGCCTTCCATGCGGACCAGGCCTTTTTCCCTGGCCGCTGCCAGAGAGCCCTGCTCTAAAAGATCCTTGTAATTTACCACCTCGGCCTTGATAAAACCTCTTTCAAAATCGGTATGTATCTTACCCGCTGCCTGAGGTGCTTTCGTACCGATTTTAATCGTCCAGGCCCTTGTCTCATCCTCACCGGAGGTCAGGAAGCTGATGAGTCCCAGAAGATGATAGCTCGCCTTAACCAGCTTGTCCAGACCGGATTCCTTCAGGCCCAAATCCTCCAGGAACATCTCCTTTTCGTCATCCTCCAGTTCGGAGATCTCCTCTTCTATCTGTGCGCAGATAACGAAAACCTCGCTTCCGCTTTCCGCCGCATATTTTCTCACCTCAGCCACGCCGGCATTCTGTGCGCCGTCATCTGCCAGATCCTCCTCGGAAACATTGGCCGCATAAATAACCGGTTTGGCAGTAAGCAGATTCAGGGAGGCAAAAATCACCTCTTCGTCCTCATCCTCCGGCTGGAAGGCCATCGCCAGCTTTCCATCCTCCAGCAGAGCCTTCACCCGTTCCAGAAGCGCCGCTTCCTTGGCAGCCGTTTTATCCATTCTGGCCTGCTTGCCTACTTTGGCAATTCTTCTTTCCAGAATTTCAATATCAGAAAAAATCAGTTCCAGATTAATCGTCTCAATATCGCGCAGAGGATTGATGGTCCCATCTACATGGACTACGTTGGGATCCTCAAAGCAGCGCACCACATGAACAATAGCGTCCACTTCCCTGATGTTACTGAGGAACTGATTTCCCAATCCCTCCCCTTTGGAGGCCCCCTTTACCAGACCGGCGATGTCCACGAATTCAATCACTGCAGGAGTCACTTTTTTGGAATGATACATATCTCCCAGCAGCTTCAGCCGCTCATCAGGCACCGTTACGATTCCTACATTGGGATCAATGGTACAGAAGGGATAATTGGCCGATTCCGCACCAGCCTTGGTCAGGGAATTGAACAACGTACTTTTTCCTACATTGGGAAGTCCTACAATACCTAATTTCATTTTTACTTATACCTGTCTGGAAAACCTTGCTTTTCAAGGGTTCCTGCCTTTCACTATTCTCAACACTCTTTTTGTCGTATACATTAGATACCTCAGCATAAGATTATACCACATAGTCCGTTTTTTTGAAATAACTATTTTTCGCCCGGTAATGTTTTTATTATTGAATATCTGTCTGCTGTCTGATATAATCTTCTCGTATAATTAAAAAGAAAGCGGATGCGATTTTCCGATGTCAGATGCCCTCTAATCTTAAAGGAGGGATGCCCTATGAACACAATAGAAGTTCTTACACTTTTACTTGTTGTTTTCGCGGCTTTGTCTTACATAGACAATCATATTGACAAAAAGAAATAGCATCCCACCGTCCAAAGTAGATGCTATTTCTTTAATGATCTATTAAACTACCGAGGCAATCGGAAATTCGTTTCTGACCACCTTTCTAAATAAATTAGACATTAGGGTGCTTAAGAAATCAAGCGCCCTTTTTCATTTTTTATGAAAACGATAACAGTCCGTTACTGTTCACACAGTACTGTGCATTTACTGCACAGTACGTAAGAAAGTGATTCAAGAGTGCATAAATCCCATTGCCGCAGGCAATTTTTAGTGGATTTATGCAGTTACTGGTCACGGAGTGAACAGTAACAACAGTCCAGAAAGGTTTTCCCATTCACTGCGCAAACCGTGAGACAACGATGTGGCAGAAGACATCCGCCACATCGTCGTACCTCAATATTTCCTGTGACCCTTCAGCTCTTCATATAGCTGGCAGTAATTCTCATATCTGCTTGCGCTGATCTCTCCCCGCTCCAGGGCCCGTTTCACTCCGCAGTCACGCTCCTTTACGTGGGCGCAGCCTGCAAATCGGCATTCCGGCTCCCAGGGGGCAAAATCCGGGAAATAATCCTGCAGCTCTTCCTTCTCCATTCCATAAAGCTCAATCGAACTGAACCCGGGGGTATCCACGATATAAGTTCCCTCACTGACACAGACAGTTCAGCTCGGAATGTCTGGTGGTGTGCTTTCCTCTTTCGATTTTACTGCTGATCTCGCCCGTTTCCATGGAAGTATGGCTCTGCAGACAATTGATCAGTGAGGATTTCCCCACACCGGAGGGCCCGGCCACCGTGGTTGTACGGCCCGAAAGGACCTTCCGAAGCTCTAAAAGCCCCTCCCCCTGTCTGGCGCTTGTAAACAGCACCGGATAACCCGTATTCCTGTAGCTTTCCCGAAGCCTGTCCTTTGTCTGTTCATCCACCAAATCCTGCTTATTGAAGCAGACACAGCAGTTTACCCGCTGCTGCTCCATGGTAACCAGAAACCGGTCCAGCAGGTTCAGGTTCGGGGCCGGGCTGGCCGCCGCCATGATCACCAGCGCCAGATCCACATTCGCCACCGCAGGGCGGATGAGTTCATTCGTCCTGGGCAAAATAGCGCTGATATTAGCGGTCAGCGAGACCTCATCCAGAATATCTATTTCCACATAATCTCCCGGAAGGGGTTTTTTCTTATCCTTCCGGAAAATCCCTTTGGCCTTGCATTCATAAATCCTGCTGCCGGTCTGCACATAATAAAAACCGGCGATTCCTCTGACTATTCTTCCCCTCATGCACTTAAGATTCTTTCCTGATAAACTGCAGCGGCCTCTGGATTGTTCTTTCCTCCACGCCGCCGGGCACGACTTTGGTTTCTCCTGTGGCAGGATCCGTTGTGGTTACGGATTCCAGGGTGACGTTATAAATTATGGTAAGCACTCCCGTGCTCTCATCCTTGATATCAAACAGATTCAAAGGTGTGGGGAAGGATGCAACGGAGAGCCTTGACAGTTCCTTGCCGGACGCAGTGGTCACAACAAGCACGCAGGGCGTCCCTTCCACATACTGAGGGTCCTCCAGCGCAGGGCTTTCTATATTCTCCGCAAACATATAGGTCGCTTCCGGTCCCTTGCTCACATAAATATCTATCGCAGTCCCCGGCTCCACCTCCGTTCCCACGGAATAACTCAGCCTGATGATTTTGCCTATCATCGTCTCATCATCATCATTGACCTCCGTTACGTTCCGTACCGTCAGTCCGGCAGCCTCCAGCGTACTCTTTCCTTCATCAGGCAGCATGCCAAGCACATCCGGCACCTGCACCTTGCTTTCCTGCGGTCCCTGGCTGATGGTTATTGTTACCGTACTGCCTCTTTCCGCACTCGTTCCGGCTTCCGGCTTCTGGCTCATAACATTGCCCTTTGGCACAGTATCGGAATAGCCCTCTTTCTTTTCCGTTGAAAAGCCTTCTCCCTCCAGCGAAGCAACAGCCTCCGCCAGCGTTTTATTATATATATCAGGCACAATGACACCGGACTGTGAGCCGCTTACCTTAAGCACTACCTTAGCCCCGGCTTCCAGCTGGGTCCCCTTTTTCACATCTGAACCGATTACCGTGCCTTCCGCGACGCTGTCGTCCTGAACATACTCCACCGTGGGATCCAGGCCCATTTTGACAAGCTTCTGCTTCGCCTCGTCTTCCTGCATTCCGGCCACTTCAATCATTTTTATAACGCCGTCTTTTTCCGGGGAAGAAAAATCAAAGATTCCAATAGCCCTCCCCACCAGGAAAATCACCACGCAGCCGATAAGGATAGCGCCGATGACCGCCAGCACTGTGGTCACCTTTTCCATACGGGATTCATATTCCTCTTCCTCATCATCGTCCTCAGGCTCCAGTTCATAAGAGGAGACCGGCTTCTTTTTCCCGCTGCCGCCTTTGTTCGATACAGGGGTCGGCCTGGCGGAATTCTTTTTCAGACGGATTTCCTCCGTATGTGACGGTTTCTTGGACTGCTTTTTAATCTGATCCATATCATCCCTGGAGATCATACGCGTCGCCGCATTGGCCTCGGGATCGATCACCCGGACAAAATCCTCGTCCGGCGAAATCAGGGATTTTTTTAAATCTTCAATAAGAGCGCTCATGGACTGGTATCTGCGGTCCGGGCTCTTCTGGGTGCATTTGAGCACGATCTGTTCCACGCTTACAGGGATCTCCGGTACGAAATCCCTGGGCGAGGGCATGGGCTCCTGTATATGTTTAATGGCGATTGCCACCGTTGTGTCCCCGTTAAAAGGTACGCGTCCCGTGAGCATTTCAAATAAAGTGATACCCATGGAATAGATATCGCTCTTCTCATCACTGTAGCCGCCCCTTGCCTGCTCTGGCGAGGTATAGTGGACGCTTCCCATGACATTGGAAGTGATGGTATTGCTGGTTGCCGCCTTTGCAATACCGAAATCTGTAACTTTTACTTTTCCCTCTTTTGAAATAATGATGTTCTGAGGCTTGATGTCCCTGTGAATGATATGGTTATTGTGGGCTGCCTCGATGCCCATACACGCCTGAATGGCTATACTGACTGCTTCTTTTACGGAAAGACGCGCTTTTTTCTCAATATATTTCTTAAGGGTAATTCCTTCCACCAGTTCCATTACAATAAAATGGATGCCGTTGTCCTCACCCACATCATATACGTTTACGATATTGGGATGCATCAGGCTCGCAGCAGCCTGGGCCTCCACTCTGAACTTCGATACGAAGTTTGAATTTTCACTGAATTCCTGTTTTAAAACCTTCACAGCCACATATCGGTTCAGCTTATGGCATTTGGCTTTATACACATCCGACATGCCGCCGGTGCCTATCTTTTCCAGGATTTCATATCTCTCTCCCAGTATCATTCCAATTTTAATCATTCCAGTCCTCCTGCCTGCCCGGAAAATCCCGTTTCCCCGGCAGGTAAAATACATTGCCCGGACAGGGCCAACCTGCTGATGTCCGCCGGGCCCGCGTGTTTCCGCCGCTTTTTATAAAAACGGATCGATCACGATTACCGCAATATTATCCCTGCCGCCACTGTCATTGGCCGCCTGCACCAAAGCCACGGCCTTCTCCTGAAGACTGCCTTCGCCGGCAAGGATCCGGTATATTTCCGCATCCTCCAGCATATCCGTCAGTCCGTCTGAGCACAGCAGGACAATATTTCCGGGTTCCAGGGTTCTTCGGAAGCAGTCCACACGCAGATACCGCTCCAGCCCCACCGCCCGCGTAATTATATTTTTATTCGGATGGCTCCTGGCTTCTTCTTTATTGATGCCGCCTACCCGGACCATCTCCTGCACCAGGGAATGGTCCTCGGTAATCTGCTCAATTCCGCCGTTCACCACATAGAGCCTGCTGTCGCCCACGTTGGCTGTATGGAGTTCTTTCCCATCCCAGCAGGCGGCAACTACAGTGGTTCCCATACCGGAAAGGCGCTCATCCTCCCCGGCCCGCCTTTCAATCACTTCATTTGCCTTTTGAATGGCTTCCGTAAGAATCTCCTCCGGGTCGCTGCTTTCCGACTCACGGATGCCCTCAAGTATGGTTTCCACCGCACAGCTGGAAGCATAGCCGCCCGCCTTATGACCGCCCATACCGTCCGCCACCAGAAAAATATTCGGCAGGTTCCCGACAGGTTCCAGGGAGGCATAAATATGATCCTGATTCAGTTGTCTTTTCTTACCGATATCGGTGATAGAAAACGCCTTCACTTAAACTTCCCTCTCCTTATCACCAGACATATGACGCCGCCGCAGCTGGCCGCAGGCACCGTCAATATCTCTGCCCATTTCCCTTCTAATAGTAACATTAATTTTGTTTTTTTCAAGTTTATTTTTAAAGGCAAGGATTTCAGACTGCCCGGACTGCCTGTAATCCCGCTCCTTTATGGGGTTTACAGGGATGAGGTTCACGTGGGCATTAAGGCGGCCTGCCAGCGCGGACAGCTGGGCTGCGTCCTCCAGCGAATCATTCACACCGCCTACCAGACTGTACTCAAAGGTAATCCTTCTGCCTGTTTTTTCAAAATAGTATGCGCAGGCCTCCATCAATTCATCCAGATGCCAGGTATTGGCTATCGGCATAAGCTTTCTGCGCTTTTCATCCGTGGTGGCATGCAGGGAAAGCGCCAGGGTAATCTGCAGCTTTTCCTCCGCCAGCTCTTTCATCTTCGGCACAATGCCGCAGGTGGAAACGGTGATGTTGCGCTGGCTGATATGGAGCCCGTGCTCCTCTGTAAGTATACGGATGAAGGTGAGCAGGTTGTCGTAATTATCCATCGGTTCCCCGGTACCCATGACCACCACATTGGAAACCCGTTCCCCTGTCAGCCTGCTGATGGTGTAAATCTGATCCAGCATTTCCGAAGGAAGCAGGTTTCTTTCCAATACATCCAATAATACCGAGCACAGAAGCCCATTTTGACATTACCTGGGAAAATGCACCGATTCCCATGTTTATATTTCATCCATACGCTTTCTACCACATTTCCGTCAGCCAGGCCGAACAGGAATTTCTTTGTGCCGTCCAGCCGGGATTCCTGAACCTCGATGGGCAGCAGGCTGGTGTAGGGGTAATTTTCCTTCAGCTTACTGCGCAAAGACAGAGGCAGGTTGGTCATTTCATCATAACCTGCAGCCAGCTTGCAGTGCATCCAGTCATACAGCTGGGCTGCGCGGAAGCTTTTCTCTCCCGCCTGCTCCAATTCCTTTTTCAGTTCCGTAAGCGTCATGGATTTGATATCTGTCCGTATGTTCAACGTTTCCACCGATTCCTTTGTTTTTACTCATTTATTTCTGCGGCCTGCACATCAGATGTGCACAGCCGTCAAAAAACGCTCCTTACTCTTTCCTGACAAAGCATGCGATAAAACGTCGCCGATCCCCGGTGAAGCTGGCACAGTTCCGCTTCGTTTCCGCATTCGGCACTTCCGGCGGCCAAGTTGATTAAGGCTCTGCAGGGTAAAGGGAAAATGGGAGGCAAACCAGGCCGCCTGTTCTTCATTTTCCGCCTTATTAATAGTGCATGTGCTGTAAACCAGCCGCCCGCCGGGCTTAACATACATGGCAGCATTGGCCAGGATACGCCTTTGCAGCACCGCAACCTCCTGCAGGCTCTCCGGCGTCACCCGGTATTTGATATCCGGTTTTCTGCCGATAACTCCCAGCCCGGAGCAAGGCAGATCCGCCAGCACCACATCCGCTTTTTCCTTCATGCTCTCATCCGGCACCGTGGCGTCCCAAATACGGACCTCCAGGTTTTCAAGCCCCATCCTGCGGGCATTCTCCTGAATCAGTCCCGCTTTATAACCGGAAATATCCCGCGCCTGTACGCGTCCTGAACCATACAGTCTGTCTGCCGCATGGACGGCCTTCCCGCCCGGCGCGGCATCATCAACAGATTGCAGGTAACGTGATCCGGCAGGGCGCATTCCGTCACCAGCATACTGCTCACGTCCTGTACGGCAAACTGCCCCTTCTCAAAGCCCGGAAGCGAAGCAATCCCTTCAGTTTTGCCCAGGGTATAGGCATAGTCCAGGTAGGGATGCACCACAGGATGCGCGCCGCATTCCTCCAGCGCCGTAAGCAGGACCTCTTTTTCCTGCGCGAAGCCTTGCGAAAGCCGATATGGTCACAGGCCGCGGCTCTAAAAGCGCCTGCAGCATACGTTCCGTGACTTTCCCGCCATAATCGGCCAGCCACATCCGCACGATCCATTCCGGCATGGAATACATCACGGAAAAATACCTGACAGCCTCCCTTTCCCGATCCGGCCACGCCAGCGTATCCTTTCCGCGGGAAATGCTGCGCAGGACGCCGTTGACAAAACCTTTCAGCTGATGGAAATGCCTGCTCTCCGCAAGCTTTACCGCCTCATTGCAGGCAGCGGAATCAGGAATATTATCCATAAAAAGTATCTGGTAGGCGCCCATTCTGAGAAGGCAGCGGATCAGCGGCTTACATTTGTTTACGGGTGTCTTTGAAAACTGCCCCAGCACATAATCCAGCTGGATGCGCCGCTCCAAAACACCCTCCGTAAGACGCTTGATAAAGGCTTTGTCCCTGCCGTCCAGATAATCGTATTTATCCAATACATTTTTCAACAGAAGATTACCGTATTCGCCGCCTCTCTCAAGCTCCAGAAGCATATCCAGCACAAGGCCTCTTGTATTGACTCCATTTTCCGTTTTCATCCGTATTCCAATCCTCTCCTGTGAAGGCTCCGCAAAGCCTCCCCGGCGTTTCCCCGTTACCGGCCATAAGGGAACCGGAACGTCCTGAACAATTACTATTTATCTTAATCCCGGTCTCTTCTTCCGCCGGACAGAAGCAAAAGCCTCAGCAGCTGCAGAATGGAAGAAGCCGCTGCCGCAACATAGGTAAGCGCTGCCGCGCCCAGCACCTTTCTGCAGTATCCTGTCTCTTCCTCCGTCAGGATATTATATCCCTGAAGCATTTTCAGAGCCCGTCCCGAGGCATTGAATTCCACGGGCAGCGTCACTATCTGGAACAAAACAGAAGCCGCAAAAATCCAGATTCCTATCTGGATAAACGTATAGCTCAGTCCAAATACCAGGCCTAAAACCACGATAGGCAGACCCAGCATGGATCCGAAGTTGGCTACCGGCACAAGTGCGCCCCTGATTTTCAGCGGCACATAACCCTCCTTATGCTGCAACCGCATGGGCATTCGTGAGCCGCCACGCCGATTGCCGCCACGCTTCCGGAGGCATAGGTAGAATCCGAAAGCCGCAGCACTCTTGTCCTGGGGTCATAATGATCGGTCAGGCTTCCGCTGACGTGTTCCACCTGCACATCTCCCAGACCGTTGTAGTTCAGTATCATCCTGGCCGCTTCCGCACCCGTCATTCCGGTCATGCTGCGCACCCTGGAATATTTGCTGAACGTATTGTTGACTCTGGCGCTTGCCCAGATAGAGAGCACCGCGCCGATAATCACCAGAAAATAAGTTGGATCAAAATAATAACCATATCCTAACATCCCAGCATTTCTCCTTTTTCTATTCTGCAGCCCAGAAGGAAATCCCTTACCTGCATGCGTTTCTTCCCTTCCAGCTGCAGCTGCGTTACCTTAAGGACACCATTTCCCGTATTGATATATACGGCGTCCTTTTCTGTCCTTTGAATGCTTCCCGGTTCCCCGTCCGCACTTTCCTGCACAGGGAAGGCTTCCCATATTTTAAGCGTTTTTCCCTTATAGAAAGTATACGCACTGGGCCAGGGATTTAATCCCCGAATCAGCCGGTCTATTTCCTCAGCCGATCTGGAAAAATCAATTTTGCCCATATTTTTGTCGATCATGCCCACATGGCAGCTTAAGGAATCGTCCTGGGGAGCCGGCGTGACCTCTCCCTTTTCTATCGCGGCAAGTGCAGGGATAATCAGCTGTGCTCCCGCCTGCGCCAGCTTGTCGCTAAGACTCGCATAGGTGTCAGAGGGCGCGATTTCCACCTCTGATTTCATAAGCATGTCGCCTGTGTCCACGCCCGCATCCATCTGCATGATGGTTACTCCTGTCATCTTGTCCCCATTGATGATCGCCCACTGGATCGGCGACGAGCCGCGGTATCTGGGCAGCAGGGAGGCATGAATATTCACGCACCCAGAGTGGTAGCGTGTCAATGGCTTCCTGAGAAAGGATCTGTCCGAAAGCGGCCACGACAAAAATGTCCGCTTCATAGGTTTTCAGCTGCTCCACGGCCTCCGGCCTTTTGATTCTAACCGGCTGAAAAACGGGTAATCCCCGGGAAACAGCAAACTCCTTGACAGGGCTCATCTGCAGCTTACCGCCTCTTCCCTTAGGCTTATCCGGCTGTGTCACCACAGCGGTTATCTCATGTCCGGCCTTCCATATCGCTTCCAATGCTCCCACGGAAAAATCGGGAGTTCCCATAAATACTACTTTCATGATGCCTGCCTTTCCTGATCTGTGAACCGTGGTAACTGTGAGGGTGCCCAACAGTTACGAACCATAATTTAACAAAAACCTGAAAACGTCTCCGCGGTCCCTATTCTTCCACTTCTTCCACATCCGTAAGCTCACCCTCCACCTTCTCCACATACATGTGGCCGTCTAGATGGTCGATTTCATGGCAGAAGGCTCTGGCAAGCAGCTCTGTACCTTCCATTTCAAAGGGCTTCATGTTTCTGTCGTAAGCCCTTACCTTCACATAGTTGGGCCTGGTTACCGTACCGCTTTTCCCCGGCAGGCTAAGACAGCCTTCCCCGCCGGTCTGCTCTCCGCTTGTTTCCAGAATGCGGGGATTGATGAGTACAATCGGATCCTCTCCCGTAACATCGATTACAACGATTCTTTTGAGAATGCCTACCTGCGGCGCCGCAAGACCCACACCGTTGGCATCATACATCGTTTCCAGCATATCGTCAATCAGCTCCTGCGTCCGGGGCGTCACCTCCTTCACTTCCTTGCAGACCTTTTCAAGAATCGGATCTCCCATAATTCTTATATTCCTGATAGCCATTTTTCTTTTCCACCTTTCTTCTTTTGCTATAATTAAAAGGATGACATGGGATCGAAATCGAACTGCACACTCTCGTCCTTCCGATCCTCTTCCTTCAAAAAATGCTCCATTCTGTTCTTCAGACGGATTAAAACCTCATAATCCGGATTTTTCACATAAAGCACATAACGGAAAATATCATTAATTCTGCCGATAAATGCCGGCGCGGGACCGATAATGATCGTTTTCTCCTCCCGTCCCTCCGGCGCGCCCTCACAGAGCCGCTTCAATTGCCCCGCCAGCACTTCGCCGCCTTCCTGGGCAGCGGAGGTTACCTGCACCGCCAGGATATGGGAAACCGGCGGATAGGAAAGCAGCTGCCGGTAAAGGATTTCCTCTTCATAAAAGCCTTCATAATCCTGCGCCGCCGCATGCAGAATGCTGTAATGCTCCGGCTGATAGGTCTGTATGACCACCTCTCCCGGCCTGGTTCCCCTGCCTGCCCTTCCCGCCGCCTGGGTCAGCAGCTGAAAGGTCCGCTCCCCCGCGCGGTAATCATTCACGGAAAGCGACATATCCGCCGCCAGAATTCCCATAAGCGTCACATTGGGGAAATCATGCCCCTTGACAATCATCTGTGTTCCCACCAGGATATCGGCTTCTCCCGCGGAAAATGCGGACAGGATTTTTTCATAGCTGTCCTTTGTTTTCGTGGTATCCGCATCCATGCGGAGGACTTTTTTGTCCGGATACAGCTTATGCAGCTGTTCCTCGATTTGCTCCGTACCGGCCCGGAAACCCAGTATATATTTGGAACCGCATTCCGGACACAGCTTCACGGCAGGCTGGGTGAAGCCGCAGTAATGGCAGACCAGCGTCCCGTTTCTGTGCTCGGACAAAGAAACGTCACAATGGGGACATTTCATCACATGCCCGCACATCCGGCAGGATACAAAACCGGCGTAACCCCTACGGTTCAAAAAGAGCATGCTCTGCTCTCCCCTTCCCAGCCGGTCCTCCAGAAGTTCCTGCAGCCTTTTGGAAAAAATGGAACGGTTGCCGTTTTTAAGCTCCTGCCTTAAATCCTCCACATACACGGTGGGGAGCACGCCTCCCGTGAGACGTTCATTTAGGGTAAACAGCCTGTATTTTCCCTGCTTTGCCCGGTAGAAGCTCTCCAGCGAGGGCGTTGCGGAGCCTAAAAAAACGCTTGCCCCATGAAGCGCCGCAAGCTCCTCCGCCGTTTCCCTGGCATGGTATTTCGGCATGGTTTCGCTTTTATAGCTGTTTTCATGCTCTTCATCTATAATAATGATCCCGATATCCGGGAACGGTGTAAACAACGCGGAGCGGGGACCGATGATCACATCGATTTCCCCTTTTCTGGCCCGCTCGCACTGATCATATTTTTCCCCGGGAGACAGCGTGGAATTCATCACGGACACACGATCCCCGAATCTTTTATAAAAACGGAGCACTGTCTGGTAGGTCAGCGCTATTTCCGGAATCAGCATAACGGCCTGGCGGCCCCTCTGAATCATCTGCGCTATCAGCTCCATGTAGACCTCCGTTTTCCCGCTTCCGGTGATTCCCCGGAGCAGATAGGTCTGCCGGATGCCGTCGTCATAATCCTTCAGCACGCTGTCCACAACGAACTGCTGCCGTTCACTCAGGCGGTGGCCGGCCTCCCGCTGCGCATCCAGCTTTACCGGATTCCGGTAATAGGGCACGCTGTTAATGGCAATCAGCCCTGCCTCCTGAAGACTGCGGAAGGTGGCGGGAGAAATATTCAGCTTCCTCGCCACCAGCGTCTGGGGCAGCCGTTCCTCCGCTATCAGCTCCCGCAGGACGCGGGCCTTGGCTCCCTGATGCTTCCTTTCACATTGAAGCATCTCCGCCCGGGCTTCCTCTTTCCCCACCCGGAGGCAGATTTCCTTTTTTTCCTGCTGCTTCAGCTTCTGGCGCACCGGCAAAACCGTTTTCAGCGCGTTAATCATGGTGGAACCGTAATGCTCCTTCATCCAGAAGGCCAGGCGGATCAGCCTGCTTTCCACCTGAACTCCTTCTTCAATTACAGAGTCAATTTCCTTCAGCCGTGAAACGTCAAATTCCGGCTCATCCGTTATTTCTATAATATAGCCTGTGCGCAGCTTATTGCCGCTGCCGAAGGGTATTCTGACCTTCATCCCCGGCTCCGGAAGCCCCAGCAGCGCCTCCGGAATACGGTACTGAAACGGGCGATCCACTTTTTCATGGGAAATATCCACTATAATATTTGCAAATCTGCCCTGCATGTATCCCTCCATCAGAAGGAAATCCCTCTCTCCTTCAGTATCTGCGCAATCAGCACTCTTTCATCCATGGGGTGCTTCACTCCCCGGATCTCCTGATAATCCTCATGCCCCTTGCCTGCCAGCACGATAATATCTCCCGGCTGTCCGTTGTCAATCGCATAGGCAATGGCTTCTTTTCTGTCACAAATTTCAATATACTTCCCATCCGTTTTGCCAATTCCCGTCTTGATATCGTCAATGATAGCCTGAGGCTCCTCAAAACGGGGATTGTCTGAGGTAATTACGGTTAAATCCGCCAGTCTCCCACTCACCTCCCCCATTTCATAACGGCGCAGCCTGGAACGGTTGCCTCCGCAGCCGAATACACATACCAGCCTGCCGTGGTCATACTCCTTCAGCGTGGTGAGCAGGCTTTCCAGCGCCATGGCATTATGGGCGTAATCAATCAGCAGGGTAAATTCATCCGATACCTTCACCAGCTCAATCCTGCCCTTTACCCGCGCTTCCTGCAACGCCTTCTTCACCGCCTCCACAGGGACGCCGAAATGACGGCAGATAGCGATGGCCGTCAGCGCATTATATACGCTGAACCGTCCAGGCATAGCTATCTCAGCGTCAAAATTCATAAGTCCCTTAACCTGAAACGCCACGCCCAGATGCCCGTTCCTGTTGGTCAGCCGCATTCCTTCGGCCCGCAGATCCGCCTCTTCAGACAGCCCGTAGGTTTCCAGCCTGCACGTATGCCCTTCCATAACCTGCTCCCAATGACTGTCGTCCCGGTTGGCAATTCCCACGCGGCACTGCCTGAAAAGCATTCCCTTGCAGCGCATATATTCTTCAAAGCTGCCATGCTCATTAGGCCCGATATGATCCGGCTCTATATTGGTAAAAATACCGAAGTCAAATACAAATCCCTGGCTTCTGTGCTGCATCAGCGCCTGGGAAGAAACCTCCATCACCACCGCATCACAGCCGGCCTCAGCCATCTGCGCCAGATAGCTCTGCAGAATATAGGACTCCGGCGTGGTATTCTCAGCAGGAATATGCTTATCGCCGATAATTGCTTCTATTGTACCGATAAGCCCCACCTTAAGGCCGGTATTCTCCAGAATCGACTTTACCAGATAAGCTGAGGTCGTCTTTCCCTTCGTCCCGGTAATCCCGATGGTCTTCATCTTCTCTGCCGGATGCCCGAACCAGGCCGCCGAAATAAACGCCATGGCATACCGCGTGCTCTCCACCTGCACAATGGCCACCTGCGCATCCTCCGGCACCTTAACAGGCCTCTGCACCACAAGAGCCGCAGCTCCCTGCTCTACTGCCTGCGCCGCTGCGCTGTGCCCGTCAAAATTAGCTCCTTCTATACAAATAAACAGACATCCCTTTGTAATTTTCCTGGAGTCATAAACCACATCGGTAATATCCAGCTCCAGCCGGCCTCTTACCACCGTGACATCCAGATTCTCAAGTAATGTTTTTAAAGCTGCCATATCATTTCCTCTTTTCTTTTTGAAAAATGGATATTTAAGCGTAATACTTACATAAGAATAGCACAAAAGGATCCCATTTTCAACCAAGGATGTGCTCCGCGCCATGGCCTCCCCTCGCCATGGTTATATATTTTAACCCTGTTATCAGTAGTTTTTGCAGTTCTTTATATTCAGGCAAACAAAAGGACAAAAAAGAAACAGCATCCCTACCCGCATGTCACGCAGAGTCTGGATGCTGCTCTTTATAGTTTTTTTAAATGTAAATCGCTTGCACCTCGTTCACGGCTGCGCTCCTTTGAGCCTGATATCCCGCATCCTGCAGGAAACATCAGCTTCCACCACACACTGCGGCGGCTTATTTTACGGGTTCAGAACCGACTTTTCTTTCCAGTTCTTCTATCCGCTTCATGGCCTTATCAAGCGCGGCAGCCTGAGCGGCAATCAGCTCCTGCAGTTTATTATTTTCTTCCTTGTGCCTTTTCTGCTCTTCTTCCAACGCAGCAGCCTGTGCATCTATCGTTGCCTGCATCTCGTCAATCATATACTGCACTGTGTTCCGATCCATCTCTCTTAATTCTTCCGAAAACATTCCCATCACCTTCTCCATATTCCGGCAGACCTCATATACGTCCCCATACATCTGTCTGAACATCGGGTATTTATTTATCAGCTCGATTATCCGTTCCGGATCCTGCGTGCTGTAGAACATCAGCCACGCCTCCAGTTCGTTTTCTATGCTTTTATTTTCCATGTTTTTTTGGAATATGTCAAGCGTAATAAAGATAAAATTCTGTAATAAATCAAGCTCCAGCCCTGTATCAAAGCTCCAGTCCGATTTATGCAGATATTCCTTTTCCATAGAATGAAATTCCACAGGGCTTTTCTCAAAAAGCACTATGACATATACGTTTTTGATGTCCTTATAACTGAACTTCCCTTTTTCCCGGTTTCTCTTATCCCGTGCCCTTTTATACTGCCTCAACAGCAGATCCGCAGCATAGCAGGCGCTGCGTTCTCCCGGAAAGGCATAGCCCAGCTTCTGAATCTCCACATCCGCCAGGCTTCCGTCCTCGAATTCCACCAGGATATCCGTGACTAATAAGGTGTTTTCGTCCGCAATCCTGCCTCCTTCATTGGGAAGCACCTGACGAATCACTACCTTTTTCCCCAGCAGCAGCGACAGAAAACAATTCAGTCTGCCGGGTGTATATTCCGGACTCATGATTTCCTTAAAAAAGGAATCATAGAGGATCTTTACGCCCTTCATACCCGTGCAGAAATCCAAAAATTCTTCCTGCCGTTCAGGCGTCCAGCTCCGGAACAGCGCCTTCAGCCCGCTGCTTTCACCAATTTCTTTCAACACCTCCTTTCTTTCCCTGATAAGCGGAAAATAATTCCTGAGCCTGTTTTCCATAAATATTCCTCCTGTATTAAGTTTTTGCCATTTACGGATTATTGCTTCGGAAAAAGGGAAGCGCCGAAATGAAAGAACGGCCGGACGGCCGAATACTACAGCAGCATAGATACTGCCGTATGACGGAATAATAATAACATACTAATTCAATAATATCAACACAAAACTCTGTTGGTTGAAGGATGTTTCACGAAAAAAAATTCATGCCAATTCATATAGATATCATACTTACCAACCTCATCCCCCGAATCTCCCTGCAAGTTTCTGTACAAAGCACGAGAACTTTGCCACACCCCTTCTTTCATCTATACCATTACTGATACCAGTTTTAATTCATTACACCTGGCCGTAAATACCCGTCGCTGAACTTACACCAGCCAGATTAATGCCACGCCTGACATACAAACAATAAGCCCTCACTTTCGTGAGAGCTTATTGACTATGAGGGGGGAGATAGTTTAGTGAGTTGTTTTTCAACTATCTGACACTAATGATACCGGGAAAATGTGTTCATTCTGTGATGAAACTTTAAAAAAGTTCTTAATTCCCTGAAGGAATTATTAAGAAAACAGAAAGATTTCCTCCACCGCTTCACCCTTTCCCTTTCCAGCCACCTCCCCCTTTATTTATTATATCATTTCTTCTCTCCCCCAACCTTATGCCCCTCATAACCTGCCCTCCAGAAGGAGAGTCCTGCGTGTCCCTGTGTCTCCCTGGGGGGCTGCATGGGGGGATGGTCTGTCAGGGGATACCTGCCTGCCGGGCCGGACTTCTCTTCCTCCGGGACAGCCGCGTCCAGCCTCCCTTTTTCCCAGGCGGGGTGGGGGTGTTTTCTGCTCCATTGGAAAAAACGGAGATATTTCTTACTGCCCCGGAAGGCAGGAATCCTGCCGCCCTTAGCGACCGGAACTCCTCACGCAGCCGACGCAGTCGCTGCGTGAGGATTCAATCGCACAATCCTGACTTCCGGGACAGTTAGAAATACCCCGTTTTTGAGACTGGAACAGTAAACACCCCACCCTGAAATGAAGGAAGAAGGCAGCTGAAATTCATTATCGACACGCGCAGATCCTTCCTGGATCTTCTTCTCTTTTCTAAAGAAAACCTTAAGACTTTTTATTTTCTTTTTCTAAAATAGACACATTCACGTCACAATTTTCCGTTATCATATATTTCAGATAGTTAAACAACTCAAAACTATCTCCCCCCTCATAAGAAAACGAAAAGCTGTCATGCGGATTTCCGCCGGCAGCTTTTTCGTTTGTATAACGCAGAAAAAATGACATACGGCCGCATCCCCCATGCCTGCCGTATGTCATTTTTTTACCTCCCCCACATACTTTATACTTACCTTCCGGGATTTTCCATCCATTCCCACGCCAGCTCCACCAGCCTGCTTCTCACCTCCCGGCTCTCAATCATCCTGTCCTGTGTGGCTTTCATTCCATACTTCACTGAAGAAAAGGCCGTTACAGCCGGTTTCACCCCGGCGTTTTCATATATATCCTTCAGCGTCTGAACGGCCGGTTCCAGGCCATGTTCCGGATTCCCAACCAGAATAATTTTCACCTTTTTCCAGAAACGCTTCTCTTCCGCTTCATCATGAAGCCTGGGAGACATGCGTTCCAGCAGCCGGTAGAAAGCCGACGGTAAATTACCGTTGTAAAGCGGCATGACGAAAATGCTCTGTTCTTCCTTATCCATCCATGCCGTCAGCGCGGTCAGCCCGTCCTTTTTCGGGCAGCTGCCGTGGATGCACTCATATTCACATGGTCCGCAGCCCTCCAGGCTGAAATCATGAATTGACCGGATCACAAGCCGGTTATTCGTCTGCTGACGCAGAAACAACAGAAAATCTCCGCAATTGCCGTTCTTTCTGGAACTGAAATTTAATCCAAGCATATCTGCCGCTTCCCTTCCTTCAGCCACCGCACCGTATCCTGAATGGTCTGCATCAGGTCACGCGGGCTGTAGCCTAATTCTTTTGTAGCCTTATCATGTGAGAACCTGTCATTGCTTCTCAGCGTATACAATGAATAAACCGTGTACAGCGGACGTTTCTTTTTCCATCTGGCATAGCCCGCCAGCAGAGGGGCGGCCGCCTTCGCCAGCCACATGGGAAGCACCGGGACGCTTCTGCATTTACAGGTTTTTTTAGCCATGGCAAGCACCTCGCGGATTTCGTAGTGGCGGTTGGAAAGAATATAGCATTCCCCCTTTCTGCCTTTCTCCGCCGCCAGCAGGCAGCCCGTTGCCACATCACGCACATCCACAAAATCATAACCGCCTTTGACGCAGGCCGGAAGCCGTCCCTGAATATAATCGCTTACCAGCTGTACCAGGTAATTTCCCGTGCCGCCAAAGGGGCCGAGAATTCCCGACGGATGGACAATCACCGCATCCAGCCCCTGCTTTACCATATCAAGCACCGCTCTGGTCGCTTCCGCCTTGGTTTTGGCATAGCCGCCGAACACTTTCTTTTCAGAAAAATCCGTTACTTCCTGCATAACCCCAAAGCTTCCGTTTTCCGGAATGGCATGGACCGAGCTCACGTAAACCAGACGTTTTACATGCTTTTCCAGACACAGCCCGGCTACTGTCTTCGTTCCATTCACATTCACATCATAGATCAACGGGGTTACCTCATCGGAAATATCAATCATTCCCGCCGTATGAATAACATAAATCTGCATTCCCTCCAAACCTTCAAAAAGGGGAAGAAGCGACTCTTTTTCCCTTACATCCCCTTTATAATAGGTGACATTTTCAAGCTCCCTCTCCTCCTGTCCCGGCAGTATCAGTCCCCTCACCTGACAGTTTTCATTTGCAAGCATACGGACAATCGTGTTCCCAAGATGTCCGTCCGCGCCCGTGACGATATACATTTTCTTCATGGTGAACCTCCCAATCCAGAATAATTTTCCTCAGGCCGCAACGCATCCCGTCTGATCCCAGTCTGTCTGCACCAGGGTATTAACCGACGTTTCAGTATGGAAATAAAACATCTGATTTCTTTCTTTATTTGTAACAGTTCAGGACGGCATATCGTCCTGAACTGTTCCCTTTACTTTATTATATCAACCTGTTTTTTTCTCTACAATGGACAGTTCCACGCCAGTTGTGCAGCTTTTGAACACATTGGAAAAATTTGTTGTCCATTCGATTTCTTTTATGTTTTATAAAGAAACAGTTAATAAATTTTATAGCTTTTTATGAAAATAGTCATACTCCTGACACATTTTTCGGGTATCATAAATTTCAGATAGATGAACAACACCTATCTCCCCTCATAAAAGATAAGATAAAAAGGGGCTGTAAAAAAACTCCCCAAATAGAAAAAAAATCGCTGAGGTCGTGAGACTTCAGCGATTTTTTGGTATAATTAATTATGCGACTAACTAACTTTACCAATGATTATTATACTCCACGTCAATTAAAATTACCATTAGAAATTGAAAAATTAATTGATATCTCTGATCCGGTATACACTTTCTGTGAGGTGATGGATCACATCGACCTATCAAAATATTTTGTAGTGAAAGGATACAAAACAGGCCGCCCAAGATGTGATGAACACAAACTCCTCAAAGTGATACTCTTTGCTTTCATGGAACACGGGATTTCTTCTCTGCGTGATATCGAAAAACTCTGCAGAAACGATATCCGATACCTGTATCTTCTTGATGGCATGAAGGCACCTTCCTTTGCCACCTTTGGCAACTTCATTCGAAATGAGCTTACTAATTCCATTGAACAGATTTTTCTGGACGTGAATGCCTATATTTTTCAACAAGACCACGTGGATCTGGAACATACCTACATCGACGGCACGAAAATAGAGGCAAATGCGAACCGCTATACCTGGGTATGGAAAAAATCCTGTACAAAGAATCGCAGCAAAGTTTTTGAAAAGATTTCGATGCTGATCGACGCTATGAACCAGGAAGTGTTAGGCTATTTCAACCTGAAACTTGAGAAGCGGGAAGAGTATGCCATCGATTATGTTTCTAAACTCCTGGAACTGTACAAGAAAGGTACCGGACTGGATGAATCCACTTTTGTTTCTGGTTGTGGTCATCGAAAAAGCATTTATCAAAAGCAGTATCAGGAATTACAGGGATATCTTGAACGCTTAAAAACCTATGCGCATCATATAGAAATCTGTGGAGAGGAAAGGAACAGTTATTCCAAAACAGATCACGATGCCACTTTTATGCGGTTAAAAAAAGAGATTACATGGGAAATGATCAGTTGCTTCCGGCCTACAACCTCCAGATGGCTGTTTGCGATGAATACATAGCAATAGTGGATGTAAAACCATACGCATCAGACATGGAATGCTTTGTTCCACTGATGGAGAAGTTTTATGAAACATATGGGCATTATCCCAAATATCCTGTTGCGGATGCAGGGTATGGTTCTTACAATAATTATCTTTATTGCGAAGAGCATGGGATGGAGAAATATATGAAATTCACCATGTTCAAAAAAGAGACAAACGATAAAAAGTATCATGAAAATCCATATCGTGCTGTAAACTTTCAAAGAGATGAATTCGGAAATCTGCTCTGCCCGAACGGAAAGAGGTTCCGCTTCAAATGCAGGCGTCCTGTTTATAAGAACCACTATGGGAGAACGGAAGAACTCTATGAATGCGAATCCTGTGAGGGCTGTCAACATAAAAGCGAATGCTGTCCTAAGGCATCGGGAAACCGAACCATTCGCATGAATGAGGAATTGACTACCATACATCAGGAAGTAATTTCGAACCTTGAGTCCATACAAGGAGCACTTTTGCGAATGAATCGAAGTATACAGGCAGAAGGAACCTTCGGTATATTAAAGTGGGACAAATCTTACAAAAGATTATTTCGAAGAGGCGAGAAAAATGTAATTCTCGAACTCACGTTAATTTCTTGCGGTTATAATATCTATAAATATCATAACAAAAAGCAGCGAAAAGAACTAGCTGCTTAAAGCCTAAAAGTTTAGCCTCATAGGCTTAATAAGTGACCCCATTTTTATGAGTGAAAACAAGAATTGTCTAAAAAAGTAGGTATAAAAACAAAGAATCGCCAGAACCGGTATTAGCCGGAGCTGGCGATTCCTAATTAGGGACTTATTTTACAGCCCCTTTTTATCTTATCTTTTCACGGCCAGCCGGCCGCTTATTATCCGGACGGATATTATTCCCGACACTTTACAATTCCGGTTATATTTCCATAATCTCAATATCCTTCATCATTTCCTCCGCCAGCTTCAGAGGCACATTCCCGCTTTCCAACGTGGTCGCATTGGCCGCGGAAACAGCCGCCGCTCTTTGCAGCAGTTCTTCTTCCCCGATGCCAGCCGTCATGGACATGGCCAGGGAAGCCACCACGCTGTCCCCGCAGCCCACCGTGTTCATCGCCATAACCCTGGGCACCCTGGCGTAAAGGCAGCGTCCCTCCCTTGCCAGTATCAGCCCCTTGTCCCCCAGGGAAATCATGACCATCCGGATGCCGGAAGCCAAAAGCACATTGGCAGCATCCTTCACATCCTCCCGATCCTGCAGCCGTCTTCCGATAATGTATTCCAGCTCCTTACGGTTGGGCTTCACAACAGCGGGAGCAGCCTGAATCCCTTCCTTCAGCAGCTCTCCGCTGGTATCCAGAATCACTTTTTTCCCCATCGCGGCCGCGCTGCGTATCAGCCTTGCGTATATATCTGCAGAAATGCCCGGCGCCGCGCTGCCTGAAAGGATAATCAGGCTGCTCTCCTCCGCCAGCCGGATAAAGCTTGCGCCGAACTCCTTCAGATGCGCTTCACTTATGTGCGGTCCCGGCTCCAGAATCTCCGTTACATAGCCGTTATCCGCCACAATATTCATACTGCTGCGTGTTTCCTCCTCCACATGGACAAATGCGCTGCGTATTTTCAGCCTGTCCAGCTGGGCCTCCATCCATTTTCCCTGATAGCCTCCAAGGAAACCGGTGGCAGTCACCTCATAATCGTACTGCCTGAGGATTTTGCTTACATTGATTCCCTTTCCGCCCGGGATATTATCCACCGACCGCATTCTGTTCACACGGCCGGGAAAAAGTTCTCCTGTCCTGTAGGTCTTATCCACCGCCGGATTCAATGTTACCGTCAAAATCATATCTGCCTTCCGTTCCGCCCGCCGGCTTCCGTTTTCCTGCGGGCCTTCTGTTATTTTCTGTAAATTGCAGCTGCTTCGTCCCACCACAGTTACTGCAAATCCTTCTTCATTCCTATTTTATCATACTTCCCCGTTTCACGGCATCTTATATGGAGAAATTTTATAACAGCCAGCAGCAGCCCGCCTGTTACCCAAAATCTGTTTTTCCGGCGGCTTGCTTACTGATACTGCTGCATCACCAGCTGGAGCTTCGTATTTCCCTGATAGGTATTGAGGGAAGGATAATAGGTTACGGACATGCGTATGTCCTGGGTCTTTCCCAGATAAAGCCTGTCCACAGCTTCCTGCCCGAACCGTGCAGCCATGTACGCATTCAAAGGCGCCGGATCGCCAAAGGCCATCATCTCCCATCGCTTTCCGCAGTCATCCAGCACGGTAAAACGCACGGCATTCCCATTTTTCCCCAGAATGCGGGCTGAAAGGAAGGCCATATCCTTCTGGGCAAATACCGGCTTGGGATTTCCGTTGCCAAAAGGCTCCAGCAGCTCCAGTTCCCGCACAAAATCCATGGATACATGGGAAACAGGCATCGGTACGTCGATATGTACTCTTTCCTCCAGATCGCTTTCCGTCAGGGTGCAGACAGCATTGATTTCCCTGCGGAAATTCTCCACATCCTTTTCCTCCAGGGAAAGGCCGGCCGCCATTTTATGTCCGCCGTATTTGGTAAAAAGCTGTTTTACCTTCGTCATTTCCTCAAACATATGATAGGTTTCGATGGAACGTCCGCTTCCCTTCACCCCCTCTTCCCCTTTTGTGAGGACAAAAACGGGCTTGTAGTATTTTTCCCGCACCCTTCCGGCAATGATTCCCGCCAGGCTTTCATGGCAGTCGGGCAGGTACACCACCAGCACCCGATCCTTTCCAAGCCCGCTTTCTTCCACCAGCTTAACCGCCTTTTTGACAAAAATATCGGTCATTTCCTTCCGGCTGTCGTTAAGCTGCTTCAGATCGGCCGCTATCCGCACTGCTTCCCCTCTGTCCTCAGCTTCCAGCAGCTGAAGGGCTCTTACCGCCGTATCCAGCCGCCCGGTGGCATTCAGGCACGGCCCCATGACAAAACCGATGTGATAGGCAGAAAGCTTTTTCTTATCGATGCCGTTTACCTCCATCAGCGCCCGAAGCCCCTGGTTAACGGTACTCTGCATGTGGGAAAGGCCAAATTTCACAATTATCCGGTTCTCATCCAGAAGCTCCATAACGTCACATACCGTGGCGAATGCCGCCAGCTCCAGCAGTTCTTCCAGAAGCGCACTCTCCCTTTTCTCCAGCCCCAGCCTCCTGAAAAGGCTCATAATCACCTTATAAGCCACCACAGCGCCGCAGATGCCTTTGTAGGGATAATTATCCCCTTCCTGCTTCGGGTCAATTACCACGTCCGCCGGAGGCAGCAGATAGCGTCTTTCCCCGCCGCTTTCTTCATAGGGAACCTCATGGTGATCCGTGACGATCACCGTCATTCCCTTCTTCTTTGCCAGCTCAATCTGGGGCGCGGCGGCGATGCCGTTGTCGCAGGTAATGATGGTATCAACTCCTGCCTCCCACGCATCCTCCACCAGATGCTCATTCAGGCCATAGCCGTCCTTCATCCGGTGCGGAATGGCGGTATCCGCCAAGGCCCCCGCATGGAGCAGGCCCTTATGCAGGATAAAGGTGGAGCAGATACCATCCGCATCATAGTCTCCTATAATCCGGATCTGCTTATTTTCCCTGATTTTTCTTTCCAGGATTTCCACCGCGCACTCCATGCCCAAAAGCAGCCCGGGATCATACATTTCCTCCACGGTCCCCTGCAGGTATTTCCGGATATCGTCTTCCTCCACAATATCCCTGTTTCTGATAATCCGGGCGAGTACCGGACTGATGCCGAAGGTTTCACCAATTTTCTGAAAGTCCGCTCTCTTTGCGGCTACGAACCATTTTGCCATATCAACATTCTCCGTTATAATCCAGAGCGGCAGAACCATTCAAAAAATCCGCCCCGGACAATACAGTTTCTCTTACATTTATGGGTTTAAAAAGGCGTTCTTACAAGCAGAACGCCTTTCCTATCAATCAGCTTTTATCTGGACTTGACTTTCACCGCTGTGTTCTTGCTCTTTCCCGCAATCCTGGTACGCAGGACAAACCACAGCGCACCGGTAATGCATACGGAAGAATAGGTTCCGCAGACGATACCAACCATCAGAGGCAGTGCAAATTCACGGATGGAGCTTACGCCCATGATATAAAGCACTGCAACCATAATGAAGGTTGTCAGCGAAGTAAAGATACTTCTGGACAGTGTCTGTGTGATACTCTTGTTCACCAGCCCGTTCAGCTCACTCTTTCCTTCCAGATTAATATTTTCACGGATACGGTCGAAGATAACGATGGTCGCATTGATGGAGTAACCGACAATGGTCAGCATACATGCGATGAAGGTGCTGCCCACGGATACCCGTACCGCCGCATAGAAGGCCAGTACCACCAGTACGTCGTGAATCAGGGCTGCAACAGCGCTGGCGCCGAAACGGATGTCCTTGAAACGGAACCAGATGTAGATCAGCATGCAGACAGTTGCTATCACTACCGCAACGACTGCTTCCCTTCTCATTTCACCGCTGATGGTGGAGCTGATGGTTTCTGCCGTAATCTTCTCCTGATCCACGCCGAAGCTCTCCGCCAGGGTATTATTCAGCTCTTCTCTTTCCGTCACATCCAGTGTCCTGGTTTTGAAAATTACCTCATTGGTTCCCTGTACCTTCTGGGTCTGCACGTTGCCGTCGCCGGTAATCTTCTCGATCATGGGAACCACATTGGCATCGATATCCTCAATGGACATATTTTCATTAAAGGTAACGTTGGTGGAGGTACCGCCGATGAACTCCAGGCTGTAGTTCAGGCTCTGGCCGGTTCTTCCCTTGTTCACACCCATAAATACGAAGCCTGCAACAATCAGGACGATGGAAATTGTAAAAAATACCACTTTTTTGGAAAGGAAGTTCACAGGCTTCTTTTCCTTTGCGCGTCCGTACAGCTTTTCGTTCTGCATGCCCACTGCATAGAAAGCATTCAGAATCAATCGCGTTATCACCAGCGCCGTGAACATGGAAACCACGATACCAAGAGCCAGTGTCTGCGCAAAGCCCTTAACCGTACCTGAGCCCATGAAGCCCAGCACCGCAGCTGCGATAAGTGTGGTAATATTTCCGTCCAGAATTGCGGAAAGCGCCTTCTGGAAACCGATTTTTATAGAAGATTTCACCGTCTTGCCGGTGGCGATTTCCTCACGGATACGAGCGAAAATAATAACGTTGGCATCTACCGCCATACCGATAGACAGGATAATACCTGCAATACCGGGAAGTGTCAGGGTGATTTCAAAACCGTTGAGCAGCAGGATCATCAGCACTACGTACATGCACAGTGCCAGGGAGCTTGCCACACCGGGAATCCAGTAAACGGCGATCATGAATACCATAACGATAGCCATGCCGATAGCTCCTGCCATAAGGCTCGTCCTGATGGCTGCAGAACCAAGCTGTGCGCCGACCACGTTGGAACGCAGCTCTTCCAGCTCCAGCTTCAGTCCGCCGATACGGATGGTGGAAGCCAGCGTTTCCGCCTCTTCAAAGGTGCCCATACCGGTAATTACCGCAGAACCGTCTGTAATTTCAGACTGTACTGCCGGCGCGCTTACCACGGAACCGTCATAAATGATGTAAATAATGTCCCGTGTGGGAGCCGCCTTCTTGGTGGCTTCTGCAAATTTGACTTTTCCTTCTTCCGTCAGCGTCAGCTGAACTACCGCCTCCTGGTTGCCCAGGCTGTTCTTCTGGTAGCCGGCCTGTGCATCCGCCACATCCGTGCCTTCCAGAACCACATTTCCCTGGGAATCCTGGAAGGAAAGGGAACCGGGCTTGCCCAGCTCCTCCAAAACCGCATTGGCATCGGATACACCGGGGATTTCAATATTGATACGATCTGAACCCTCCTGGTATACCTGCGCCTCGGTGGAGTAATTTTCCACACGCTTCTGCAGCTTGTAGATGGTGTCATTCATGTCAGCGGCGCTGGGTGCCTCGTCCCCAACCACCTGATAGGTGATGCTGACGCCGCCCGCCAGGTCAAGTCCCTGCTTAACGCTGGAAGCGGAGCCTGATTTGTTCTCGCCTACACCAAAAATGGACACATAGCCCAATCCGGCCAAGATGACGATGAACGCAATCAGGGTAAAGATTCCTTTTTTCTTGTTCATTGCTTTTTTCTCCTTCATTCTAGTCGGCCAGTGCCGCTTTTATCATAATCGCACATTCGATACGCTTTTTCTGGAGTTCGCAGCCCAAATCATAGGTGCCGTTGATATTGCCCATAAAGTTATAGGCATTTGCCGCACATCCGCCGCTGCAGTAAAACTTGGCAAAGCAGTTCCTGCACTTTTCCTTGGCATAAACATTGCAGGTCTTGAATTCATCCCGGATATCCGTCCTGACGATTCCGTCATCCACATTTCCCATGAGGAACTCTTCCTTGCCCACGAACTGATGGCAGGGATAAAAATCGCCCCACGGCGTCACAGCCAGATACTCTGTCCCTGAGCCGCAGCCGGAAAGCCGCTTTGCCACACAGGGGCCGCCGCTCAAATCTATCATAAAATGGAAGAAATTAACGCCCTTGCCTTCCTTCTGCCGCTTTAAAAGCTCTGCTGCCAGCTTGTCATATTCCTCAAGCAGCACGGGAAGATCCTCTTCTTTGAGGGCATAGGGTTCCGAAGGCTCCGCCACCACAGGCTCCACGGAAATCTGCTCAAAGCCCAGATCCGCCAGATGCTTTACATCCTCGCCAAAGTCCAGGTTATTGTGGGTGAAGGTGCCGCGCACATAATAATTGAACTGATCACGGCTCTCCGCCAGCTTCTGGAACTTGGGAACAATGATGTCATAGCTTCCCTGTCCGCCTCTGTGAGGACGCATTTTGTCATTTACTTCCTTACGTCCGTCAATGCTGAGGACCACATTGGACATTTCTTTATTAACAAACTCCTGAACCTCGTCGTTGAGCAGGATTCCGTTGGTCGTCAGGGTAAAACGGAATTTCTTATGATTGGGCTCCTCCAGGCTCCTGCCGTAGGCTACCAGGTCTTTTACCACCTGCCAGTTCATCAGAGGCTCGCCGCCGAAGAAATCCACCTCAAGATTCACCCTGCTGCCGGAATTGGCAACCAGAAAATCCAGGGCCTTTTTCCCTACTTCAAAGCTCATCAGGGCGCGTCTGCCGTGATATTCCCCTTCCTCCGCAAAGCAGTAGCGGCAGGCAAGGTTGCAGTCATGGGCAATATGCAGGCACAGCGCCTTTACCACCGTCTGCCTGTTCTTGAAATCCCCGATATAATTTTCGTAAATATCCTCCGTAAACAGCTGTCCGGCTTCATACAGCTCCAGAATTTCTTCTACAGCTTCCTCCAGCTCCTGTTCTGTATAAGAAAGCTTTTTTTCAGAGAGCTGCTCTTTTCCAGACTGCTGTCCTTCACCGGAGCGCTCCGCTTTCAGCGCTGTAAGGATACCCTCTTTTTCTTTTACTCCGTTATTGATGCATTCCTCAATCCGTGGTATCACATCATAGACACAATCGTCCACAACATGTACGCTTCCGCTGTTCACATCCATCACGATGTTGTAGCCGTTGTTTTTGTACTGGTGTATCACTGGAAAACTTCCTTTCTGTTTTATAGAAACTGTCCGGGGCCGGACTCCGAACGCCAGTCCCCAAACAGTCCTTTATCCATTTCCGTCCGCCCTCTCAGGCCGCAAGTAAAAAAGCTGCGCCCCGCCTCGGCCATGTCTTCACGTATAATAAGCAGCGATGGGTATCGCTGCTTATAAAAACCTTATGCGGTTTCTTTCGGAGCTGCTTATTTCATTTTCTCGCAGCTCTGGTTTCCTACTGTGCAGGATGTCTTGCAGGCTGACTGGCAGGATGTCTGGCATTCGCCGCAGCCGCCCTTCTTCATGGATTCTTTTAAGTCTCTTGTGGTCAGTGTTTTAATATGTTTCATACCATTGCCTCCTTGCATGAGAAAATCCGCGGAAACGGATGCTCTTTATCTGGACAGAGGTCGGCCTGAACCCCAGGCGCCATTGTCTAAGCTAGTATATCATAGTTTTTTATTGAGGGATTTTGTCAAAAAAGTGCTGTAAAAAAAGGGGTACTCATGAAAGATGATGTAACGGTCCGGACCGGTCAGAGCTCAACTGCTGCCGGCTGATAACCGCTGCCTCGCAAAATGCATCGTCTCAGCTGAGCATCCCGCCCAGCATCCCGCCGGCCGCACAGATTGACAGTGTGGTAAAAAAGTGTGTGCCCAGATCCTTAAATTCGTGGTTCACAGCCAGCGATATCAGCGCCATCACCGCGAAATAGGCAAGTCCCACCGCAAGCCCCCAGAGGAACTTTCTGCTTCCCATTCTTTTTCCCGTCATAAACCCGGCAAAAAACACGGCAATCACGTAAATGACGATGATGGCAATGGATACGATTTTCTCGGACAGCTGGAATTTGTAGAGAAACAGCGCCAGCAGCAGCAGGAAGCCTCCTGTCAGTATGTAGGAAAACAGCAGGCACTTCAGCAGAAACAGTATGTTGGAACTCCTGATTTCTTTTTTGTCCATATTCCTCTCCTCCTTGAAACATGTATATTCCCTTCCCCCTCCGATTTATTCCTTTTTCCTCATTACTGTCCGGCCAAATGCAGATTCATCCAGTGGCTTCTTAGCCCGGAAACGGCTATTGTCAGGAAACGGGGGCCTTACTTTCTTTCTCTTCCCCGGCGATTCCTTTCTCTTCCTTAGTGATGTGCTTGACATTTCGCTCAGTTTTATGTAAGATTCCTATAATTACTCATAATAATTCAGGCAACATCCTGTCCTGAATTTTTACAAATACTTAGGAAAATTTATCCCCGGAGCTGAATGCTCCCGGGACTTAGTAAAAAAAGGAGTGAAATTTTACGTGGATTCATCGTCGGTCCTACAATTTATTTTTCTGATTGTTCTTATTGCCCTGTCGGCATTCTTTTCTTCTGCGGAAACCGCCCTCACCACCGTCAACCGGGTGCGTGTGCGTACGCTGATAGATGAAGGGAACAGGCGCGCTGCGGTGCTCCAGAAGGTCCTGGACAACTACAGCAAGATGCTCAGTTCCATTCTTATCGGCAACAACGTGGTAAACCTCTCCGCTTCCGCCCTCACCACACACACTTGAAACTATGGGAATTATGCGGTGAGCATCGCCACCGGCGTCCTGACGCTGGTCGTCCTGCTTTGCGGCGAAATCGTCCCCAAAAATGCCGCCACCCTGAATGCGGAAAAAATATCCCTGGCTTACGCCCGCATCATCTATTATCTGATGAAGCTGCTGACGCCGCTGATTTATATTGTGGATCGGCTTTCCGTAGGCATCATGATCCTGCTGCATGTGGATCCGAATAAGAAAAAAGATCAGATCACGGAATCTGAATTGAAAACCTACGTGGATGTCAGCCATGAGGACGGCGTGATTGAATCTGAAGAACGGGAAATGATTTACAATGTGTTCGATTTCAGCGACGCCGTTGCCAAGGATATCATGATACCCCGTATCGACATGAGCACCATCAATGTGGAAGCAGGCTATGAAGAATTGCTTGGGGTTTTCAAGGAATATATGTATACGCGTATTCCTGTCTACCAGGACGATAATGACAATATCATCGGCCTCGTCAACATCAAGGACTTTATCCTGGTGGAGGATCGGGAAAACTTTAAAATCACGGACATCCTCAGGGATGCCTATTACACCTATGAATTTAAAAAGACTGCCGATCTTATGATAGAAATGCGCGAGAAACGCTTTAACGTGGCTTTCGTGCTCAATGAATACGGCTCCTGTGTGGGAATGATTACCCTGGAAGACCTGCTGGAGGAAATCGTAGGGGAAATCAGGGACGAATATGATGCGGACGAGGATGAACTGATTCAGGAAATCGGTGAACGTCAGTATCTTGTGGAAGGCGGCATGAAGCTGGACGACATCAATGACGCCCTGGGAACGGAGCTGGAAAGCGAAGACTATGATTCCATCGGAGGCATCATCATTGAAATTCTGGACCGCATGCCGGTTCCCGGCGATGAAGTGACCACCGAAGCCGGAATCATGCTGCGCGCTGAAAATGTGCAACAAAACAGAATTACCAAAGTTCTGATGACGCTTCCTGAACCGCCTGCACCGCAGGAGGATGAAGGCGACGGCAATGGCCGGGATTCCTTTTTTGATAAAGGGGGCCGGGAAGAAAATTCCGGCGACCAGCAAAGCTGATTTAATTACAATGCAAAAACGGACTGCAGGCTGGCAGTCCGTTTTTACTATATAAAAGGGAGGTTTATGTAAAAGGAAGAATGGATGCATTCCTCCTGGAACGAAATAAATCTAAAACCCGGACGATCCCTCAAAGGAAACGCCTTCCTTCCCAAAATAGCAGATACACTCATGACCCTCCCCATCCGTAATGCGGATGGCTTCCTGAATATTATCCCCCACAGTCAGGCCGACTCTGGCGGCCCGGGCTGAAGCTGGATCAATCCCGTTTGCTTCCAGTCCGGCCAGAACAGCTTCCATGTTGGAATCCAGATCGTACGGATAGGAGGTCTCCGCACTGCTGATTCTCTGCAGGCCGCCGCCGTCATATGCCAACACTATATAGCCACATCGTCCTTCATCTGCGCAATAAGTACAGTAATACAGTTCCTTATCCGATAAACTGTTTCCATCCCCATCAAGCATCTGATAAGCAGCAAAGCTGTCGTAGCTCCACACCGCATTTTTCAGATTCCGGCAGGTCCAGTCATTTATCAGTTTTTTGAATATATTTTTCTGAAACATTCCAAAAGCTCTTTTGTCCTGGCCTTCATAATAGGACTGGCGCAGGGCGTCTGCCATAAGCTCCTCATTATCTGAGGGAGGTCCGGTCACAGTTTTCTGTGTTTCTTCCTGTATTTCTTCCTGGGATTCCGAGGTATTCTGCCGGCCGTCCGCCTGTATCCCGCACACCGCCAGGCTTATTCCGAAAACACAGACTGTCATGTAAAAAATACCTGTCTTCTTTTTCATAACATCCCCCATCTTCCCGGCTTTGCCTTGAATAAATTCTTCCGCAGCTGCGAAGGAACTCAACAGCCGCTTTTTTGTATCTGTATCCATAATATCCCTGTTTTCTAAATAAAAAGCGGGGTTATTTCTCAATTTTTCCTGAAGATTGGCGATGTATTTTCTTTATGTCCCGGGGATGCCTTCCGCTCAGGCCTATGACTGCAGCTTCTCCTCCTTTGGCTGCAATTCTTCTGCTTTGGGCTGAAATTCTTCTGTCTATGGCTGCAGATCCTCTGCCTTCACCCGGACTTTCACCGTCCTGTTAGTCCATTCCTCCGGTATATCCTCAAAGCCTGTAATCACAGGTGGCGTATTATCAATATTGATAATATTCAGCTGCAGCTCTCCCTCCCGGACCGTATAGTCTTCACCGCAGTTCAACTGACAGGTAACAATACCATTTTCCTTTACTGTAAACGATTCATTTCCGCCGGGAATCCCGTTCCAAATGTAGCTTTCCGGCGGTACTGACGCTTCGCCCAGCTTTTCATATTCGGCGTGAAGGACCACTTTTTTCGTCCAGTCCGCAGTATCCGCCGAAAGCCTGAAGCCAAAAACAGGCTCGCCCTCTTCCATCAGACCGGAGGAACTGAAAATCAGCACGCTGGTACTGCTGCCCGGCCGTGCCGCCGATACCTCCCGGGAAAAGCACAGCGACAGGCCAGCCAGCGCCGCGGCAAATACCGCCGCCTTCCTGACTCTTCCCGGCGTCCGCCCGCTTTTTCCTCCGCGGTCTCTCTTAAACTTCCTGATTTCGGCTTTTTTCAGCCTGATTTCTTCTATTACTTTTTCATTAATTTCTTTTTCTTCTTTTTTCATACTTTTCTCCTATCTGCCCTTTCTGCGGGCATACGACTAATGTCGGGCTGCTGAACACGCCCTTTTCACCCCGTTTTCTTCGGTTGTCGTATTCCCCCCTTTCAGGAAGACAAACGGGCTCTCCAGCAACTCTGCCGCAGCGCGGATTCGCAATCCATGCGCGGTAATCCGGCAGAATGTCTACTGTAACAGATAATAAAATGGGAATAATTGAGCGGAGCCGTCTGCCGCTTTCCTGCGGGTGCTCCCTGAAAAACAGACTGCGCTGCCGTGCATAACGGCCCGATGCCGCGCACGATAGTGCCAAATGAGAATAACACCGGAATGGTGTAAAAATATATTACACGAAACCGTTATGAAATGCAACCATAATTTTATGATTTTTTCCTGGAATTTATACGCACCGATACACGGGCGCGCCATAGAATAATATCAAGAAAATACAGGTGATTTTATATGGCCGAATTTACTTATACCATATTTCTGGATGCAGGACACGGCGGTTCTGATCCCGGAGCTACATTCAACGGACGGCAGGAAAAGGACGATACGCTGAACCTTACCCTTGCCGTGGGAAAAATCCTGGAAAGCTACGGCTTTCGGGTCATTTATGCCAGAACGGAAGATATCTATCAGTCTCCCTATCAGAAGGCAGCGCTGGGAAATGACTCCGGCGCCAATGTATTTATCTCCATACACCGTAATTCCAGCCCTTATCCGAACCAGTACAGCGGTGTGGAAAGCCTGGTATACAATGCATGGCTTCCTGCCGGGACCATTGCAACCAACATAAACCGCCAGCTTGAGCAGGTCGGCTTCAAAAACCTGGGCGTGAACGAACGTCCCAATCTGGTCGTCCTGCGCCAGAGCAATATTCCCGCTGTCCTGGTGGAGGTCGGGTTCATAAATAACGAAAAGGACAACGAGCTTTTTGATCGGGAATTTGACGCCATAGCCAGAGCGATTGCCGACGGCATCGCAGGAACACTCTGGAGCTGGTAGCCTTCCTTTCCCAAAGTCCAATTTCCCGTAACGGTCTGTCGGTTATCAGACCCTCGCTGCAGCAGCCGGCAGGATGCCCCGTGTAATCGCCCAACTCGCTGCCACAGAAAAAAATACTGTGAAGCTCTACCATATTTCAGGAGCTTCACAGTATTTTTTTAATTTTTATATTTTTCCTTTTTCTCAGGAGAAAACCCGATATCCGCAGCCGGGTTCCTGCGGGCAAGCCAGGCAAGAACTGTCTCGGCATCCTGTTTTTCCTCCAGGCGGATGTCCGTCTGTCTGCCGCCCTCTGTCACAAGGATCAGATGCTCCACCTCATAATTGGTGGTGCCGCAGCAAAGCCTGCTCTGCACATCCTCTACCTGCCTGTAGGCCCATAAGATTTCCCGCCACGCCAGATACCAGACGCCCAAAGCCTTTTTCCGAAACAGATAAGTCTCTCCCAGGCGGAATTTCCCCTGAACCGTGCTTTTCTCATAGTCCGCCTCCAGCTGCTTGTCTTCAGCCCTGCCCGCTCCGGGTATCCATTTCATAAGGCTCCTCCTCCTTTTTCCCGGCCGCAGGCCTGCAAACCAGGCCCGCAGCTGTCAAATACACTACAGAAACAGCGATACCAGCGGTATTGTAACGATACTGAAAAGCGTACTCAACACCGTTCCCCTGGTACAGCAGGTTTCATCCGCCCCGTATTCCGCCGCCAGCGGCACCACGATGCTGCCCACCGGCATTCCAAGCATGAACACGAAAATTCCCGCCAGCTCCGCAGGCAGCGCAAAATTCCTGATGACCAGCGCCGCCGTCATGGGAATGATAAGCAGCTTGATTGCCAGAAAAGCATATATTTTCGCCTCTCCCAGTAGCTCCTTCAGGTTTGCCTGGGCGATAGACGCCCCAATCAGCATCATGGACATGGGAATGGCGGCATTGCCCATGTAGCCTGTGAAGCTTTTCACGCTCTCCGCCGCCGGTATGTTCCCCGCAAAAACCACAACGGATACCAGGCAGGCGGCCACGCCGGGATTCATCAGTTTTTTTAAATCGGTCTTTTCCTTTTTCCCGCCCGAAATCAAATGGATCCCATACGTATAAAGCAAAATATTATAAATCAGGATATAAAAAGATACATAAAAAACACATTCCTCGCCATAAACACTGGAAACAAGAGGAATTGCCATAAATCCCACATTGGAAAAAACGGTCATCATACGGTACAGATGGTTCTGGGAGGGCTTCACGCGCAGCAGGCGCACCACCAGAAAGCTGACCGCAATCAGGATGATAAAATACAGGAGGATAAGCAGCAGGTTTATAAAAACCTTTTCCCCGTTCTCCCCGCCGCTTCTTCCCAGCACTCCATTGATGATAATCAGCGGATTCAGTATATTTACCACAATTTTTGACAGCTTGCCATAGGCATTTCTGTCAATCCATTCTTTTCTATAGCTGTAATAGCCGATGGCCATCATTGCAAGAAGTATCAGCATCTGCTGCAAAACAACAAAGGTGTCCATTTCCTTAATCCCCCCATGCCGTCCATTCTATCACAACCTGCAGGGGATTTCCACAGAAAAAGCTTTTCCATGCTACTGTGCCGCAGTCAGGTAATTGGTGACGGCATAAACGGTCTGTCCGCCTACGGTCAGCCTGGACCAGCCGTTGCTGCCGATACCGGTGCGGGCCGCCGCCTCTCCGTTATGAAGCACGCCCACTATCGTATCCGGGCTGTCGGTGCTTGGCACCGAGCGCAGATTGGTTTCACTCTTCGCAGTAACCACATCATTTACCGGGGTAAAGGTAATTCCCGCCTCCGGATTCTCCGGGGTAGGGGTACTGTTTGATTTGTAGTTTAAATCCGTGGTCAGATAGCTGCTTACCGCATAGAGAATCTGTCCGTTATAGCTGATCTGTGACCAGCCGTTGCTGCCGATGCCCACCCGTGTTACCGTATCGCCGTAATGGATGGTTGCCGCAATGGTATCCGGATTGTCCGTACCGGGTGCTGTGCGCAGATTGGTGGTATCCTTGGCTGTAACGGTTTCATTCACCGGTTCGTAGGCCGGCCCGGTCTGTACGGGCGTCTGCGCTTCAGAAGGCGCCTGATAGCCCAAATCCGCCGTAAGGAAGCTGCTTACCGCATATACCTTCTGCCCATTGTATTCCAGACGTGACCAGCCGTTGCTGCCTACGCCGGTACGTGTCGCCGTCTGTCCGTTAACCAGCCTGGCCACCACCTGGGAGCCTTCCGCCGTAGTGGGCGCAGTGCGCAGGTTGGTCTCTATCTTGGCCGTTACCGTCTCGTTTACTTCCGTGAAATTAATACCCACCTCAGGATTGGCCCCTACCTCCTGCGCCGGCGTGGGATCCTTCGCTTCCGCCTCCCTGCTGTAGCCAAAATACGCCACATTCACATCCACCTTTTTGCTGATGCCCGCCACCTGGCCCTGGCTGGTATACTGCCACATGGCATGCGTACCCGAATATGCGGAAGCCGGCGTTTCCGGAAACGGTTTCTCAGGATACTGGGACACCCATATTTTATATTTGTTTCCCAATGCATTCATATCCCATTCCTTACTGCCTTCCATTTCATTTCTGGAGGCGTAAAACATGGGCGTATATCCCGAAGCCTGCACCGTATCAAGGAAGGCGGCCGCGATACCCGTGCGCACCGACTTGTCCAGGCCGTACTGCCTGCTGTCCGGCGATGAAAAATCCTCACAGTTATAAGCCACCGGATAGGTGATTTTATATTTTGCAATGAAATTCACCACCCAGGAGGCCTCTTCCCTGGCTTCCTGCTCCGTAATGGCTGATGAAAAGAAATATGCGCCCACTTTAATGCCGTTTTTCTGGGCCTCCTGCATATTATAGCGGGCCGTGGGATCCTCATAAATAATCCCCGTGGCCTTCGTACGATAGCCCACGCGCACCATTACAAAATCGATTCCCGCCTCCTTCACCTTCGTCCAGTTGATATTACCGCCCTGGTATTTGGAAACGTCAACCCCAAGCGTTGCCTCTGCGGTTTCTCCTGCGGCTGCGGACATGGTATCCGTATTGATGCTTACTGCCGCTCCGTTCCCCTGTCCGGAAGCATTCGAAGACTTCTGAGGGTCCTCCTTATCCTCCATGCTTCCCACCTCGGCCGCTACGGCAGGCTGTGCAGCCGGTTCCCGGCCCATATCCTCCGCCTGTCCGGAAGCCGTTTCCTGCACTGTTTCCTGCATTTCTTCCGTGCCGTCCGGGCCACTTTCCGGAATGCTTTCCGCGGGCGCCGTGCTCTCCGGCTCCCTCTCACCATCTGTAACGCTTTCCGTGAACGTCCCCGTCTCCTGCTTTTTCCCGCCTGTGGTAAACTTCAGAATCAGAAAAACCGCAGCGGCAACTGCCAGCACCGCCAGAATAACCGGCAGGACCATCAGCAGCGTATCCTTCGTCCTCCGTTTTCCACGTCTTCTTTTGTATTTCCTGTCGCTCATGTCCATCCCCCTTTATTGGCTGAATCATGCCCTGCCTGTACGGCCGTCCTTTTACCTCAAAGCCCTTCCTTCCCACCCGGGAAACAAAAACCCCTGTTTACGGAAGCTGCCATAAACAGAGGTCACTGAGCAAAACTGTATTATCCCTGAAGCCCATTAGCCTGACGCTCCATATTTTCCACCACCACATCATGGATATCGCCTAAGGAAGCGCAGTATTCCAGGACCTTCCAGGGTGTATTGGTATGAAAATGAATCTTAATCAGTTCCTCATCCCCAACGGCAAGCAGGCAGTCACCCTCGATATTTTCAGTGATGTACTCCGTAACGGCGTCCTCTGACAGATCCTCTCCTTCAATTAAAAGCTGTGTATCAAATTTGTATGCGAGCATAATAATCCTCCGGTAAATATTTTCGTTTTACCGCTATATTCTACTCCTCCATAATGTAATCTGTCAAATCCTGCCTGAACTGTTCCCAGCTGTCCTCATGCTCCACAAAATACAGCGGACATTTTTTCCCGCCCACATCATAGTGACGGAGCACATCGTTCGGCGTAAGCTTATATTCACGCAGCAGCCACGCCGTCAGCTGCAGCAGGGACTGGTAGGTGGCGTCCGTAAATTTCCCGTTCTCGTCCACAAAACAGCATTCGATGGATATGGAATCATAGTTTCTTGTCTTTACCGCATAGGCGATTTCATCCAGGGGCAGGCACTGGATAATCTCGCCCTCATAGCCGATCACAAAATGCGCGCTGGCCGAACGTTCTCCCGTAATCCCCAGGTTTTCAAAATAGCTTCTGTTCTGTTCCGCCGAGGTGTCCTTATTGGCCGTATAGTGGATAAAAATATTCCTCACCTCAGTGAGCGGCTCCGCTGGCCGGGAATAAGGATTCACTGTGAGAAATTCTTCTTTAATCAGCGGTTTTTTCGTATCATTTTCCCGGATCAGCTCCCGTTCTTCCCTGGTGTTCCCGGAAAGCACGTCCGCATCCCGAAAGCGGCCCACCACTTTCCACAGAAGCGTTCCCAGCAATCCCCCCACAACAATAACGCCGGCCACAAGAAATGCTCCGGCCAGTAACCGCTGCCGTTTCCGTCTTCTCCTGCGCGCTATGGCCGCCGCGCTTGCCCGCCTGCGCCCCTGGTTCTCTCTTTTTATACGCCTGTCTGACGGATATTCTTCCACTTTTCGTCTGTACGGCATATCTTCTTCTCCGACGCGCCTGCGCGCACCTGATGCCTTACGTGACGCTCTGTATTCCGGTTCTTCTTCCATATTGGATATGTCAATAAACTGGAGATTCCTGACAGCCGTATTGCCCACACTGTCTCCATAATGTCTGTTCCGTCTTCCGGTCTGTCCCCCTCGATTCGCCATGACTGTTCATCCTTTGTTGACATTTTTTCTGAATTATGTATAAAAGTATAGCAGATCTATTGGAGTTAATATTTAATAAAAAATGAAGTTTTCTTTAAAATTGTTTCCCCTATTCCCAAAAAACGGCATTTGCTTTATAATTAGTAACAGATTCTGTGTAAAAATGAGGAAATACATATGTATAACAATGAAAATAACCAGGGCTTCGGCCCTTTTGAAAATGGAAATAACGGCGGTTATCCTTATGGCGGCCAAAACGCCCCCGGGCAGCCGGAAGTAAATCTGAACGGACAGCCCTGGCAGAATCCCAATAGACAGCCAGGAGCAGGTTCAGACGTGCCGCCCCAATATTACAATTCCCAGGCCTCCGGCCCCTATTATACCGGCCAGGGCGCAGCAGGAGCAGGCGGCTATGGCTTTCCCCCGCCCTACCAGGGCGCAGGGCAGCCCAACATGCCTTATGGCCAGGCCTCAGGAGACGTATACGATTCCCGGAAAAACAGCGGGCTGGCTATCGCCTGCCTTGTATTGGCTATCCTCGGCTTTCTCAGCGGCATATTTTTTGTGGGAATCGCGCTGGATGTACTGGCGGTCATCCTGGGCATCATCGCTCTCATCCAAAACAATAAGAAAAAAGGGCTTCCTGTTGCAGGGATGATTGTGGCTGTACTTTCCATCCTGCTTACCTTCCTCTTTTATTATGTAATGGCTATGGATAAAGACGCCTCTGTCCGCGGGATTAAGGATGCGGACAGGTATCTGCCCACAGCGGAGGAAAAGGCTGCCAGCAGCGAATTGATGGAAAATATCGTCCAGCAGGACTATGCCGCCTCCCGGAACCTGATACTGATTTATGAAAACAAAAATACGCAGGACATACAGCTGGAAATTACCGTTACTTATTATGATGAAAATGATAACCTGCTTTTCCTGCGGAACAATTATATCTGGAGCTGTCCGGCAGGAGGGAAAGCTGCCGTAGAGGTAACGCTTCCCTATGATAAAGATTACAATGATATCCCCTACAGCCGCTATGAGGTGGATACGATTGCAAGAAAAACCGATCCCCAATATTATACGCCGAACTACGGGAAGGATTTTCAGATAAAATCAAATCAGGGGCTTCAGGGCGGCGTGATCGCTTCCATCAAGAATCCCACCGGAAAAACCTTCGACTCCGTGGAGCTGATGTGCGTTTATTTTAAAGACGGCGCCGCAGTCGGCAGCGCCTATGAATTCATCTCGGATATGGGAAAATCGGCAACTGTGGAGTTTTCGTCTCCATATGACGTAAATTATAATGATTTAAGCTATGATGATTATGAAATATTTATCAACAGCACCACCATATATTCTGATTAATATTCCCGCCGGCCTGAACCGTTACGTTTTGGCTTTAATACTGAACAAACCCGGAAATGCCGAAAGCACCTGCCTTTGCCTGTTATTATGCAAAAGCAGGTGCTTTTTGATAACTATGGAAGATTTCTTTTTTTCGCCGCCGGCCTTCAGTCATCCCCACGGCCCCATACCTGAATCTCTCCTTCTTCAATCAATCGCAGGAACACATCTGTCAGATACGGATCAAACTGGGTATTTTTCCCTTTTTCCAGTTCCTTTACCGCATAGGAAATCTGCATCGGTTCTTTATAAGGCCGTCTTGCCGTCATCGTATCAAAACTGTCGGCCAATGCAAGGCAGCGGGCTCCCAGGGGAATCGCTTCACCCGCCAGTCCGGCCGGATAACCTTTTCCGTCGTATCTTTCATGATGCCCCACCACCGTCGGAAGCACATAGTTCATATCCGGCAGATATCGTATCATCTCCACCGCATTTTCCACATGTTCCTTCATTACCATGTATTCCGCTTCCGTCAGCCTGCCCTGTTTTTTCAGAATGCTTTCCGGGATTCCAATTTTTCCAATATCATGAAGCAAGCCTGCTTCCCGGATGATTTCCACCTCTTCCTCCTTCAGTTCAAGCGCCTGGGCAAGAAGGGTGGCGTACTCTGAAACCTTGAGGGAATGGCGGAAGGTAATCTGATCCTTAGCATCAACCGCAGCCATCAGCGCATAAATAGTAGGGGCAATCCGCTCAAAGGAAGTCCGGTAATAGCCGGAACGTTCCCTGGGACGGTCCTCTTTTCGCCACAGGGCGGTCTGATCCTTTCCCCTCGTTTTCGCATAATAGGCAGCGCGGACACAGCAGCCCAGAAGCTCCTCCTTATCCTCCACATATTCCGGATAAATTACGATTCCGCAGCTTACCGTCAACTGATGGAGCAGATCTTTCTTTTCCCGGCTGCTGTCCCTGATCCGCATGCGAATCCGCTCTGCCGTATCAAACGCCTGCTCCTCCGTCATATCCGGCTCAAGCAAAAGGAACTCATCCGCTCCAAAACGGTAAATTTCTCCCTGCCCCGTCTTTTCCCTGCGAATTGCATCCGCCACGAATTTCAGAAGCGCATCGCTGTTCATATATCCGTACATTTCTGTTATACAGCTTGAAACCGTCCACATTGATATCAATGAGCGCGGCGTTTCCGATTTTGGTACCCATGTCCTCCTGCGCCGCTGTAAAAGGCCAAGCTGCGGTTCAGCGCGCCGGTTATTTCATCCGTCATCGCATCCCTGTGCGCCTTCCGCGAATCCAAAGCTCTTTTGCACCAGCGCTCCCATACCGCAGATTAGCTGCAGGCATTCCCTGTTTTGCGCCGTCATAAGACTCCGGCTTTGGACGGAAAATCATAAAAATTCCGTCTTCCTTCTCCTGCAGACATACCTTTCCAATCATAACAGTCTCAAAGGAAACAGGATGCTCCCCTCCAAAGAGTTCTGCCTGTGTTACACCTTCCATTTCCGGGAATTTCCCCAGACGGCATACCTGCTCAAAGCAGTCTTCGCGGCGTATAAAAAAAGACAGCCCTTCACTTGCCGTCAGCCAGGCGGCAGCCTCTGCCAGAAGAGCATAAATTTCATCCGTACACGATGCCCTTACCAGCTTATTCTGCAGTTCGTCCAGGAACTCCTGTCTCAGCTTCTCTTTTTCCGCCATAGGCACACTCCTTGGGATATGATTTTAGTGAAAACAGCCGGTTCAGGTAAAAATCCCCCACCGGCTGTTTATATTTCCGTGTAACTGTTCAATCCCTTCACAGTTACGTTTCTGTCTCTTATTCTTTTTCTTCTGTAGGATTGATGGAAATTCCCAATTCATCCAGCTGTTTTAAATCCACCACATTGGGAGCGTCCGTCATCAGACAGGAGGCGTCCTTTACCTTGGGGAATGCGATTACCTCGCGGATGCTGTCCGCACCGGTAAGCAGCATGACAAGACGGTCCAGGCCATAAGCCAGTCCTGCATGTGGCGGCACTCCGTATTTGAAAGCATCAAGCAGGAAACCGAAACGTTCATAAGCGCTTTCCTTTGTAAATCCAAGGGCTTCAAACATCCTCTCCTGAATCCCGTCGTCAGAAATCCTGACGCTTCCGCCGCCCAGCTCCGTACCGTTGAGCACGATATCATAGGCCTTTGCACGCACCTTGCCCGGATCAGTCTCCAGCATATGCAGATCCTCTTCCATCGGCATGGTAAAAGGATGGTGCATTGCCATGTAACGGTTTTCTTCCTCGCTCCACTCAAAAAGAGGGAATTCCGTAATCCAGAGGAAGTTGAATTTGCTGTTGTCAATCAGGTTCATCTGCTTTGCCAGCTCAAGACGCAGGCCGCCCAGCACGTTCCAGACAACCGTATTCTTGTCTGCGGCAAACAGCAGCAGATCTCCCGGTTCACCGCTCATTGCTTCTACCAGCGCTTTGAGCTGATCCTCGGTCATGAATTTTGCAAAAGAAGATTTATAGCTTCCGTCAGGCAGCACACACAGATATGCAAGGCCCCTGGCGCCATAGCCTTTGGCAAAGTCCACCAGCGCATCAATTTTCTTTCTGGGCATTTCCGCCTGTCCTTTGGCATTGATGCCCCGGACGGAGCCGCCGTTTTCCAGCGCGGAGGTAAATACACCGAAGCCGCAGCCCGCTACTACGGAGGAAACATCCGTCAGCTCCATGCCAAAACGGGTATCCGGCTTATCGGATCCAAAACGATCCATGGCCTCCTGCCAGGTCATACGCTGGATTGGAAGCTCCACCTCAAGGCCGATTGCTTCCTTACAGATATATTTCAGCAGCTTTTCATTCACTGCAATCACATCGTCCACATCCACAAAGGACAGTTCCATATCCACCTGTGTGAATTCGGGCTGTCTGTCCGCACGCAAATCCTCATCACGGAAGCATCTTGCGATCTGGAAATACCGGTCATAGCCTGAGCACATCACGTAACTGCTTGAAAATCTGAGGGGACTGGGGAAGCGCATAAAAATTCCCGGGATGCACACGGCTGGGCACCAGATAATCCCTTGCCCCCTCCGGTGTGGATTTGGTGAGCATGGGGGTTTCAATTTCCAGGAAGCCTTCCCTGGACATAAACTCCCGGATCGCCATGGTGATCTTGCTTCTCAATATGATTTTGCTCTGCAGATCAGGTCTTCTCAAATCCAGGTAACGGTATTTCAGGCGAAGCTCTTCCTTGGTTTTGGAGTCCTCTTCTATGGGGAAGGGAGGCGTAAGCGCTTCGGATAAAATACGTACCTGGGACGCCCTGACCTCGATTTCTCCGGTAGCCAGGTTTTCATTGACAGCACCGGCTCTCTTTTCTACTTTTCCCACAACGGCAACCACATATTCACTGCGCAGCTTTTCCGCCTTGGCTAGCCCTCTGCGCCCGCGTCGCTTTCTTCAAATATAACCTGCAGTATCCCGGAACGATCCCTTAAATCCACAAAAATGATACCGCCTTTATTTCTCTGCTTGGCAACCCAACCCATAACGGTTACGGTTTCTCCCATTGGCATCATAGCGATAATTCGCCGCATCTGTGGGTTCTTTTCAGCCCCTTTGACTCAGACTATGATGTCCTTTGTTTTTTCTGTCTCAAATATTATAACTGTCCCGTACCTTCACAGCTGCCGATATTTATTTTAAAGGCTCCCGGTAGAACTCTTTGAATTCTTCCCAGCCTTCCTTCATCAGCTGTTCCTTCTGGAACTTTTTATTTTTATTCATTCTGGCAATCAGCACCTGCATGCCGTCCGCCCTCTGCGACTGCGCCTCGGCAATGACTCTGCACAATTCTTCTCCCGCAACACCCTTTTCAATAAGGTAAGCAATTTTCTTCGGTTTGCCCGGAATCTGGAAACCATTTTCCATCATCAGAAGGATGATGCGTTCAAAACCGATGGAAAATCCGCAGGCCGGCACATCGCTGCCCGTAAATTTACCAACCATTTTATCATAGCGTCCGCCGCCTCCGCAGCTTCCGCCGAATTCAGGGATTGCGATTTCAAAAATAGTCCCTGTGTAATAGGACATGCCTCTTACCAGCGTAGGATCGAATACCATTTCAAAATCCGCTGCCTTGGTAGCGCTCACGCTGTCCGAAATTTCACGCAGGTTGTTTACAACTTCCGCTTCCAGTACGCCCTCCAGCTTTCCGGCAAGATATCCCAGGTCGTCCTGCGCTGTTTCCAGGCCGCGGAACAAATCCAGGTATTTATTTATGCTTTCTTCTGAGAAGCCGCATTCCTTCAGTTCTGCCGCTACACCGTCAAGGCCGATTTTATCCATTTTATCCAGAACAATGAATACTGTGTCGAAGCTTTCCTCCGGGAAGCCGCTGTATGCCGCCATGGCCTTCAGGATTCTGCGCTCATTAATACGGATCTGGAAATTGCGGAAGCCCAGCTTTCCCAGGGTGGTGGTTGTGGCAAGAATCAGTTCGATCTCAGCCAGGTTGGAGGGTTCTCCCAGAATATCTATGTCGCACTGCATAAACTGACGGTAGCGTCCTCTCTGAGGCCTGTCCGCACGCCATACATTCCCCATCTGCAAGGCCTTGAAGGGCGTGGGCAGCTGACTGGCATTATTGGAATAGAAACGGACCAGCGGCACCGTCAGGTCGTAGCGCAGGCCGCCGTCAACCAGATCAGCTTCTTCCTTTGCATTTTCCAGGTTCAGTTTCTCTCCCCGTTTCATAATCTTGAAAATCAGTTTTTCATTATCTCCGCCCTGCTTATTTGTCAGGTTTGCAATATTTTCCACACAGGGCGTCTCGATGGAGGTAAATCCGAATTTACCATAAGTATCCTTTATTACGCTGATTACATAATCTCTCAGCTGCATTTCAGCCGGCAGAATGTCTTTCATGCCGGTTACCGGTTTTTTACTTAAAGCCATTTTCCTGTATTCCTTTCCCGCCGCCTGCCGCGGCTGTCCATTCTGTTGCTGCCATTTTACGGTTCGCGCAGCTGGTGCGCTAACCTGCCGGACAGCATTTTGATTCTAACTGTTCACTTCGTTCTCAGTTATGCAAAAATCCATGAAAATCGCCTTCGGCGATAGATTTTTGCTGCCGTGCCCCACGTTTTTTTACGGTTCGCGCAGCAAGTGCGCAAACCTGCCGGACAGCATTTTGATTCTACACTTTTTTCCTTTTCTTTTCAAGAGGAATTGGAAATCCACCCGGAGGCTGAAGCTTTGGTGAACCTGAACAGTTACATATCAGCCGCCGAGGAGTTTTCGTTTTCGTTCTATCATTTCATCAATTTTTTCGATGTAGAGGGCCACGTCCTTCACGTTATCGCAGCGTTCGATGCGGCCGTCGGGGTATACGGCTTTGGAAATTGTGCCGGCGCCCAGGGCCATGATGGTCTGTTTTTCTTCCATGATGAGGATGTTATAAATACCATAGTTGCCCTCGGTGGCATAGCCTACATTTTCAAAGTTGCCGGACATGTTCTTCTGGCGGTAGAGATAATAGGGCTTCATATTCATACGGGCGGCGCCCTCTGCTGCTATTTCCATGGTTTCGTCCGTATTATGAAGGGTTTCAATGCCGTTTTCTTCTATCCAGAGGCTGAGTCTTGAGGCACGTTTTATGGCGAGGGAGTGGACTGTCAGGCTGTCAGGGCAGAGCCTGGTTACCGCCTCCATGGTCCGCTCCACATGCTCCTTTGTTTCTCCGGGAAGCCCCAGGATGAGATCCATGTTGATGTTGGTAAAGCCTTCTTCCCTGGCCAGCCGGAAGGCTTCCTCCACCTGCTCCACCGTATGGCGGCGGCCGATTATGTTAAGAGTTTCCTGATTCATGATCTGGGGGTTGACGGAAATGCGTGTCACGCCGAACTCCTTTAAAACCCTCAGCTTGTCTCTCGTGATGCTGTCGGCGCGTCCGGCCTCCACAGTAAACTCCTTTACCTGGGAAAAATCAAAGGAGGCTCTCACTTTTGACAGCAGTCTTCTCAGCTCCTCCGGCTCCAGCGTGGTGGGGGTGCCTCCGCCGATATATACGCTGTCCAGGATTTTATCCTGGCAGGCTTCCCTGACGAAATCAATCTCTTTTTCCAGTGCTGTCAGATACTCTCCCACTCTGTCCTTCCAGGAAAAAATAGGGAAGGAGGTGAAGGAGCAGTAAAGGCAGGTGGTGGGGCAGAACGGAATGCCTATATAAAGGCTGTAGCCTTTTTCGTAATGGATATCCGCCAGAATGCGCTTTTCTCTCTTTGCTATGTCTATGGCCAGCAGGGCTTTTTCCTCGCTGCAATAGTAGGTTTCCTGCATGTAGGATAGGATATCTGCCTCCGTCATGGGATTCTGCGTCCCCGGCGCATTTTCCTCCAGGAACTGCATGGCTATCTTAGTAGGGCGGATACCGGTCAGCGTGCCCCAGGGAAGTTCTTTTCCCGTATGGGCGGAAAGTATGCGGTAAAGAAGCTGTTTCAGCTCATTCTTCACAACCGGGCGTTCCTCCGGCCTGCTCAGGACAGCCTCATGCTCCGTACCGGATAAATTTACCCGGACAGCCCTTTCTTCAAACCATATGGATATGGATGGGTTATCCCCGTCCGATTCAAAATCTTTTGTTCCTTCTTCAAACACCTTCACCGTCTCCGCCGGATAAAAAGCTTTGACGATGGAATGGATGTCGTATTCAAATTGCGGTTTGTTCAGTCTGACTGCAAGCATGTTGTCCGACCCTTTCCAAGATTAGTAAAACCAATCCAGCCTTCCGGCCGATTGGTCTTTGCTGATGTCCCTGCCTAAAATAATGCATAGACATCTCCGTTTATTTTATTATCGAAGCGATTACTGACAGTAAGGATTATACTTCTTCTCGTCCGCGATTGTAGTTTCATCGCCGTGTCCGGGATATACGATGGTGTCCTCAGGAAGCACCAGCAGGCGTTCCTTGATGGAGTGAACCAGGCGTCCCATGCTTCCTGTGGGAAAGTCCGTGCGTCCCACGGAGCCTTCAAAAAGAGTGTCTCCCGCAAAAAGGACTTTTTCCTTTTCCATGTAATAGCAGCAGCTGCCCTTGGTATGTCCCGGAGTGGCTATCAGCTGGAAATGCATGCCCGCAAGGTCCAGCTGCGCGCCGTCCTTCAGATAATTATCCGCCGCCACGGTTTCCGGGCGGCCGGCCTGATCGGAGACGTTTTTCGAAGCGTCCTCGCAGACCTCTTTTTCCTCTTCATATGCATAGATCGGCGCGCCGGAAAGCCTGCGCAGTTCATTTGTGCCCCAGATATGGTCAAAGTGGCCGTGGGTCAGGAGGATAGCAGCCACCTGCAGCCCTTTGCTTTTCAGCGCTTCATAGATCTGACCGCCCTGATCCGCAGGATCAATGAGGACCACTTCCTTCTGATTTTCCGGGGAAACAAAATAGCAGTTCGTCTGGCACATGCTCAGCACCATGCGCCCAATTTTTAATTTTGCCATATATTTAACTTCTTTCTATATCGATAACACTGTCAATGGTCCTTATTTTATCAATGATGCGGATTAATTCATCTCTGCTTGCTATCTCAAAGGAGGCGGACAGAGTTGCCATTCCCTGCTTGTTGGTACGTGTATTCATGGCGAGAATATCGATGTTCTTTTCCGTGAGCGCCCTGGAAATGTCGGCCAGGAGTCCGCTTCGGTTGTTGGCGTAAATATTGATTTCCGCCAGATATTTTTCATCTGTACGGTTTTCCTGGGAAGCCTCCCATTCCGCATCAATCAGCCTGGCGCGCTCAGACTCCGGCAGGTTGATCACATTCACACAGTCCGTCCTGTGGATGGAAATTCCTCTTCCTCTTGTAACAAAGCCGATGATCTCGTCCCCGGGAACCGGCGAACAGCATTTGGAAAAACGGACCGCCACATCGTGGATGCCCTTGACCATAATGCCGTTTTTACTCTTGGCGCGGGGCAGCATCTGCCTGGCCTGGGCATTTTCAGCCACATTGGCCAGAACCTCTTCGTTGCTTAATACCTTGGGATGATCCTTATCATACAGCTCCTGCATGCGGTTCAGAATCTGGCCTTCCTTCAGGCCGCCGTGCCCTACGGCTGCCAGCAGGGATTCCCAGTCCTTAAAGCCGTACTTTTTCATCTGCGCCTCCATGTAGGGAGGCTTCATGATTTCGGAAATATTAATGCTCTTTGCCTTGCAGTAGGCAAGCAGCATTTCCTTGCCCTTGACGATGTTTTCCTCTTTAAATTCGCTCTTGAACCACTGGTTGATCTTGTTCTTGGCCTGAGTGCTCTTGACCAGGTTCAGCCAGTCGCGGCTGGGTCCCTTGGAATTCTGGGAAGTAAGTATCTCGATACGATCGCCGTTCTGGATCTCATAATCTATGGTCACAAGCTTGCCGTTTACCCTGGCGCCAATCATCTTATTGCCCACCGCCGTGTGTACGCTGTAGGCAAAATCAATGGGCGTGCTGCCCGCGGGAAGCGTTTTCACATCGCCTGTGGGCGTAAAGCAGTATACACTGTCGGAAAACAGATCCAAATCGCTCTTGAGCAGATTCATAAATTCCTTATTGTCCGACATGTCTCGCTGCCATTCCAGGATCTGGCGCAGCCATGCAAGCTTTTCTTCCTCCTGGGCCGCCACCTTCTTGCCGTCGGAGGCTTCCTTATATTTCCAGTGGGCGGCAATGCCGTATTCCGCCGCCTTATGCATTTCCATGGTACGTATCTGAATTTCGAAGGGCTGTCCCGAAGATCCGATAACCGTGGTGTGCAGTGACTGGTACATGTTGGGCTTGGGCATGGCGATGTAGTCCTTGAAACGCCCCGGAATGGGCTTATACATTTCATGGATGACGCCGAGCGCTGCATAGCAGTCCTTTTACCGAATCCACGATAATACGGACGGCAAACAGATCATATATCTGATCCAGAGTCTTATTCTGGTTCTTCATTTTCTTATAAATGCTGAAAAAATGCTTGACACGGCCGTCTATCTGGGATTTGATTCCCGCATTTTTCATGTGTTCGGTCACTTCGTCCACAATCTGCTGGATGTACTCTTCCCTTTCGCTTCTGCGTACTGCGATTTTATCCACCAGGTCATAGTATACATCCGGCTCCAGATATTTCAGGGAAAGGTCGTCAAGCTCCACCTTGATTTTGGAAATGCCCAGGCGCTGTGCGATGGGCGCATAAATCTTCCATGGTTTCCCTGGCTATCTTCTGCTGCTTCGCCGGAGGCTGGTACTTCAGGGTACGCATATTATGGAGCCTGTCGGCAAGCTTTATCATAATGACGCGGATGTCCTTTGCCATGGCAAGGAACATTTTACGGAGGTTCTCTGCCTGCATTTCCTGCTGATCCGCGGTTTTATTGTCCCCGTTCCCCTTATCACTGGGGAAGTTAATCTGCTGGAGCTTTGTTACGCCGTCCACCAGAAGGGCCACATCAGGGCCGAATTCCTTTTCGATTTCCTCTTCGGTCATGATCGTGTCTTCCACCACGTCATGAAGAAGGCCTGCTTCTATCGTTTCCTTATCCAGCTCCAGATCCGCCAGGATAATGGCCACGCAGAGAGGATGGATGATATAAGGCTCGCCGGACTTACGCACCTGCCCTTCGTGGGCGGCATAGGCAATTTTATACGCTTTCTCGATCATGGAAATATCATCTGACGGGTGGTATCTGCGCACACGGGAAATAAGGTCCTGATAAAGCTCCTCAGGACTTAAATATTCCTTCATGGCCTCAATCCGTCCATCATCCAGCACCAGGCTTTTTCCTTTCTTCTGCTGCCGGGCAAGATTTCCGCCGCCCTCGTATACGATTTTGCTTTTTTCTTCCGGCTGCACCGCTGCTTCTTTCTGAAGTCCGGTCTGCATTCTATCCGTTGTCTTTTCTTCCGTCATACTCATATCATCACCGGCGCCACTTTTTATTGTTATAGCCAAAAACCCTGATGTACAAGGTCTTCACATGTTAAATCCTGTTCTATTATTTTCCTTCATAGCAGATTGCGGACTCCAGACGGTAGCCCTTCAGCTTTTCCCTGCCCTTAAGCCCTGCAAGCTCCATAAGTACCACTACTCCGACCACTTCGCCGCCCAGGGATTCCACCAGGCGGATCATTGCCTCCGTGGTGCCTCCTGTCGCAATCAGATCATCCACAATCAGAATCTTCTGGCCGGGCAGGATCGCATCCTTATGTATCTCGATCACTGCAGTGCCATATTCCAGCTCATATTCCATGGAAACCGTCTCACAGGGGAGCTTTCCTTTCTTTCTGATGAGCACAAAGGGCTTATGATTATTATAGGCTATAGGGGTCCCGAAGATAAAGCCTCTGGATTCCGGCCCCACCACAATATCAAAATCCAGATCCTTAACTAACTCCTGCATGGTGTCAATCGCCAGGTGCAGGCCGTCTGCATCCTGCAGAACGCTGGTCACATCCCTGAACATGACCCCTTCCTCCGGGAAATCCGGAATACATCTCACATATTCTTCCAGCTTTTTCATTCTGTCCTCTTTCCGCCGCAAACCGGCCTTTCTTTTACTGGGCTGCCGAATTGTCCCTGCCCTTTATGTCTTTTCCGGAAAGACTTTTTCCTTCTGGTCATTTTTCCCTAAAAAACTATTATTTATTATATTATTTATCCTTGTATAAGTCAACCGCCCAAAATGCCTGTATTTACAGGGTTTTTGACCTGTCACAGCGTCATATTACCATAGAGAAGGTCCTTCATTACGCCAAAAAATTCCCTGACCATGTTGTTCGCCTGCATAGGAATATCTGAAGGCGCCGCCAGTCCGCATACGGTCCTAAAGCCCTGCTTAACCGCAAGCCGCGTTCCCCGGTAGACATGGAAATTATTCGTAACAATCCCCACGCTGGCTACTTCGGGAATCAGTTTTTGGGAGAATTCCAGATTTTCCTTGGTATTCGTGGACTTGTCCTCCATCACAATCCGTTCCGGCGCAATTCCTTTCGCAACAAGGTAATCAAACATTCCCTGCGCCTCGCTCACCGGCTCATTGCTTCCCTTCCCTCCTGAAACCACCACAAGCGTAGCTTCATTTTCTTCCAGGTAGGTCACCGCCGTATCCAGCCGCAGCGCAAGCGCTTTGCTCGGGCCGCTGTCCCGCATCTGGGCCCCGAGGACAATCAGATAATCCAGCCCCGGCTCCCCCTTGCTGTGAAACCTGCTGATAATCAGGCCTTCAATAAAAAGGAACACCAGAATTCCGGCCGCCAGCACGATTACAAGCAGCAGCTTTACCGCTGCCGGAAGACGGCTTATTATATTATTTTTCCACATCCAGGCCAGTGCCATAAAGCCCGCGCCGGCCGCTCCCCAGATCAGGAAAAACCAGGAACCGAAAACTCCTGATATCAGAATTCCCGCACAGTAAAGCAGGCACAATATCCCCACAGTTAAAAAAATATATGTCATTTTTATTTACACTCCTTTTTATCTTTTCCTTTATGGCCTTCTTATTTTAACACACTCTGTCCTTTCCTGTCCTGTTTTGTCATAAAAATACGTTCTGTAACGCGTTGTCTGCCGCTTGCGTCAATGATAACATTATGATATGTACGTGCCATGTATAGTGCCAGAAATAACAAGAAAGGCGGTGGGTACAGACAAATGAGCCGGGAATGGACGAAAAACCCACAGAAGCTGGAAATCCTTCTGCAGAATTTTGCAGATATAATATGGGAATACGATACGCAGGCAAAGGATCTATATCCGGAAACGGAATGCGCGCAGCGCTTCGGCCTGCCGCCTGTCATACATAACGGGGCACAGGGGCTTGTTCAGTCGGGTATCCTGCATCCTGATTATCTGCCGTCGCTTTCCCATGTTTTCCGCTCGCTGGAATCCCAGGAATGCACACTGTCGGCGGAGCTTCTCTCCAGGCTTGGCGCCTGTCGGGATTACCGGTGGTACCGGGCGGTTTTTACCTCTTATTTGGACGATGCCGGGAATATGCAGGCAGTGGGTTTTTTTCAGGATATTGACAGCGAGGTGCAGCACAGGCTGAAGCTGCAGCATCTGGCAAATATGGACGGCCACACGGGAGTCTACAATGCAGCCGCCGGCAGACAGCTCATACAGAGCCGGCTGATGCAGCAGAGCCCCTGTACGCACAATGCCATGTTCGTCTTTGATGTAGACAATTTTAAAAGCATCAACGATACCTACGGACACTGCCAGGGAGATGAGGTACTGTTCCGTTTTGCATCCATTCTGCGGAATGTATGCCGCCGTACAGATACTGTTTTCCGCATTGGAGGGGACGAATTCGGGTTGTTCGCATACCAGACCTGTGACGAAGGGCTTGTGGAACGTGTCTGCAAAGAAGTACTTCTGCGCACCAGGGAACTGAACGGAAGCTGTGTTCCCGTCAGCGTAAGCATCGGCGCCGCAATCAATAAAGAGTATGCCCCTTCTTATTTTGATTATTACCGGGCGGCTGATAAAGCCATGTACCAGGCAAAGAAAAACGGAAAAGGCAGCTACGTAAAAACTATCTTCTAAAATTCCTGTAAACCACAAAAATCCGGCCACAGAAAATTCTGTGACCGGATTTAAACTTATAGGGTAACTGTTCAGTTACATCATTCCCATTCCGCCTGCTCCGGCAGGTGCTGCGGGAATATCCTCTTTGATGTCTGCAACAACGGTTTCTGTTGTCAACAATGTGGATGCAACGCTTGTTGCGTTCTGCAGTGCGCTTCTGGTAACCTTGGCAGGGTCAAGAATACCTGCTTCTACCATATTTACATACTCTTCCTTCAGAGCATCGAAGCCCATGCCTACTTCCATTTCTTTTACTTTATTGATGATAACGCTGCCTTCCAGGCCTGCGTTTGCTGCAATGTGGTACAGAGGTGCTTCCAGGGCTTTGAGTACGATTCTTGCGCCTGTCTTTTCATCTCCGTCCATACCTTCAGCCAGTTTGGAAACTTCCTTGGATGCATGGATATATGCAGATCCGCCGCCTGCGATAATGCCTTCCTCAACTGCTGCCCTTGTAGCTGCAAGAGCGTCTTCCATACGCAGCTTCGCTTCCTTCATTTCTGTCTCGGTTGCAGCACCCACACGGATAACCGCTACGCCGCCAGCCAGCTTCGCAAGTCTTTCCTGAAGCTTCTCTCTGTCAAAATCAGAAGTGGTCTCTTCGATCTGTTTCTTAATCTGAGAGATTCTTGCCTGGATTTCATCCTTGCTGCCTTCGCCGTCAACGATAACTGTATTTTCTTTCTGTACCTTAACGGATTTCGCACGACCCAGGTCTGTGAGCTGGGTTTCTTTCAGATCAAGGCCCAGTTCCTCGCTGATTACCTTGCCGCCTGTAAGGATAGCGATATCCTGAAGCATTTCTTTTCTTCTGTCGCCATAACCGGGAGCCTTAACAGCTACAACGTTGAAGGTTCCGCGCAGTTTGTTTACAATCAGGGTGGTCAGCGCTTCGCCTTCCACATCCTCAGCAATAATTAACAGCTTGGCGCCGCTCTGTACAACCTGCTCCAGCAGAGGAAGGATTTCCTGGATGTTGGAGATCTTTTTATCTGTAATGAGGATATAGGGATTTTCCAGAATCGCTTCCATTTTGTCCATATCTGTGCACATATAAGCGGAAACATATCCTCTGTCGAACTGCATACCTTCTACCAGGTCGAGTTCTGTCATCATGGTCTTGCTTTCTTCGATGGTGATAACGCCGTCTCCGGAAACTTTTTCCATAGCGTCTGCTACCATTTCCCCGACTTCGTCATCTCCTGCGGAAATAGATGCAACTCTTGCAATCTGCTCTTTGCCGTTGATCTTGGCGCTCATTTTAGCAATAGCTTCCACTGCGCATTCGGTGGCTTTCTTCATACCCTTTCTGAGGATAATCGGGTTAGCGCCTGCTGCCAGGTTCTTCATTCCTTCGTTTACCATTGCCTGAGCCAGGACAGTTGCTGTCGTGGTACCGTCGCCTGCTACATCATTGGTCTTGGTGGCAACTTCCTTTACCAGCTGTGCGCCCATGTTTTCGAAAGCATCTTTCAGCTCGATTTCCTTTGCGATGGTTACACCGTCGTTTGTGATAAGGGGAGCTCCGTAGGATTTATCAAGAACTACGTTTCTTCCTTTCGGTCCAAGTGTTACCCTGACGGTATCTGCTAACTGATCTACGCCGGCTTCCAGAGCTGCACGGGCTTCTGCGCCGTATTTAATTTCTTTTGCCATGATTCAAACGCCTCCTGAATTTATGATTTTGGTTTCGTGTCTGCTTATTCAATTACTGCAAGAACATCGGACTGCTTTACGATAATGTATTCCTGATCGTCATCCAGCTTAACTTCCGTACCGGCATATTTGGAATAGATTACCTTGTCACCGGCTTTCACTTCCATCTTAACTTCTTTTCCATCGATTACTCCGCCGGGGCCTACGGCAATTACTTCTGCCTGCTGGGGTTTTTCTTTGTTCTGTCCGGGAAGAACAATTCCGGATTTTGTTGTCTCTTCTGCTTCTAACTGCTTCAAAACGATTCTGTCACCTAAAGGTACTAATTTCATAAAAATGCCTCCTTAATGAATTCTTTCTTTCACCGGTTTTATTTTGTTGTTAGCACTCATCTTGCTTGAGTGCTAAACACTATACATATATTATGTTTTTGGTTTATTTTATGCAACGCCCTTCACAAGACTAAAAATGTTATTTACTCAATATATCTTAATTTATCTCTTGTTTTCTCTCTTTTTCTTAATTTCACCGTTTTTTATAAATTTATTATAAACAAATTCCGGTGTTTTCAAACCTTAATACAATGAGGATTATTCTTTTATTTTCCGGCAGCAAAGCTTTTGCCCGGGCCGTCTGCCGCAGTCCGGCAAAAAAACGCAGCCGGCAAAAAAAATCTGCTCCGGCCGCGTCCATATTTTAATATATTCCGTAACTGCCCTGTACTCTCACAGTTACCATATTCCTATCTTTGAAGCCCCTTCTCCAGACGTTCCCTGTATCCCGGCATATTCTTTTCATCAAATTTATCCCGGAACATCTCATACTCCGCCTCGGAAAACAGCGCCGTAAAATTCTCTTCCACGCTCGCCCTGTTTACCATGCCAATGGCAACGGAAGGCGCCAGTATGGCATCCTCATAAGCCCTGCAGGCCTCCCTGACCCGCCGGCAGTAGGCTTCTGCCTCACCATCCTCCGGCACTTCTATCACCACATAAAAAACATCGCCGTCCACACGGCCCATGACATACTCAGGTTTTGCTTCCTGCTTCAGAATTCCTGCCACAGTCTTTATCAGTCTGTCGCTTTCTTCATCGCCGTAGTTTTCGTTTACAAACTTCCAGTCATTGATATTCACACAAATCAGCGCATCCGGCGCAGTCCCCGTCTCAGCCAGCTCCTTCAGCCTGCTGTCAAAGCTTGGTCTGCTCAGAAGTCCTGTCAGCGCATCCACATGCTCCCCATGCTTTGCCTGATATCTGTCCTTCTCCAGCGCTTCCTCCAGTTCATCCGCATAAATGGCGGTTTCCCGGAATCTGTACTGCTTTTCTCCCAAAGAAGAATACAACTCCACGACATTGTCAAGAACGGCTTCTGCCGTCTGTCCGGCGGCCTGTTGATTCAGCTTTGCATAAAGATGGCCGACGGTTCTGTCCGCCACACGGATCTTCCGCCCCGGATCGCTTACCACATCCGGTTCAAATCCGGAGAAATCACCAACGCAAACCACCTTTTCCCCGTGCCGCTCCGTAAGCAGCAGCTCTGTATCCAGCGCCTCGCACAAACTGCAAAAGAGCCTTTGTATCTCGTCCAGATCATATAAATTTTCCAGACTGTAGTATTTTATGTTTTCCTTTAATCTTTTTTCCAGGGAAATCAAACCGTATGCCATACCCTCGCCCTTCCTTCTGCCGGCTTATGCCCGCGTTCTGCTGTTATTTTACCGCGGCTGTACGGAGCATTTCCGCGCAGCAGTACAGCCAAAATTATTATACTTTTTTTCCTGCTTTTTGTCCAGTTCCGGGCAATGGGAGAAAAAATTGATTTTTGTCCGGTTAATTTTTATCTGGTTGATTTTCTCCCGTTTGACACGGCCTGTTCCAGACGTTAGAATAAAAATAAATAGTTTTACGGGAGGGAATATGTTTATCAACGAACAGTCCTTAATAAGCCTCAACGGCATGCCCCAGTATGTTTCCATACGCGCACAGAAAAAGGATGCGCCGCTGCTGCTCTATCTTCACGGCGGCCCCGGAGATGCCGCGCTTCCATTGGTCATGAAATTCAACCGCGGGCTGGAGGAGAACTTCACCGTCGTTGTCTGGGAACAACGCGGCGCAGGCAAATCCTATTACCGTTTTGAGGACGGCGCGGTCACCCTAGAAACCTTTCTTCAGGATCTCCTCTCGCTTACTGCCATTTTGCTGGAACGCTTCCGTCAGAACTGCCTGTATCTTGTGGGCCATTCATGGGGCAGCGTTCTGGGACTTACCTTCACCGCGCGGCATCCTGAGCTGGTGAAAACCTACATCGGCTGCGGCCAGGTAGTCAACATGAAGAAATCCTGCCGCACAGCCTGTGAATACGCTCTGGCACATGCCGACAGTAAGTCCCTGGAACGGCTTCGGACAATAGACTGCACCTACACCGGTGACAACTGGCTTTCCGATCTGCTTTTTGTTACGAAGCAGGTGGTAAAGCACAAAGGTTCTCTTTATGGAAAATCCAACCAATTACAACAAGCTGATCACTCCCTTCCTTTTTTCCGGGTGCTACTCCCTTCCCGATCTGCTCCGCCGGCAGAAAGGCAGCCTGCAGGCAATCCGGCATCTGTGGCCGGAACTGATGGAGACGGATTTTGAAGGCGTGACCCGTTTCGGCACACCTGTCATATTTATAGAAGGCAGGTATGACAGCCATGTATCCTCTGAATTAGCCAGGGAATATTTTGAAACCATAGAAACAAAAGCGAAATTTCTGGTTTGGAAAAAGTCCTGCCATTTTCCGCAATGGAGCGAGAATGACCGTTTCAACCGGCTCCTGGCTGAAGTGTTGTTATAGCTTGATTATCGTTATAGCCGCCCCTTTGTAAATTTATAAGACGCATAAAATGGCTTTTGATATTATAATGCCCAATATTCCCGCCGTCCCGAACTGTTACATTATAAGAACGGAGCAGGCATTTATCATGCCTGCTCCTCTACATAATCCATATAGTCAGCCTCGTCTGCAAAAAGCATATACTGTCCGTTCACACATCCCATGTAACCTTCACCAACATAAAAACCTTTCATACCGCGGCTCCTTTCTGCTATCTCAACTAAAACGTTTCTCTGTTTCCAATGTCAGGTCTCTGTGAGCCCTTCCATAGTCTAAGAATAGCATATAATGAGTCCGATAATCGGGACTTTGACTCTGTCCCATTCGTTTTCCAGGCAGTATTTTTACAGGTTTTTATGATTTACTGCAGTATTTGCAGGACGGGAAAATTTAGTAGTCCCTCAGAACCAGCTCCGTGATGCCCGGATTATTTCCTCCCTGCACCCGGATTATCTTCGGCTCTCTGCCGTAGCCGTATTCCTCCTGAAGCATACTCCGTATGCCCGTGCCTCCGTGAAACCCGTGAATTATCCGCAGCCTGTATACACTGCTGTCCGTCCTTTTCAGCACGGCATCTACCTCAGCTTTTGCCTGAAGCACATTTTTCCCATGAAGATCGATTTCAATAATGCCTGCGTTCATCCATCTGCCTCCCGTCTCAGTTAATTTATCCCATCTCCCAGGAGCTTCCTCTTCAGCTGGTGTATTCCCCACTGAATCCAACAGAACATCCCTACATAGATTATGATGAGAACGGGGCTTAAATAACCAGCGTTTATTCCCAGCGCCACATACAGCCCAAGCTGTGAAATTGCCAGGGCGCTCAGCAGATAGGCCAGCTTTTTCCATCTTTTTACAAGTTCCGCCAGAGATTCTGAATCCGTATAAATTTCATATTCTTCCTCCGGCGTTCCCGGAATGTACTGTTTTTTCAGGTAAATCCACCCGTTGAAGGTTTTCCCCACGAACTCCCAGCCCTGTTCCTCAAACAGCTCCAGATACCGTCTTTTCTCCGCCGGGTCGTTCATTACGTCCGGGTTGTAATCAATCCTGTGACGATAAAGGATTCCCGGCTGCCTGGTGTAAATACTGAAAAAGCAGCCTCCTTTTATCAGCTGCCAGCCCTGTTCCGACATTCTGTCAAGGTCCTGCTCCTCCCTGTCATAATTCCATGCCATATAACCTCTGAATGATACTTTGGTATCCATAAATTCTCCTTTCCGCATCAGCCTGCCGGATATGTGTTTCTGCGGGCCAAAATTTTCCCAATCCACTTCTAAATGCAATATTTTTCCTAATCTACTTTTTCAGTAAAAGTTCAGGCGGCCGGCCTATAGTCTTTTCCGCGCTTTTGAGCATCTCAATCAGCCGGACAAGCTCTGCCTCCAGAGCTTGTCTGCCGGTATCCGTCAGAACATACAGTTTTTTCCTCACTCCTGTATTCCTGCTTCCCCCTGCCGTTCCATACTCCGGTTCTGCGTCACATTCCGCAATCCAGCCCTTTTTCATCATATTGCTGACCGCTCCGTACATGGTGCCCGAACCAATCCTGACCCGGCCGCCCGACAGCTCCCCGGCCTCCTGCATAATCCCATATCCGTGATTCGCATGCCGGTACAGGCAAAGCAGTATATAAAAATAACTCTCTGTAAGCGGTTCCTTCTTAGGCTCCATCCCTTTCTCCTTTCACAGTCCTGCCTGTGCATCTCACAGAACTATATCGTGTTCCGTTATGTCGTCTGACGATATATTAACTTTTTTATATCGTAGCACGACATATGTCGTCTGTCAACATATTGCAGCAATTTCTGTTGCAGCCCTGTTATGATTTTCTCACTATTATTTTAAGAATAGCTTTTCCCGTTTTTTCTGTAAAATAGGTAAAGGCGACATGAAACAGGACATAATTAAAATAAGAAGAAAGCCGCCATGGCAGGTCGCCGTAAAGGAAATCCGATTCCTTATTCTGCCGGCTTTTTCAGTCATTACCGCCGCTTTTCGGCATTCGGAGGAAAATCCCCTGCCCGCCAAAGGGCAAATTTCTAAAGAAATTGCATTTTGCTCCGCAAAACATGGAGGATTAAAATGATTAGTGCAAACAACGTTACCCTGCGTCTCGGGAAAAAGGCGCTTTTTGAGGAAGTTAACATCAAGTTTACGGAAGGCAACTGTTACGGCCTGATCGGTGCCAACGGCGCCGGTAAATCCACCTTTCTGAAAATTCTTTCCGGGCAGCTGGAGCCTACCAACGGCGATGTGGTAATCACTCCCGGCCAGCGGCTTTCCGTCCTGGAACAGGATCACTTCAAATACGATGATTATACGGTACTTGATACCGTAATTATGGGCAATTCCCGCCTTTATGAAATAATGAAGGAGAAGGATGCCATTTATGCCTGAAGATTTTCACCGACGGGATGGCGCGTAACCAGCGAGAGCTGGAAGGCGAATTCGCCGAAATGGACGGCTGGGAAGCCGAATCCAACGCCGCCAGCCTTTTAAACGGCCTGGGAATTGAAACCGATTACCATTATTCCCTGATGAAGGATCTGAACGGAAGCCAGAAGGTAAAGGTTCTTCTTGCCAAAGCGCTGTTCGGCAATCCCGACATACTGCTCCTGGATGAGCCTACCAACCATCTG
>SCPN01000356.1_pt1 | contig 124723 bp, 107 predicted proteins | sample 6106831 | NCBI WGS metagenome assembly SCPN01 (sample SAMN10720447, study PRJNA508395) | human gut metagenome | isolation source: Participant 1, 0 month | reverse complement strand
GTAATGCTCAGACGTTCACTCATTGTACTTCTCCATGCCAGGGCGTCAGACGGCGCTGTAACGCGCGCAAACCCAGTTCTAAAAGAAAGGCGATAATCGCAATCACCGCGATTCCCGCCAGCACCACGTCAGTCGCGAGAAATTCACCCGCTGACTGAACCATAAATCCTAAACCGCGCGTCGCGGCAATCAGCTCCGCCGCTACCAGCGTAGACCAGCCCACACCCAGACCAATGCGTAATCCGGTGAGGATTTCCGGCAGCGCGCCGGGCAAAATGACAAACCACAGCACCTGCGCACGGCTGGCACCCAGCGACTGGGCGGCACGAATGCGAACCTGCTGCGCGCTTTTCACCCCCGCCAGCGCCGACATCGCCACCGGTGCAAAAATCGCTAAATAGATCAGTAAGATCTTCGAGGTTTCACCAATACCAAACCAGATCACCATCAGCGGCAAATAAGCCAGCGGCGGCACGGGACGATAAAGTTCGATTACCGGATCCAGAATGCCGCGCACCGTCGGGCTTAGCCCCATGGCGATCCCGACCGGAATACCGATCACCACCGCCGCGAGTAGCGCCAGCACAATGCGCGTCAGGCTGGCTGCCAGATGCTGCCACAGCGTGGCGTCCATAAATCCCTGCGGTCCGGCAATGGTGAGCAGTTTTGCCAGTACTTGTTGCGGCGGCGGCAAAAACAGCGGGCTAATCAGTTGCAGCGCCGCCACCGTCCACCATACAGTGAGTAAAACCGCTAACGTGCCAATGCTTAAGGTCACCTGACGCGAGAGCGGCCAGCGCCATTTCAGCCGCCGCGAATGCAGTTTTTCATTAATGAGCACACTCATGAGAACGCCTCCCGTTGCTCAAATACGCGGCTTAAAACATATTCGCGCATGGCGATGAATTGTGGATCGGACTTGATGCTGCGGCTCGACTCTCCCGCAACAAAGCGGCGAGCAAAGTTGAGCGGCAGCCGCTCCAGCACACGGCCAGGGCCGGATGAAAGCAGAACCAGTTCAGTCGCCATAAACACCGCTTCTTCTATATCGTGGGTAATCAACAGCACCTGCTTGCCCGTCTCCTGCCAGAGTTTCAGCAGCAGAGTTTGCATCTGGTCACGGGTGAAGGCGTCCAGCGCACCAAACGGTTCGTCGAGTAATAACAGCTGGGGATTCGCCGCCAGCGCGCGGGCAATCCCCACCCGCTGACGTTGACCACCGGAAAGCTGCCAGATATAGCGTTTTTCTGCGCCTTCCAGCCCCACTTTTTTCAGCATCTGGTGCGCGATTTCCAGTCGCTGCATTTTCTCTATACCTGCCAATTGCAGGCCGAACGCCACGTTGTCCTGTACATTGCGCCACGGTAGTAGCCCTTCATTCTGAAAAACCACCCCGCGCTCTGCTCCCGGTCCCTCAATACGCTTACCCGCCAGTTGAATGCTGCCATGCTGATAAGGCACAAAACCGGCAATCAGATTCAGCAACGTGGTTTTACCGCAGCCGGACGGCCCCAGCACCACCAGTAGCTCGCCGCTTTCCAGCGTCAGGTTGATATCTTCCAGTGCCGGTTTGCCGCCATAATCGGCGTAAAGATGAGAGATTTGCAGCATCTGCGCCTCCTTTTATTGCACGAAGCGCGAGGTAACGTACTGGCTGTAATCATTCGCTACAGCCGGGACCTTGCCCTGCTCTTTCAAAAACTGCGCGGTGTCGATGATCGCTTTGTTCACCGGTCCGGTCAGTTCTACCGTTTGTTGCTGCGGCGTCAGATAGGTATTCCCCTTCACCAGCCCCGGAACGTCACCTTCCGGCACGCCGCTTAAACGCGCCAGTTTGCTGATGTTTTCCGGCTGTTTCAGCCACGCGTCTGGGTTAGCAATGTACGGTTGCTGAGCATCGATGGCGCTTTTAGCGAACGCTTTCACGACCTCAGGATGTTTCTCGGCAAAATCTTTGCGCACCACCCAGACGTCCAGCGTTGGCGCACCCCACTGCCCGACCTGTTCAGAATCGGTCAACACCTTGCCGTCTTTTTCCAGGGCGTTAACCGCCGGTGCCCAGACATAAGCACCATCAATATCACCCCGCTGCCATGCGGCGATAATCGCGGGCGGCTGCAGGTTCACAATCTCCACTTGCCCTGGTTTAATCCCCCAGTGTTTCAGCGCCGCCAGCAGGCTGTAGTGGGTGGTGGAGATAAACGGTACGGCAATGCGTTTGCCAATCAAATCTTCGGGTTTGCTGATAGTTTTCTTTACCACCAGCGCTTCGGAGTTACCCAGTTTTGACGCCAGCAAGAAGACTTCAATCGGCACCTGTTGGCTGGCTGCAACCGCTAATGGGCTGGAACCGAGGTTGCCGATTTGCACGTCGCCAGAAGCCAGCGCCCGCACGATGCTGGCTCCGCTGTCAAACTTACGCCAGTCCACGGTTGCTCCGCTTTCTTTAGCAAAGGTGTTGTCGGCCTGAGCCACTTTCGCCGGTTCGGCTGAGGTTTGATACGCCACGGTGACGTTCACCGCCTGTGCCTGAAAAGCGATGAATGCCAGTGCGGCAAGAAGTGTGTTACGCGATGAAATTGCCATGATTGTCTGCTCCCCTGTCTTGTTATGTGAGCAGTATTCAGGAATAAAAACATTCATTAAAAGAATTAGTCGTTATCGTACAGATGATTTTATTCTTAGCAAAAAAACGGCAAAGGAAAGATTAAATATGCAATTACTCCGTTCTAACAATTGGGAAAATTACTACACTTCATTTTAGTGATGCATAAACAACCACATTACGAGATTTATTACTTCATTATTTCTATCAATATCAATACATATAATAAAACTATTATATTCGCATTGTATATATCACTGTATCATTCTCAATCACTCGCATATTACATTCACATAATGTATATAAACAATACTTGTTCACAGAACATATTTTTTAAATGCAATTAATTGACAAACTAAATCACATCTAAATACAATGCATAAAACAAAATAACTATACATACCAAACATACAAACACTTAACATATGAATTGCATAAAAACATTACCCAGTCGAACCTCCGGGTCTGAAAGCCCTTGCTTTTCAGTTATTAGCAACATTTAACATTTATAAATTAACATCTGGCTGCGCCAGAGATTACGTCTCTGAGTGCATCGTTGTGCTTGTAGTATAATAAATAAAATGGAGTGTCATTAAGTGGATAAGGTTTTAGATTCAGCCCTCCTTTCTTCGGCAAATAAAAGAAAGGGTATCCTTGCTATTGGCGCACATCCTGACGATATAGAATTAGGCTGTGGCGCATCGCTTGCTCGTCTTGCGCAAAAAGGAATTTATATCGCAGCAGTGGTGATGACTACCGGCAACTCTGGTACAGATGGAATAATCGATCGCCATGAAGAATCGCGCAACGCCCTAAAGATATTAGGGTGCCACCAAACTATTCATCTTAATTTTGCTGACACCCGCGCTCATTTACAGCTCAATGATATGATTTCCGCCCTGGAAGACATCATTAAAAATCAAATTCCTTCTGATGTTGAAATCATGCGGGTATATACCATGCATGATGCCGACCGCCATCAGGATCATCTCGCTGTTTATCAAGCTTCAATGGTTGCCTGCCGCACTATTCCACAAATTCTCGGCTACGAAACCCCAAGTACCTGGCTTTCATTTATGCCTCAGGTTTTTGAATCCGTTAAAGAAGAATATTTCACAGTCAAACTTGCTGCATTAAAAAAACATAAAAGCCAGGAACGACGTGATTATATGCGTCATGATCGCCTGCGTGCAGTTGCACAATTTCGCGGGCAACAGGTCAATAGCGATCTGGGTGAAGGCTTTGTAATTCATAAAATGATTCTTTGAGCAAATTGCATGAAAACCTGGATATTTATCTGTATGTCCATAGCAATGTTGCTATGGTTTTTAAGTACGCTAAGACGTAAACCCAGTCAAAAGAAAGGCTGTATTGACGCCATTATACCTGCGTATAACGAAGGCCCGTGTCTGGCGCAGTCACTGGATAATCTACTGCGTAACCCTTATTTTTGCCGGGTAATTTGCGTTAACGACGGCTCCACGGACAATACCGAAGCGGTCATGGCGGAAGTCAAACGCAAATGGGGCGACCGCTTTGTTGCCGTCACGCAAAAAAATACTGGTAAAGGTGGTGCGCTGATGAATGGCCTCAATTATGCCACCTGCGACCAGGTTTTTTTAAGTGATGCCGACACCTATGTTCCGCCCGATCAAGACGGAATGGGCTATATGCTGGCAGAAATTGAGCGCGGTGCTGATGCCGTAGGCGGCATTCCCTCTACTGCGTTGAAAGGCGCGGGGCTGTTACCGCACATCCGCGCGACCGTAAAGTTGCCGATGATTGTTATGAAGCGCACGCTACAGCAGCTCCTGGGCGGCGCACCGTTTATTATCAGCGGTGCCTGCGGGATGTTCCGTACTGATGTATTGCGTAAGTTCGGTTTCTCGGATCGTACTAAAGTCGAAGACCTTGATCTCACCTGGACATTAGTGGCAAACGGCTACCGTATTCGGCAGGCGAATCGCTGCATCGTATACCCACAGGAATGCAACAGTCCGCGTGAGGAGTGGCGTCGCTGGCGGCGTTGGATTGTGGGATACGCGGTCTGTATGCGCCTGCATAAAAGACTTTTATTTAGCCGCTTCGGTATCTTCAGTATATTTCCTATGCTGTTGGTTGTGATTTATGGCGTTGGGATTTATCTCACTACCTGGTTTAATGAATTCATCACCACCGGGCCGCATGGTGTGGTGTTGGCAATGTTTCCGCTTATCTGGATCGGCGTAGTTTGTGTTATTGGTGCTTTTAGCGCCTGGTTTCATCGTTGCTGGTTGTTGGTGCCTTTAGCGCCGCTTTCCGTTGTGTATGTATTATTAGCTTATGCCATCTGGATTATTTATGGACTTATTGCCTTTTTTACTGGACGCGAACCTCAGCGCGACAAACCCACCCGCTATTCCGCACTGGTGGAAGCGTCAACCGCTTATTCCCAACCTTCTGTCACAGGAACTGAAAAACTATCTGAAGCTTAATGTTAAAGAGAAAAATATTCAGATTGCAGACCAGGTAATTATTGATGAAACTGCAGGTGAAGTTGTTATCGGCGCGAATACCCGTATTTGTCATGGTGCCGTTATTCAGGGTCCGGTAGTGATTGGCGCAAACTGCCTGATAGGTAATTATGCGTTTATTCGTCCTGGCACAATAATCAGCAATGGTGTAAAAATTGGTTTTGCCACCGAAATTAAAAATGCGGTTATTGAAGCGGAAGCAACGATTGGTCCGCAATGTTTTATTGCCGACTCGGTAGTTGCAAACCAGGCATATTTGGGCGCACAAGTACGTACCAGTAATCATCGTCTGGATGAACAGCCTGTGTCTGTTCGAACTCCAGAGGGAATTATCGCTACCGGATGCGATAAATTAGGTTGTTATATCGGGCAGCGTTCACGCCTTGGCGTACAAGTTATAATTTTGCCTGGGCGAATTATTTCCCCGAACACGCAACTTGGCCCGCGCGTGATTGTAGAACGTAATTTACCTGCCGGAACTTATTCACTCCGACAAGAACTTATCCGTACAGGAGATTAAAATGATAAAACGGACGTTATTAGCGGCGGCCATTTTTAGCGCATTGCCCGCTTATGCCGGGTTAACTTCCATTACCGCGGGCTACGATTTTACCGATTATTCTGGCGATCATGGCAACCGTAATTTAGCGTATGCTGAACTGGTGGCGAAAGTTGAAAACGCAACGCTGCTTTTTAATCTTTCCCAGGGGCGTCGTGATTATGAAACTGAAAATTTCAATGCCACTCGCGGTCAGGGTGCGGTCTGGTATAAATGGAATAACTGGCTGACAACCCGAACGGGTATTGCCTTTGCGGATAATACGCCGGTCTTTGCCCGCCAGGATTTTCGTCAGGATATTAACCTGGCCCTGTTGCCAAAAACGCTTTTCACGACCGGTTATCGCTACACTAAATATTACGATGATGTCGAAGTCGATGCCTGGCAAGGCGGCGTATCACTCTATACTGGCCCGGTGATCACCAGCTACCGCTATACCCATTATGACTCCAGCGATGCAGGTGGTAGTTATAGCAATATGATTTCCGTGCGTCTGAATGACCCGCGCGGCACTGGTTATACGCAACTATGGCTAAGCCGCGGAACAGGCGCTTACACCTATGACTGGACGCCAGAAACACGCTACGGCAGCATGAAGAGCGTCAGTCTGCAACGTATTCAACCGCTGACTGAGCAACTTAATCTCGGGCTGACGGCAGGTAAAGTGTGGTACGACACCCCAACCGATGATTATAACGGTCTGCAACTTGCAGCCCATCTGACCTGGAAATTCTGATTCCTTCTGCCGCCCGCTATCCGGGGCGGCCTTCCCTGCCGATTAGCCCCCCCCTTTCCTCTTTGTTTTCCGACCACATTCACCGGATAAATTTTATTCTCCAGTGTTATATACTATAGGGGGGTATGCATTGACATATAGCATACCCCCCTATAGTATATTGCGTGCAGATGATGAGGTGCGAAATGCCCAGTACTCCGGAAGAGAAGAAAAAGGTCCTTACTCGAGTTCGTCGTATTCGAGGGCAGATTGATGCTCTGGAACGGTCGCTGGAGGGTGATGCCGAATGCCGTGCCATACTCCAACAGATCGCTGCCGTTCGGGGCGCGGCTAACGGGCTGATGGCAGAAGTGCTTGAAAGCCATATCCGGGAAACGTTTGACCGAAATGACTGCTACAGCCGCGAAGTCAGCCAATCCGTTGACGACACTATTGAACTGGTTCGAGCCTATCTTAAATAGCTGAATCTATTACCATATTGAGGAAGAGCGAGAGATGAAATCACGTGCTGCCGTTGCATTTGCTCCCGGTAAACCGCTGGAAATCGTTGAAATTGACGTTGCACCACCGAAAAAAGGTGAAGTGCTGATTAAAGTCACCCATACCGGCGTTTGCCATACCGACGCATTTACCCTCTCTGGGGATGACCCGGAAGGTGTATTCCCGGTGGTTCTCGGTCATGAAGGGGCCGGCGTTGTGGTTGAAGTCGGTGAAGGCGTAACCAGCGTCAAACCTGGCGACCATGTGATCCCGCTTTACACCGCGGAGTGCGGCGAGTGTGAGTTCTGTCGTTCTGGCAAAACTAACCTCTGTGTTGCGGTTCGCGAAACCCAGGGTAAAGGCTTGATGCCAGACGGCACCACCCGTTTTTCTTACAACGGGCAGCCGCTTTATCACTACATGGGATGCTCAACATTCAGTGAATACACCGTGGTCGCGGAAGTGTCTCTGGCCAAAATTAATCCAGAAGCAAACCATGAACACGTCTGCCTGCTGGGCTGTGGCGTGACCACCGGTATTGGCGCGGTGCACAACACAGCTAAAGTCCAGCCAGGTGATTCTGTTGCCGTGTTTGGTCTTGGCGCGATTGGTCTGGCAGTGGTTCAGGGCGCGCGTCAGGCGAAAGCGGGACGGATTATCGCTATCGATACCAACCCGAAGAAATTCGATCTGGCGCGTCGCTTCGGTGCTACCGACTGCATTAACCCGAATGACTACGACAAACCGATTAAAGATGTCCTGCTGGATATCAACAAATGGGGTATCGACCATACCTTTGAATGCATCGGTAACGTCAACGTGATGCGTGCGGCGCTGGAAAGTGCGCACCGCGGCTGGGGTCAGTCGGTGATCATCGGGGTGGCAGGTTCTGGTCAGGAAATCTCCACCCGTCCATTCCAGTTGGTCACTGGTCGCGTATGGAAAGGTTCCGCGTTTGGCGGCGTGAAAGGTCGTTCCCAGTTACCGGGTATGGTTGAAGATGCGATGAAAGGTGATATCGATCTGGAACCGTTTGTCACGCATACCATGAGCCTTGATGAAATTAATGACGCCTTCGACCTGATGCATGAAGGCAAATCCATTCGAACCGTAATTCGTTACTGATTTCCCGCAGGTATACCCCGTCCACTTCAGACGGGGTTCTTAATACTCTCCCTGGGCAGCCGTCCGGGGGATTAACCGTGAGATAATGACTGATGGAACTCATTGAAAAACATGCCAGCTTTGGCGGCTGGCAAAATGTGTATCGGCATTATTCCCAATCACTGAAATGTGAAATGAATGTCGGCGTCTATCTCCCACCAAAAGCCGCGAATGAAAAATTGCCGGTGCTGTACTGGCTTTCGGGCCTGACCTGCAACGAGCAGAATTTCATTACTAAATCGGGGATGCAGCGTTACGCGGCTGAACACAACATTATTGTTGTTGCGCCGGACACCAGTCCGCGAGGCAGTCATGTCGCAGATGCCGACCGTTACGATCTCGGGCAAGGTGCCGGGTTTTACCTGAACGCAACGCAAGCGCCGTGGAATGAACATTACAAAATGTATGACTATATCCGCAACGAGCTGCCGGATTTAGTGATGCAACATTTTCCGGCAACGACCAGAAAGTCTATCTCTGGTCATTCTATGGGCGGGCTGGGCGCGCTGGTGCTGGCGTTACGTAACCCAGATGAATATGTCAGCGTCTCGGCGTTTTCGCCCATTGTCTCCCCATCGCAAGTACCGTGGGGACAGCAAGCCTTTGCCGCATATCTTGGTGAAAATAAAGATGCCTGGTTGGATTACGATCCGGTGAGTCTTATTTCACAAGGTCAACGCGTTGCGGAAATCATGGTTGATCAGGGGTTGAGTGATGATTTTTACGCGGAACAGCTGCGGACTCCAAATCTTGAAAAGATCTGCCAGGAGATGAATATCAAGACGTTAATCCGTTATCACGAGGGTTACGACCACAGCTATTATTTTGTCTCCAGTTTTATTGGCGAGCATATTGCCTACCACGCCAATAAACTGAATATGCGTTGATAATAGTGCACGACTGCCGGATGCGGCGTGAACGCCTTATCCGGCCTACACTTCGCCCGTAAACCGTAGGCCTGATAAGACGCGCAAAGCGTCGCATCAGGCATGGCGCACGACTTATCTATGTTTACCACATCAAATCATCAGGCACTTTGAAGTCGGCATACGGATCGTCTTCATCCTGCTCTTCGGCACTGAGCGCGCTGTGCAACACAATACTGCTGGCATCACGCTGAGCAATTTTATCGGCAACACTGGCGGGAATAATGGTGTATTCACCTTCGCTATTGTTATCGACCAACAAGCGGGCAATCGCCAGACGACCATTAATCAACTGCGCCTGTGTGAGCTTATCGACAAAAATCTTCTTAATCAGATTGCCGTCAGTGAAGTTAAAACCAATATCGCCATTGGCAATGGTGATTCGGTTCATTTCAATGAGCTGCTTCACCTGGGCTTTATATTCTTTCGCCAACGCCGCTTGTTTTTGCTGTTCGCTAAGCTGTTTATCACGCTCAAGCTGTGCCTTTTTATTTTCTTCTACCGCAGCCCGAGCTTCACGCGCCTGAACGCGCGATTTTTTCGCCGTTCTCTCGACCTTCGCCGCTTTTTTGCTGGTGACTAATCCTGCTTTGAGCAACTGCTCTTGTAAGGTAAGTTTTGCCATCTTTGTTTCCAAACCCGCTGAATAATTTTTAGCGAGTATACCTGTAAACGCCGTGGGTGTATTGGGGGCAAGTCCCTTTCGCCCCTGCTAAATAAGGCGCGTCAGGCATCGGCACACGGCTGCATTCTTGATCTCCGACTCATCAAAATAAACACCGCCAACCCAGCAACAAGAATACCCGGTGCAGAAGCGGCCATTACGCCGACCGTGCCAGTGCCTAATGCCAGCATTTTCCCGGCCAGTAACGGACCGCTCATAGCCCCCAGACGCCCTACCGCCACGGCTGTTCCCACACCTGTTGCGCGGATCTGCGAACTGTAAAACAACGGTGCCAGGGCATACAAAACGCTTTGCCCACCTGTCGCAAACAACCCCGCGACAAATCCCGCCAGCAACATACCGTTAAATGACGACACCGTTCCAAGCGCCAGCAGCGAAGCTAACATGCCGCTATAAATCAGTAGCGACATGGTTACTGGACGCAGCTTATCCATCAATGCGCCCAACATTAACGTCCCGCTTGCCGCCCCCATTTGCAGGGCAAACATCACCCCTGCCGCCTGCGATGGCTGGAATCCTTGCTCCACCAAAAGTAGCGGTAGCCAGTTGATCAACATATAAACCACCAGCAGAGTGAAGAAATAACACAACCACAGCAGCAGCGTCGCGGTTGCCGTTTCTGGCGCAAATAAGGCACGCAGTGGTGGCGCAGCCTGTTTTTCGCCAGCGAAAACCGCTGACTCCGGCAGCCAGCGCATTAATAGCGGCACCAGAATCAACGGCACCACACCACCTACCCAAAACACCGTTTGCCATGCTAAGTTTGCCCCCGCGAAACCCAGTGTCGCCGCCAGCGCCGCGCCAATGGGAACACCGCAATACATCAGGCTCACTGCCGTCCCACGAAAACGTGGACCCGCGGCTTCAGACGTCAGGGCGATAAGATTCGGCAACGCCGCCCCCAGCCCGACACCGGTCATCAGCCGCGCAAAGACCAGTGAGGGGAAATCCCAGGCAATCGCCGTTGCCAGTGAGAACAAACCAAACAGCGCAACTGAGCCAATCAAAATACGCTTACGACCATAACGGTCTGCCAGCATCCCGCCAACCAACGCGCCGGGTAGCAAACCGAGTATTCCGGCGCTAAATATCCAGCCCATTTGCATTTTATCGAGTGCGAAAGCCTGGGCGATGCCACCCGCCGCAATGCCAGCCGCCTGAAGATCCAGCCCTTCCATCAGAGCGACCAAAAAACAAAGCCCGATGGTCAGCATCAGGCGGGATGAAGATGATGAAGGGGTACGAGTCGACATAAGATGAACCTCATTGCGAGTGCAGGTGAATCGCGACTGATACATTGCCAGCCGCGTAATCAGAACTATTTAATGACTGCCTACGGGCGAAATGTAGGCCGGATAAGGCGTTCACGCCGCATCCGGCAGTCGTGCTGGGATGGGCATACAAAATGCACGTTCTCGGCAGTCATCATTATTTGTTGTTGCGCAGATCCAGCGCCACGTCAACGATCATATCCTCCTGGCCGCCAACCATCCGGCGTTTGCCCAGCTCAACGAGAATATCCACCGCACTTAAGCCATAACGCGCCGCCGCCGTTTCACAGTGACGCAGGAAGCTCGAGTAAACACCAGCGTATCCCAGCGCCAGCGTTTCGCGATCGACTCGTACCGGTCGATCCTGCAACGGACGCACCAGGTCGTCAGCGGCATCCATTAACGCATAGAGATCGGTCCCATGCTGCCAGCCCAGTTTATCCGCGGCGGCAATAAATACTTCCAGCGGCGCGTTACCTGCGCCCGCGCCCATTCCCGCGAGGCTGGCGTCGATTCGGTCGCAGCCCTCTTCCACCGCCGCGATAGAGTTCGCCACGCCAAGACTCAGGTTATGGTGAGCGTGCATGCCAGTTTGCGTTTCTGGTTTCAGCTCTGCTTTCAGGGCGCGGAAACGGTCACGGATATCGCTCATGTTCATCGCACCGCCAGAATCCACCACATAAATACAGGTCGCACCGTAGCCTTCCATCAGCTTTGCCTGCTTGGCGAGATTCTCCGGCGTGGTCATATGGCTCATCATCAGAAAACCAACGGTGTCCATTCCGAGCTCGCGGGCATACTGAATATGCTGGGCGGAAACATCAGCTTCGGTACAGTGCGTTGCCACACGAACCACCCGCGCGCCAGCCTGCCAGGCATTTTTCAGATCGTGAATAGTGCCGATTCCTGGCAGCAGCAACGTCGCGATTTTGGCGTGCTTCACCACATCCGCCGCTGCTTCAATCCATTCAAGGTCGCTATGTGCGCCGAAACCATAGTTAAAGCTGGAACCCTGCAAACCGTCGCCATGGGCCACTTCAATCGAATCCACGCGGGCATCGTCCAGTGCTTTGGCAATCTGGCGAACGTTTTCCAGCGAATACTGATGACGAATGGCGTGCATACCGTCACGCAACGTGACGTCCGAGATATAAAGTTTTTTACCGTTCATGCCGCTTCTCCTGCCTTGCGCGCCAGTGACTGGGCCATTTTTTCCGCTGTCGCCAGCGCACTGGAAGTCATAATGTCGAGGTTGCCCGCATAGGCAGGCAGATAATGCGCTGCGCCTTCGACTTCCAGCCAGACCGCCGTTTTCAGCCCGGAGAACTGACCCACGCCCGGCAAATTAACCGGTTTATCCTGCGGGATAACTTCAAACTGCACGCGCTGTTTCAGGCGATATCCCGGTACGTAAGCCTGCACCGCCTCAGCCATTTCATTGATTGAGGCTTCGATATCATCTTGTGAAGCTTCGTCGCTCAATACATACACCGTGTCACGCATCATCAACGGTGGCTCTGCTGGGTTAGCACAATAATCGCCTTCCCTTTGCCGCGCCGCCCACCACTTCAATGGCTCGAAGTGGTTTCCGTAAATTCATCGATATTGGCACGCGTGCCAGTCCGGCAGATTTACTGGCGATAGAAGCGATAATTTCGGCGTAATGAACACGCGCCACGCGTGAAACTGCCGCCACCATTGAATGGTGGCCTGCCGCCGCAGGTGACCATGTTGACGTTCAGTTGATCGACGTTCGCCTCGAGGTTAACCACCGGCACGCAGTAAGGGCCGATGGCAGCAGGCGTCAGGTCAATTAAGCTGAATATCCGGTTTCGCTTCGCGTAAAGCGGCATCGTTTTTCACATGCGCGCCCGCGCTGGTCGCATCAAATACAATGTCGATATCAGCAAATTCAGGCATGTTCATCAGCCCGATCACCCTTCATGGGTGGTGGCGACGCCCATACGTCTGGCACGCGCCAGACCGTCGGACTGAGGATCAATGCCGACCATCACCGCCATCTCCAGATGCTGACCGTGACGCAAAATTTTAATCATCAGATCGGTGCCAATGTTGCCAGAACCGATAATGGCGACTTTACGCTTACTCATGACAGACTTCCTTTGGGGCTGCGCTTGAAAATGTCGCAGCAACTGAACCTATGCCTTCAATATGGGCTTCAAAACGATCGCCCGCATTCACCGCCACCATCGGGCCTAATGCCCCGGTAAGAATGATATCTCCGGCGCGCAGCGGTTCACCCAGACTGGCCATTTTGCGTGCCAGCCAGACGGCGGCATTAAGCGGATGTCCGGCATTCGCTGCCGCGCCCGCTGGAAACCTCTTCGTTATTACGCGTCATCTTCATGGCGCAGTTTTCAGGTCTAACCCGCCGGACGTTGCGCCGGACCGCCGATGACATACACCCGCAGGAAGCGTTATCTGCCACGGTATCGACAAACTGAATCGACCAGTCGCGAATGCGGCTCCCCACCACTTCCAGCGCCGGAAGTACCCATTCAATGGCGTTATACAGTTCGTCGAAGGTGATATCAGTTGCGGGTAAATCGCGGTTCAACACCAGTGCGATCTCCGCTTCAATGCGGGTTGCAGAACACGAAAAGGAATGATTTCGTTATCGCCATAACACATGTCGGCAAATAACGTCCCAAAATCCGGTTGATCAACGCCCAGTTGTTGTTGCACTTTCGGATGCGTCAGGCCCACTTTACGCCCTACCACGCGACGCCCTGCACAACGTCATATTGCACATTTATGTGCTGGAATGGCGTAGGCCGCTTCAGCGTTATCGATACCAATCAGATCGCGCAGCGCGCAATCGCTTCGCCCTGCTCTGCGGCGCGGCGTAAATCCGCCGCCAGTTGCTCAAGAGTATGCTTCGTCATGACCATTACCTTAAGGGCGTGCGAGGAAATTCAGCACCAATTGATTGAAAGCGTCGGCATGTTCCCTGCGCCCAGTGACCACAGTCGCGGAAGATATGCAGTTCAGAACCGGCAATGCCGGACAGCGACGCAGACCCGCATCCATCGGCACAAAGCGGTCGTTGCGCCCCAGACAATCAGGGTTTGCGCTTTGATTTCCGCCAGACGTGGGCCAAAATCCGGGAACTGTTTCGGATTAGCTTCCAGGCTCTTAACGAAGTTTTCCAGGTGATCGCGGCGCGACAGCATATTATTCAGGCGCGCTTCAAACAGGGCGTCGGTCAAATCGCTGGTATCGAAAACGAAGATATCCATCATCAGCTTCAGGTTTCGATAGTCGGCTGACGATAAAGCTGATTCAGTCGCTTAATACCTTCGGTTGGCATCGGCGTAAACAAACTCATGCCGCCCGTACCGCCGCCCATCAGCACCAGTTTGCCGACGCGCTCCGGCCAGTTAAGGTGAACGCCACAGAACTATGGCCGCCCATCGAGTTGCCAGCAGGTGGATTTGGCGATATCCAGTTGATCCACCACGCTTTTCAGGATTCGTGCATTAAGATCCGATCGTGAACCACTATTAACGATCGAATCGTTTTGCCCCAACCCGGACAATCCAGCAGGATTACCCGATAGCCCGCCTCTACCAGCGGATCGATATTGCGGCTGAAGTTCGCCCAGCCAGTAGCACCCGGGCCGGAACCATGCAGCAGGACAACGGTTTCGTCGCCTTGTCCGCAGTCATTAAAATGGATGCGCAGCGTTTTACCCGCTTCTTCTACATTCAGAAAACGGCTGGTGGCGGCTTCGGTTTGTGGCTGATAACTCATCATCTTCTCCTGCATATTCAGTTCTCTGTTCTGGCGCTTAACGAGCCAAATCCGGCAATCCACTCCGGGATTGGCGGTAATAACGCCCTTCGCTACGCCAGTTGCCAAATGTAGAAATAGCGGCAAAAGCGGCGACCCAGGTTTTGATTTCATGTGTCGACTTTCCGGCAATGGCGGAAAGCTCTTTCGTTACTGACGGCATCCAGTTCCTGTATGCGTCCCTGCTCCAGCAAAGTCATGAACTGGTTATCCCAAATCGGGTTGAGCGGATGCAGAGTTCTCTGATCCTCAACAAACTTCTCAGCGGCGCTAATCACCCGTTGCTGACGCAATTCGCGCTCACTGGCGGGTAAATCTTTCCCGCTCCCCAACAGACGGTCGCGCATATGGGCATCGGCTTTCGCCAGTTCGGGCACCGGCGGCTGATGGGAAAGCCCACCGGAACCCAGGAACAGCACGCGTTTATTGAGAGTGCTGGTGAAACGTCCAATGGCTTCACCCAACATGCGGGTACGCTGGAAACCGGGCAGCGGCGTGGCGACACCGTTGATGAACACAGGCAGAACTGGCACCTTATCCAGCCCACCGAGCAGGAACTCCAGCGGCTGGGCGAACCCGTGGTCCACCTGCATACAGTAAGAAACGGCAAGATCGATCCCGCTCTTCATGACAGCATGCGCACAGGCCTCCGCCAGCTCCACAGGCACGGGCAGCTCTCCTGCCGCACTGCCGAAATCACCAATTGCCGTCGCTCCAACGCCTAAACAGAACGGTGGCATCACGTCATAGAAAAAGCCGTTGTAGTGATCTGGCGCAAACAGCACCACCAGTTCAGGGGAGAAAGCCGCAATACGCTCGCGGGCGCTGGCAATCACGCCATTGACCTCATCGAGTACCTCTTGCGCCGGGTCGACATACCCCACCAACGGCGAGTGGGAAAGACAGTGAAGATAAGCGTGCATATCAGGCTACCTTTTCGACAGAAACGTCGGCATCAGGGCGGGTCAGCGTCATCACCGACGCCAGTTTATTCAGCGTATTGCCCAGGGTTTGCGGAATGGCGGTGGCGGCAACAAAGCGATCCGGGCGCATCACCACCAGCGAAGCATTGTGTTGCGCGAACCAGCTACGCAGACGACCTTGCGTATCGCCCACGCGTAGCACGCCGTCGTGGTTATCCTGTGCGGTATGAATTTGCACTTCCGGCACCACCTGAATGAAGCGTGTGCCCAACGCGCGCCACTGCTGGATTTGCTCGTCGCTCATCCCCCACAGTGGATTGCATCCCCAGCCAATTACCGCGAAGTTCGCGCCAATCGCGTTATCGAGCAGCGTCACGTCACCGTTTTCCAGCGTGACTTTCGGCTGAATAAACATCTTGCCGACCGGAGAGTGCTTCGCTTCGCCCTCACGCACCAGCGCACCGCCGTAATATTGCGGCATCGGCTTGAAGCGCATTTCGAGGAAATAGCGTTTTACTGGCGGCAGATAATTCAACAGCCAGGAAACGCCGTCACGTAACGTACCCTGCCAGCGTTTCGGCGGAGCCAGCACGTTGCCCGCCGTCACGGACAGGTCAATCATCGCTTTGGCGTGATCGCGACGTTCTTGTTGATAGGTATCGAGCAGCGCATCGCGGGCTTTCCCCTGGATAACCAACGCCAGTTTCCAGGCGAGGTTAAAGGCGTCGCGCATACCACTGTTATAGCCCTGCCCCTGCCACACCGGCATGATGTGCGCGGCATCGCCCGCCAGCAGTACGCGATCAATACGGAAACGTTGCGCCAGTCGCGCGTTATGGGTGTAGACACGCTGGCGAATCAATTCAACATTGTCCGGATTAGGCAGCACTTTGCTTAACAGCTTGCGCATATTTTGCGGCTCACGCAGCTGCTCTTCGGTTTCTCCCGGCATCACCATAAATTCAAAGCGACGTACCGCATGAGGCAGCGCGGCAGAAACATACGGGCGCACCGGATCGCAACACAAATAGATATGCGGCGTACTTAACGGATCGTTGGCGATATCTACCACAATCCACTGATTTGGCGCAGTTTTACCTTCAAACGGCACATTCAGAGTGCGACGGACAAAACTTGCTCCACCGTCACAGGCTACCAGCCACTGGGCTTTGACCGTTTCCCGCTGCCCTTCTGCCGTTTTCAGGTGCAAGGTCACTTCGTCATTTTGCTGGCTGAAGACCTCCAGCTCGCGGGAAAACAAGCAGCGCACATTCGGAAAACGCGACAACCCTTCCAGCATCACCGCATCGACCTGAGGCTGAATAAAGGCGTTACGGCGCGGCCAGCCAAATTCATCGGTCATTGGCTGAATATCAGCAAAACAGCGGCCTTTCGGGGTGAGAAAACGCATCGCGTGCCACGGCGTAGTGTGCGGCAGAACATCATCGACCAGGCCGACCGACTGCATGGTGCGCAGCGCCTCGTCATCAATACCAATCGCACGCGGGTAGTCGATCAACTTATCGAGTTTTTCCACCACCAGCACGTCAATGCCCATCTGGCCGAGATAGTTCGCCATCATCAGCCCGACCGGACCGGCACCAGCGATCGCCACCTGAACGCTATGGTTAACAGCAGGCTGGATGTCAGGGTGTTGTATTGCCATTTCAGTACCTCACGACTCGGACAAAATGCCGTTGCGCGCACAGTACGGCGCAACTTATTTTGTTAAAAACATGTAAATGATTTTTTATTGTGCGCTCAGTATAGGAAGGGTGTTTTCGGCTACAATCAAAACATGCCCGAATGTGCACCAGGTGCACAACTTTGTTTTAACTATAGAAATGTCAATTAATATGCAGAACAATGAGCAGACGGAATACAAAACCGTGCGCGGCTTAACCCGCGGTCTAATGTTATTAAATATGTTAAATAAACTTGATGGCGGTGCCAGCGTCGGGCTGCTGGCGGAACTCAGCGGCCTGCATCGCACCACTGTGCGGCGACTGCTGGAGACGCTGCAGGAAGAGGGATATGTCCGCCGTAGCCCCTCCGATGATAGTTTTCGACTGACCATCAAAGTGCGGCAATTAAGCGAAGGATTTCGTGACGAACAGTGGATTTCTGCACTGGCGGCCCCGCTGCTGGGCGATCTGTTGCGCGAAGTGGTATGGCCAACAGATGTGTCCACCCTGGATGTTGATGCAATGGTGGTACGCGAAACCACCCACCGTTTCAGCCGCTTATCCTTTCACCGGGCAATGGTCGGGCGACGTTTACCGCTCCTGAAAACCGCCTCGGGCCTGACCTGGCTGGCCTTTTGCCCGGAACAAGAACGCAAGGAATTAATCGAAATGTTAGCCGCCCGCCCCGGTGATGACTATCAACTGGCACGAGAACCGTTAAAGCTGCAAGCCATTCTGGCGCGCGCGCGCAAAGAGGGTTACGGACAGAACTACCGCGGCTGGGATCAGGAGGAGAAGATCGCCTCTATCGCCGTACCGCTGCGCAGTGAACAACGGGTGATTGGCTGTCTGAATCTGGTGTATATGGCGAGCGCAATGACCATTGAACAGGCAGCGGAAAAGCATCTTCCGGCGCTACAACGGGTAGCAAAACAGATCGAAGAAGGGGTTGAATCGCAGGCTATTCTGGTGGCCGGACGGCGAAGCGGCGTGCATTTGCGTTAATGCCGCCGAATGGCGCAAAACCTTTCGCGGTATGGCATGATAGCGTCCGGAAGAGAGTCAATTCAGGGTGGTGAATGTGAAACCAGTAACGCTATACGATGTCGCAGAGTATGCCGGTGTCTCTTATCAGACCGTTTCCCGCGTGGTGAACCAGGCCAGCCACGTTTCTGCGAAAACGCGGGAAAAAGTGGAAGCGGCGATGGCGGAGCTGAATTACATTCCCAACCGCGTGGCACAACAACTGGCGGGCAAACAGTCGTTGCTGATTGGCGTTGCCACCTCCAGTCTGGCCCTGCACGCGCCGTCGCAAATTGTCGCGGCGATTAAATCTCGCGCCGATCAACTGGGTGCCAGCGTGGTGGTGTCGATGGTAGAACGAAGCGGCGTCGAAGCCTGTAAAGCGGCGGTGCACAACCTTCTCGCGCAACGCGTCAGTGGGCTGATCATTAACTATCCGCTGGATGACCAGGATGCCATTGCTGTGGAAGCAGCCTGCGCTAATGTTCCTGCTTTATTTCTTGATGTCTCTGACCAGACTCCCATCAACAGTATTATTTTCTCCCATGAAGACGGTACGCGACTGGGCGTGGAGCATCTGGTCGCATTGGGTCACCAGCAAATCGCGCTATTAGCGGGCCCATTAAGTTCTGTCTCGGCGCGTCTGCGTCTGGCGGGCTGGCATAAATATCTCACACGCAATCAAATTCAGCCGATAGCGGAACGGGAGGGCGACTGGAGTGCCATGTCCGGTTTTCAACAAACCATGCAAATGCTGAATGAGGGCATCGTTCCCACTGCGATGCTGGTTGCCAACGATCAGATGGCGCTGGGCGCAATGCGCGCCATTACCGAGTCCGGGCTGCGCGTTGGTGCGGATATCTCGGTAGTGGGATACGACGATACCGAAGACAGCTCGTGTTATATCCCGCCGTTAACCACCATCAAACAGGATTTTCGCCTGCTGGGGCAAACCAGCGTGGACCGCTTGCTGCAACTCTCTCAGGGCCAGGCGGTGAAGGGCAATCAGCTGTTGCCCGTCTCACTGGTGAAAAGAAAAACCACCCTGGCGCCCAATACGCAAACCGCCTCTCCCCGCGCGTTGGCCGATTCATTAATGCAGCTGGCACGACAGGTTTCCCGACTGGAAAGCGGGCAGTGAGCGCAACGCAATTAATGTGAGTCAGCTCACTCATTAGGCACCCCAGGCTTTACACTTTATGCGTCCGGCTAGTATGTTGTGTGAAATTGTGAGCGGATAACAATTTCACACAGGGAAACAGCTATGACCATGATTACGGATTCACTGGCCGTCGTTTTACAACGTCGTGACTGGGAAAACCCTGGCGTTACCCAACTTAATCGCCTTGCAGCACATCCCCCTTTCGCCAGCTGGCGTAATAGCGAAGAGGCCCGCACCGATCGCCCTTCCCAACAGTTGCGCAGCCTGAATGGCGAATGGCGCTTTGCCTGGTTTCCGGCACCAGAAGCGGTGCCGGAAGCTGGCTGGAGTGCGATCTTCCTGAGGCCGATACTGTCGTCGTCCCCTCAAACTGGCAGATGCACGGTTACGATGCGCCCATCTACACCAACGTGACCTATCCCATTACGGTCAATCCGCCGTTTGTTCCCACGGAGAATCCGACGGGTTGTTACTCGCTCACATTTAATATTGATGAAAGCTGGCTACAGGAAGGCCAGACGCGAATTATTTTTGATGGTGTTAACTCGGCGTTTCATCTGTGGTGCAACGGGCGCTGGGTCGGTTACGGCCAGGACAGCCGTTTGCCGTCTGAATTTGACCTGAGCACATTTTTACGCGCCGGAGAAAACCGCCTCGCGGTGATGGTGCTGCGCTGGAGTGACGGCAGTTATCTGGAAGATCAGGATATGTGGCGGATGAGCGGCATTTTCCGTGACGTCTCGTTGCTGCACAAACCGAGCACACAAATCAGCGATTTCCATGTTGCCACTCACTTTAATGATGATTTCAGCCGCGCGGTACTGGAAGCAGAAGTTCAGATGTATGGCGAGCTGCGCGATGAGCTGCGGGTGACGGTTTCTTTGTGGCAGGGTGAAACGCAGGTCGCCAGCGGCACCGCGCCTTTCGGCGGTGAAATTATCGATGAGCGTGGTGGTTATGCCGATCGCGTCACACTACGTCTGAACGTCGAAAACCCGAAACTGTGGAGCGCCGAAATCCCGAATCTCTATCGTGCGGTGGTTGAACTGCACACCGCCGACGGCACGCTGATTGAAGCAGAAGCCAGCGATGTCGGTTTCCGCGAGGTGCGGATTGAAAATGGTCTGCTGCTGCTGAACGGCAAGCCGTTGCTGATTCGCGGCGTTAACCGTCACGAGCATCATCCTCTGCATGGTCAGGTCATGGATGAGCAGACGATGGTGCAGGATATCCTGCTGATGAAGCAGAACAACTTTAACGCCGTGCGCTGTTCGCATTATCCGAACCATCCGCTGTGGTACACGCTGTGCGACCGCTACGGCCTGTATGTGGTAGATGAAGCCAACATTGAAACCCACGGCATGGTGCCAATGAATCGTCTGACCGATGATCCGCGCTGGCTACCGGCGATGAGCGAACGCGTAACGCGAATGGTGCAGCGCGATCGTAATCACCCGAGTGTGATCATCTGGTCGCTGGGAAATGAGTCAGGCCACGGCGCTAATCACGACGCACTCTATCGCTGGATCAAATCTGTCGATCCATCCCGCCCGGTGCAGTATGAAGGCGGCGGAGCCGACACCACGGCCACCGATATTATTTGCCCGATGTACGCGCGCGTGGATGAAGACCAGCCCTTCCCGGCTGTGCCGAAATGGTCCATCAAAAAATGGCTTTCGCTACCTGGAGAGACGCGCCCGCTGATCCTTTGCGAATACGCCCACGCGATGGGTAACAGTCTTGGCGGCTTCGCTAAATACTGGCAGGCGTTTCGTCAGTACCCCCGTTTACAGGGCGGCTTCGTCTGGGACTGGGTGGATCAGTCGCTGATTAAATATGATGAAAACGGCAACCCGTGGTCGGCTTACGGCGGTGATTTTGGCGATACGCCGAACGATCGCCAGTTCTGTATGAACGGTCTGGTCTTTGCCGACCGCACGCCGCATCCAGCGCTGACGGAAGCAAAACACCAGCAGCAGTTTTTCCAGTTCCGTTTATCCGGGCAAACCATCGAAGTGACCAGCGAATACCTGTTCCGTCATAGCGATAACGAGCTCCTGCACTGGATGGTGGCGCTGGATGGTAAGCCGCTGGCAAGCGGTGAAGTGCCTCTGGATGTCGCTCCACAAGGTAAACAGTTGATTGAACTGCCTGAACTACCGCAGCCGGAGAGCGCCGGGCAACTCTGGCTCACAGTACGCGTAGTGCAACCGAACGCGACCGCATGGTCAGAAGCCGGACACATCAGCTCCTGGCAGCAGTGGCGTCTGGCGGAAAACCTCAGCGTGACACTCCCCGCCGCGTCCCACGCCATCCCGCATCTGACCACCAGCGAAATGGATTTTTGCATCGAGCTGGGTAATAAGCGTTGGCAATTTAACCGCCAGTCAGGCTTTCTTTCACAGATGTGGATTGGCGATAAAAAACAACTGCTGACGCCGCTGCGCGATCAGTTCACCCGCGCGCCGCTGGATAACGACATTGGCGTAAGTGAAGCGACCCGCATTGACCCGAACGCCTGGGTCGAACGCTGGAAGGTGGCGGGCCATTACCAGGCCGAAGCGGCGTTGTTGCAGTGCTCGGCAGATACACTTGCCGACGCGGTGCTGATTACGACCGCTCACGCGTGGCAGCATCAGGGGAAAACCTTATTTATCAGCCGGAAAACCTACCGGATTGATGGTAGTGGTCAAATGGCGATTACCGTTGATGTTGAAGTGGCGAGCGATACACCGCATCCGGCGCGGATTGGCCTGAACTGCCAGCTGGCGCAGGTAGCAGAGCGGGTAAACTGGCTCGGATTAGGGCCGCAAGAAAACTATCCCGACCGCCTTACTGCCGCCTGTTTTGACCGCTGGGATCTGCCATTGTCAGACATGTATACCCCGTACGTCTTCCCGAGCGAAAACGGTCTGCGCTGCGGGACGCGCGAATTGAATTATGGCCCACACCAGTGGCGCGGCGACTTCCAGTTCAACATCAGCCGCTACAGTCAACAGCAACTGATGGAAACCAGCCATCGCCATCTGCTGCACGCGGAAGAAGGCACATGGCTGAATATCGACGGTTTCCATATGGGGATTGGTGGCGACGACTCCTGGAGCCCGTCAGTGTCGGCGGAATTCCAGCTGAGCGCCGGTCGCTACCATTACCAGTTGGTCTGGTGTCAAAAATAATAATAACCGGGCAGGCCATGTCTGCCCGTATTTCGCGTAAGGAAATCCATTATGTACTATTTAAAAAACACAAACTTTTGGATGTTCGGTTTATTCTTTTTCTTTTACTTTTTTATCATGGGAGCCTACTTCCCGTTTTTCCCGATTTGGCTACATGACATCAACCATATCAGCAAAAGTGATACGGGTATTATTTTTGCCGCTATTTCTCTGTTCTCGCTATTATTCCAACCGCTGTTTGGTCTGCTTTCTGACAAACTCGGGCTGCGCAAATACCTGCTGTGGATTATTACCGGCATGTTAGTGATGTTTGCGCCGTTCTTTATTTTTATCTTCGGGCCACTGTTACAATACAACATTTTAGTAGGATCGATTGTTGGTGGTATTTATCTAGGCTTTTGTTTTAACGCCGGTGCGCCAGCAGTAGAGGCATTTATTGAGAAAGTCAGCCGTCGCAGTAATTTCGAATTTGGTCGCGCGCGGATGTTTGGCTGTGTTGGCTGGGCGCTGTGTGCCTCGATTGTCGGCATCATGTTCACCATCAATAATCAGTTTGTTTTCTGGCTGGGTTCTGGCTGTGCACTCATCCTCGCCGTTTTACTCTTTTTCGCCAAAACGGATGCGCCCTCTTCCGCCACGGTTGCCAATGCGGTAGGTGCCAACCATTCGGCATTTAGCCTTAAGCTGGCGCTGGAACTGTTCAGACAGCCAAAACTGTGGTTTTTGTCACTGTATGTTATTGGCGTTTCCTGCACCTACGATGTTTTTGACCAACAGTTTGCTAATTTCTTTACTTCGTTCTTTGCTACCGGTGAACAGGGTACGCGGGTATTTGGCTACGTAACGACAATGGGCGAATTACTTAACGCCTCGATTATGTTCTTTGCGCCACTGATCATTAATCGCATCGGTGGGAAAAACGCCCTGCTGCTGGCTGGCACTATTATGTCTGTACGTATTATTGGCTCATCGTTCGCCACCTCAGCGCTGGAAGTGGTTATTCTGAAAACGCTGCATATGTTTGAAGTACCGTTCCTGCTGGTGGGCTGCTTTAAATATATTACCAGCCAGTTTGAAGTGCGTTTTTCAGCGACGATTTATCTGGTCTGTTTCTGCTTCTTTAAGCAACTGGCGATGATTTTTATGTCTGTACTGGCGGGCAATATGTATGAAAGCATCGGTTTCCAGGGCGCTTATCTGGTGCTGGGTCTGGTGGCGCTGGGCTTCACCTTAATTTCCGTGTTCACGCTTAGCGGCCCCGGCCCGCTTTCTCTACTGCGTCGTCAGGTGAATGAAGTCGCTTAAGCAATCAATGTCGGATGCGGCGCGAGCGCCTTATCCGACCAACATATCAGGACGGAATGATCGCAATGAACATGTCGATGACAGAAAGAATAAAAGCAGGCAAGCTATTTACCGATATGTGCGAAGGCTTACCGGAAAAAAGACTTCGTGGGAAAACGTTAATGTATGAGTTTAATCACTCGCATCCATCAGAAGTTGAAAAAAGAGAAAGCCTGATTAAAGAAATGTTTGCCACGGTAGGGGAAAACGCCTGGATAGAACCACCTGTCTATTTCTCTTACGGTTCCAACATCCATATAGGCCGCAATTTTTATGCAAATTTCAATTTAACCATTGTCGACGACTACACGGTAACGATCGGTGATAACGTATTGATTGCACCCAATGTTACTCTTTCCGTTACGGGACACCCTGTACACCATGAATTGAGAAAAAACGGTGAGATGTACTCTTTTCCGATAACGATTGGCAATAACGTCTGGATCGGAAGTCATGTGGTTATTAATCCAGGCGTCACCATCGGGGATAATTCTGTTATTGGCGCGGGTAGTGTCGTCATAAAAGACATTCCACCAAACGTCGTAGCTGCTGGCGTTCCTTGCCGGGTTATTCGCGAAATAAACGACCGGGATAAGCAATATTATTTCAGAGATTACAAAGTTGAATCGTCAGTTTAAATTATAAAAATTGCCTGATACGCTTCGCTTATCAGGCCTACAAATTCAGTGATCTACGTAGGCCGCATCCGGCGTGAACAAAGCGCAGAAACAAGAGTCGCATCATGCCTCTTTGACCCACAGCTGCGGAAAACGTGCTGGTGCAAAACGCAGGGTTATAATCATCAGCCCAACGACACACAGCGCATGAAACGCCCAGTCCATCAGGTAATTGCCGCTGATACTACGCAGCACAAGAAACCAAGGGCAAGCCCGGCGATGATAAAACCGATCCCTGCATAAACGCCACCAGCTTGCCAGCAATAGCTGGTTGCGCAGAGTGATCGAGCGCCAGCAGCAAACAGAGCGGAAACGCGCGCCCAGACCTAACCCACACACCATCGCCCACAATACCGGCAATTGCAGCGGCAGCCGATAAAGCCGCAGAACCCCACCAGTTGTAACACCAGCGCCAGCATTAACAGTTTGCGCCGATCCTGATGGCGAGCCATAGCAGGCATCAGCAAAGCTCCTGCGGCTTGCCCAAGCGTCATCAATGCCAGTAAGGAACCGCTGTACTGCGCGCTGGCACCAATCTCAATATAGAAAGCGGGTAACCGGCAATCAGGCTGGCGTAACCGCCGTTAATCAGACCGAAGTAACACCAGCGTCCACGCGCGGGAGGAATACCACGCGAACCGGAGTGGTTGTTGTCTTGTGGGAAGAGGCGACCTCGCGGGCGCTTTGCCACCACCAGCAAAGAGCGCAACAACGGCAGGCAGCGCCGTGCGAGTGTTTGATACCAGTTTCGCTATGTTGAACTAACCAGGGCGTTATGGCGGCACCAAGTCCACCGCCGCCCATCAGAGCCGCAGACCACAGCCCCATCACCAGTGGCGTGCGTTGCTGAAACCGCCGTTTAATCACTGAAGGCATCACCACCTGAATGATACCGATCCCCACCCCACCAAGCAGTGCGCTGCTAAGCAGCAGCACACTTTGGGGGTAAAGCTCACGCATCAATGCACCGACGGCAATCAGCAACAGACTGATGGCGACACTGCGACGTTCGCTGACATGCTGATGAAGCCAGCTTCCGGCCAGCGCCAGCCCGCCCATGGTGACCACCGGAAGAGCGGTCAACAGGGCAGCCACGCTAAAGCTCATTCCGCTCGCCTGGCGCAATTGCGGTAGCAGTGGCCCGACGGAGGTGAGCAGTGGTCGCATATTAAGACCAATCAGCACCAGAACCAGCAGCATCGTGAACGTCTTTTGATGATTGCGCATGGCTGTCAGAACGGCTTGGTCGGCAGATATTTACCATCTAAGGTAATGACCGCACGTTCGCCACCTTCCGGGTCCGCCACTTTCTTAACGTCGAGTTTGAAGTTAATCGCGCTGATAATGCCATCGCCAAACTTCTCATGAACCAACGCTTTCAGGGTTGTGCCGTACACCTGCAACATTTCATAGAAACGATACATCGTTGGGTCGGTTGGAATACGGTCATCAATGCAGCCACGCAGTGGAATCATCTGCAACAGTAGAATGGCGTCTTCGTCGAGATCCAGCTTCGCCCCGACCAGGCGGGCGGCGTCGGCAGGAAGCGCTTGCTGCCCCAGCAAAGCCGCGGTTACGAAGGCTTCTGCCAGACCGGTACCGTCGGCAATCTCGGCAAATGAGAGATCTTTTTTAGCTTTGCTGAGCAAAATGGCATCGGCAAGATCAAGACGAATATTGCGGTTAATTTGTGACTGAATCATGGTGGATCTCCTGATGGTTTAAAAATAAGGTTACGCTGCGGTCGGTTGGCGTAGCGGTATGGCACAAACGCGAGGATTAGCGGCCAGTGGCACAAACTGGCGGGTTGCGCCGTCAAAAGCTGCGATGCTGCCGCTTTCAATGTCGTAGACCCAGCCGTGCAGGGCGATCCGCCCCTCTTCGAGCGCCAGGCGCACCGATGGATGAGTTTGCAAATTAGCCAACTGAGCAATGACGTTTTCACGTACCATCGCCGCAGCTTTTGACGGTAAATCGGAATGCGGGCGCGCCTCATTAACGACGCGGGCTGAATCGGCATAACGTAGCCAGTGGGAGACGGCAGGCATATGGTCCATGCACTGACAGCTGGCAATGGCGGTCATCGCGCCACAGTTGGAATGACCACAAATCACAATGTCAGATACCCGAAGCGCAGCGACGGCATACTCCACCGAAGCAGAAACGCCACCGGGTTCCGGCCCGTAGGAAGGGACGATATTGCCCGCGTTGCGAATAACGAACAGATCGCCAGGCTCACGTTGCGTCACCAGCTCAGGGACCAGACGGCTGTCGGAGCAGGAGATAAAAAGTGTGCGCGGGCTTTGCTGTGTCGCCAGCTGTTTAAACAAGGCTTCCCGCTTCGGAAATGCCTCGCGCTGGAATTTAAGGAATCCATCAATAATCTCTTTCACCGTTAACCTCTGTCTGTCTCTGGAATGAGAGGCAGACTACTCGCCGATTGTCATAAGGTAAAAGTCTCATTTATGATGAGTTCTATTGGATTTACTTATAGGTTGGCGAATGCTCTCTCGACATATCAATTATTTTCTTGCCGTGGCTGAACATGGCAGCTTCACCCGTGCCGCCAGTGCGTTGCACGTCTCTCAGCCTGCGCTTTCCCAGCAGATTCGCCAGTTAGAGGAGAGTTTAGGCGTGCCGCTGTTTGACCGTAGCGGGCGAACGATTCGTCTCACCGATGCAGGAGAAGTCTGGCGACAGTACGCCAGCCGGGCGTTACAGGAACTGGGAGCGGGTAAACGGGCGATTCATGATGTTGCCGATCTGACGCGAGGATCGCTGCGTATCGCCGTCACCCCCACCTTTACAAGCTACACTTTATCGGCCCTTTAATGGCGGATTTCTATGCGCGCTACCCCGGCATCACGCTCCAGCTACAGGAAATGTCGCAGGAGAAAATCGAAGATCTGCTTTGTCGCGACGAGCTGGACGTTGGGATTGCCTTCGCGCCTGTGCATTCGCCGGAGCTGGAGGCAATTCCTTTACTGACAGAAAGTTTAGCGTTAGTCGTGGCGCAACATCATCCGCTGGCTGCCTGTGAACAGGTGGCGTTGAGTCGCTTGCATGATGAAAAACTGGTCCTGCTCAGCGCGGAATTTGCCACCAGAGAGCAAATTGACCACTACTGCGAGAAAGCGGGGCTACATCCACAGGTGGTCATTGAGGCGAACTCAATTAGCGCGGTTCTGGAGCTGATTCGCCGCACTTCCCTTTCCACATTGTTACCAGCAGCGATTGCCACACAACATGACGGGCTTAAAGCGATTTCTCTTGCCCCGCCACTACTGGAGAGAACGGCGGTTTTGTTGCGGCGGAAAAATAGCTGGCAGACAGCCGCCGCGAAGGCATTTTTGCACATGGCGTTGGAGGAATGTGCGGATGTTGGCGAGAATGAATCACGGTAGCCACTGACACAGGTCAGTGGCTCTTCAACACAGAGGAAATTACCGTTTGTAATCGATGGCTTCTGGCTGCTCCAGATATACGGTGGTTTGTGCCGGTTGTGTACTGGCAATCACCTTGCCGCCACGTACCGAATAACGTACCGGAACCTGACGGCGCAGCGCATCAAATCCATTTTCAGCCGGCAGGATAATCAGGTTTGCGCTGTTTCCGGCGGCAATGCCGTAATCCTGCAAATTCAATGTTCTGGCACTGTGGTGGGTGATTAAATTCAGGCCATCGTTAATCTGCCCGTAGCCCATCAACTGGCAAACATGCAGCCCCATATGCAGCACTTGCAGCATATTCGCCGTTCCCAGCGGATACCACGGATCGAAGACATCATCGTGACCAAAGCAGACGTTAATGCCGGACTCCAGCATCTCTTTAACGCGCGTGATGCCGCGACGTTTTGGATACGTATCGAAACGTCCTTGCAGATGAATATTGACCAGCGGGTTGGCGACAAAGTTAATACCGGACATTTTCAGCAAGCGGAACAGGCGTGAGGTATACGCCCCGTTATAGGAGTGCATTGCCGTGGTGTGGCTGGCGGTGACTCGCGCGCCCATGCCTTCACGGTGCGCCAGGGCAGCAACGGTTTCGACAAAGCGCGACTGCTCGTCATCGATCTCATCACAGTGAACGTCGATGAGACGGTCGTATTTTTGCGCCAGGGCGAAGGTTTTATGCAGCGACTCCACGCCGTATTCACGGGTAAATTCAAAATGCGGAATCGCCCCCACTACATCTGCCCCTAAGCGTAACGCCTCTTCCAGCAACGCTTCACCGTTGGGATACGACAAAATCCCTTCCTGAGGGAAGGCGACAATTTGCAGATCAATCCACGGCGCGACTTCCTGCTTCACTTCCAGCATTGCTTTCAGCGCAGTTAGCGTTGCATCCGAAACATCGACATGGGTACGCACATGCTGAATGCCGTTGGCAATCTGCCATTTCAGCGTTTGCCAGGCGCGTTGTTTCACATCGTCATGGGTTAATAACGCTTTGCGCTCGGCCCAGCGTTCAATGCCTTCAAACAGCGTGCCGGACTGATTCCAGTTCGGTTGTCCGGCGGTTTGCGTGGTGTCCGGTGAATATGCGGCTCCACAAACGGCGGTATAACTAAACCTTGTTCGGCATCCAGGCTGTTTTCAGTTATGGGCATCACGCCGGATTGCGCATCAATGGCGCTGATTTTTCCGTCCTGCAGATGAATCTGCCACAGCCCCTCTTTGCCTGGTAACCGGGCGTTAATAATTGTTTGTAAAGCGTTATTCGACACTGTTAACCTCCACATGCGTCATTGCTGCTGTCGTTTTACGATTCAAAATCGGGTTAAGGATCAGATAGCTCAGCGCGCCACCTAATACCGCGTTGACCGGAACAATTCCCGGTAACCAGTGGCCTGCGGCAATCCCCAGCGCGACCGCCAGAATCGCCACCCAATTGACACTCATCATACGCGTGGTCGCAAAGTGCTCATAGCGGCGACGGTTCATCAGATAGTCGGCGATGATCACGCCCCCTACCGGAGGAATAGCTGCCGAAAGGAAGGTCAACCAGCCGACAAAATTGTTATACAGCCATAATGCGCAGACCGTACCGATAATACCGTTGATTACCGAAAGGGTTTTGCTCGACATACCGGTAATGTTGGCGAAACCTAAACCCGACGCATAGAGTGCGTTATCGTTGGTGGTCCAGATATTCAGCCCCAGCACCACAATCGCAGGCAGCAGCAGGCCCTGAGCAATCATCACATCAGAGATATCCGCCATGCCCAGTGCCGCAGCGCCCGCTGCACCGAAAATAAACATCAACGAGTTGCCGAGGAAAAAGGCCACCATCGCCACCAGCACCGCCAGTTTGGCATTGCGACCAAACCGGACAAAGTCAGCGGTGAGCGTACCCGCACTGATAAATGACCCCACAACCAGCGCCAGCGCGACATTGAAATCTAACGGTTGTGCGGGAACGACCGCTTTTAATGCGTCCAGGCCGCCCATGCCGTTAACAGCCAGCCACACGGAATAACCGCCCAGGCAGGCGATAGCCGGAACCGCAATCACCGAAAGAACCGTCAGCGCCGAAATGCCAAAAAAGACGGTGACGGTCATCAGTAAACCGGAAACGGCAATCAGCAAATTAATATCCAGCCCGGTTGCCTTACCCACCGGAATGGCAAACATCGCCACACCGACGCCAAACCAGCCAACCTGAGTTCCGCCCAGTAGCAGTGAAGGCAGCCATGAGCCTTTAACACCAAACGAGAAGCGAGCAAGAAGATGAGTGGTCAGGCCGGTTTTTGCGCCAATGTAACCGAGAAATGAAGTGTAAATACCGAGGAGAAGATTACCGATGAGAACTGCGAGGAAGAAATCATGATAGCTAAGACCGGTTCCGAGAGTGCCGCCGGTCCACATACTGGCGGAAAAGAAGGTTAATCCCAGCATGACGAACGTCAATGCCAATACCCCTTTCCGCGCCGACTGCGGGACTGGCCCCTGGCTAAAGTTGTTATCTTGCGACACGAAATTCCCCCTTTTTGCTGTTTGAAACCCAAAAAATCCGCCGCATTCTATTCATCTGAAGATAAAAAGCAATCGTTTTCGTGGGGAAATATATTTTTTATATGAATGAGTGCAAAAAGGTGGGGGAAAAATTATCGGTGTAAAAACAGTGGGTAGTGGGTAGGCCTGATAAGACGCGTCAGCGTCGCATCAGGCATCGGCGCGGGGTGTCGGATGCGACGCGAGCGCCTTATCCGACCTACGGTTCAGGCCTGTAGGCATAATAAGACGCGGTAAGCGTCGCATCAGGCATCGGCGCATGGTGTCGGATGCGCCACGCGACGCATCCGACAATACCTTACTCTTCCATCGCCTGGCGGATCTGATCCAACGACGCTGGATCATCAATGGTCGTCAGATCTCCAGGATCGCGTCCTTCGCAAATCGCCTGGATCGTGCGGCGCAGCATTTTTCCGGATCGCGTTTTTGGCAATTGCGAGACAAACCAGACGTGCGCCGGGCGGCCAAAGTTGCCAATCTGGCTGTCCACCAGCGCCATAATCGCCTTCTCTTGCGAATGCGCCACATCACGATCTTCCAGACTGTCGCTCTCTTTCGGAATGACAAACGCTACCGCCACCTGCCCTTTCAGCGCATCTTTCACCCCAACCACCGCCACTTCGGCAACGCCCGGATGACTGGAAATACTCTCTTCAATCTCGCGCGTGCCCAGCCGATGCCCGGCAACGTTAATCACATCGTCAGTGCGCCCGAGAATAAAGTGATAACCGTCAGCATCGCGGATGCCCCAGTCAAAGGTGGCGTACACCGGACGGGAAAACAGCGACCAGTACGTCTTCACAAAGCGGTCGTCATCGCCCCAGATGGTCTGAATACACCCCGGCGGCAGCGGCCCTTCCACCACCAGCATCCCTTTCTCGTTGACGCCACACGGTTCGCCGGTGACTTCATTAAGCAACTGCACGTTATAGCCATACATCGGCACGCCGGGGCTTCCCAGACGCGTCGGCCTGTCGTCCAGACCGCGAGCAATCGCCATAATCGGCCAGCCGGATTCGGTCTGCCAGTAGTTGTCGATGACCGGCACATCCAGCGTATTGCTCACCCAACTGGCGGTCGGCTCGTCCAGCGGTTCTCCAGCCAGATAGAGCACTTCCAGCGACGAGAGATCGTGTTTGCGAATTTCAGCGGTAGGGAATTTTTTCAGCACGCGAATGGCGGTCGGCGCTGAGAACATCCGGCTCACCTGATATTTCTCGACGATTTTCCACCACACGCCGCAGTCCGGCCAGGTCGGTAATCCTTCGTAAACGATAGTCGCCATCCCGCCAGCAGCGCGTAGACGATATACGAATGCCCCACCACCCAGCCGATATCGAAGCAAAGAACACACCGCCCGCTTTGCAAAAATGGTGTCCATCGAGGTCGCCAGCGCCACCGCATATCCAGCCGACGTCACGCTGCACGCCTTTAGGTTTGCCGGTCGTGCCGGAGGTGTAGAGAATGCAGGAGTTTCGTTGATTCCATACGCCACGCCGGTACCCGCGCGCCGATGTGTTGATGGCGCAACGACGCGAAATCGACATCCCGCCCGCTGACGCGTGCCATTTTCGCCAGCCCGCGATCCACCAGCAAAACATGGCGTGGCTGGTGCTGCGCCTGACTTATCGCATCGTCGAGCAATTTTTTATAGGGAATGATTTTGCCACCGCGCGCTCCGGCATCAGCCGAGACAATCAGCACCGGTTTAGCATCATCAATTCGCGCCGCCACGCTGTGCGAGGCAAATCCCCCAAACACCACCGAATGAATAGCGCCAATGCGCGCGCAGGCCAGCAGAGTAATATGCGCTTCGGCAATCATCGGCATATACACCAGCACCCGATCGCCACGCTGCACGCCCAGCGAGCGCAGCATTGACGCCACCGCGTTTACTTCGTCATGAAGCTGACGAAAGGTAAAGGTGCGCTCTTCTTCTGTTTCCGAAGAGACGGCAATCAATGCCAGTGCCTCTGGCTGTTTCTCCAGCCAGCGGTCGATAGCGTTGTGGCACAAATTGGTTCGGCCTTCACAAAACCAACGGGCAAACGGCGGATTGCTGTGGTCGAGCGTTTGCGTAAAGGGCGTCTGCCAGTCAATACGCCGGGCCTGCTCGGCCCAGAACTGCTCCGGTTCGTTAATCGAACGCTGATAAAATTCGCTAAAAGACATAATGCTCTCCTGTTGAACTTACGCCTTACCGCCGTTTACTTAAATGACGTACAGGTCGAGATACTCATTGACCGGCATCTGTTCCAGGCGAGTTCTGTCGAGAGAAACCTCCAGAATGCGCTGCTGTTGGCGAGTCGGGAACTGGCGCGCGAGATTGATTTTGAATTTATCGACCAGTTTCGGAATACCATCCTGACGGCGGCGAGCATGACCAATGGGGTACTCCACCACCACTTCTTCAAATCGTGTGCCGTCGGTGAACTCAAGGGTAATGGCATTTCGGCGATGGCGCGTTTTTCCGGGTCGTGGTAGTCAGCGGTAAATGCCGGATCTTCAAAAGCAATTGATCTTCTCGCGCAGGGCGTCAATGCGTTTATCTTGCGCAACGTTGTCCTCGTAATCTGCCGCCGTTAAGCGCCCGAATAGCAGCGGGATCGCCACCATGTACTGAATGCAGTGATCGCGGTCTGCCGGGTTATTGAGCGGCCCTTTTTTGTCGATGATGCGAATACAGGCTTCGTGGGTGCGAATGGTCACTTTTTCGATATCCGCCGCCGTTTTGCCTGCTGCCTGCATCTGTTCATAGAGCGTCATCGCTGCTTCAACTGCCGTCTGGGAGTGGAACTCCGCCGGGAAGGAGATTTTGAACAGCACATTTTCCATCACGTAAGAACCGTACGGGCGCTGGAAGCGGAACGATTCACCTTTAAAGGAGACGTCGTAGAATCCCCACACCGGCGCAGTCAGGGCTGACGGGTAACCCATTTCGCCCGTTTTCGCCATCAGTGCCAGACGTACCGCGCGGGAAGTGGCATCGCCCGCCGCCCAGGATTTACGCGTGCCGGTGTTCGGCGCATGGCGATAGGTGCGCAGCGACTGACCGTCCACCCACGCCAGCGAAACGGCGTTGAGAATTTCCTCGCGGGTCAGGCCAAGCATTTCGGCGACCACGGCGGTGGAAGCCACTTTCACTAACAGAACGTGGTCGAGGCCAACGCGGTTAAAGGAGTTTTCCAGCGCGATGCAGCCCTGAATTTCATGGGCTTTGATCATTCCGGTCAGCACCTGTTTCATGGTCAACGGCGCTTTGCCGCTGGCGACCGCGTTGCGCGAAAGCCAGTCCGCCGTTGCCAGAATGCCGCCGAGGTTGTCGGAAGGATGCCCCCACTCCGCCGCCAGCCAGGTATCGTTAAAATCGAGCCAACGGATCATCGCGCCGATGTTAAATGCCGCCTGGACGGGGTCGAGCTGGAACTGAGTTCCGGGGACGCGCACGCCGTTAGGTACGACGGTGCCGGGGACAATTGGCCCCAGCAGTTTTTTACAGGCTGGGTATTCGAGAGCTTCAAGACCGCAGCCGAGCGTGTCGAGCAGGCAGTAATGTGCGGTGTCGTAGGCTACTTTGGAGCTGATTTCGTAGTTCATGACGTAATCGACGATATCAACGATTTCACGATCAAATTCCGGGCGGATGTTGTTGATTTGAGCTGACATTGGGTACGTTTCCTTATTGTTATTCGTAGAGGTTTACTGGCGCTTATCCAGCGCGACAAACTGGCGGTCTTCCGGTCCAACATAATTGGCGGAAGGACGGATAATTTTGTTGTCCTGACGTTGTTCGATAATGTGCGCCGCCCAGCCGGTGACGCGGGCGATAACAAACAGTGGTGTGAACATCTCGGTGGGAACGCCCATCATGTTGTAGGAAACAGCGGAGAACCAGTCGAGATTGGGGAACATCTTTTTGCTCTCCCACATCACCGTTTCCAGGCGATCGGCGATGTTGTACATCTTCAGCGAGCCGCCTTCCTGCGAGAGCTGCTTCGCCACACGTTTAATCACCTGGTGGCGCGGGTCGGCGATGGTATAAACCGGATGACCAAAACCAATGACCACTTCTTTGCTTTCCACCCGCTTGCGGATATCGGCTTCGGCTTCGTCCGGCGTTTCGTAGCGTTGCTGGATCTCCAGCGACACTTCATTCGCCCCGCCGTGCTTCGGCCCGCGCAGTGCGCCAATCGCGCCAATAATCGCGGAATACATATCAGAGCCAGTGCCCGCAATCACCCGGCTGGTAAAGGTGGAGGCGTTAAACTCGTGTTCGGCGTACAGCACCAGCGAAATATGCATCGCCTTTTCCCAGCTTTGCGACGGCTTTTCGCCGTGCAGCAGATGCAGGAAGTGACCACCGATGGAGTCGTCATCGGTTTCCGGCTGGATGCGTTCGCCGTTGTGGCTGTAGTGATACCAGTAGAGAAGAATCGAGCTAAGTGACGCCAGCAGTTTGTCGGCAATATCCCGCGCGCCAGAGACGGTATGCCCCTCTTTTTCTGGCAGCGTGCAGCCGAGCGCGGAAACGCCGGTGCGCATAACATCCATCGGGTGTGACGCCGCCGGTAAGGCTTCCAGCACGGTACGCACGTTAGCCGGTAAACCGCGCAGGGCTTTCAGTTTCGTTTTGTAGGCGGCGAGTTCGTCACGGGTCGGCAGTTTGCCGTGGATCAGCAGATGCGCCACTTCTTCAAATTCGCAATGTTCCGCCAGATCAAGAATATCGTAGCCGCGGTAATGCAGGTCATTGCCGCTTTTACCCACGGTGCAGAGCGCCGTATTGCCCGCCGGAACGCCAGAAAGTGCCACAGATTTTTTCGGTTTAATGACATGGGTACTGTTTTGCAGGATCGTTGTGTCGCTCATATTGTCCTCGTCATTTGTAGGGTCGAGATATTTTTCGTTGTGTTTTATTTCACCTGGCTACGGGCAAACAGGTCGTCGAGCTTCTCTTCGTACTGGTAGTAGTTGATGCTTTCGTACAGCTCGTTGCGGGTTTGCATGGTATCGATGACGCTTTTCTGCGTGCCTTCCTGACGCAGGACGTTGTAGACATGTTCAGCGGCGCGGTTCATGGCGCGGAACGCTGAAAGCGGGTACAGCGCCATTGCGACATGGGCGCTGCGTAATTCGTCGGTGGTAAACAGCGGTGTTGCGCCAAATTCGGTAATGTTGGCGAGGATTGGCACCTGCACCGCATCGGCAAACTGGCGGTACATGGCGAGTTCGGTAATCGCCTCCGGGAACAACATCTCGGCACCCGCTTCAACATAGGCCTGCGCACGCTCGATCGCCGCATCCAGCCCCTCTACCGCCAGAGCATCGGTGCGCGCCATGATCACAAAATCAGGATCGGTTTTCGCATCCACCGCCGCGCGGATCCGATCCACCATCTCTTCTTTCGAGACGATCGCTTTATTCGGACGATGACCGCAGCGTTTCGCACCAACCTGATCTTCAATATGCAATCCTGCCGCACCGGCTTTAATCATCGATTTCACGGTGCGCGCCACGTTAAAGGCCGAAGAACCAAAACCGATATCCGCATCCACCAGCAGCGGCAGCGAACAAACGTCGGTGATACGGCGAATGTCGGTCAGCACATCATCAAGGGTAGAAATACCGAGATCGGGCAGCCCCAGCGAACCTGCCGCCACGCCACCGCCAGAAAGATAAATTGCCTGATATCCGGCACGCTGCGCCAACAGCGCATGATTAGCGTTGATGGTGCCAACAATCTGCAATGGATTTTCTTTAGTCAGTGCAGCGCGAAACGCTTTACCTGGAGAGTGTAGAGACATAGCCCATCCTTTGTTATCAACTTGTTATTTGCGTTGATAAAGACAAAGCAAGGGGTGTGCCACAATTGCCTTAATAAAATTAAATGTTTAATTTCAATTTGTTAGAGATAAAGTCATGAACTAATCCGCAAATATGCGTTTCAGTTAACGTTTCAGGCAATGTTTCACCGCGTTTCATTGCAACAATTATGAAACAAGACTAAACCCAATATTCGGTTTCTTAACTTTGCGGTGCGCTATGGCACATCCACCACGGCTTAATGACGACAAACCGGTTATCTGGACGGTATCTGTAACGCGCCTGTTCGAGCTGTTTCGCGATATCAGCCTCGAGTTTGATCACCTGGCGAACATTACCCCTATTCAGCTTGGCTTTGAAAAAGCAGTGACCTACATCCGCAAGAAACTGGCAAACGAACGCTGTGACGCCATCATCGCGGCTGGCTCTAACGGCGCGTACCTGAAAAGCCGCCTGTCAGTGCCAGTTATTTTGATTAAACCGAGCGGCTACGATGTGTTACAGGCACTGGCAAAAGCCGGAAAACTCACCTCTTCTATCGGCGTTGTCACCTATCAGGAAACCATTCCAGCGCTGGTGGCGTTTCAAAAAACCTTTAATCTGCGCCTCGATCAACGTAGCTACATTACCGAAGAAGACGCCCGCGGGCAGATTAACGAGCTGAAAGCTAACGGCACTGAAGCGGTGGTCGGCGCGGGGCTGATTACCGATCTGGCAGAAGAAGCCGGAATGACCGGAATTTTTATCTATTCCGCCGCCACCGTGCGCCAGGCGTTCAGCGATGCGCTGGATATGACGCGCATGTCGTTACGCCATAACACTCACAATGCCACCCGCAACGCCCTGAGAACTCGTTACGTGCTGGGCGATATGCTCGGTCAATCACCACAGATGGAACAAGTACGGCAGACTATTTTGCTGTATGCCCGCTCCAGTGCAGCGGTGTTGATTGAGGGGGAAACGGGGACGGGCAAAGAGCTGGCGGCCCAGGCGATTCATCGGGAATATTTTGCCCGCCACGATGCGCGACAGGGCAAAAAGTCGCATCCGTTTGTTGCCGTCAACTGCGGGGCGATAGCCGAATCGCTGCTGGAAGCGGAGCTGTTTGGCTATGAGGAAGGGGCGTTTACCGGCTCGCGACGCGGAGGTCGCGCCGGGCTGTTCGAAATTGCCCACGGCGGTACGCTGTTTCTGGATGAGATTGGCGAAATGCCGCTACCTTTGCAGACTCGCCTGTTACGGGTGCTGGAAGAAAAAGAGGTCACCCGCGTCGGCGGGCATCAGCCTGTTCCGGTAGATGTACGGGTCATTAGCGCCACTCACTGCAAGCTGGAAGAAGATATGCAGCAAGGACGTTTTCGCCGTGATCTGTTTTATCGGCTGAGTATTTTGCGTCTGCAATTGCCACCACTGCGCGAGCGGGTGGCGGATATTCTTCCGCTGGCGGAAAGCTTTTTGAAAGTGTCTCTGGCGGCGCTCTCCGCCCCGTTTTCTGCCGCATTACGCCAGGGATTACAGGCAAGCGAAACCGTGCTGGTGCACTACGACTGGCCAGGTAATATTCGTGAACTGCGCAATATGATGGAGCGACTGGCGCTATTTTTAAGTGTGGAACCGACGCCGGATTTAACGCCGCAATTTTTGCAGCTGCTACTGCCGGAACTGGCGCGCGAGTCGGCGAAAACTCCCGCTCCACGCTTACTGACACCACAACAGGCACTGGAGAAATTTAATGGCGATAAAACAGCAGCGGCGAATTATTTAGGCATCAGCCGGACGACGTTCTGGCGGCGGCTGAAAAGCTGAACTGCCGAATGCAGCGCGAACGCTTTATCCGGCATAAATTTCAATAGATGATCACCGATAAACTTACGCATCGGGCATGTTTACATAGGGTTCAGAATTACTTCTTCTTATAAATATTTGCCGTGCCGTGGATCTTATTGTCAGTTTGACCAGAGGTCAGTACCAACACATCAGCCCCTTTTTCATCCGCTTTTTTGATCAAATCCTCTTTCGCATCTGCGGTCGACATTTCATTACTGGTTGAAATATCACCTATTTTTTCATACTGCGATTCAACTTTTTCAAATTCCGCTTTGGTCATCAATTCAGCGGCATAGACATTGGTAACGGCAAACGCTAACGCACCGACTAACATTTTAGAGATTATTTTCATATTACGGCTCCAGAGTTGTTATCACACTATCACCCACCCACATTATTGGGTTGATTAATAATTAGTTCAGTCAGGGCATAAACGCCAGTAACCGGAAATAAGACACTTTGTGATCTCTCTCGCACCCGATTATTTTTGGTAGAAATATGATGAAGTTACTTCACTTATTTATGGATGAAATCACTATGGATCCTTTGCACGCCGTTTACCTGACCGTAGGACTGTTCGTGATTACTTTTTTTAATCCGGGAGCAAATCTCTTTGTGGTAGTACAAACCAGCCTGGCTTCCGGTCGACGCGCAGGGGTGCTGACCGGGCTGGGCGTGGCGCTGGGCGATGCATTTTATTCCGGGTTGGGTTTGTTTGGTCTTGCAACGCTAATTACGCAGTGTGAGGAGATTTTTTCGCTTATCAGAATCGTCGGCGGCGCTTATCTCTTATGGTTTGCGTGGTGCAGCATGCGCCGCCAGTCAACACCGCAAATGAGCACACTACAACAACCGATTAGCGCCCCCTGGTATGTCTTTTTTCGCCGTGGATTAATTACCGATCTCTCTAACCCACAAACCGTTTTATTTTTTATTAGTATTTTCTCAGTAACATTAAATGCCGAAACACCAACATGGGCACGTTTAATGGCCTGGGCGGGGATTGTGCTCGCATCAGTTATCTGGCGAGTCTTTCTTAGTCAGGCGTTTTCTTTGCCCGCTGTGCGTCGTGCTTATGGGCGTATGCAACGCGTTGCCAGTCGGGTTATTGGTGCAATTATTGGTGTATTCGCGCTACGCCTGATTTACGAAGGGGTGACGCAGCGGTGAGCAGATAATTTACTCTCTACGTAATCAACCTGATTTGCCGAATCCCGGCCATCGGCGATGATAGCCCCCGTAATGCGTGGTCCTTATTTCCGATAAGTTTACTTGAGTCTTTAGCTTCCCATTTCAGCCCACTCTCCCCTGTGTGGGCTTTTTTCATTGGTCTGACCCGTCCTGAATAGCCAAACAATGGCAATGTTCCACTTTGCAGGGATGATAATAAGGGGATCTGATTCAGAAGAGTTTTGAAAAGTTGGACCGCCATCGAGGCCTCGAACCCCGTACCATACAACAATCCTGGTTGTCGTCTGCTCTTCCTGATGAGCTAATGGCGGTTTTTGATATGAGCCTTACAGCATATTTTCTGTCAGGCTTGAGTTCGATGCTAAGGTACAGAAAAGACCCCACACAAACATGATGGAATTATGATTTTTTTCATATGAATGTCAACCCACACATTCACAAAACATCTGCATGAGATCATTTTTTATACACCGCATAGCTGCGAAACCACTGCTGGTGCTTTTTTAAGCGAAGCGTCGCCGATCACAACAAAATATCGGCGAAAAAGGCGGTGGAATGCCATTTGGCATACGGATATACAGATGAAATGATTACCTGCTTTGCGATTCACTCTCTGGTGGAATAACAACTTGCAGGTGGAACCCTTTCTGAACTAAAGAGTGTAGCGGATTTTAACGTGCTTATTTACAGGATAATATCTGTCACCTAATTCCTGCACTCTATTCGATATCCATTCATTTAATCGTGCATCATCTCTGTATGTTTTTACGTCCAGAACAGAGAGCAATAACATCACCAGTGATTCAGGAAAAACAGGGTAGATATTTTTTAAGTGTAATAATAATCCATGCGCAAGCGCCTGCTTAATGGGCGCGTCTGTCTCCGGAATAGACGACATTTCGCGAAGCCATTTTTCCACATGCATACACTCTTTCCCTTTAGGGAAAAGTCTCAGCAAAGGCATATGGTGTTCAAGAAGAATGCATTTGCAATCTGTTCGCACTGAATCGATAAACTGCACTAATTTCTTAAGCCCGGTAAAGCGTCCAGCCTGCACATTTGCTTTAATATCAAGAAACGCATCATCCTGGTCATATACCCAAACTGTCCCTTTTTGATTTTCAAGTATGCGAAAAACAAACTTAACCGGGTGATCAGGGTAATCCATCCAGTCATAAAATCCAGGGAAATCATTAAACTGTACATTTATGGTGAGTGCGTTATCGTCTGACCACTCACAGTCTCGTACGGCAGCCATGAGATGAATGAGTTTGTCGTCATCGACTAAATCATCACGACAATCATAAGGATAATCATAATATTGTTTAATCAAAACCTTGAATATATCGACACAGGAAACCAAGGAGCTTTTGATATCCTCTGGTAACTGATTGTTTTTAACCGTATTAAGTATGCTTTGTTGCGTATATGGCATCAAATTATTGTGCGGAGCTTTTAATGATATCATCGCGATCTCTCTTAAATAAAAATAAACGTCGCAGATAATAAAGCTCTGATTAAACCAGGCACTATCAGAAATCGCTCATAACTAACGTGTGAAGTATTGTGTACTGGAGGGAGTTAATTTAACAATTTGAATTTACGTTATAGGTTTTACTGCTACTTTGATATTATTTCGCTCTCCTTAACTAAAAAGTTAAGTGGAGAGCGAAGTTAATATGTTAAACCACAGCGTATTTATTAATTTTTTCAGTCTGTTAGTGTGCGATTATCGATAACAAAACGATATTTCACATCACCACGCAGCATTCGCTCATAGGCTTCATTAATTTGATCGGCCCGAATCATCTCTATATCAGCCACGATGCCATGTTCGGCGCAAAAATCGAGCATCTCCTGAGTTTCTGGAATGCCGCCAATCATAGAACCGGCTATCGCACGGCGTTTCATGATCAGGTTGAAAACTTCCGGCGATTTATGCGGTGTCGCAGGCGCACCAACCAGCGTCATGGTGCCATCACGCTTCAGCAAGGTGGTAAAATCGTCGAGATTATGTGGCGCAGCTACTGTATTCAAAATGAAATCGAAACTCTTCAGATGAGCCGCCATCTCATCGGCATTGCGTGAGTTAACAACTTCATCGGCCCCCAGGGCTTTTGCCGCTTCGCGTTTTGCCTCAGAAGTGGTAAATGCCACCACATGCGCCCCATCGCGTGGAGCTTGATCCCCATATGTGTCCCCAGACCGCCGATGCCGACCACGCCCACTTTTTCCGGCCCGGCCTGCCAGTGACGTAGCGGCGATACGTGGTGATCCTGCACAACAAAGGAGCCACCGCCGCCAGCTGCTCTTGCGGGTGACGAATACGCAGAACTTTATATCGCTCATGAACGACGATCTGTTGTAGGTAGCCACTTGGAAGTATGGCCAGTTCGTCCGGCGTCGGCGAGTTATAGGTGCCGGTCATAGTGATCACAGTAGTTTCCAGCCCGTCTTCACACTCTTCGCAATGTTTACAACTGTCGACAATGCAGCCGACACCGACCGATCGCCCGGCGCATGACTTTACCCACGATCGCAACGTACCACGCCCCACGAATTTCGGCCGGTACGCAGGGGTAAACCGTCCCGCCCACTCAGGTGGACACGAGGTGGAGATCGGAATGGCAGACCTTATACAGTGGCTTATTCGATTTTGACATCGATTTCGGTCCCAGTTTCGCAACCGTGTGATATCCATCGGTTCAAGTGGTTGTTTGCTTGGAATATGCACCAACAGCTTTGATCTTCATTGTGTTTACTCCTGATTAGCTATGTGTATTTGGCGACGCCTGATATGTCATCGCGGCAAAACGTCCATTGAATATAATATTTAAACCACCCGATCCACCCCAACATGCCGCGAACCTGAATGAAAAGAGCAGCAACGTTCCCCATAAGGAATGCCATCGTCGGTAGGGCTTATACCGAGAATATTGAAGCCGCTTTCAATAATTTGCAGAAGAAACAGCGCCAGCACCATACCAATTATCCGCCCGCTGCCGCCGTCCGGATTAACCCCACCGAGTACTGCCGCGAGGATTGACACAACAGAGTACGATTCGCCATAAGAGGCCTTAGCCGAGTTGAGTTTCGACATCATCAAAAATGCCGCTACCGCACAAAGCAAGGCGGAAATGACATAAACCCAAATCAGCACCCGACGAGTGTTAATGCCGGAGTAAAGTGTTGCTCGTTCGTTAGACCCAATCAGGTAAATGGCTTTACCGAGCGGCGTTTTCTCCAGCAATATCCATAGCCCCAGTGCCACTGCGGCAAACAACCACATCGGTAGCGGAATACCGAACCATTGCGCATGATTCAACCACAGCACCCATGAGGGATAATTGGCAATGGCGCTACCACCTGTCACCAGAATATTTATCCCTTTGAGCAACGTCATCATCCCAAGCGTTGCAAGAATTGGCGACACTCGAATACCAGCAATCAATACGCCGTTACATAAACCGATTATCACCGCCGCGCCAGCGCCCGCCAGTAACGTAGCGACAACCGTAGCAATACCCGGTGGATACTGAGTCGCCACCCACGCCATCACCAGTGAACAGGCGTTAGCAGTGGCTATAATTGACAAGTTAATGCCACCGCAAAGCATGGTCACCGCCATAGCCAACGCCAGAATGCCCAGCACGGGCATTTGCGAAGCGACGGACTGGAAATTACTTATCGACCAGAAAATCTCCGGCATAGTAATGCTGAACGCGGCAACAGTTAGCACCAGCAGGCCGATCAAGTAAAACTCAACGTTATTACGCCACGATTTTTTCATAGCAGACTCCGGTTCTGATGCTGACTCCACGCCGTGGCACTAATGCTGGCAACGATGATGATGCCGGTGATCAATGTTTGCCAGTAAGACGAGACTCCCAATAAATTTAGCCCGTTTTGCATCACTGCCAACAACACCACGCCGAGCAAAGTACCGGTTAACGTGCCGCGCCCGCCGAGCAAACTAGTGCCGCCAAGCACCACCGCAGCCAGTACTGTCAGCTCATAACCCAGAAGAGAATCGGGGGCGACAGTCATCACCGTCCACGACTGCACTACACCCGCAGCGCCAGACATCAATCCCATATAGCCATAGACGAAAAGTTGCAGTTTCAGCACGCTAAAGCCGATGCGACTGGCTGATTCGCGGTTCCCGCCAAGGGCATAAATTTTGCGCCCTACACTGGTGAAATTCATGATAAACGCTGTTAGCAGCACCACCGTAATCATGGCGATCAGCGGCAGACCAAGGCCATAGTCATAGCCATCAGCATCGGTGTACTTGAACAACATAACCCCCTGCTCAAACCACGGCGGAAAGTCGTACAGCCACACACCTTTACTCAACCATAACAGCAGGCCATAGAAAATATTCAGCGTCGAGATAGTGATGATGATAGAAGGCACCCGTAGGCGATTAACCAGTAAGGCGTTAATTAAGCCAAGTAAAATGCCGATGCAGCCCGCCAGTGCAAACGCGACAGCGAAGTTGCCACCAATTTTTTGCAGCAACAGCACCATGCCGTATTGCGCAATGATGGTCATTGCTGGAAACGAAATATCAATTCCACCGGAAATCAACACCACAAACAAACCACAGGCGAGAATAGTCAACATGGCATAGTTATTGGCGAGATCGTACAAATTACCGAATGTCAGAAACTCGTCGCTGCGCCAGGCAAGGCCAACAAACAGCACCACAATCAGTAATGCCAGCCAGAATTCATGGCGTTTTTTCAGTTCAGCCATTTACCACCTCCGCAATCCTGGCCTGAGAACTGCTGTCAGGCAGGAAGCTATGGGTGATCTGACCTTTTTGCATTACCAAAATCCGGTGGCTTTGATACCACGCTTCTTCAATTTCATCGCAGATCATCAATACCGCAATGCCATGAGCCGCCAGATCGCTGATAATGCCGTATATTCCTGCTTTGTTGGCGATATCAACACCGACTGTCGGGCTATCGAGAATCAACAGTCGTGGCCCAATCGCCAGCCATTTGGCGATCGATACTCGCTGCGCGTTACCACCAGAAAGCGTATTCACCGGAAGATGAGGATCAGAGACTTTGATGGTCAATGCCTTGATTAGCCTGTCCACCAGGTCACGAACTTTAGTTTCACTCAGAAAGCCGAAGCGATCTTTTACCTTGTGAAAAACAGTGCTAATGATGTTGTCTTCAATAGATTGCGCCATCACCAAACCGCGCGACATGCGATCTTCCGAAACATAACCAATACCGTGGCGGATAGCGTCCTGGTTACTATGCAGTGTAACCGGCTGGCCGTTGATGAGGATCTCGCCAGCATCCGGTCGGGTCATACCAAACAGACTCAGACATAATTCCGTGCGCCCCGCACCAAGCAGGCCAACAATCGATACCACTTCGCCCGCTTCCACCCGCAAGTTAATATTTAGATATTCCCCATGACGACTTAAATTACGCACCTCAAGCACCGGGGTGCTGGATTTTCCCTGCCACAACTCTCGCACCTGATATTCGAACTCCTGGCCGGTCATCAGGAAACCGAGTTGTTTTGTGGTCATCTCTGCAGCCGGAAAAGTCCCGACCAGCTCACCATCTTTCAGCACTGAAATACGGTCGGAAACTTCCATCACTTCTTCCAGACGATGACTGACGAAGACCACGCAGATCCCGCGTTCACGCAATTGATGCACCACCTGTAATAACCCTTGCACTTCCTGATGGGTCAGCGAAGCGGTTGGTTCATCCATCACGATCAACCGTGCGTCCTGCGCCAGTGCACGGCAAATAGCCACCAGCTGACAGCGGGCAATTGAAAGCTCAGAAACGAGTGTATCCAGTGGCAATGTGACGTTAATACTGGTCATTGCCGCCTGCGCCACCTCACGCAGACGACGGCGGTTAACAAACAGACCGTGGTGATAGTGATTCACGGCGATATTCTCCCAGACACTCAGGTTAGGAAATAAAGAGAGGTCCTGATAAATCACCTGAATCCCCTGCGCCACCGAAGCGGCGGGTGTCAGCTTTGACCAGTTTTTCCCACCAAGCGTAATTTCCGCTCCCTCATCCGGGCGATAAACACCGGACATAATTTTAATCAACGTCGATTTACCACAGCCGTTTTGCCCGGCAAGGCAGTGCACTTCACCCGACATAAAGTCGAGAGAAACATCGCGCAGCGCTCGCGTGGCATGAAACGTTTTGTTGATATGACGAAGGGAAAGGAAAGTTTCCATAACATCCCCTGGCAATAAGAATCGGGGCTTTCGCCCCGAAGAAATGGATTAATAAAGTGAGTCGATATTGTCTTTGTTGACCAGTAATACCTTATGGAAACGGATAATTCGCTTATCCATATCTACGTCGGCCTTACCCAGATTCTGCATTTCTAATCCAGGTTTGATCTCTTCACCCTTCAGCAACGTGCTGGCGACGGCTGCGAGTGCGTAACCTGCAGAGGCCGGATCGTAAGTAATCCCTTCGGTGATATCACCACTTTTAATCAGTGATGCCGCCTGTGAAGGGATCATCATGCCATAGACTGCGACTTTATTTTTCGCCCGTTTCTCTTTCACCGCACGTCCCGCGCCAATCGGACCGTTTGAACCAAAGGAGACAACCGCTTTCAAGTCAGGATAGGTTTTCATCAGGTCCAGTGTGGTACGACGTGAGTCATCCACACTCTCGGCAACCGGCATGCGGCGGGTAACTTCATGCATATCCGGGTAATGCTCTTTCTGGTATTTCACCAGCAAGTCAGCCCATAAGTTATGCTGCGGCACGGTCAAACTACCCACGTAAATCACATAGCCGCCCTTGCCCCCCATGCGTTTCGCCATATGCTCAACATATTCAGCGGCAAATTTTTCGTTATCAATGATTTCAATATCCCAGTTAGCACTTGGCTGACCGGGGGATTCGTTGGTCAGAACCACAATTCCGGCATCTCGCGCTTTTTTGAATACCGGTTCCAGCACGTTGGCATCGTTTGGCACGATAGTAATTGCATTAACCTTACGGGCGATTAAATCCTCAATAATTTTAACTTGTTGCGGAGCATCAGTACTTGAAGGCCCCACCTGTGAGGCATTAACACCAAAGGCTTTACCCGCCTCAACCACACCTTCGCCCATGCGATTAAACCACGGCATACCATCGACTTTAGAAATATTCACCACGACTTTTTCCGCTGCCTGGAGCGGCGCAGAAATTAGCGCAGCGCCTAATAACAGCGAAGACACTTCATATTGATAACAAAACGTTTATTCATCATTTCAGCCTCATTGCAGGGTAGTCAGGAAGTGTTCGCCCAAATTAGCGCGCTGAGAGAATAAGAATTTTCGAATATTTTTATGCAGAATAAACAGCCCTATTTCAGGCAGCTATTAAAAATATGGTTATAAATATGGACAAAACGGGCAGCAACAATAAGTGTGACATTCATCACGTAAAAAATAGCAAAATAAACAAAATTAGCGATATTTTATGTGTGTGAGTTTATTTCGCGTAGATAAATAGTTATCTACACAACGTCAATAAGGGCATATTCTTCAAATATAACGTCCATTTCTGGTGAATAGCTTCCTTCTGCCTGGAAAAAACGACGGTGTTCATTACGCCAATATTCAAGACTGAGGTCACCTTCACCTTCCTTACGGGCAAGCTCCACGGTGACATCAGAAAAGCGCAGTAAATGCAGGCCAATCACTCTGATAACACATACAGGCTCATCACGGCTATTTTCTACAATCTTATACTCACCAATCATCGGAAATGCGTTGTCTTCAATACATCCCGCCAGCGAACCACAGGAAGCTGTTTTAACACCAGTCGCAATCAACGTTGCGAGGTGATCGGCCAACGCTGCTGAATCGCCAAAAGTACAAAAGGAAGCATGGGGATATTTTTGTGAGAATTTTTCTTTTATGGTCATGGCAATATTTTTGCGATTACGGAAAAACAAATCACATCTTAATTACTGTTGGTAACCATCAGCAAGAGTATCATTGGTTTTTCGATACTGAATCTTTTTTATCCGAAGCAGGTCACATTTATGGCCTGATAAATACCTTTGTTAAAACTCACTTTTGTGTATTTCTCTCAAATAATCCCCTGGAAATTATGCCGCGAGATTATAAAGTTCAGGATCATTCATTAGCAAACCATTCCCGCCCCACTCCCTGGGGCTTAAATCTCTTACAATTCACCGTTGCAGGCGTTTCAAATGCGCATCAACCTGCCACACTCCCCCACACCAGTTGCCCTTTATGGAACGTTGCGGTTCTCGGCGAGATACGCGCCACCGCCTCGGCGGAACAGGAGGCGTCCACCAGCACAAAGCTGGCATCATCCTGCGCTTTTGGCCATACACGCTCGCCTTTTTCATTCAGCGGCAATATATCGCCAGTGGCTAGAAACAGCGAACGGGAGAGGTTCTGTTCGTTAGGACGAATATAGAGCTGCGCGTAGAGATTGGCTTTTTCCAGCATGTCGCCCAGACCATAAGGCGACCAGTGGTCGATAACGCTGTCAGTGCCAGTCATCACTTTTACGCCTTTGTCGTGCAACTGTTTGAGCGGCATATGCAGCGTGCCAATCGGCACCGTCGAGGCGATAGAAATTTGCTGCGCCGCCATCCGATTCGCCAGCGCATCGACCTGTTGTTCGTTGAGCGTAGCCAGCGCAAAGGCGTGGCTGATGGTCAGCTTACCTTTCAGTTGCGGCGTTTTCTCTACCGTTTCAACCATATAATTGATGGCTGCCACGCCCGACGGAGTGGTTTCGTGCAGGTGAATATCGACACCTTTGTCGTAGTCCAGCGCAATCTGAAACATGGTGTCGAGGGATTTTTCCATCGCGCCATCGACACTGGTCGGGTCCAGCCCGCCGACGTAATGCGCACCCGCCTGCATCGCTTCGCGCATTAAGGGTTCCGATTTCGACAGCAGCAAACCGTGCTGCGGGAAGGCGACGATTTCACACTCGAAGCCCGCCTGACGCCGCGCCAGCACCGCCTGCAAATTTTGCAGATTTTTTAGGCCGGAAACCGGTTCGATATTGCAGTGGCTGCGGGCAATGGTGGTGCCTTTCGACTGCAATAGATCGATCAGTTTTTCCGCCCGCTCCTGCGTATACGGTTGTAACTCCGGCAGCATTTTCTGCTCAAGCTTGATCATGTCCTGGATAGTGGTGCCTGCCGGACGATTGAGCGAGCGCCACGGCCCGCCGTAGAAGGTTTTGTCGAGATGAATATGCATGTCGCGAGTGGTGGGTAGCATCAACTTACCGCCAGCGTCATAGTGCGGCAGCGTGGCGTCCGGATGCTGCTTGTTCTCGCGCAGGGCGACAATTTTGCCGTCCTGAATCTCCACGGTCTGGCGCGCCGTGCGGGTCTGCACCGCCACACCGTTTTCGTAGTCAAAACCGGTTTCCAGCAGCACGTTATCGAGATAGTAATGCGGGTCAGTGATTTTCATGGTGTTGTTCGCTTCGCAGTTTAGGGTGCCAGCTACCGCCGCATGGGCGAGCGGCACAGAGGTACCAAACAGCGCGGCGGCGGTGACCATCTTACCGCTCTGGCTCAGAAATTCACGGCGGCTATTGCTTTCTTTCATCCTACGTCCTTACGTTTTAATAATATGGGTGCCCGTTTCACCGCGCAGCGCCGCAGGCAGGCATTCCGGCGTGGTGATAATCACTTCTTTGCCGCCCTGCTCCAGGAACGTCAGGCTGGCGATGATTTTTGGCAACATGCTGCCGGGCGGAAAATGCCCTTCCTGCATATAGCGAGTCATGGTGGCAATATCCACCCGATCCAGCGCCTGCTGCTGCGGTTTACCAAAGTGGATACAGACTTTTTCGACGCCGGTGGTGATCACCAGAATGTCGGCGTGAATTTCACGGGCCAGCAGCGCGGTAGAGAGATCTTTGTCAATAACCGCGTCCACGCTTTGGTAATCCCCCGCTTCAGTACGCACTACCGGAATTCCACCGCCGCCCGCGCCAATTACGACAAAACCTTGTTGGATCAGCGCCTTAATGGCGGGTGCTTCGACAATACGTTTCGGTTCCGGCGAGGCGACCACGCGGCGATAGCCCCGTCCGGCATCTTCAACAAAACACCAGTCAGGGTTTGCCTTTTGTAGTTTGTCACGCTGGCTTTCACTGAAGAATGCACCAATGGGCTTGGTGGGATGGGCAAAACCTGGATCGTTTTTATCCACTTCCACCTGAGTTACCACGGTGACGGCTTTTTTCTCGCCGTGACGCGCCAGCCGGTTATTCAGCGCCTGTTGGATCAGATAGCCGATGCCGCCCTGCGTATCTGCCACACAGTTCGCCAGCGGCGTTAAGGGCAGCCCTTCGCGCTCGTGGGCAATCTCCGCACGGCGTAAATCCAGCCCGACCTGCGGCCCGTTACCGTGGGTCAGCACAATGTCGTAATCGGAAGCCAGCATTTCCAGCACCGTATCGGCCACGGCTTTCACCGCCTCCGCCTGATGCTCAATCGACTGGCTGGCGTTATCTTTGATAATGCTGTTGCCACCAATGGCAACGACCACAAGCTCTTTCATGTTGTTATGTCCGCTACAGAGGGTGATTAGGTTATGACCAACGCCAGACTGCCTGATGCGCTACGCTTATCAGGCCTACAATTCTCGGGCCATCCGTAGGCCGGATAAGGCGTTCACACCGCATCCGGCATAAACATGTAAGTCAGACGCCGTAACGTTCGCACCAGCCGAGAATGGCTTTCTCGAAGCAGGCGAATGGTGGATGCACAATGCCCGCGCCAATCATGCCGACGCCCGCATCTTTATGGGCGATGGCGGTGTTGATCACCGGCAGAATGCCGCTGCTACCCACGCGGGTGATGTCGATTGCCGACGGCACGCCCATAAAACCGAGCAGCGGAATGGTGACGTTGGGGTTTTCACCGAGAGTGATTTCACGCATCTGGCGAGAGAAATCGATAGCCTCTTCCACCGTGCCGCCCACCAGCGCAACGATTGCAGGCGCGGTCGCCATAGCAAATCCGCCAATACCGTAGGTTTCAGTGATGGCGCTGTCGCCGATATCCAGCCCCGAATCTTCCGGCTTATAACCGGCAAACATCGGGCCGATGACCTGCTGCGCCGGACCGGTAAAACCATTGCCCCGGTAATCCGCTGACCCGCAGGCCGAACTCGACGCCGTTACGCGCCATGGTGGTGGTGACCACGGTGCTGTATTCGATGCCGTGCGCCGCATCCATCGCCGCTTTACACATCGCCATCCACGTCGGGCCGGAGAAGTAGTCGCTGCTAGCGACAAACTCAAACACTTCGCGCTGTTTCTCCACGGAATAACCTGCCTGAATAATTCCCGGCGTCAGCGCCTGAATCAGCAACGTCGTCCCGGCGTTATTGCGGTTATGGCACTCATCGCCCATATGCAGCGCCTGCGCCAGCATTAAGCGCAGATCAATCTCGCCGATAATTTTCATCGCGTCGCGCAGCATTGGCCCCTGCACATCGCGCATCCAGTTGAGGCGGTCGATCACGCTCTGATCGTTGGCACCCATACGCAAAATCTTCGCCATCTGCTCGCTCATATTGGTATAAGCGATGTTGCCGTAGGTTTTGTTTTTCACGATGTGCATAAACATCGAGGCCGAGGTAACGCCCGCCATCGATCCCACGCAGTCGTGTTCGTGGCACGGCGAGAAGGTGATCTCCCCGGAGGCCGCCAGTTCAGTCGCCTCATCGAGATCTTTCGCCAGCCCTTCGAACACCAACGCCCCGGTGACCGCGCCTTTCATCGCGCCGCACATTTTTTCCCAGGTGATCGGCGGCCCGGCGTGAAGAATGGTTTTCGGCGTCATGCCCGGCACCACGTTAATCGCCTGATCAAAACCAATCAGCACCGGATGCGACTGGATAATGCGCTCCAGCGCCTGCTGGTTAGCGGCGGCGATTTTGTCTGCCAGCGGCGAATCGGCAATGTTATCCAGCGCCTGCACCACCTGCATATTGCCCTGCCCCGGCGGCGTCCAGTCGAGTTGAGTCACTTCTACATGCTGCTTTTTCAGGTCATCGCTAAACATGGCGATACCGACGTTAATAACGTTCAACGGTTGGCTAAACAGTGACTGGCTCATCAGGCTTCCTCCCCTTTGCAGATAAATTCACGCGCCAGCAATCCGGTATTGGTGCTGCTGCTCGCCAGAATCACTCCGGCATCAAGCAGCATCTGGCTTTGTTGTTCTAATGATGGCGTATCGAGATCGGTGCCCAGCACATAGGCGAGAATGATCAACTCGCGTCCTTCGGCGGCGGCGATCGCTTTCGCTTCTTTGATCGCCTCGATGGTGGAGCCGACCGGATCTTCATGCGATCCAAATCCGAGCACAAAATCCATCACGATCACCGCCACTTCTGGATCGCGCGCTTCTTCGATCAAGCGACTGATGCGGTTGGTGGGGTCAATCATTGGATGCGGCTTGCCGTTGGTGAAGTCGTCATCGCCAAAGTCGAGGAAGGTGTGTTTGATGCTGCGGTTGATATCTTGCAGGCGGAATTCAGGATCGGGCTGAATGTTGCTGTAGACATCGCCATGTTTTTCCATCACCGCGAACATGGTTTCGTCGCACAGCGTGCCGCCGCAGAACAGGCCACGTATGTATTTCTGCTGCGGTTGCAGACGCGCACGCACATCAGCAATCAACGGCTGGTTAAGCGTATGCAGGTCGAGATTTTCCTGTTTCACGCCGGAGAGCATCACCGCTTTTAGCGCCGCCTCTTTGCTGCCGCGGGCAAACTGTAGCCCCTGCTCATCCACCGGCGTTTCAACGCGACCGAGGAAGCAGACCACCACCGGCTTGCGGCAGGCACGTGCGCGTTCCAGCACTTTGCGGGCCACCGCAGGCGCGGGAGGTTTTGAAATCAGTGCGATAATTTCAGTTTGCGGATCGTTTTCCAGCATCCCGATGGCGTCGAGCATCATCAGGCCGCCGATTTTCTCGCTCAGGTCGCGCCCGCCGGTGCCAATCAGTTGTGAAACACCGCCACCAAATTCATGAATGCGGACGCTCAGCTCCTGGCTGCCGGTGCCGGATGCGCCAACAATACCGATATTGCCGCGACGCACGGCGTTACCAAAACAGAGCGCCGCGCCGTTAATAATCGCCGTTGCGGCAGTCCGGGCTCATCATTACCACCATCAAAGTAAGCCTGGGCCAACCGCTGAGCGCCAGTTCATCTTCAACTGAGACGTTATCGGAAAACAGCATCACGTTAAGGTCGTTTTGCAGCGCCTGACGCGCTTCGCGAGCGGCAAACAGACCGTTAACCGAAATCACCGCCAGGTTACTTTCCGGGATATGCTTTTTGGCGCTGGCAATAGTGGCGTAACGCGCCTCGTGCGAGCCGCTTTGCGCTTTGCTGTTGAACAGTTCTTCAATCTCCACCAGCAACTGTTCGTTGTCCGCGCCCGCTTTGCCGTTGATGACAATCATCAGGTCGCCGTTTTTCGCCTGTTCCAGCTCCGGCGTCAGCAGTCCTAAATTTTTCAGTACACCTTTGTTCATTTCGGTCGCCATCGCCACAAATGCCTGCTCGACGCCGTCGAGTTTATTTGCACGCGTGGAGATAGACATCAGCGAGACAGAATCAAAATAGGTATTCGGTTTAATGACTATTTTAACTGACATAATTCCCTCCGTAGGTTTGGCTCAGCGCACAACCATCGGCCATGCCATACAGCATGTCGCAGCCGGAACTGGAGCCAATATGTTTAATTTTTTCTATTGCCTGAGTTGCGTTCCCAGGGATGTCATAAATAATGTTGTGAATAAAACGATGAATATTTTCCCGGCAACGTTGTTGTAATGCGGCTTCCAGCGTTATAGCACTTAATAATGTGGTGTTATTTCTGCCGCGCTGCATACCGAGATAAAATTCCTCTTTGTATTTTTCCGACGGATGCCCGGGAATAAATAAAATAAGCGCCAGACCTGTTAAATAATCGTCGGCTGATGGCGTAAGGCCAATCCCTAACCCAATCATACTGGCGACCGCTGCGGCGATATTTTGTTTTTCGTTTACTGCCTGAATAACTGCCCGTCGTTTAATATGTAGTTCTTTATTTAACGCCTGATAAAACGGATTATCGCCGCGATAATTAAACAGGGTTTCATTTTCCCCCAGGTGCTGATGAATAATGTCGTGCCACTGTAGCCAGGCGATAAGGTGAAAATTCACAGCGGTCATTTGCAAGGTTGGGGACAGCCAACGCCGACAACGACTCATCTCTATATGAAGATGTTGACCAACCGTAATACCTTGATCGTCAAACTGAACCTTATCACCATGCCGGAACAGATCATCAAAGTGAGTGAGTGCCAACCGACAACTGTTTGGCGCATTGTCGTACTCTTCACAAAGCAGCGTCAGCAACTGCTGGCGAGCCGGGAGTGCGATATTTACCGCTCTGGCAAAGACCTGTTCAACCTGTCCTTGCCCCCGCTGCGCCAGAAAATCCGCATCCGCAGTTAGCGCCCACACACACCGTCTTTCTGGTGTGTTGATAGCAAGCCTCCCGGTTTATGCACCTGCGGCAATCAGTAACTGCGCAATCTCTTCAAAGCCCCGTTCCCGCGCCAGTTCCAGTGGCGTTTTGCCATATTTATCGGTCAGATGCGGGCTGGCACCGTGTTCCAGCAATAACTGCACAATCGCCTGCTGTTTAATACCACCATCATTAAGCACAATCGCTTCCAGTAGCGGCGTCCAGCCTACATGGTTGGTCTGGTTAACGTTAATCTCCGTATGCGCCAAAAGCTCTTTTACAATACTTAAATGGCCTTTTTCACAGGCAGGCGTCAGGCCGACACCGCCAAAACGGGTTACGCAATTAAGATCGGGTTTAGCCGGTAAAATAATTCGTAGTAGAGTTAAATCATCGTTCAGACAGCTAATTAAAAAAGGATTTAAACAGGTATGATCTTGCTTATTAATATCCGCTCCGGCATCAATTAATGCCTGAACGCAAGCATATTGCTGATATAAACTTGCCAGCGTAATTGCCGTTTTCCCCTGACGATCGCAGGTATTAATATCGACACCCAGCGCAAGGCAGGTTTTTACTTTATCGATATCACCCTGTTGTGCAGCCAATAAATAGTCGGCAGGTAGATTTTTTATACTCATTCACATTCCCCTGGTTTTTGTGGCTGTTTTCGATGAATTGAGAATAGCAACGATAATCTGATAAAAGAACCCGCTTAAATTTAATTCGCTGTATTTCGCCTTTTTGTTGAATGATGTTCAACAATCTTTTCGCAGTGTGCGGTAGTGCAATATTTGTTTCTTTGACCCGATAACCTTTCACTCAATCAGGTTTTATTTCTCTATAGTCTGCACATGTAAGAGTAGCTTTCGTCCATGTCTAACCAGAGGGGAACAAGATGAACGGACTCACGGCAACGGGTGTCACCGTCGGTATTTGTGCAGGGCTTTGGCAGTTAGTGTCTTCACATGTCGGGCTCTCTCAGGGATGGGAATTATTAGGAACCATTGGCTTCGTCGCCTTTTGCAGTTTTTATGCCGCAGGCGGCGGTAAATCGGGGTTTATCAGAAGTCTGGCGGTTAATTATTCCGGGATGGTGTGGGCATTTTTCGCCGCGCTGGCTGCCGGTTGGCTGGCCTCTGTAAGTGGACTGTCCGCGTTCTGGGCGAGCGTAATTACTACCGTACCCTTCTCGGCGGTAGTGGTCTGGCAAGGGCGTTTCTGGTTACTGTCCTTTATTCCCGGTGGCTTTCTCGGCATGACGCTGTTTTTTGCCAGCGGGATGAACTGGACGGTGACGTTACTGGGTTTTCTGGCGGGTAACTGCGTGGGGATAATTTCAGAATATGGTGGACAAAAATTAAGCGAAGCGACGACTAAACGCGACGGGTATTAAAAGTTATTCAAAAATGATTATCTATCTTTAACCGATACCTCTACAGTCATAGCTGGAGAAATTCATAGTAGATAATGGCGAGAATGGTTTAATGAACTCAATTTTTACCGAAGAGAATCTGTTGGCATTTACTACCGCTGCGCGTTTTGGCAGCTTCAGTAAAGCCGCAGAAGAGTTGGGTTTAACCACTTCCGCCATTAGCTACACCATCAAGCGTATGGAGACGGGGCTGGATGTGGTGCTGTTCACTCGCAGTACCCGCAGCATTGAGTTAACGGAGTCCGGGCGTTATTTTTTCCGCAAAGCTACCGACCTGCTGAATGATTTTCACGCCATCAAACGCAGTATCGATACTATTTCGCAGGGCATAGAAGCACGTGTGCGCATTTGTATTAATCAGCTGCTTTATACGCCCAAACACACCGCACGCTTGTTACAGGTGCTGAAAAAGCAGTTTCCTACCTGCCAGATTACCGTCACCACCGAAGTGTATAACGGCGTCTGGGATGCGATTATTAATAATCAGGCCAATATCGCCATCGGCGCACCCGATACACTACTGGACGGCGGCGGTATTGATTACACTGAAATTGGCGCGATTCGCTGGGCTTTTGCTATCGCCCCGGATCACCCGTTAGCCTTTGTGCCGGAACCCATCGCCGAAAGCCAACTGCGTCTCTACCCTAATATTATGGTGGAGGACACCGCGCATACGATTAATAAAAAAGTGGGCTGGTTGCTGCACGGGCAGGAGTCAATTCTGGTGCCAGATTTCAACACCAAATGTCAGTGCCAGATTTTAGGTGAAGGAATTGGTTTTTTGCCGGATTACATGGTCCGTGAGGCGATGACGCAATCCCTGCTGGTTACCCGACAAATCCATAATCCGCGCCAGGATTCGCGCATGTTACTGGCGACTCAGCATTCTGCTACGGGTCAGGTGACGCAGTGGATTAAAAAACAATTTGCGCCAAATGGCATATTAACGGGGATCTATCAGGATTTACTGCATCGGGAGAATTAATCGCTGCCAACCTCCCGATGCGCTGTGAATAGCGGTTTACATCAACCACCTGCTTTCATTACCCATTCAGAGATAAATTTATTACCCGGTACTGGCGGAGAGTACAAATAGCCCTGCAAAAAGTGAACGCCTTTACCGATCATTAAATCCGCCTGCTCCTGGGTTTCTACCCCTTCCGCCACGATACTCAGACCAGGCTTACGCGCTAGTTCGACAATATTGTCCACAATATGACCGGAGATTTCGTCGACACTCGCCATTTGCACAAATGACTTATCGATCTTAATAAAATCGACCGGGAACGCCTGCAAGTAACGATAGGTCGCATAACCCGTACCAAAGTCATCCAGCGCAAAGGTAATGTTGTGCTGATGAAGGCTGTCAAATATCGCTCTGGCTTCTGGCGTTACCGGAATAGGATTACGTTCCGTTAGCTCGAGAACCAGCTTGATTTTATCGTTACCTAATTTCTTAACCAGGTTCAGACACTCTTTTTCAAATCCCGCTGCCAAAAAACAACCCGCCGAGACGTTGATGCCAATATGGAAATTGTCCGGCAGCAAATGTTTTACCGGCATCAGAATATCCGCAGTCTGTTTCATCAGTTGGCGGGTCATTATGACAATAAGACCGGATGACTCCGCCAGAGGAATAAACTGATCCGGTGGGATAATTCCCGTTTGTGGATGTTCCCAGCGGACAAGTACCTCACAGCCCGTCAGTACCCCAGTCTGCGCGCAGAAAACCGGTTGGATCCACGGTTTGAATTCGTGGTTTTCCAACGCCAGACTGATGGCTTCAGGCGTGACGATATGGTGACAACGGTTATCAGGGATATAAAAATTATTTTTATTTCCCGTGCCACTGATGACTTGCGGATGATATTGAAAAAAGATATCCCGCCAGAAGGTAATATCACTCTGGATGCCTAGTTTTTCATACAGCTGCTTCTTTTGATGTGAAATTGTCTTTGCACTGCGATTTCTGTACTGTGAGATTTCTGTAACCGACATTCCCTCCATTAGCAGCTTGAGTAAAAGCCGTTCTTTTTCGGACACGATACCAGGCAACGTCAAATTCACCGTTGCCCCGAACTCTTCCAAAAAAACACTCAAATCATGCGAAGCCATTGAACACACCTTGATTAAATCTTGTGCGCCAGCTAAATCTGCGAGTCTTCACTCTGACTGATAAAGCTGGCTGCAAGAAAATGACACAGAGAGCCGAATTATCTCCCGTTCGGCTCTCTCTCCTTTTACTCATTATTCAGATCAGAATTGCCACTTAATGCCAACCATTGCAGAGGTGTCATTATATCCCCTATCGGCAACCTGAACGCCCACATTCCCCCAGACATTCAGGTTGGCATTTAGCTGTCCTTCCACCCCGGTTTTTATCTCAGCAATATTTCGGGCTCCATCCTGAGTGACGGACACGCCATCCATACTGGTGCTGAAATCCTTACTGTTATGCAGCCAGTTCACTTCTACAAACGGCTGGAACTCGCGGGATTTACCGTCATCCATTTTATGGTGGCTCTTCAGCCAGGTTTTTACGCCAAGTCGGGTTTGAACATTGCCATCACCGTTGCTATGAACGAGGGTTCCGTTGCTTTCGCGGTGCTTATCGGCTTTGACTCCCATCCAGGTAACCTGTGCTTGCGGCTGAACATACCATTCATTACGCGTTCCCTGGCTGCCATTAAATTCAGCTAATTTGTGTTTGTATCCAGCTTCCAGTGAAGCGGTAAATCCTTTTGATTTATAGGATTCACTTTGTAAGTCATCCCCTTTCACTGTGTTATCAAACCAGCTGTACTGCGCCCAACTGTCGAGATACGCGCCATTACGCGACTCGTCATCGGCATACCAGGTGGCATAGAGGCCGGTGCTATATCCGTTCACACTCGCTTTTGCACGATAACCGGTTCGCGAGGAAATGGTTTTACTGTCGCTGTTGCCATATCCCGCCATGACCCCAACATGCCAGCTGTCGCTGCCGTTTTGGCTCCACTGCGCGACATCGCCTCCCAGTTGCAGAACATAGCGATTGCTTTGGGTTTTCAGCTGGCCGCTGCCATCACGCCATTTATTATGACCACCTTCATGGCGCATCCACATAGAGGTTTGTTTCTGCTCACCCGTCACCATGTCGGTATAGTACGTATTACCCAGACGCTCATGCAGACGCGTGGTGAACATTGTATTCGCTGCTGCAAGGTTCGCAATGTAGCTACCCGCCTCCGGTCGCAGGTCATTATCCACATTCAGATCCGGACCCGGCGTAGGTGTCGGGTTAGGGTTCGGCTCTGGATTCGGGTTTGGCTCCGGATTCGGCATCGGGTCTGGCTCCGGCTGCAGTTCAGGAGAATCACTGCCGCTGGTCAGATACCAGTTACCACTATTTGCCCCTTGTCCACGCGCGAGAGTGTAGTCATACGCCCCCGCAACGATACGACCAGCCTGAACAAATTCGCCCTCAGACTTACCGTCTACATGGATAAGTTCGATACCGTTAAGGGTTTTCGCACCTGTACCGCCAGCGTTATTCACCGTAACGGCAGTCGTGCCGCTAGTATCGCCCTCGACAACCAATTTATCGGTTACTGAGTCATCGCTATTCAGTACCGTATTCATTACTAGTTGACCGTTATTACCGTGGTAGTTCCCCTTCACCACTAACACATTGCCAGCTTGCTGTCCTGACATTCCGGTCATCAGCGTACCGTTGTTGGTCAGATTGCCGCCCAGGGTGTAATTCACAGACGCAGCCGCTCTTTTTTCAGCGCTATTATTCAACGCCAGGGTACCGTTGTTCTCAACGTTTGCGCTACCCAATCCCTGCGCATGACTTACCAGGACATTAGCCGAATTAGCAATGTTCACATTCGCCGTCAGGTTGCTGTTATCGCCCGCGATGTCCAGCGTGCCGCCCTGAATATTCAGCTCTCCGCTCCCCGTTAACGAACCGGTTGAAGTGCCCCCGTTGGTAACCGTCAGACTGCCGCCATTTAAGCTCAGCAGTGAATCGGCGCTGCCATTGAGCGTGCCCACGGTCTGGCTGTGACCATTCATATCCAGTTCAGTCTCTGCCGCCAGACGCAGTTCATGGGTATTACCCAACACGTTATCGTTATTCAACAAAAGCGTCCCACTGCGCAGATCGGTAACACCGGTATAGTCGTTGTCTTTGTTAGAAAGCGATACGGTCTGACCCTTCTGGCTGCTGAATGCCAGGTCACCACTGCCGGTAATCTTTGCGCTGAGATCGGCGGCATTCTCGCTTTTACCGTTAGAGCTCAGCACCAGAGCATCGCTGTCGGTAGCGTGTAAATCAAGCTGGGTCAGGCCGTAACCGATATACAGACCGTCATTGTTTACCCCACTCGTCAGACGATAGTCGTAAGTGCCGACGGCCGCTTTTTGCCCATTCTGCTGAATATCACGTTGGGCACTGCTGGAGAGGATTTGCCCATTTTTATCCTGCAATTGCAGATTGCCCGCATCGCCCAGAACTTCCGCACCTTGCGCATCAACCAACTTAATGGTGCTGTTACCATCATCGACTTCAGTGAGCGATAACGCAGAGTCAATATCACGAGATACTGAGCTTACAACGTCACTGTCAGAAACCTGAATCACACCCTCGCCGCGCAAATCCAGCGTTTTACTAACGTTGACCGTCCCTTCTGTCATCTGTGCACCTGCTGTCAGGGCACCAAAATCAACGGTTCCGCCGGAGAATCCCAAAGTGCTAATGGAGTGAGCGCCCTTACCCACTATTACCTGGCTTCCCTGACCCGCAGTGATCCCGCCTCTCTGCAGAAACTCAGCATTCTTTTCCAGGTTAAATGTCGTGTTCTGGAACGCCAGTGAACCCTGGAACCAGTCTGTATAAGCAAACTCATCGAAGGAGAATTCGTGATTCCCCATGTTTATTTCAACAATACCTCTACCTTGAAGATCGTTATCAAATACCCAATCTTTATTGGCATTGATTTGCAGTTTGCCATCAACATCCAGGTCCGCACGGCCGATGTTCTTGTCTTCAGAAATAACCGCGACAGCACCAGAAGCGACATCAATATATCCGCTGAATGCATAGTTATTGCCGGTCAGTGCCACTGTCCCACTGTCGATACTTATTGTACCATTGCCGGAAATCTTATTGGCAAAGGTCATGCTATCGTCAGCCTTCAGGTGTAATTTCCCGCGGTTGTTGATCTCTGCTGTACCTATATTTTGGGTGATCCCTAAAGCGCCATTTTGCTCAATTTTGACTTTACCACTAAAGGCAGAGTTATCACCGGTTAAGTAAGTCGTGCCATTGAGCGCATTGATATAGCCCAGGCCCTCGCTGCCACTGACAATATCCGCGGAAATAGTCGCGTTTTTATCCGTGTGGTTTAAGGTGATTTTCTTATCGGATGTCTTTGCCCACACAAACTCAATTTTTCGGCATCAATAATCCCTGCAGCCTTCGCAGCACTTCCTTCCTGTGCACCTAACGCTAACTCAGAGTTGGTGCTTAAACTAATTTTCGGTGCGGATATTTTACCTCCATCTGATACGACTAATGTTGTATCAGAACGTTGGTCGTAATAACCCAGGCTAATATGTTCACGAGCATTAACTTCACCGCCGTTATTAACTGACAGGTACTGATTACCACCGTAACTGCCGTAAACGCCCATAAAGAAGGTTTTAGAATTTACCTGGCTGCCTTCACCACTGACATTTCCCTGCAAATAGGTCAGACGGCTGGTGCCCTTAACATGGATTTTGCCGCCGTTGGAGACATTAAAATAGCCGCGATCGTGTCTCATGCCTGAGTTTGACTCATACAAATCATCAGCATATAACTCGCTGCCAGCATTGGAGACATTCAGGAACCCCGTACCTTTCAGCAAAAAGTTAAGTGGGCCATTGATTGTTACCTTTCCTCCGGTAATATCCAACCCACCACCAGAAGCGAGAGTCAGACGCGGACGGGAAGTATCTGTCGTATTGATTACCAGATTGGCATTGTCAGTCACCGTAATACGGTAATCGATGCTCTGGTTCTCTTTGCCAAAATCAATAGTTTTATCCTGGTTTACGATGACATCATCGGCGAATACCAGAGATGAATATAAACTTATCGCGCTAATTAAAACAGCCCGGGACTTTTTTCCTTTTACTCTGCTCCCCAGCTCAGAGCAGACGCTCCAACAGTTACGGGACCTGTTCCACTTTAGCCGATATATTTTATTCATCACAATCTCCAGCAATACATCCAAATAAAACCAAGATTGCATAAACAGCAACGCATTAAATGCCATTCTGGTTACTGTTCATCGCATATAAAAATTCAAAAATTTTGCATAGCATTGGCAACCACATATCTGAGTATGTAGTTCAGAGGGTAATAAAATAGCAAGTTATTACTTAAAACTTATTTTAAGTTAACACTCTTAACTTTATCATTACATTCCTCCCAGTCTCTAATACCTGCGCATTATATGTATCCAGGAACTCAAATCAACTCAAAATATAAACAAAAGCAAGAGGAATACATTTAATATACAGCCGATAAAAGCGGTAACTCTTATTAGGTATCAAAATATAAGAATCGTCTTATTAATAAATATATAACACTATAGGACTGAATCCATTCAGCTAATACAAAATAAAATCGTTAATTAATAAAATATAAAATCATGAAGTGATACAAGAGGAATTGCAGGATATGACATGACAATCATATATAATATATGCATAATTTTTTACAGCGAGTCAATGATTCCCGCGCCATATGCAGACATGGCGCGGTTTTATGCAAAAACAATCACGCGTCCGGGAACATCACGCTATGGCCCGGCGCTTCACGATGGAGATGAATAAAGTTAAGGTGCCGCTCGTACTGGTCAAGAATATCGGTGATCACCTGCTCTTTGCTGTAGTCCATCAGGTCGTTGCCCTGGCTGCCTTCTAACAGGAAGGTTTCCAGCCGGTAGTAGGTCGATTTACCGCTACGTGCGCGGTAGGTAAAGCCCGGCACCGAATATTGCTGCGGCCAAATCTGATAGACAAAGTTTTGTTCTTCGCCCATATGCACCAACAAATCCAGATGCCCCAACTGTTGTCCCTCTTCCGGCGGCAGACTTTTTAGCTCCACGTATGCGCCGCGCAACCGCAGCTCCTGCGCCACTTCTTCCATTGCCGGGTAACAGACCGTCTCCATCATCTGTTTAGTGTAACGCGTGCCCGGATAATTCATCAGGCGCGAGAGACGTTTTTTCCAGCTCAGGCGATCCTGAAGCCCCAGCGGTCGCGGTGCGGTATCGCGGTTGGCACTTTCACGGCGGTAATCTTCTACCTTCAGAGATTTATACAACCCCGCCATCACGAAGAAGATCACAAAGCTGAACGGCAGCCCCATAATCACCGTGGTGTTTTGCAGCGCGGATATCCCGTTGGTCATCAGCATGCCGAGCGTCAGCAGGCCAATCGCCACCGACCAGAAGACGCGCAGCCAGCCGGGGGCGTCGCTGTTGATATCTTTAAGCTGCGAGGTGAAATTCCCCAGCACCAGCGCACCGGAGTCCGCCGAGGTCACATAAAACAGCAGGCCAGTAATGGTGGCGACGGAGGCGCTAAAGGTAAACGCCGGATACTGCGCCAGCAGGCTGTAGAAGCCGCGCTCCGGATGGACCATCGCTTCCTCGGCAAATGCCGCGCCGCCGTGGATGATTTCATACAGCGCGCTATTGCCGAACACCGAGAGCCATAACAGCGTGAAGGTAAACGGAATAATCAACGTGCCCAGCACGAACTGGCGAATGGTACGCCCACGCGAGATACGCGCCAGGAACAAGCCGACAAACGGCGACCATGCCACCCACCATGCCCAGAAGAAGAGCGTCCAGTTATTCATCCACTCAACTGGACGGTCGAAGGCAAAACTGTTGAGCGTCATGCCCATAAAGCGATTCACATAGTCGCCAACATTCAGCACCAGCGCATTAAGCAGGAACGAGGTGTCGCCCATAAACAATACGAACAGGATCAATCCCAGCGCCAGCGCAACGTTAAGTTCCGATAACACACGAATCCCCTTATCGACACCGGAGGTGACAGAGATCGTGGCGATTATCACCGACAAGGCGATCAGTGCCGCTTTTGCCGCCATCGAATCGGGAATATCAAACAGTACGCTCAAGCCATAGTTAAGCTGCACCACACCGATACCGAGCGTAGTGGCAATACCGAAGATAGTGCCGATCACCGCTGCAATATCCACTGAGTGACCTATCGGCCCGTTAATCCGTTTACCGAAGATCGGGTACAGCGCCGAGCGGATGGTGAGCGGCAAATTATAACGATAGCTAAAGTATCCGAGCGCCATGCCCATCAGCGCATACATCGACCAGCCGGTTAAGCCGTAGTGAAACAGCGTCCAGACCATCGCCTGACGCGCGGCCTCAATCGTCTGTCCCGCGCCTTCCGGCGGCTGCATATACTGCGTTACCGGTTCGGCTACGGAGAAGAACATCAGGTCGATACCGATCCCGGCAGCAAACAGCATCGCCGCCCAACTCAGCAGGCTGAATTCCGGTTTGGATTGTTCTGGCCCGAGCTTCACCGAACCAAAACGCGAACAAGCGATACAGACCACAAAGACAATATAGAGCGTTGCCGCCAGTAGATAGTACCAACCGAAGGTTTTAGAAACCCAGTCCAGCGTGCGGCCAATCCACAGGGCCGAGAAGTCGCGAAACAGGATCGTTGTCAGGGAAAACAACAAAATCAGTCCGGCGGAGGTGTAAAACACCACCGGATTGATTTTGTCCTTTTCCCTGCTGTGTGAAAGGTCTGTCATCCAGTATCCCCACTGTTATTGTTACCATTTAAAATCAAATTCGTAACAATTAAGACACATTTTATATTGAACGTCCAATCAATAACCGCTTTAATAGATAAACAACGCTGATGAATGGAGTGGCGAAAATGCCCAAATTGGGGATGCAGTCGATCCGGCGCAGACAACTGATCGACGCCACACTGGAAGCAATAAATGAAGTGGGCATGCACGATGCAACGATCGCGCAGATCGCCCGCCGTGCAGGCGTTTCTACGGGGATCATCAGCCACTATTTCAGGGACAAAAATGGTCTGCTGGAAGCAACCATGCGCGATATCACCAGTCAGCTGCGTGACGCGGTTTTGAATCGATTACATGCACTTCCGCAGGGCAGTGCAGAGCAGCGATTACAGGCGATTGTTGGCGGAAACTTCGATGAAACGCAGGTGAGCAGTGCGGCGATGAAAGCCTGGCTGGCGTTCTGGGCCAGCAGTATGCATCAGCCGATGCTCTATCGTTTACAGCAGGTCAGTAGCCGCCGCTTATTGTCGAATCTGGTGAGCGAATTTCGCCGCGAGTTACCGCGCCAACAGGCACAGGAAGCGGGCTACGGCCTTGCCGCGCTGATTGACGGATTATGGCTGCGCGCGGCACTGAGCGGCAAACCGCTGGATAAACCTCTCGCACACTCGCTGACCCGTCACTTTATTACTCAGCATTTACCCACCGATTAACCGAGGAGACGTGATGTCCCGAATGGCAGAACAGCAGCTTTATATACATGGTGGTTATACCTCCGCCACCAGCGGTCGCACCTTCGAGACCATTAACCCGGCCAACGGTAACGTGCTGGCGACCGTGCAGGCCGCCGGGCGTGAGGATGTCGATCGCGCCGTGAAGAGTGCCCAACAGGGGCAAAAAATCTGGGCGGCGATGACCGCTATGGAGCGCTCGCGTATTCTGCGTCGGGCCGTTGATATTCTGCGTGAACGCAATGACGAACTCGCAAAACTGGAAACCCTCGACACCGGAAAAGCATATTCGGAAACCTCAACCGTCGATATCGTTACCGGTGCGGACGTGCTGGAGTACTACGCCGGGCTGATCCCGGCGCTGGAAGGCAGCCAGATCCCGTTGCGTGAAACGTCCTTTGTGTATACCCGCCGCGAACCGCTGGGCGTAGTGGCAGGGATTGGCGCATGGAACTACCCGATCCAGATTGCCCTGTGGAAATCCGCCCCGGCGCTGGCGGCAGGCAACGCAATGATTTTCAAACCGAGCGAAGTTACCCCGCTTACCGCGTTAAAGCTGGCTGAAATTTACAGCGAAGCGGGCCTGCCGGACGGCGTATTTAACGTGTTGCCGGGCGTGGGCGCGGAGACCGGGCAATATCTGACCGAGCATCCGGGCATTGCCAAAGTGTCATTTACCGGCGGTGTCGCCAGCGGCAAAAAAGTGATGGCTAACTCGGCGGCCTCTTCCCTGAAAGAAGTGACCATGGAACTGGGCGGTAAATCACCGCTGATCGTTTTCGATGATGCGGATCTCGATCTCGCCGCCGATATCGCCATGATGGCAAACTTCTTCAGCTCCGGTCAGGTGTGTACCAATGGCACCCGCGTCTTCGTTCCGGCGAAATGCAAAGCCGCATTTGAGCAGAAAATTCTGGCGCGCGTTGAGCGCATTCGCGCGGGCGACGTTTTCGATCCGCAAACTAACTTCGGCCCGCTGGTCAGCTTCCCGCATCGCGATAACGTGCTGCGCTATATCGCCAAAGGCAAAGAGGAAGGCGCGCGCGTACTGTGCGGCGGCGATGTACTGAAAGGCGATGGCTTCGATAACGGCGCATGGGTTGCACCGACAGTGTTCACCGATTGCAGCGACGATATGACCATCGTGCGTGAAGAGATCTTCGGGCCAGTGATGTCGCTTCTCACTTATGAATCTGAGGACGAAGTGATTCGCCGCGCCAATGATACCGACTACGGCCTGGCGGCGGGCATCGTGACGGCGGACCTGAACCGCGCGCATCGCGTCATTCATCAGCTGGAAGCGGGTATTTGCTGGATCAACACCTGGGGCGAATCCCCGGCAGAGATGCCCGTTGGCGGCTACAAACACTCCGGCATTGGTCGCGAGAACGGCGTGATGACGCTCCAGAGTTACACCCAGGTGAAGTCCATCCAGGTTGAGATGGCTAAATTCCAGTCCATATTCTAACCAGGAGGTTTATTTGCAATTTGACTACATCATTATTGGTGCCGGCTCAGCCGGCAACGTTCTCGCTACCCGTCTGACTGAAGATCCGAATACCTCCGTGCTGCTGCTTGAAGCGGGCGGCCCGGACTATCGCTTTGACTTCCTCACCACCCAGATGCCCGCAGCGCTGGCGTTCCCACTACAGGGCAAACGCTACAACTGGGCCTATGAAACAGAGCCTGAACCGTTTATGAATAACCGCCGCATGGAGTGCGGACGCGGTAAAGGCCTGGGTGGATCGTCGCTGATCAACGGCATGTGCTACATCCGTGGCAATGCGCTGGATCTCGATAACTGGGCGCAAGAACCCGGTCTGGAGAACTGGAGTTATCTCGACTGCCTGCCCTACTACCGCAAGGCCGAGACTCGCGATGTGGGCGAGAACGACTACCACGGTGGCGATGGCCCGGTGAGCGTCACCACCTCCAAACCCGGCGTCAATCCGCTGTTTGAAGCGATGATTGAAGCGGGCGTGCAGGCAGGCTACCCGCGCACGGACGATCTCAACGGCTATCAGCAGGAAGGTTTTGGCCCGATGGATCGCACCGTCACGCCGCAGGGCCGTCGCGCCAGTACCGCGCGCGGTTATCTCGATCAGGCCAAATCGCGCCCTAACCTGACCATTCGTACTCACGCTATGACCGATCACATCATTTTTGACGGCAAACGCGCGGTGGGCGTCGAATGGCTGGAAGGCGACAGCACCATCCCAACCCGCGCAACGGCCAACAAAGAAGTGCTGTTATGTGCAGGCGCGATTGCCTCACCGCAGATCCTGCAACGCTCCGGCGTCGGCAACGCTGAACTGCTGGCGGAGTTTGATATTCCGCTGGTGCATGAATTACCCGGCGTCGGCGAAAATCTTCAGGATCATCTGGAGATGTATCTGCAATATGAGTGCAAAGAACCGGTTTCCCTCTACCCTGCCCTGCAGTGGTGGAACCAACCGAAAATCGGTGCGGAGTGGCTGTTTGGCGGCACTGGCGTTGGTGCCAGCAACCACTTTGAAGCAGGTGGATTTATTCGCAGCCGTGAGGAATTTGCGTGGCCGAATATTCAGTACCATTTCCTGCCAGTAGCGATTAACTATAACGGCTCGAATGCAGTGAAAGAGCACGGTTTCCAGTGCCACGTCGGCTCAATGCGCTCGCCAAGCCGTGGGCATGTGCGGATTAAATCCCGCGACCCGCACCAGCATCCGGCGATTCTGTTTAACTACATGTCGCACGAGCAGGACTGGCAGGAGTTCCGCGACGCAATTCGCATCACCCGCGAGATCATGCATCAACCCGCGCTGGATCAGTATCGTGGCCGCGAAATCAGCCCCGGCACGGAATGTCAGACGGATGAACAGCTCGATGAGTTCGTGCGTAACCACGCCGAAACCGCCTTCCATCCGTGCGGTACCTGCAAAATGGGTTACGACGAGATGTCCGTGGTTGACGGCGAAGGCCGCGTACACGGGTTAGAAGGCCTGCGTGTGGTGGATGCGTCGATTATGCCGCAGATTATCACCGGGAATTTGAACGCCACGACAATTATGATTGGCGAGAAAATAGCGGATATGATTCGTGGACAGGAAGCGCTGCCGAGGAGCACGGCGGGATATTTTGTGGCAAATGGGATGCCGGTGAGAGCGAAAAAATGAGTCGTGATTTGAACTGACTCAAGAACCGATCTGATTGAGAGTTACCGTTCCAGGTATGGGGACAGAATCGTTATATAAAACATAGGGGTAACTCTCATGCTTCATAGTGACAACCTCGCCAGCAAATTCTAAGCGGACTCGTTCAATCTGGCTGATGAAGGTGCTATGAATGCACTGATAAACCGCAGGTGAAATGCCACTCAGCTTAAGAATTACGCCGCTAGTGTTCCTGGCTATGGTGACTTGTTCACTCCCGCTCACGGTTAGCATATACGAAAAGGGTTCTTGAAACGAGGACAAAAATAAGTCAGACCAAAACAACGTGGAGCTTTAAACACGATTCGTATAATTTATTGGCAGTGATTTATTTTTACTCTTCTTTAATTAATCATCATGCTTAAATATTTTTTAGCACAAGATTATCGCTTCGCTAACATTTTATTTTACATTAATTTTCAATTGATAATAAAAAGTTGTTAATAAGTTTATGCGAAAAATAAAAATTGTTGAAATACTCTCCAGCAAATGAATCAAAAATAAACAAATTGATATTTACAAAAAGCAAAAAAACTATTTAAGAGAACATCTTTAATTTATTAGCAGAACCCATCAATAATGATTTACTTACGACTAAAAAATATCTTACAACAATGTGTTATTGTAAATTAACGGGAATAATATTAAATTTTTATTTTCTACACCCTAACTTCACAGAACGACAAAATGCATATAAAATCAATAAGATAATAATAAAAACAACCTCATAAGAAATAACGTCAAATATCTCAAAACTACTAAACATCACTAAAAGATTAGACGTAACACACATCCCCCACGCCCTGTAGTTCATAGCTTTTATATTTATTTTCTCACATCACTGTAGATAAAAACACGCATTAAAAATGACTTGTAGAAAAGCTGCACAATAAATAGTTCATATTTAATCTGTTGCGTAGAACTACTATTCAAAAAATCTTAATAATGAGATAATGAGATTACATCGATAACGTTCTGATTGCAGGCATACTTATCTGGGTGTGCCTCTCTTTTTTTTAAAACTGTACACGGTGGCGTATGACGAGAAAATATCTCACACAGGATGAAGTCTACAGGCTGATGGATGCAGCCCAGAGTATGTCCTTTCCTGAAAGAAATCGCTGTCTAATTATGATGGCTTTCATTCACGGTTTTAGGGCCAGTGAACTTCTTGATTTACGTTTATCCGATATTGATGCATCTGGAAAACAACTTAATATTCGGCGTATTAAAAATGGTTTCTCGACAACACATCCTCTTCTTCCTGATGAATATAATTTGATCAAGTTGTGGCTTAAGCAGAGGAAGTTAATTGAAAACGGAGTTGAAGGAGACTGGCTTTTTCTCTCCCGGAAACGCCGCCCTATCAGCAGACAACATTTTTTTTCTATCATTCGTGAGGCTGGAAAACGTGCAGGATTAGCTGTAAAAGCACATCCTCATATGTTACGTCATGCCTGTGGTTTTGCTCTGGCTGACAATGGTGTCGATACCCGACTACTTCAGGATTATCTGGGTCATCGAAATATTCAGCATACTGTCAGATACACAGCCAGTAATGCTGCTCGTTTTAAAGGGGTGTGGAAAAAAAAGCCTCGTTAAAACAGTACCTTCTGATTCAAAATGTCAGATTCCTACGTTTTCCTCAATTCTTCCATAAAAAAACAGCCCATTCAATTAAATAAAACACATAACATGTTGATATTTCTCGCTAAAGTAAAATAACCCCATGATTTGAAATGATTAACCACAAAGATCATACCAGTGATTAACTTTCGCTCATATTGTTAAATAACACAAAATTAAAAACAATAAAAATCAAACAAATTAGATTTATATTCCAAGAAAATTAAATATTCAGGCTATTAAACCAAACCTGACATTTTGAATCAAAATGTCAGGTTTTGTAGCAATGGCGTGGACGAGTCTGAATGAAGAAGCCTCTGGTTATTATCAGTGCCTGTCAGTTCACCAGGCTGGCACTGGAGTCTCTCATCCCAGCGGACAGGTATATCGTGCGGGTGTACAGCAACGTCACTACAGAGGTTGAATTCGTTTTAAAGACCTCCTGTGGCTACCTGTTGGCTGATATCCCTTCGCTTCCTTCGGGGGAGTTAGTTCTTCTGGCTTGTCTTGTCCGCTTGCGGAGTGATGCCGGGCAATGGCAAGTCTGCCTGACCGGTGACTCCGACTGGTTCGATAATGCTCCTGCTTCAAGTCTGTATAACGGCTTCCCACATATCGGCACCTTGCTGAAAGCGAGTCGTTATCAGAATCAAATTATCCGCTGGTTACTACGTCCTTTACCCGGCGATATGAGTGATTTCTGGCTCCTGACTGCACGGGAGTTAAGCGTGCTTAAGATTCTGATGCAGGGCATGAGTTTCAGTGAGATTGCCCGTTATGAACAACGCAGTTCAAAGACTCTGCATGCGATTGCCACACAGGCATTAAGGAAACTTGGACTGGGAACACTAAGCGATTTCAGGCTGCTCTATACAGGATGCGGTGACAGCAGAGTCAAACGGAATATACGGCTACATGCAAGATATGTCGGACAACATTCCGCTCATCGACTCACTCAGTATGTGCAGAACATGGTGTCCGGAATTCTTTATCCAGAGAAAGTTATCGTTGGTAAATCAATAAATTCTGACGCCATATCCGGAAAAGTGCTTTCCGGGCAAAGAAAACATATGTCTAAAAAAAGACCGAGTGTTATGACACAGCAGCGTTGTTACTACCACCCACTGCGGCGCGTACGGACTCGCTACAGTGTAGGGGCCAAAATATTTCTACTGCTTTCTGGGCTGCAGGGTGGGAGGCACGCTGTACAGCCTGTACAGCGTGCTGGCGTACTGACATCTGTGAGGGAAGGATGCGTTTCGTTCTTTTCTGTCCCTCAGGAATTGTACCTGCACAGTTTGAAGCTCTATCAACCGGTTCTGTCTGCAATATTACCTGCATCAGAACAGAAGAAGAGTTACGCAATAAATTGCGGCACAGGCCGCAGAGTGTCGTGATATCGGCAGGGCGACCTGCCGAATGCGCTGAAATGTGGTTCCGATTTTATCGGGATCACTCATTCGTGGTGGTGTTGTGCGTCGCGCCCTTTTTTCTGCCACCGGATGTGAGTATTTCTGGCGTTCTCAAAAACCTGAGGTTACTGAAAACAGGAATGTCAGTAGAGCGTGCTATCAGTGTTGCAAATGCCTCTGGTGGGTTTTCAGGACTGAAACATGCAGAAAATTTGCCAGTTATGGACAGTTACTCTGTCTTTATGAATGAGGTGAATAACCGCACAAAGACAATCGTCATGTCAGAACGCTTCCCGGAAAAGCAAAAGAAGGTGTTGTCGTTGCTTCTTGCTGGACACAGCTGGGAATACAGTGCGCAGTTTCTCAAAACGGGGATAAGACAGATATGGCTTGCTGAGCAGTCGCTAAAAAAGCGTTGGGGAATACCGGACAGCATGTCATTGCGGGAAGCCCTGCTGCTGAGCAGCAATAAATTTCACGGTGATGGAAATGCATTGGAAAAACGAATGCCATGACATTGCGTGAAAACGGAAATACCAACAGGTATTCCGTGGTGGTAAATGCAGGGACGCAGGCTTTATCTCTGCATAAATATAAATAAGTGGGAAATTGAAATTAGTTACCAGAATGGAGAATTTCTTCATGAAAAACAGTAAGGCATTTTACCGCAGCGCATTAGCGACAGCTATTGTTATGGCTCTTTCTGCACCAGCATTCGCTGCTGATAACGCGGTATCAACTACACCGGTTACACTGGATAAAGATAAGACAACTCTGGATCAAGATGTTGTTATTAGCAATACAGCAGACCAACAGATTACAGCCGTAACAATTAATGCGGCAGATAAAGATCTTAATGTTACTTTTGGCGGTCATGATATTACTGCTGAATCAACGGCAGACAAAAAATTCCTTGAAGGTGTAAAAGTTAGCGGTGACAAAAATATTGTGATTAATGCTACAGGCTCCACCATCACAGCTCAAGGTGAAGGCACCTATGTCCGGACTGCAATGGTCATTTCTTCAACTGGCGATGTTGTTGTTAATGGCGGTAATTTCGTTGCAAAAAATGAAAAAAGTAGTGCGACAGGAATATCTCTGGAAGGGGCCACGGGAAATAATGTAACGCTAAATGGTACAACCATAAATGCTCAAGGTAATAAGAGTTCCAGCAACGGCTCTACGGCAATTTTTGCTCAAAAGGGTAGCGTATTGAATGGTTTTAAAGGTGATGCAACCGACAACATTACCCTTGCTGGCTCAAATATTATTAATGGCCGGATTGAAACAATAGTTATTGCCAAGGAGAATACGGGAACTCATACAGTCAATCTGAATATTAAGGATGGCTCAGTAATTGGGGCGGCTAATAATAAACAAACAATTTATGCTTCTGCTTCGGCACAAGGAGCAGGTTCAGCAACGCAAAATTTAAATTTATCTGTCGCCGATTCAACCATCTACTCTGATATCCATGCCCTTTCTGCAAGCGAGAATTCAGCCGGTACCACAACAAATGTAAACATGAACGTTGCCCGCTCTTACTGGGAAGGTAATGCTTATACCTTCAATAGCGGCGATAAAGCGGGTAGTAATCTGGATATAAATCTTTCCGATAGCTCAGTCTGGAAAGGCAAAGTTTCAGGGGCAGGAGATGCCAGTGTATCTCTGCAAAACGGGTCTGTCTGGAATGTTACGGGATCCTCAACTGTTGATGCTCTGGCAGTAAAAGACAGTACGGTTAATATCACGAAGGCTACAGTCAATACTGGCACGTTTGCTTCTCAGAACGGCACTCTGATTGTTGATGCCTCTTCTGAAAACACTCTGGATATCAGCGGAAAAGCGAGCGGTGACTTGCGTGTTTACAGTGCGGGTTCATTGGATCTTATCAATGAACAAACGGCATTTATTTCTACCGGCAAAGACAGCACTCTAAAAGCCACAGGCACAACGGAAGGTGGTCTGTATCAATATGACCTGACACAGGGAGCTGATGGTAACTTTTATTTCGTAAAAAACACGCATAAAGCATCCAACGCCAGCTCCCTGATTCAGGCAATGGCAGCAGCTCCGGCTAACGTTGCTAATCTGCAGGCTGACACGCTCTCAGCCCGTCAGGATGCTGTCCGTCTGAGCGAAAATGACAAGGGCGGCGTATGGATTCAGTACTTTGGCGGTAAACAGAAACATACCACCGCGGGAAATGCATCCTATGACCTGGATGTAAACGGTGTAATGCTGGGTGGTGATACCCGCTTCATGACTGAAGATGGTAGCTGGCTGGCAGGTGTAGCGATGTCTTCTGCGAAAGGTGACATGACCACCATGCAGAGCAAAGGCGACACTGAAGGTTACAGCTTCCACGCTTACCTGAGCCGCCAGTATAACAACGGTATCTTCATTGATACTGCTGCACAGTTTGGTCACTACAGCAACACGGCAGATGTTCGCCTGATGAATGGTGGCGGTACCATCAAAGCTGACTTTAACACCAATGGTTTCGGTGCGATGGTTAAAGGCGGTTACACATGGAAAGACGGTAATGGCCTGTTTATTCAGCCATATGCCAAACTGTCTGCGCTGACGCTGGAAGGTGTGGATTATCAGCTCAACGGCGTGGACGTTCATTCTGACAGCTATAACTCTGTGCTGGGTGAGGCCGGTACGCGCGTGGGTTATGACTTCGCTGTGGACAACTCGACCGTTAAACCTTATCTGAATCTGGCCGCACTGAACGAATTCTCTGATGGCAACAAAGTCCGTCTGGGTGATGAGTCTGTCAATGCCAGCATTGACGGTGCAGCATTCCGCGTGGGTGCAGGTGTACAGGCTGATATCACCAAAAACATGGGAGCATATGCAAGCCTTGACTACACCAAAGGTGACGACATTGAGAACCCGCTACAGGGTGTAGTTGGTATCAATGTGACCTGGTAAGAATAAAGCAGTCGGTTCCCCTGTCGACTGTTATACCCCCTGCAGGCAGCATACTGCTGCCTGCAGGCTATAAACATCCAGTATTCATGATGCTGGTTTTTTGCTGATATTTACCCCGAACATTCCTGATACAGGCTATTAATACAACCTTATCTGCGGCAGATTTTATTTTCTGGATATATTATGCGTGAACAAATCAAACAGGATATCGATCTGATTGAGATTTTATTTTATCTGAAGAAAAAGATTCGTGTTATCCTTTTTATTATGGCTATATGTATGGCTATGGTGCTGTTGTTTCTGTATATCAATAAAGACAATATAAAAGTGATTTACAGCCTAAAAATAAACCAGACAACGCCAGGTATACTTGTTAGCTGTGATAGCAATAATAATTTTGCCTGTCAGACCACAATGACTGAAGATGTTATTCAGCGAATTACTACATTTTTTCAGACCAGCCCAGATGTCAAGAACAGAGAAATAAGGCTGGAATGGTCAGGAGATAAGAGAGCTTTACCAACTGCTGAAGAGGAAATATCTCGCGTGCAGGCCTCTATTATCAAATGGTATGCGTCAGAATATCATAATGGCAGGCAAGTTCTCGATGAGATACAAACACCTTCAGCAATTAACAGTGAGCTTTATACAAAAATGATATACCTGACCAGGTAACTGGTCATTGTATCGAACGGTGATGGCTGTGTAACTATAAGCTCACCAGAAATAAAAATAAATACCCTGCTGCCATTTGCCTGGCTCTGGTTTTCTAAGCATTGTAATTTCTGTAATGTTTTGCCTTGTCAAAAAAATGGTAGATGAATACCAACAAAACTCTGGGTAGTAATAAACAGCATTCTGATAGAGAGTGCCTGTATAAAGCTGAAGTGACAATGACCGGGAAGGGAACCCGTTTTCAGGAATGGATGCCTGTCTTTTTCACTGTAAATATCCTGGCATTACTAATGCCAGGATATTTACAGAAGAGCAGCATAACCATGACGGAACGGGGTTAAGTCAGGTTGTCCTTAACGCTATTTTCAACCTCGTATGCCTTCTTCAGGTTTATGTTCAGATCTCATATCTCTCTCAGCAATCCTCAATAATCAGATACACCGCTTTCACCGGACCATGAACCCCGACGACTTTGATAAGCTCAATATCCGCCGTTGAACTAGGGCCGCTAATGATGTTAATGCAGGACGGCATTCGTTCACCGGCCTGCGCTTTCTGATGCAATTTTTCTGCGAGTTGCGCTACACGCGGCAAGATAGTGCTTTTACGCAGGATAAAAAGAGAAGATTCCGGGAGCAGGCTCAATGAACGCCCGCGCCCGGCGGCGGAAAAAAGAACCACGCCTCCCGATTCGGTTAAACCATATTCAGCATACACGACACCCACTTTAGCCTGCTCGGCCTGCGAGATATTCTCGGCACCTTTCGCCGGATCCCAAACAACGGCATTGCATTCCTGCTGCAAACGTTCACTAATCCCCAATTCCTCCAGCCTCGTGTCACCGCTAATCACGACCGACTGATCTCCCAGCTCTTTACACAGACGTATTGCAGCTTCTGCCGCCTTCGCCTCGCTGGTCAGCTCACAGCGCGTCAACATAACATCGCTGGCAAACTGAATAAACGCGTCACAGCGCTGCTGTTGGTTAAGTTGGGTAAGCCGCTCGTTAGCATAGTTGTAAAGCGGCGCATCTTCTGCTTGCGGTTCAAGTCGCAGCGGGCGACCCAGTGCCTGAGCAACGTTATTCAAAAATTCGCCTCGATTATCCATTCTTTTTCTCCTGCGCCTGATGTTTCTTAAACCAACTACGGAAACTCTCTCCGTCAGCTTCAGGAAGATCGCGTGCTTCCATCCAGTCGCTAATCGCGCCAAATTTGAGTGGTGTTTTGCCGCCATTGATAAAACCAGCGCTGAGCGCCGGCCATCATCCCGACTTTCCACAATCCTGGATGACTATTGGCATAAGCGAACATTTTTATCGCCCGTTGCTCTGCTTTTGCGGTGATCCCTTTTTCAGCCATCACCCGACGATGACGCAAAATCAGTTTTGACAGCGGAATACGCACCGGACACACGCTGTCACAAGCAGTGCATAAAGAGCAGGCGTAGGGTAAATCTTTAAAATCTTTATAGCCGCCAAGTAGCGGAGAAATCACCGCACCAATTGGCCCTGGATAAATAGAGCCATATCCATGACCGCCAATATGGCGATATGCCGGACAAGTATTCATACAAGCCCCGCAGCGAATACAGCGCAGCACATCCCGAAATTCAGAGGCCAGCACCTCAGAACGCCCGTTATCGACAATAACCAGATGAAACTCTTCAGGACCATCAACGTGCCCCGCTTCGCGCGGTCCTGTCAGCCAGGTGTTGTATCCCGTCAAACGTGCACCAACGGCACTGCGCGCCAGCATGGTGATCAATACATCTACCTCGGCAAACGTGGGGGCAATACGCTCCATTCCCATCACTGCAATATGCGTTTTAGGCAGCGTGGTACACATTCGCGCATTACCTTCATTGGTCACCGGCATACCGAACCTGTCTCTGCCACCCGCGAAATTACAGCCGGTAATACCTATTTCAGCACTGAAATCTTCGCGGATTTTTGCCGGATGAATAAGGTCATCAGCTTCAGGCGTTTCCGGCCCCTCATAGCCCCAGACGTTCGTGTAGCACTCGACGGATCTGATGGCGATCTTTATGAATTCGGGACCACAACATGAGATGGCGGATCTTGATCCAGCTGGAGATATATTCACCCAATCGGTTTCAATCTACCTGAATGCCAGCATCCGCAACACATGATTGACACAATCTCTTCGGTCACCATCGATTTAGATTTCACCACCTTCCGGGCATTTTGCGTTGGGCAACCTGTAAAATGTAGCGGGTAGCGTCTTCTTTGGTTTTGCAAACCAGACGTGACCGCCGTTTTGCGTCACTTTTTAGAGCTGGGTACAGATAAGCGTCGAGATTACTCAGAACGATCACGTATCTGGGCAGCCGATCGCGCCACTCCTCCAGTGCCCCAATTCATCGACCATTTTTGCCGATTTGCCCCAATACGCTGCTGCGCGTTTGCCACCGCTTTGCGCATGATCGGATCTTCAATTTGCTGACGGATGGTGTCTTAAAATCTGTATTACTGGTTTGATCGACATCTTTATATCCTCAGCGGCTCATCAACACTTCAGCAATATGCCATCACTTTGACTTTCTGCCCTTCCCGTTGTAATCGCCCACTTCTGATGTTCAGGCAGGCAACTCACGTCAGCACCAATTAAATACTCAGGGCGGACTTCCATCAAGGTGCGCAACCTTTTCTTTCACCATCGCCGGATATTTCGGCCGACCGAGAACGTGCCGCCAAATCCGCAGCAGGTATCCCTGTTCAGCAAAGGTCAACAGCTCCAGTCCACGCACATTTTTCAGCAGCGTAAGTGGTTCGTCCTTCACCCCAGCTTACGGGCGGCAGGAGATGGGTGATACACCGCTCTCCCTTGCAAACTGGCACCTACATCGACTACCCTAATTTATTAACAATAAAGAGGTGAGATCCTCATACGCGCGGCAACCTTTTCGGCTCGTGATGCCCATTCAGGTTCATCCGCCAGATACGTCGGGTAACTTTAGCGGCATAGGTGCAAGAGCCAGCTGGTGAAATAATGGGATCGTCGTTATCCTCCAGTGCGGCGATCAGATTTTTCATCCCTGGAATCGCTTCTTTGATATAACCGCTATTGATCGCAGGCTGACCGCAGCATCCCTGTTTCTCCGGGAAATTTACGCGACAGCCGAGTTTTTCCAGTAGCAGCACGGAGTCTCGTGCCATTCTTGATTTCAGGGCGTCACCAATACAGGTGACAAAGAAATTGACATTCACAACTAATACTCCATTACTTCATGCCCATTTATGCCCGATGTTTCCCCCCCACCGGGGGATCAATCATCAATAAATATGGCGTTCTTTTTTAATTGGCTAGCAACATACCACCCCTCATTTGTATGACAAATGATAATCTTTCATCCAAACTTCAAATGCAATAACTAATTTTATTTCTTTCGGCATCGCTCACATTTTATGGGGAAATCGACGATCATTTTTGGCATAAGAAATCCATTTAAAAATGGCCACATCCCTTATACCTATTCAGAGCTACTTATTCAGGGGTTATTGAGATATACACTGATGGTGTACAAACAAAATCACCGACAATAATCACGTATCAAGTAATAGTCGGAGTTTTATTTAATTGAAGCAATTTAGTTTGCATTTTTATTTAAAAACCGAGCTAGAGTCCATCAGAAAAAAAATATATAAAGCCCAAACCACCGTTGGAAATAGAAATAGCTGAAAGGCTCACAACACCCGGAATGCGGATTATCTTTGCTCCGATTCCTGGCGGTTTTATTCAGGGTGCAAGCTGTCTGACCCTTTCCCGATATTCTCCCGGGGTACAACCAAAGCGAAACTCGCGGACAAACGCCTTGTGAAAAGATGATTCACTGGCATAGCCTACTGACTCAGCGATCACCACAACAGGGAGCGTTTCCCGGGAAAACATCTGGGCCGCTATTTGTAGACGCAACTTTGTTAATACAGCCAGCGGCGTGGTTCCGGAAACATCACGGAAAAGCTGGGCAAAACTTGCCCGGGACATGTGGGCGATGCTGGCCAGCGATTCGACGGTCCAGGCGTGTCCTGGCATTTCCAACATTTGCTGTATTACCGCACCAAGACGTGGATGCAGAAGCAAACTGAGAATGTTTTTCTCAGTATTAACCTGTGCAATCCACTCACGCACCGCGAGGGTAAAGAATGTAGCGCAGATCTGGCTACACAGTGCATCCACTCCCGGCATTGCCAATCTGGATTCCTGTTGTAAAAACGGGATCGCCTCCCTCAGCCAGTTATATTCTACGCTGTGGTTAACCGGTGCTAAAAACAGCGTTTCCGGCAAAGACGTTAAAAAATAACGCGCCGAATGTTGCAACCGAAGAGTGCCGCAGACAATACAGGTCGATTCATTATCGACATGACTCAGGCGATGAGCTGAATTTTGTGGTAGCAGGACCACATTTCCCGGGCGTAATGTAAAAATCTCTCCCGTCGGCATTTCCAGCTTCGCCGCTCCTTGCGTTAACGCATGCCAACGAATAACCGATAATTCCCCGGCACCATGTGGAAGCTGCCAGTCACTTCCTAACACGCAATTCTTATCGATCGTTCCTTGTGGAGCGTTAAGCATCAACAAACGGCTAAGGGCATCCATATCAGACTCCTGAGTGGTTTTTGATTACAAACACCAACAATCTTAGTAAATAACTAATCTAATACCATCAAATGGTTAATCATGATTTTTGTTTTGTGATTCTGATTAAGAAAAAGAAAATACCAGACGATAAGACAAAATATCAAGCGTTGTGAAGAAATGGTATTTGCTCTTTTGCGTCTATAGTCATGATGTCAAATGAACGCGTTTCGACAGGAAATCATCATGAATAAATATCAGGCAGTTATTATTGGTTTTGGCAAGGCTGGAAAAACATTAGCCGTCACGCTGGCAAAAGCAGGTTGGCGAGTGGCTCTCATCGAACAATCAAATGCAATGTATGGCGGGACCTGTATTAATATCGGCTGCATCCCAACCAAAACATTGGTTCATGACGCACAGCAGCACACAGATTTTGTCCGTGCCATACAGCGTAAAAATGAAGTGGTTAATTTTTTACGTAATAAGAATTTTCATAATCTTGCGGATATGCCCAATATCGACGTGATCGACGGCCAGGCGGAGTTTATCAATAATCATAGCCTGCGTGTTCATCGGCCTGAGGGAAATCTGGAAATTCATGGCGAGAAAATTTTTATTAATACCGGTGCACAAACCGTGGTTCCGCCAATTCCTGGAATTACCACCACGCCTGGTGTATATGACAGCACCGGATTACTTAATCTAAAAGAATTGCCTGGGCATTTAGGTATTTTGGGCGGCGGATATATTGGCGTTGAGTTCGCCTCTATGTTCGCTAATTTTGGCAGCAAGGTAACCATTTTAGAAGCAGCTTCGCTGTTTTTGCCTCGGGAAGATCGGGATATTGCTGATAATATCGCGACGATTTTACGCGATCAGGGCGTCGATATTATCCTCAATGCCCATGTGGAGCGAATCAGTCACCATGAAAATCAAGTGCAAGTGCATAGCGAGCACGCCCAACTGGCGGTGGATGCACTGTTAATAGCTTCCGGTCGTCAACCGGCTACCGCTTCGTTACATCCAGAAAATGCCGGTATCGCAGTAAACGAGCGCGGGGCAATTGTCGTTGACAAGCAATTACATACCACCGCAGACAATATTTGGGCGATGGGAGATGTTACCGGCGGGCTGCAATTTACTTATATTTCACTGGATGATTACCGCATTGTGCGTGATGAGTTGCTGGGAGAAGGCAGACGTAGTACTGATGATCGGAAAAATGTGCCTTATTCCGTATTCATGACACCGCCACTGTCCAGGGTTGGTATGACAGAAGAACAGGTCAGAGAGAGTGGTGCTGATATTCAGGTGGTGACATTGCCTGTAGCTGCAATTCCGCGTGCCAGAGTGATGAATGATACTCGTGGGGTATTAAAAGCGATTGTTGATAATAAAACCCAACGTATATTAGGGGCATCACTGCTGTGTGTTGACTCCCACGAGATGATCAATATAGTGAAAATGGTGATGGATGCCGGGCTGCCTTATAGCATATTACGCGATCAGATATTTACTCATCCGTCGATGAGCGAATCACTCAATGATCTATTTTCATTAGTCAAATAAACTCAAAATCAGACGCCAGAACAAATATTCTGGCGTCTCAGAGAAAAGAATCTTATTAATTCCCTGTTACTCTATAACTTCTTAATCACTTCATTGATGGTATTTTATATGTTCAAAAAATCTGTTTTATTTGCAACACTATTATCTGGCGTTATGGCATTTTCCACCAATGCAGATGATAAAATAATTCTGAAACATATCAGCGTCTCGTCAGTATCAGCATCACCGACAGTTCTGGAGGATGCCATTGCTGATATAGCCAGAAAATATAATGCTTCATCCTGGAAAGTCACATCGATGCGAATTGATAATAATTCAACCGCAACAGCAGTATTGTATAAATAAGGATGTTTACAATGGAGAAATACCTGCACATGTTAAGTCGGGGAGATAAAATTGGCCTGACATTGATTCGTCTGAGTATTGCGATTGTTTTTATGTGGATTGGGTTATTAAAGTTTGTCCCTTACGAGGCAGACAGCATTACACCATTCGTCGCAAACAGTCCACTAATGTCGTTCTTTTATGAACACCCGGAAGACTATAAACAGTATCTGACTCACGAAGGCGAATACAAACCAGAAGCAAGGGCATGGCAATCGGCCAATAATACCTATGGTTTTTCCAACGGTCTTGGCGTCGTGGAGGTGATTATTGCTCTGCTGGTTTTGGCTAATCCTGTCAATCGCTGGTTAGGTTTATTGGGAGGGCTGATGGCATTTACCACACCGTTGGTAACACTCTCATTTTTAATCACCACCCCGGAGGCATGGGTACCCGCATTGGGTGACGCTCATCATGGTTTCCCTTATTTATCCGGTGCTGGTCGCCTGGTATTGAAAGATACTCTGATGCTGGCAGGTGCTGTCATGATAATGGCAGATTCGGCGCGGGAAATTCTTAAACAACGCAGTAATGAATCCAGTTCAACGTTAAAACTGAATATTGATAATCCGAACACTGTCTGTTGTTCATTTCAGAGCGTCAGGCCCCTTTCTGATGATGAAGCCTGACGCCATATTACCGGAGATATGACAGAGTGAAGATCAATATCCTCCCTGTTAAAAGATTCTTGTCGTCTCAGGTAAAATATATGATTAATATCAATCATGTATTTTTACAGCAAGACAACCACGAACAAATTCAGGATTAAAATGTTTTACCGACTCCCCAACATAACCCAAATCAAGCGAACTAATTTGTGCCATTTCTTTATCTGTCAGTGAGAAATCGATTTTTGATGGGCATCTGCAATACTCTGAAGCAGACTATACGGAAAATTCCACTGTCAGTCCCTCCATTAGGCATGAACAATGAGTCTACGTTAAAACGTAACCTCAAAGTAGTATGTGGATTTTGATATCACTTATGCAAAAAATTCATTAATAATGTAGGACTGAAACCTCTCTATTTTCGGGGACAACGAAGCAGACGCTACCAGTGCTTTTGCCTTCGCCCTTGCTATTTTTGATACACTTAGGGCCCAGGGTATAACGAAAATGTGCGATATGACAAAGAATTAACGGAGAATGAGATGATCAGGCAGAAGATTCTACAGCAGCTCCTGGAGTGGATTGAGTGCAATCTTGAGCACCCTATTTCAATCGAAGATATCGCACAGAAATCTGGCTACAGCAGACGCAACATCCAGCTTCTGTTCCGAAATTTCATGCATGTGCCTTTGGGAGAATACATTCGCAAACGAAGGCTTTGTCGTGCCGCCATTCTTGTCCGGCTCACCGCGAAATCTATGCTTGATATTGCACTCTCTTTGCATTTTGATTCACAGCAGTCATTCAGCCGCGAATTTAAAAAGTTATTTGGCTGCTCTCCCCGTGAATACCGCCACCGTGATTATTGGGATCTCGAAAATATCTTCCCTTCTTTTTTAATACGTCAACAGCAAAAGACGGAGTGTAGATTAGTCAACTTTCCTGAGACACCTATTTTTGGCAATTCATTTAAATATGATATTGAAGTGTCGAATAAATCACCGGATGAAGAAGTCAAACTGCGACATCATCATTTAGCCAGATGTATGAAGAGTTTTAAGACGGATATCTATTTCGTCTCCACGTTTGAACCGTCAACAAAATCGGTCGATTTGCTCACGGTTGAAACTTTTGCCGGTACGGTATGCAAACAAACCGATTCAGAGATGCCGAAAGAGTGGACAATTAACCGAGGACTGTATGCATCTTTCCGCTATGAAGGTGAGTGGGAGCGCTATCCTGAATGGTCGCGAAACCTCTATCTGATGGAATTACCCGCCAGGGGGTTAGCCAGAGTGAACGGCAGTGATATTGAGCGGTTTTATTACAATGAAAATTTCGTCGAAATTGATAGCAATAACATTGTTTGCGAAATTTTTATCCCCGTTCGTCCGGTTTAGTTTTCGCTATATCTAAATGAATTTATAACGAGACTACTGTCAGGAAATTCAATAAATAATGGCGTTGAAGATGTCAACGCCATTATTGTTTATTAGAATGTTACTTTCATATTCTTAAAATTATTTCATCGCCTCCTCGTCCTTTGCCGTATCGGCATCCACCGCGGTAATGGTCACCGTCACTGGCTTCATTTCGTACCCGCCATAGGTCAGGGCGTTAAATGTGAACGTATAGACACCAGGCTTGCTGGTACTAAATTTACGCGTGATTTTTCCGCTCACGAAATGGTCATTTTTCGACGGCAGGAACTGATAATCCTTCTCCGTCACCCCTTCCGGCGTCTGAATGTCGACCCACATATTCCCGCCAACGGGGTTGTTTGCCGACATCAGTGTCACCTCCAGCTTCGCAGTCGATTTCCCATCCGCCACCAGAGATTGCATATCAGATGATGCGGTGAGTACCGCGTTTTTATCATCCGCAACGAATTTAGATTCGGCAGTTTTCGTTGATACCTGACCGTTGGTCTGACTCACTTGCGCCTTGAGTGTGTATGTCGCCGCAACAGTAGTGGTAGCGGTGAAAATAGCCTGCCCTTGCTCATTCGTTGTCGCAGTGCCATTCGGTTCCAGGTTTAACGAAGCCGGGCTGGCAGTCAGCGTCACTTCGCTATCTTTCACCAAATTGTTATTGGCATCAGTCACCGTAACTTTATACGTTTGTTTGGCTTTGCCGTCCGCCAGCGCATAGTTGCCAATCACCTCAATATTGGAGATGGTTGCCGTAGTCTTATCCGCCACAAACGTTACAGACTGCGCATTCGAAGGCTGGTCATTTCCTGCCGACGCCGTGATCTCATAGGTTCCGGCAGTCACTGAAACCACCTGCAACTCTGCTTTCCCCTCATCGTTGGCTTTCACCCAGACATTATCGCCTGTAAGCGGCTTGACACCCCGGGGCAGATTAAAGGTCACCAGGCTCCCTGGAACAGGGTTACCATTTTTATCCTCAACGGTCGCCGTCAGCGTAAAGGCGTCTTTGCCGTTTGCCACTTTTTGAACGGCGGTGTCTACCTGCAGGTTTGCCTGACCGGTGCTGGCATCCGCGTTAAATTTCACCGTGACCGTCTTCTGAGCACCATTCACCGAAGCGGAAATATTGTGTTCTCCCGCAACCGTTGACATAAGCTCAATGTCCACTTTCCCTGCCGCATTGGTTGTTACTGTATTCCCCGTCTTGCTGGTCACACCCTGCGGTAAAGTCAGCGTAACTTCTTGCCCCTGCAACGGGTTACCATAGCTGTCCACGACGGTCAGGGTTATCTGGTTAGCAGACTGTCCATTAGCCAGTTGGTTATTAACCTTCACTGTCATATCACCAATCTCAGCCTTAGATGCGTCACCTGCAACATTCAGCACCAGTGGCTGAGCAACGGCATTTTGGCCGTTCACTCGCGGCATCACAGACAACTGGCCCGCGGCAGATCCCAGAGTCAAGGTCGCCACGTAGACCCCATTACTTGTTTCTGTCCAGTCTCCTGTTGAAGGTCGCTCTGTCCCCGTGCTGGCGGCACCGCTAAACACTGGTGCATCTGGCTTCATCCCGGTGACCGGGTTCCCGTACGCATCCTTCACGGTGAAGGTGAGTTCCGTCGTCGTTTTGACGGTCGGAGCCTTATTGTCCGCAACAAGCGTAGAGTTCGCTGATGACATCTCTCCGGCGATGACCGTCAACTGCGCGGCTTCGGTGGCTGCTGGCTGGCCGTTGAATAGCGGCATGACACGAAGCTCGCCCGTCTTTCCGCCTGTAGTTAACGTAGCAACATAGGAACCGTCACCTTTTTCGGTCCAACTGGAAACGGTCGCCCCTTCAGAGGCGGTCCCCGTCAAACTTGCCGACAACGAAAGACCACTGATAGCGTTGCCATGCGCATCTTTCGCCACCAGCGTCACGGTTGTACTTTCGCCGGCTTTTACGTGATCTTCTGCGACAGAGACTTTCGACTGGTTTGAAGATAACGCATCAGCCACCACGGTTACTTTTGCCGCATTTGCTGCCGCATCCTGTCCATTTAGCTTCGGCATAACTTCTAATTCACCCGCCGTAGAGCCGAGAGTAATCTGCGCAGTCCACGTCCCATCACCATTATTTGTCCAGCCCGATGCCGTAGAACCTACAGCAGCGGCACCCGCTAATGACGGCGCTTCCGGCGTGAGGCTGGTCACAGGGTTGTCATAGGCATCTTTTACCGTCCAGATTGCCGTAACTGTACCCCCAACCACCGGTTTATCAGGATTCAGGGTGATGGACGAATGTGCTGCATCAAGCGGCCCGGCAACAAACTTCAGCGTTTGTTGTAATGTGCCCAGCTGATACTGCTCGCTGAAAGCACGCACAACAACGTTTCCGGCACGGGTCGAAGAAACCGTAGCGCTGTAAACGCCTGGTTTTATCTCCGAAATTGTACCAATGGTGACACCATTAGTGTCTTGCGGAACAAATCGCAAGCGGCTGGCCTCTCCCGTCACCGGGTTACCATCAGTATCCACCGCAGTCAGCGTCAGCGTGTAGGCTTGCTGACCATCAGCAACCACGTCACCTGACGGCTCGTTAGCGCTCAGGGTGGAGTTTGCCACATCCATCATCGTGGCCCGCAGTTCTGCAGTGACGGTTTTGCTCATGCCATCAACACTAACAGTAATCGTTGCCTCACCTGACTGCGTTCCGGTAGTAAAGACAGACTGATACACCCCTGCTTCAGTTTCGGTGAACTCACCCAGTGTTGGCTTTGCCTGTGATTTAGTGGCCTTCAGGGTACGAGTCACAATATTTCCAGCCGGTTTGAAAGTTAGTTCAGTCTTGATCTGATCTTTCATGCCCGTGACTGGCTGGCCCTCGGCGTCGCGCAGAGACAGCACCAGCGGTCTTTGCTCATTACCGTTAGCAAGCATTTGAATACGGCTCTGACCGTCAAGCGTTAACGCCGTGCGATCGGCGCTCATACCAGCTCCGGTAATGACCACCTCTGTCTGCACGCGTTTTGAGGTATTGCCTTTGTTATCGTAGGCAACCGCAGAAATCGCATAATAATTGTCTTTGCCTGGACGATAAGCCGGGAGCGTTACTTGCCACTGACTACCCTGACCGGTAATTTTGCCACCTTCAGCCAGTAATGACGGCGCTTCCCACTGCACATTTTTCAGTCCGTGAGTTGCTTTGCTGACCACAAGCCCCAGGGAAAGTGTCTGACCGCCCTTACCTTCAATACGCTCAGGCAGAGCAATACGGATCACTTCAGATTTGCGGTACTCAAGAACGATGTTGTTATTACGCTCAACCAGGTCATAGCGGCTGCCTGCCAGTACCCGACGCTCGCGAATGCTATCCGTATCGAGTTGTTTCTCCAGAGGTTCGCCAATTCGGTAGTTAACTTCCGGCCAAAGCGAGTGTCATTCTCACCGCTCTTGCCCTGCTTATGCCCGGCGCTCAGTGTCAGAAGAGGCACTGGCGTATAGGTCACCTCGGCAGAAATAGCATGCGGGTCTTTCTGGCGCTTATCTTTACCAAACAGCCCGACTTCATCGCCATAATACTGTTCATACATCAGGCTTGCGCCAAGCTGCGGCCAGGCAGGTAAATAGCCCTCTGCGCGGATATCCCAACCATTCGCCGGGCGTTCCTGATAATCCTCAATATCCGGCGATTTTTTCCAGCCAGAAGCCCGAATATAACCATTGGCGCTCAGTTTCAGATAATCGCGCCAGTATTCCGCACCAACACCAATGCGGGTATGACTACGGGATAAATCATGGTCGATAAAGGTGTTCACCCCCGCCATCCAGTCATTTCCTGAAAAATGACGCCAGCCAAAACCAATATTTGACTGAGTACGATCGTCGGTACGATGTATTGCTCCCTGAGTGAACAACATATTTGTTGGCGTATCATAAATCGGATAAAGCATTTCCAGCGAAGAATCCTTCAGCGAGAAATCTTTATCGACATTCAGTTTGACGCGCGCAGTACCATATTTCCCGAGCCACTCCTGTATTTCCTGGTTAGCTTTAGCTGTGGCCATTCCGGTAATAAAGTTACGTGTCGCATCGCTATCTGGCTGACTGCTTAAAAATGTCCCGGCATTTGCGGCAAACGACGCGACATTTTTCTCCACGTTATTATCAGCAGTTACCGTAGTATTTCCCATGCTCAACCGTGGCTGAACCGCATGCTGCGCACGTGCCGCCATTACTGGGGTAAAGGTGACAGCGAGTGGAAAAAGAACCTGAACAGAGATATTTGCCCACGCCACGCAGCGGGCCAGAACTGAATAACGAAATCGTGGTTGTTTATGACCTGTTTTATAACGCGACATTGAGATAATTTCCTGATGAACGAATTAACGAACATAGGCAGACACAAATAATGGCGTCTGCTTGTCAGAAAAACCGGGGATTTCCCGATTTCCCCCAAAGTGCACCGCCACCTAATATATCCAGTGTCTGTAGCCACTCATCAGGTGGTTGGGCGCGGGATTATATTTTTATTTATGGGTGAAAATTTAGCTTTTTGTGCAAGTCATTAAATAGACACCTAAGTTATATTTTTTACTCTGCGGACAGTGAATAATTCATTATTCAGAGTGAATAATAATGGCCTGCCTTTAATTAACAACTATTGGAAATACGTCGAAGTAGGTATATACGCCAGAATAAATCGATATATTTTTTATGGATATTCATTTTCCTTCATCGGACTGTAAATTGCGGAGATTTCGAACTTGCACTACCCATCGCAACACTCAAACAGATTTATGAATTTCGTTCATAACCCCTGACAAATCCTGCCGTCTAATCGAGGCTTTTCCCTTTACGTTATGCTTCTCATGAACGAGAACACAACTTATTCATGAATTAACCATTCCGGATAAACTATGGAATCAAATTCAGGCATCGAAAGGAACTGGCTGGTTTCCGTTAATAGATTAAATATCTATTACTCTCCCGAGAGTAAAACTATCAAATCAATGAGTAACCGATACAGCCTCACAAATTCTTTCAGATAATTAACCCGTCACTGCGGCACGTTCTCTCATAAGGCGTGCCTGCAGTGTAATCCAGTATGTATCCGGCATAGTTGACGGTTTAATAGAACTCAATTCCTTTCCCAGGTTACCAACAACGATATCTTGTATAACACCCCAGGAGATACGACATTATGATGAAATGAGGTATGCTCCTCAGCGCCAATCAACGCCCGGACTGGGCCAGTCTTGAGATCAGACTCATTCCCGGAACTGACTTCAGGCGACATATATCAATGACGTTGGTGCAATAAAAGATAGCCGATGTAATACATCTATTCAAATTTGTGATACATGTCAAAAAATTGGTTGACCAAACTCGTTATTTATATAAGGGCACTTACGAAGTGCGCTCTTTTTTAAAGCGAGGAAGTACCAATGAAAGAGAATAAAGTACAACAAATCAGTCATAAACTGATTAATATCGTTGTTTTTGTCGCAATTGTAGAATACGCCTATTTATTTCTCCATTTCTATTAATAACGGCAATAAACTGTTCACTTCAGTGATATTTAAAATATGCATCCTCTCCCTTTTTGTAAGTAATTATTATATCCGTGGGAGAGGAATACACGCTGTCAGGTAATCAATCATACTGCGATAAATCATCGGCCAGTAAAGTGGAGATAACCTCCATTGTCGAAAAATCCATACTCTCAGCAAAACCATCATCAATCACTCATCCAGGCGTTTATGGGAGCGTCACCAATGGCTGCTAACAATGCCAGAGTTCCCCGTTGCGAAAATTCCACATCCACAAAGAGTCACAGGGATTGGGTGTTGAAATGATCCGGATGAGCATGTATCTTTATGGTTATGTTATAACATAACAGGTAAAAATGATGAAGCCCAATATCCATCCTGAGTATCGTACTGTGGTGTTCCACGACACCAGTGTTGATGAGTACTTTAAAATCGGCTCGACTATCAAAACAGACCGTGAGATTGAGCTGGATGGCGTAACGTATCCATACGTGACAATTGATGTCTCTTCTAAATCGCACCCGTTCTATACAGGGAAGCTGAGAACAGTGGCATCAGAAGGAAATGTTGCACGATTCACCCAACGTTTTGGTCGTTTTGTTAGCACGAAAAAGGGGTCGTGATGAAAGTTCTTAACTCTCTGCGTACCGCAAAAGAACGCCATCCAGACTGTCAGATTGTGAAGCGAAAAGGACGGCTATATGTGATTTGTAAATCTAATCCACGTTTTAAGGCCGTTCAGGGTCGTAAGAAAAAACGTTGATTCAAAATTCGACGGATTAACGATATTTGTCTGATTAATAATCAGATCGGATTAATGTTGGTGTGTTTATAACACCAACATTAATTTTCCTGGGGATATATTCCTCCTGTTCATTTGAGGCCAACTGCCTGACGTTTCTCTCCGAATATTCCATTATCTTAATGTTGACTTGTTGACCAGCTTCGCCCCTGTATGCTGGCATCAACTCTCTTTTAGACTGAACACGCCACTCAGTCTCCTCCCTTTGCGGCGCAGCCTGCATTTTCACTCAAACTGTTAAGATGATAAATGTGGTAAATCTGTTGGTACTAACATAAAAACGTTTACGCCACAGGAACAGTCTGATCCACCGGTAACCCCGTCGCCGACGTTCGAGTGCCAGTTAGAGTAACGCACACAGATAACTGCACTCAGTGCCCTGACAAAGAGGCCATCGTTCCTGTGACAGCTGGCAGCCTTCGTTTAACTTCACTTAATCTGGCTCTTGGGGGCTTACCGAACAGATGACGTACATACGCCCGTTCAATTTTCCATCACTTATTGTAATGAACACCTATAACCATTTTGTGCGGCATGTTAATCCATTAAAATTTCTTACTGATTGGCAAATCATCTTCAATGACAGCTCATTATAGTTTTATATTCTATCCCTTACCCTTAAAACTTGTTTTTTTACTAGTCCATCACACAGCGCATTAAGACTATTCCTAACACTTCAGGGCAAAGTTCCTGACCAATATAAAATGCAAGTAAGAATTGAACGTTATATTGCCAATAACCTTATGAAACCAAATGTCTTTTTCTTCTTATCAAAAAAGCAATATTTTCAGTTTTTCTAAATATTGACTTAACCATTGAATTCCTTTTCCGTTCACATATTGACACTCATCGGGAAAAAAACATAAATTTAAGCCCAATCGAAAATAATTAAACTTAATCTCGTTTAACCTTTATTGATATGTACTACGTATCTTATTTACTTCCGGTTTACTAAGGAAACTGAATGCACCTGTAAAAATTACAGGTTTGGAAAGTAGTGACATGGCAAAGTGATTACAGCAGGGACTATGAGGTTAAAAACCATATGGAATGTCAAAACCGTTCTGATAAATACATCTGGTCTCCCCATGACGCCTACTTCTATAAAGGACTATCTGAACTGATTGTGGATATCGACAGATTAATTTATCTATCGTTGGAGAAAATTAGAAAAGATTTCGTGTTTATCAATCTCAATACGGATTCTTTATCTGAATTTATAAACCGTGATAATGAATGGTTATCCGCGGTAAAGGGGAAACAGGTCGTATTGATTGCGGCCAGAAAGTCAGAAGCCTTAGCAAATTATGGTATTACAACAGCAATATTAGGGCGTGGTATACGCAGGACTGAGTCGTGATATTAGAAAAGAACTGGCCTATGTGATTAATGGCAGGTTCCTGAGAAAAGATATTAAGAAAGATAAAATCACGGACCGGGAAATGGAAATTATCCGCATGACGGCCCAGGGAATGCAACCTAAATCGATTGCCAGAATTGAAAATTGTAGTGTGAAGACAGTGTATACCCATCGGCGTAATGCTGAGGCCAAGCTGTACATCAAAAATATATAAGTTGGTTCAGTAAACCCAGGCAAGTTAGTTTTAAAAATGACTCACTGGGACATCACGTCCTCAATTCAACTCGGGAAGAAATGCAATGAAAAAAAAGGTTCTGGCAATAGCTCTGGTAACGGTGTTTACCGGCATGGGTGTGGCGCAGGCTGCTGACGTAACAGCTCAGGCTGTAGCGACCTGGTCGGCAACAGCCAAAAAAGACACCACCAGTAAGCTGGTTGTGACGCCACTCGGTAGCCTGGCGTTCCAGTATGCCGAAGGCATTAAAGGTTTTAACTCACAGAAAGGTCTATTTGACGTGGCTATCGAGGGTGACTCAACGGCTACCGCCTTTAAACTGACCTCACGTCTTATCACCAACACATTAACCCAGTTGGATACCTCAGGTTCCACACTGAATGTGGGCGTGGATTATAACGGCGCGGCAGTCGAAAAAACTGGCGATACCGTGATGATCGATACCGCCAACGGCGTACTGGGCGGCAACCTTAGCCCGCTGGCTAACGGTTACAATGCCAGCAATCGTACCACCGCACAGGATGGTTTCACCTTCTCCATCATCAGCGGTACCACCAATGGTACCACCGCAGTAACAGATTACAGCACTCTACCGGAAGGCATCTGGAGCGGCGACGTTAGCGTACAGTTCGACGCGACCTGGACCAGTTAATCTCTCTGATGTACCAGCAGGGGTAGCCCCCCTGCTTTATTCCTGGACGGAATTGTTATGAAAAAGCACCTTCTGCCTCTCGCTCTGCTGTTTTCCGGAATATCTCCGGCCCAGGCGCTGGATGTCGGCGATATATCATCGTTTATGAACAGTGACAGCAGCACGCTGAGCAAAACGATCAAAAACAGTACCGACAGTGGTCGCCTTATCAATATCCGTCTCGAACGGCTCTCTTCACCGCTTGACGACGGGCAGGTTATCTCAATGGACAAGCCGGATGAGTTGCTACTCACTCCCGCCAGCTTGCTGCTACCCGCCCAAGCCAGCGAAGTGATCCGCTTCTTCTATAAGGGACCCGCAGATGAAAAAGAGCGCTACTACCGCATTGTCTGGTTTGATCAGGCCCTCAGTGATGCGCAGCGCGATAATGCCAACCGCAGCGCTGTGGCCACTGCTTCCGCCCGCATCGGCACCATTCTGGTCGTCGCCCCCCGCCAGGCGAACTACCACTTTCAGTACGCCAACGGCTCCCTGACAAATACAGGAAATGCGACGCTGCGGATCCTCGCCTACGGCCCTTGCCTGAAAGCCGCCAACGGTAAGGAGTGTAAAGAGAATTACTACCTGATGCCGGGCAAGTCGCGTCGTTTTACCCGCGTGGACACGGCGGATAACAAAGGACGGGTTGCACTTTGGCAGGGTGATAAGTTCATTCCCGTGAAATAGATAGCTGTGCAGATGGATAACGACAATGCCTTTACGACGGTTCTCCCCAGGACTGAAAGCCCAGTTTGCCTTCGGCATGGTCTTTTTGTTCGTTCAGCCCGATGCCAGCGCTGCTGACATAAGTGCGCAGCAAATAGGTGGGGTGATTATTCCGCAGGCCTTCAGTCAGGCGCTTCAGGACGGCATGAGCGTCCCGCTCTATATTCATCTCGCCGGTAGCCAGGGTCGCCAGGACGATCAGCGAATCGGCAGCGCTTTTATCTGGCTGGATGATGGACAGCTACGCATCCGGAAAATACAGCTGGAAGAGAGTGAAGATAACGCCAGTGTCAGCGAACAAACTCGACAGCAGCTGATGGCTCTGGCCAACGCCCCGTTCAATGAGGCCCTTACCATCCCCCTGACTGACAACGCGCAGCTGGATCTCAGCTTGCGCCAACTGCTGCTGCAGCTGGTGGTCAAGCGCGAAGCGCTGGGCACCGTACTACGCTCACGTAGCGAAGACATCGGGTGTCCAAATAACCCCAGCGGTAATCTACGGCAACCCAGCGTCCCACCAGTTGCGTAACGGCGGGAGCAACACATCCAGCTATCTGTCGCTGAATAACGTTACTGCGCTGCGCGAACACCATGTGGTGCTCGACGGCTCGCTGTACGGGATCGGTAGCGGTCAACAGGACAGTGAATTATATAAAGCGATGTATGAACGCGATTTTGCCGGTCACCGATTTGCCGGTGGAATGCTCGACACCTGGAACTTGCAGTCCTTAGGGCCGATGACCGCCATTTCAGCAGGGAAGATTTACGGCCTTTCCTGGGGAAACCAGGCCAGCTCCACCATCTTCGACAGCAGCCAGTCAGCCACGCCAGTGATCGCCTTTTTACCGGCGGCGGGCGAAGTACATCTCACCCGTGATGGGCGGCTACTAAGCGTTCAGAACTTCACTATGGGCAATCATGAAGTGGATACCCGGGGTCTACCGTACGGGATTTACGATGTGGAAGTTGAGGTGATCGTTAACGGTCGCGTGATCAGCAAACGCCCCCAGCGGGTCAATAAGCTGTTTAGCCGGGGGCGCGGCGTCGGTGCACCACTGGCGTGGCAGGTATGGGGCGGTAGCTTTCATATGGATCGCTGGTCGGAAAACGGGAAAAAGACGCGACCAGCTAAAGAGAGTTGGCTAGCAGGTGCCTCGACCTCCGGCTCATTGAGTACGCTTAGCTGGGCGGCAACGGGATATGGATACGATAATCAGGCGGTGGGTGAAACCCGTCTGACGCTGCCGCTTGGGGGGGCGATCAACGTTAACCTGCAAAATATGCTGGCCAGTGACAGCTCATGGAGCAGCATCGGCAGCATCAGCGCCACTCTACCGGGAGGCTTTAGTTCGCTGTGGGTTAACCAGGAAAAAACCCGCATTGGCAATCAATTGCGACGTAGCGATGCCGACAACCGTGCAATCGGCGGCACACTCAACCTGAACTCACTGTGGTCGAAGCTGGGCACATTCAGCATCAGCTACAATGATGACCGCCGTTACAACAGCCATTATTACACGGCAGATTACTATCAAAATGTCTACAGCGGTACCTTTGGTTCGCTTGGCCTGCGGGCCGGTATTCAGCGCTATAACAACGGCGACAGCAACGCCAATACAGGGAAATATATCGCTCTCGATCTCTCGCTACCACTGGGCAACTGGTTTAGCGCAGGGATGACCCATCAAAACGGCTACACCATGGCAAACCTGTCAGCACGCAAACAGTTTGATGAAGGAACCATTCGCACTGTTGGTGCCAATCTGTCACGTGCCATCTCCGGCGATACCGGTGATGACAAAACCCTCAGCGGTGGGGCGTATGCACAGTTCGACGCTCGTTACGCCAGCGGAACGCTGAACGTCAATAGCGCGGCGGACGGCTACATCAATACCAACTTGACCGCCAATGGCAGCGTCGGCTGGCAGGGTAAAAACATCGCTGCCAGCGGGCGGACTGATGGCAACGCTGGGGTGATATTCAACACCGGGCTGGAGGACGACGGTCAGATCAGCGCCAAAATCAACGGGCGGATTTTCCCGCTTAACGGCAAGCGTAACTATCTCCCGCCTCCCTATGGAAGATATGAGGTGGAGTTACAGAACAGCAAAACTCACTCGACAGCTACGATATCGTCAGCGGCCGCAAAAGCCATCTGACTCTCTATCCAGGCAATGTCGCTGTCATTGAGCCAGAGGTGAAGCAGATGGTTACCGTCTCCGGTCGTATCCGTGCGGAAGACGGCACACTGCTGGCTAACGCACGGATTAACAACCATATCGGCCGAACCCGAACCGATGAAAACGGCGAGTTTGTCATGGACGTGGATAAGAAATATCCCACTATCGATTTTCGCTACAGTGGCAATAAAACCTGCGAAGTGGCAACTGGAACTCAACCAGCGCGCGGTGCCGTCTGGTCGGTGATGTGGTCTGCAGCGGCCTCTCATCGTGGGCGGCGGTGACGCAGACAGGAGAAGAGAATGAGAGTTAACCTACTAATAACGATGATAATTTTCGCGCTAATCTGGCCAGTAACTGAGCTCAGAGCGGCAGTGAGCAAAACAACCTGGGCGGATGCACCGGCACGCGAGTTTGTGTTTGTCGAAAACAACTCAGACGACAACTTTTTCGTCACGCCTGGCGGGGCGCTGGATCCGCGCCTGACCGGTGCCAACCGCTGGACCGGTTTAAAATACAATGGTGCAGGAACCATCTATCAGCAAAGCCTCGGCTACATTGATAACGGTTACAACACCGGCCTCTATACCAACTGGAAGTTTGATATGTGGCTGGAAAATTCGCCGGTTTCATCTCCTTTAACTGGCTTACGCTGCATCAACTGGTACGCAGGGTGTAATATGACCACCAGTCTTATCCTGCCGCAAACCACCGACGCCAGTGGATTTTATGGCGCGACGGTGACCAGCGGCGGCGCGAAGTGGATGCACGGCATGTTGTCAGACGCGTTTTACCAGTATATGCAACAAATGCCCGTCGGCAGCAGCTTTACAATGACCATCAATGCCTGCCAGACCTCTGTGAACTATGACGCCAGCAGCGGCGCACGCTGTAAGGATCAGGCCTCCGGCAACTGGTATGTTCGCAACGTCACCCATACGAAAGCAGCAAATCTGCGGTTAATAAATACCCACTCTCTGGCGGAGGTATTTATCAACAGCGACGGAGTACCGACTCTGGGCGAAGGGAACGCCGACTGCCGGACACAGACCATCGGCAGCCTTTCAGGATTAAGTTGTAAGATGGTCAACTATACCCTGCAAACAAACGGACTCAGCAACACCTCAATCCATATATTCCCGGCGATCGCCAACTCGTCGTTAGCCTCGGCCGTCGGGGCGTACGATATGCAGTTCAGTCTGAATGGCAGTTCATGGAAACCGGTGAGCAATACCGCCTATTACTACACCTTCAACGAGATGAAGAGCGCAGACTCGATCTATGTTTTCTTCTCGAGCAACTTCTTTAAGCAGATGGTGAACCTGGGGATCAGCGACATCAACACCAAGGATCTGTTCAACTTTCGCTTTCAGAACACGACATCACCGGAGTCTGGCTGGTATGAATTTTCTACCTCCAACACGCTGCTTATCAAACCCCGTGATTTCAGCATCAGTATTATCTCCGATGAATATACTCAGACACCGTCGCGGGAGGGATATGTCGGCAGCGGCGAGCCGGCACTCGATTTCGGCTATATCGTAACCACCAGCGGTAAAACAGCTGCCGACGAAGTGCTGATCAAGGTGACCGGACCCGCGCAGGTGATTGGCGGGCGCTCCTATTGTGTCTTCAGCTCCGATGACGGTAAGGCGAAAGTACCGTTCCCGGCGACGCTTTCCTTTATTACCCGCAACGGAGCTACAAAAACCTACGATGCCGGGTGCGATGATAGCTGGCGGGATATGACCGATGCGCTGTGGCTAACCACACCGTGGACTGATATCTCTGGCGAAGTGGGGCAGATGGATAAGACCACAGTCAAATTTTCGATTCCAATGGATAACGCCATTTCGCTGCGTACGGTAGATGATAACGGCTGGTTTGGCGAAGTCAGCGCTTCAGGAGAAATTCATGTTCAGGCGACGTGGCGTAACATTAACTAAGGCCCTGCTGACAGCGGTCTGTATGCTGGCGGCACCTTTGACACAGGCGATTTCGGTCGGCAATCTGACATTTTCGCTGCCGTCCGAGACTGACTTTGTCAGCAAACGTGTAGTGAATAACAACAAAAGCGCACGGATATACCGTATTGCCATCAGTGCTATTGATAGCCCGGGCAGCAGTGAATTGCGCACCCGACCGGTGGATGGTGAACTGCTTTTCGCCCCCCGCCAGCTGGCGTTGCAGGCTGGTGAGAGCGAGTATTTTAAATTTTACTATCATGGGCCACGGGATAACCGCGAGCGCTACTACCGGGTCTCATTTCGCGAGGTCCCCACTCGTAACCAGACAAGACGCAGCCCAACCGGCGGCGAGGTCAGCACGGAGCCGGTGGTGGTGATGGATACCATTCTGGTAGTACGACCACGTCAGGTTCAGTTTAAATGGTCCTTCGACAAGGTGACAGGAACAGTAAGTAACACTGGCAACAGCCGGCCGGCGATCGATCTACGTCCGAGATGGTTCGTCAGCCTGAGTTACGTCAGCCGGGGAATCATTATCTGGTCTATAACGACAAATTCATTAAGATTAGCGATTCCTGTCCGGCTAAGCCCCCTTCGGCGGACTAAGACTTATCCATCGGTCGAGGGAAGAATTCCACCTCAGAGCTCCAAAAATCGTTTAAATGATGTGGAAGCGATCGTCAATGTCACCTGTAACGATGGGCTTTCTCATATGCACACCATAGTGTTCAGGAGACACGGAAAGATATCAGGCAGCCTGCTAACGAGTGGTTTAATCACGAATTAGTACGTAAAATCGGTAACGGCTGGAAATCATTCAATACTCACACTATCGAAAGTTCCCCAGCCAACCGCGGTACGTTCTTACATACGATGTACCGCTGTTCTCTTTACGATTTATAGCTGTACTGGTGAATTATGAGCAATCTGAATCCATGCATGACGTGTGGTGCCTGTTGTGCATTTTTCCGCGTCTCTTTTTACTGGGCCGAAGCCGACGATGCTGGCGGTACCATTCCCGCCAGGCTCACTGAACAAATATCCCCTTTTCACCGATGCATGAGCGGTACCAATCAGAAAAACCCCCGATGTATTGCCCTTGCAGGAACCCCGGGCAAAAATGCCTGCTGCACGATATATAAAAATCGATCGTCCACATGCAGAGAATTCGCCATGTCTGGTGAGAACGGAGTCGTCAATGAGGCTTGCAATCGTGCAAGGGCTAAATACGGGCTGACACCGTTATAAACATACAATAATTAATTGCACTGCCCCGCCAGCGATAATAGCGGGGCTTCGTTTTTCAGGGGTAACAAAACCCGATACTTCTTCTATTTGCCAGCAACAATGCCTCTCTTCTGTAGCGTTCTTCGGATCTACATCATCCTGAAGTAGCGCGATATACTCACTGACTATCTGAATCAGAATATAAAAAGCAATGTTTTTAACCTATAAAAATGGCGCTGTATTTGCGCCATTTTTATCATTCAATGCATTATCTGTTTGAGCCTAAAGGGATCTCAGGGTCTGGCTCATGAGTAATTCTGTTTCGTAAATCTCTGCGAATAATTTCAATAGACCAGAACCAGACTAAATGTCCAAAAATTTCAGAAACATTCTCATACCACGGGAGATCAAACAGAGGTGGCGTCAGTCCCATGAGAGGGAATGAAATCATATGAACAAAAAGTTGGGCTAAAGCACCTGCCAGTAAGCCCTGCCAGAGTTTAATTTTTGGAAATACTTCAGCGACCACACAATAACCGACAGCAAACACTATCGAAAAGATAATGTGCGTAACACCAACCCAGTTAAAGACATGCCCGGCAAAGGTATAAACAGCCGCATTGGGATCTGTCAGCCCCAACCAGTCTCGAAGAAAAATATACGGTGGATTGAGAAAATTACGCGAGCAATCAATTTGGCCTGCAGCCCTGATTAATGATTCCGGGCCACACGCTGCATTAAACATATCCACCGGGCTACGTGGCGGCAATGGAACTTCAGCCCCCCACTTCACGAATGCGGAAACAACGCCAGCAATCAGCCCAATGAATGCAGCAAGACCATAACGTCTGCGGTTCGGTGGAGTTTGTTCAAATATATTCATATCTACCCTGCTTGTACCATTATGTTATACACCTCTTCAGGAGTATTCATAAAACAAGGCAAATGTAAAGAACTGTATTGTTTTGTATAACAAGATGGTTTCCTAATCGCCAATGAATATAAGCTCCATCATTTCTCCCTATTTTTATATTAGAAGTGACAGAGATTTGCAGGGTGATGCAGAGCTGAAAATCACAGGTTTCCTTATTGGTTTTTGCATCGTACAACTAAAGCAATAAACCAGCTCCCATCATCATCAACATCCCGGCGAACATGAATTTATTAGCCGGGCTCATAGCTGCATTCGCGTTTTAAGAATAATCCTCCTGCTGTCGCCGACTATGCTTAACATTTAAAAAAGCATCAGCACTCTCGCAACGCACTCTTATTTTCCCCTTTAGAATACCGGAGGCCTGGTATGAGCAACCAAGGCGAATACCCCGAAGATAATCGGGTTGGGAAGCACGAGCCGCACGATTTAAGTTTGACCCGTCGCGATCTGATTAAAGTGAGCGCCGCAACAGCGGCGACCGCCGTGGTTTATCCTCATTCTACGCTGGCGGCAAGCGTTCCGGCAGCTACACCCGCGCCAGAGATAATGCCCCTGACACTGAAGGTGAACGGCAAAACCGAGCAGCTTGAGGTGGATACCCGAACCACGCTACTGGACGCTTTGCGTGAAAATCTGCATTTGATCGGTACCAAGAAAGGTTGCGATCACGGACAGTGCGGAGCCTGTACCGTGCTGGTCAATGGTCGCAGGCTTAATGCCTGCCTGACGCTTGCAGTCATGCATCAGGGGGCCGAGATCACCACCATTGAAGGCCTGGGTTCGCCAGATAATCTTCACCCCATGCAGGCGGCCTTTATCAAGCATGATGGCTTCCAGTGCGGCTACTGCACCTCCGGGCAAATTTGCTCATCAGTAGCGGTGCTAAAAGAGATTCAGGACGGCATTCCCAGTCACGTCACGGTCGATTTGGTTTCCGCTCCAGAAACAACTGCCGATGAGATCCGTGAACGTATGAGCGGCAACATCTGTCGCTGTGGTGCATACGCTAACATCCTTGCCGCCATTGAAGATGCTGCGGGGGAGATAAAATCATGAAGGCGTTTACCTATGAACGAGTGAACACCCCAGCCGAGGCGGCACTTAGCGCTCAGCGCGTACCCGGCGCAAAATTTATCGCGGGCGGGACCAATCTGCTGGACCTGATGAAGCTGGAAATTGAAACGCCCACCCACCTTATCGATGTGAACGGCCTCGGGCTCGATAAGATTGAAGTGACCGACGCGGGTGGGCTGCGCATCGGCGCACTGGTACGGAACACCGACCTGGCGGCTCACGAGCGCGTGCGTCGTGATTACGCGGTACTCTCCCGCGCCCTGCTCGCTGGCGCATCTGGTCAGTTACGTAATCAGGCAACCACCGCAGGTAATCTGCTCCAGCGCACGCGCTGCCCCTATTTTTACGACACCAATCAGCCCTGCAATAAGCGCCTGCCCGGGAGCGGCTGCGCGGCGCTTGAAGGCTTTAGCCGTCAGCACGCGGTGGTAGGCGTAAGTGAAGCCTGCATAGCCACCCATCCGAGCGATATGGCGGTCGCAATGCGGTTGCTGGATGCGGTGGTGGAAACCATCACGCCGGAGGGAAAGACTCGCAGTATCACACTGGCTGATTTTTATCACCCACCGGGGAAAACGCCGCACATTGAAACCGCCCTGCTTCCCGGTGAGCTTATCGTTGCGGTGACGTTACCTCCACCGCTCGGCGGAAAACATATCTACCGTAAGGTGCGCGATCGCGCCTCCTACGCCTTTGCCCTGGTATCGGTCGCGGCGATTATTCAGCCTGACGGCAGCGGGCGCGTCGCGCTGGGCGGAGTAGCACATAAGCCCTGGCGCATTGAGGCTGCGGATGCTCAGCTATCCCAGGGGGCGCAGGCCGTATATGACACGCTGTTCGCCAGCGCCCATCCCACCGCTGAAAACACCTTTAAACTCCTGTTGGCGAAGCGAACGCTTGCCTCCGTACTGGCTGAAGCGAGGGCACAGGCATGAAATTTGATAAACCCGCAGGGGAAAACCCGATCGATCAGCTGAAGGTTGTCGGTCGTCCCCATGACCGCATCGACGGACCGCTGAAAACTACCGGCACGGCACGCTACGCCTACGAATGGCATGAAGAGGCCCCCAACGCCGCCTATGGCTATATCGTCGGTTCCGCCATTGCCAAAGGACGCCTCACCGCCCTTGATACGGACGCCGCGCAAAAAGCGCCGGGCGTACTGGCTGTCATTACCGCCAGTAACGCCGGGGCACTCGGCAAAGGCGACAAAAACACCGCCAGGCTGTTAGGCGGCCCCACTATTGAGCACTATCATCAGGCCATTGCGCTGGTAGTGGCCGAGACCTTCGAACAGGCGCGAGCGGCGGCCTCGCTGGTGCAGGCACACTATCGCCGTAATAAAGGAGCTTACTCCCTGGCGGACGAAAAACAGGCCGTCAATCAGCCGCCGGAAGACACGCCCGACAAAAACGTCGGTGACTTTGACGGGGCTTTCACCTCCGCTGCGGTGAAGATTGATGCTACCTACACGACCCCGGACCAGAGCCATATGGCGATGGAGCCGCATGCCTCGATGGCCGTCTGGGATGGAAATAAGCTTACCCTCTGGACCTCAAATCAGATGATTGACTGGTGCCGCACCGATCTGGCAAAAACGCTGAAAGTTCCCGTGGAGAATGTGCGTATTATCTCCCCGTATATCGGCGGAGGGTTTGGCGGCAAGCTGTTCCTGAGAAGCGATGCGCTGCTGGCGGCCCTCGCCGCCCGAGCGGTGAAACGTCCGGTTAAAGTGATGCTCCCCCGCCCCTCTATTCCCAATAACACCACGCACCGCCCCGCCACCCTTCAGCACTTGCGTATCGGTGCCGACCAGAGCGGGAAAATCACCGCTATCTCACATGAAAGCTGGTCTGGAAACCTGCCCGGCGGCACGCCGGAAACGGCGGTACAGCAAAGCGAATTACTCTACGCCGGGGCGAATCGTCATACCGGCCTGCGGCTCGCCACGCTTGATTTGCCGGAAGGGAACGCCATGCGTGCGCCCGGCGAAGCCCCCGGTCTGATGGCGCTCGAAATCGCGATCGACGAACTGGCGGAAAAAGCGGGCATCGATCCCGTCGAGTTTCGCATCCTGAATGACACTCAGGTTGACCCCGCCGACCCGACGCGCTGCTTCTCTCGCCGTCAGCTTATCGAGTGCTTGCGCACCGGAGCGGATAAATTTGGCTGGAAGCAGCGCAACGCCACACCCGGACAGGTGCGCGACGGGGAGTGGCTAGTCGGCCACGGTGTTGCGGCGGGCTTTCGCAATAATCTGCTGGAAAAATCGGGTGCTCGGGTTCACCTCGAACAAAACGGCACCGTTACCGTAGAAACGGACATGACCGACATTGGCACCGGCAGCTACACCATTCTGGCCCAGACGGCAGCGGAAATGCTTGGCGTACCGCTGGAGCAGGTTGCGGTTCACCTCGGCGATTCCAGTTTCCCGGTTTCTGCGGGTTCTGGTGGACAATGGGGCGCGAATACCTCCACCTCCGGCGTTTACGCCGCCTGTATGAAGCTTCGCGAAATGATTGCCTCGGCAGTCGGGTTTGATCCTGAGCAGTCGCAGTTTGCCGACGGCAAGATTACCAACGGTACCCGAAGCGCCACGCTACATGAAGCCACCGCAGGCGGCAGACTGACAGCGGAAGAGAGCATTGAATTCGGAACACTGAGCAAAGAGTACCAGCAGTCGACCTTTGCCGGGCATTTTGTGGAGGTCGGCGTGCATAGCGCGACGGGAGAAGTTCGGGTCCGGCGTATGCTCGCTGTGTGTGCTGCAGGACGCATCCTGAATCCGAAAACTGCGCGCAGCCAGGTCATTGGCGCAATGACTATGGGCATGGGTGCGGCACTGATGGAGGAGCTGGCGGTGGATGACCGTTTGGGCTACTTCGTTAATCACGATATGGCGGGGTATGAGGTGCCGGTCCATGCGGATATCCCAAAACAGGAGGTGATTTTCCTGGATGATACCGACCCCATATCCTCCCCGATGAAGGCCAAAGGTGTCGGTGAGTTGGGCCTGTGCGGCGTGAGCGCGGCTATCGCCAACGCGGTGTATAACGCCACCGGTATTCGGGTACGGGATTATCCCATCACTCTGGATAAGCTGCTCGATAAGCTGCCGGATGTGGTTTAAGGAGAAACAATGTCATACCCGCTTTTTGATAAAGACGAACACTGGCATAAGCCAGAGCAGGCGTTTCTCACCGATGACCACCGGACCATTCTGCGCTTCGCCGTAGAGGCGCTAATGTCCGGTAAAGGAGCGGTGCTGGTGACGCTGGTGGAGATACACGGCGGCGCGGCGCGCCCGCTCGGGGCGCAGATGGTGGTTCGCGAAGATGGTCGTTACTGCGGTTTTGTCTCTGGCGGCTGCGTGGAGGCCGCTGCCGCTTTTGAAGCGCTGGAGATGATGGGCTCAGGCCGCGATCGCGAAATTCGCTATGGCGAAGGTTCGCCGTGGTTTGACATCGTTCTGCCCTGCGGCGGTGGGATCACGCTGACGCTCCATAAACTACGCTCGGCACAGCCTCTGCTCGCCGTGCTGAACCGTCTGGAACAGAGAAAACCGGCGGGGCTGCGCTACGATCCGCAAGCACAATCGTTGGTGTGCCTGCCCACGCAAACCCGAACGGGCTGGAATCTCAATGGCTTTGAGGTGGGGTTCAGGCCATGCGTCAGGCTGATGATTTACGGACGTTCTCTTGAGGCGCAGGCAACCGCGAGTCTTGCAGCAGCCACAGGCTATGACAGCCATATCTTCGATCTTTTTCCGGCCTCAGCCAGCGCTCAGATCGATACCGACACGGCGGTCATTTTGCTGTGCCATGATCTCAACTGGGAGCTGCCAGCATTGCAGGCCGCGCGAGAAGCAAAACCCTTTTATCTCGGCGCATTGGGCAGCCATCGAACCCACACGTTACGTCTGCAAAAGCTCCACGAGCTGGGATGGTCCAGGGAGGAGACAGCGCAAATCCGGGCCCCCGTCGGGATATTCCCCAAAGCCCGGGATGCGCATACTCTGGCACTCTCCGTGCTGGCAGAAATCGCCTCTGTACGTCTCCATCATGAGGAGGATTCATGCCTGCCCCCGTCGTCCTGATCCTTGCGGCCGGGCGTGGAGAGCGCTTTCTCGCCTCCGGGGGAAATACCCATAAGTGTATCGGCTGGCGTCAGTCCCCGGAGGTTGCGCCTTATCGCTGGCCATTTGAAGAAAACGGGAGAACTTTCGACCTTGCGATTGAACCGCAGATTACGACTAATGATCTGCGTCTGATGTTGAGGCTGGCTCTTGCCGGCGGAGGAATAACAATTGCCACTCAGGAAACTTTCAGGCCATATATTGAAAGCGGTAAGCTTGTATCGCTGCTTGATGACTTTCTTCCACAATTTCCGGGCTTCTATCTGTATTTCCCACAGCGTCGCAATATTGCACCAAAGCTCCGCGCCCTGATTGACTACGTCAAAGAATGGCGGCAGCAATTGGTTTAAATAGCTGCACCTGCACTGCCTGATGTCAGAACAGTATTTTGATGAATTGCCAAGGTTACAATGGCACAAATGCGGCACAGGAGGAAACGTGGTGTATTTAAATATGGGGTAACTCTTTGATTTTAATGGTGCCGATAATAGGAGTCGAACCTACGACCTTCGCATTACGAATGCGCTGCTCTACCAACTGAGCTATATCGGCCCTGAAAGGACATGTTCACGAACGTGAATCACGGTGGACAAGGTTAAAACTAACCGGGCGATGCGTCAATGGCCTTGTGAATCAAATGGCTACTTTTGCATCACCCGGTTTTATTTACGCACGAATGGTGTAATCACCAATGCCGATCCACTTGTAAGTGGTCAGTGCTTCCAGCCCCATTGGGCCACGCGCGTGGAGTTTTTGTGTGCTTACCGCCACTTCCGCACCCAGACCAAACTGGCCGCCGTCGGTAAAACGCGTAGAGGCGTTAACGTAAACAGCGGACGAATCCACTTCGTTAACAAAACGCTGGGCGTTGCGCATATCGCGGGTCAGGATCGCATCGGAGTGTTGTGTGCCGTGTTCACGAATATGGGCGATGGCATCGTCAAGATCGCTGACGATTTTGACGTTCAAATCTAATGACAGAAACTCATCGTCATACTCTTCGGCTTTAACAGCAACCACCTTCGCAGGGCCTGCCTGCAACTGCGCCAGTGCAGCTGCATCTGCGTGTAATGTCACGCCGCTTTCCGCCATTTGTTTGCTTAATGCGGGCAGGAAGCTATCGGCGATGTTTTTATTCACCAGCAACGTTTCAACCGTATTACATGTGCTCGGACGCTGAGTTTTCGCGTTGACGATCACTTTTAATGCTTCAGCGATCTCTACACTTTCATCAACGTAAATATGGCATACGCCTATACCACCTGTGATCACCGGGATTGTCGACTGTTCACGGCACAGTTTATGCAAACCAGCGCCACCACGCGGGATCAGCATGTCGATGTATTTATCCATACGCAGCATTTCACTGACCAGCGCACGGTCAGGATTATCAATCGCCTGCACGGCACCCGCCGGTAAGCCGCAGGATTTCAGGGCGTCCTGAATCACCGCCACCGTTGCAGCGTTAGTGCGACACGTTTCTTTGCCACCGCGCAGGATCACCGCATTACCGGTTTTCAGGCACAGCGAAGCGACATCAACCGTCACGTTCGGGCGCGCTTCATAAATCACGCCAATAACCCCCAGCGGTACGCGACGACGCTCAAGACGCAGGCCGCTGTCCAGTACGCTGCCATCGATTACCTGCCCCACCGGATCGGCGAGGTTACACACCTGGCGCACATCATCGGCAATGCCTTTCAGCCGTGCGGGCGTCAGTGCCAGACGGTCAAGCATCGCTTCGCCAAGGCCATTGGCACGCGCGTCAGCAACATCCTGGGCGTTAGCGTTGAGGATGATTTCGCTTTGTGCTTCCAGTTCATCGGCGATTTTTTCCAGCACGCGATTTTTTTCGCGGCTGGAGAGTTGCGCTAATTTATACGAGGCTTGCTTCGCGGCAATGCCCATTTGTTCCAGCATCAGCCTGCTCCTTAACGGGTAATCATGTCATCACGGTGAACGGCAACCGGGCCGTATTCATATCCCAGTATTGCATCAATTTCTTGCGAGTGGTGCCCGGCAATACGGCGTAATGCATCGCTGTTGTAACGACTGACGCCGTGGGCGATATCGCGACCTTCGAGGTTGCAAATGCGGATGACTTCACCACGCGAGAAATTGCCAGTCACGCTTTTAATGCCTTTCGGCAACAGGGAGCTGCCGCGTTCAAGAATGGCGGCAGTTGCCCCTTCATCTACCGTGATTTCACCCGCCGGCGGCGCACCGAAAATCCAGCGTTTACGGTTTTCAAGCGGAGTCGCCTGGGCATGGAACAGCGTACCGACGGAAATGCCTTCCATCACATCACCAATAACGCCCGGCTTGCTGCCCGCGGCAATAATGGTGTCGATACCCGCACGGCAAGCCACGTCAGCGGCCTGCAATTTGGTACTCATGCCGCCAGTTCCGAGGCCTGAAACGCTGTCACCGGCAATCGCGCGCAGTGCGTCATCAATGCCGTAAACATCTTTAATCAGTTCTGCCTGCGGATTGCTGCGCGGATCAGCGGTATACAAACCTTTTTGATCGGTCAGCAGCAACAGTTTATCGGCACCCGCCAGAATCGCCGCCAGCGCAGAAAGGTTATCGTTATCGCCGACCTTAATCTCTGCCGTAGCGACAGCATCGTTCTCATTGATTACCGGAACGATATTGTTATCGAGCAACGCACGCAGGGTGTCGCGGGCGTTCAGGAAGCGTTCACGGTCTTCCATATCAGCACGGGTCAGCAGCATCTGCCCGACGTGAATGCCATAAATCGAAAACAACTGTTCCCACAGTTGAATCAGTCGACTCTGCCCTACCGCCGCCAGCAGTTGTTTCGAGGCGATAGTCGCTGGCAGTTCCGGGTACCCCGTGCTCACGTCCGGCGGCGATCGCGCCCGACGTCACAATAACAATCCGATGCCCGGCGGCGTAACTGCGCGCACTGGCGAACAAGTTCAACGATATGGGCACGGTTCAGACGGCGCGATCCGCCTGTTAGCACACTGGTGCCGAGTTTTACCACCAGCGTCTGGCTGTCACCATGATTCTCTGCCATTCAATTTTAGGAAAAATGATATCAAACGAACGTTTTAGCAGGACTGTCGTCGGTTGCCAACCATCTGCAAGCAAAGCATGGCGTTTTGTTGCGCGGGATCAGCAAGCCTAGCGGCAGTTGTTTACGCTTTTATTACAGATTTAATAAATTACCACATTTTAAGAATATTATTAATCTGTAATATATCTTTAACAATCTCAGGTTAAAAACTTTCCTGTTTTCAACGGGGCTCTCCCGCTGAATATTCGCGCGTTAATTAAAATCAGGAATGAAAATGAAAAAGAGCACTCTGGCATTAGTGGTGATGGGCATTGTGGCATCTGCATCTGTACAGGCTGCAGAAATATATAATAAAGACGGTAATAAACTGGATGTCTATGGCAAAGTTAAAGCCATGCATTATATGAGTGATAACGCCAGTAAAGATGGCGACCAGAGTTATATCCGTTTTGGTTTTAAAGGTGAAACACAAATTAACGATCAACTGACTGGTTATGGTCGGTGGGAAGCGGAGTTTGCCGGAAATAAAGCGGAGAGTGATACCGCACAGCAAAAAACGCGTCTCGCTTTTGCCGGGTTGAAATATAAAGATTTGGGTTCTTTCGATTATGGTCGTAACCTGGGCGCGTTGTATGACGTGGAAGCCTGGACCGATATGTTCCCGGAATTTGGTGGCGATTCCTCGGCGCAGACCGACAACTTTATGACCAAACGCGCCAGCGGTCTGGCGACGTATCGGAACACCGACTTCTTCGGCGTTATCGATGGCCTGAACTTAACCCTGCAATATCAAGGGAAAAACGAAAACCGCGACGTTAAAAAGCAAAACGGCGATGGCTTCGGCACGTCATTGACATATGACTTTGGCGGCAGCGATTTCGCCATTAGTGGGGCCTATACCAACTCAGATCGCACCAACGAGCAGAACCTGCAAAGCCGTGGCACAGGCAAGCGTGCAGAAGCATGGGCTACAGGTCTGAAATACGATGCCAATAATATTTATCTGGCAACTTTTTATTCTGAAACACGCAAAATGACGCCAATAACTGGCGGCTTTGCCAATAAGACACAGAACTTTGAAGCGGTCGCTCAATACCAGTTTGACTTTGGTCTGCGTCCATCGCTGGGTTATGTCTTATCGAAAGGGAAAGATATTGAAGGTATCGGTGATGAAGATCTGGTCAATTATATCGATGTCGGGGCTACATATTATTTCAACAAAAATATGTCAGCGTTTGTTGATTATAAAATCAACCAACTGGATAGCGATAACAAATTGAATATTAATAATGATGATATTGTCGCGGTTGGCATGACCTATCAGTTTTAATAGATATTGCCGGATGTGATGCATCCGGCACATTTCACTCACGCCGTTAACTTCACCGGCTCGTCACGAAAATCATCCGCCGGTTCCAGCTTCAGATTCAGCGTCGTCAGCAGTTCACGCAGCTTCTCGTGAAACTCACGCAGGGTGTGCTCCAGTCGTTCAACCACTTCAGTATCTTTTACCGGAACACTCTTCCAGTCGCCTGCTTTATCGAACAGACCAAACTGGTAGCTGTAGGTAAAACGGGATTCCTGCGCTTCCAGCTCCATCCACCAGCCCCAGAACTCACGCACTTCCGGTGCCGGTTTCACGTTGACGCATACAGCCAGACAATCGAAAAAGAATCGATTATCTTCGCACTTACCTTCACGAATATACGGGCCTAGTGCGGTAAATTTTTTGATCAATCTGCTCTTCGGGTGTCCACTCGGTAACGTCATTGCAATCTCCTGTTGTGATGCAACTGTTTTACCAAATTGGTAAAATTTAGCAAATTTTTAACACAAACGTTTTTCGATCCAGTCGGTGATTTCCTGAAGACCTTTGTCAAAATTCCGATACACCGGGTTAAATGGGATCTCTAATAATTTACCGTCAGCAGATGATGAGGTGATTAAGCGTGAGTCCTCTTCCGGGCTGAACGGATCGTTCTTCCAGTAGCCTGATAACATTGGCGTTGGGCAGCGACGTCCCAGCAATCCTTGCACTTTTAATGAATAGCGATTCAACTCCACGCGCAACGCTTCGTCGGAAGCATCATGCATCCCCAAACGACTCGCCAGAACGTCAAGATACATTTCCGGCACCTGTTGCTGGCACTTAAAATCACTCAACAGGGTATGAACTACCGGACCAAGACAGGCAACCGCTTTCAGACGCGGCGATTCAAGGTATGCCAGACGCACGGCAACGTTAGCGCCGAAACGGAAACCAAAGGCCGCGACGCGAGTGTGATCCACCCACGGTACGTTAGGCAGCGCCTTTAAGACGTGCTGATGCAACAGGCTGGAGTCCTGGGTGAGCTTCCATTTTGAAGAAAAGCCCACCGACGGCATATCAATAGTCAGCATCGCAATGCCGCGCGGCGCAAAATAACGTTCATACAGGCTGTAATAGTCCGTCTGCATCGCATCCAGACCACCACACATTAATACTGTCGGGAACGGGCCATCGCCTTTCGGCATATGCAAAAAGCCGGTGATGGGCGCACCGCCGGGTACGGTAAACTCCATCTGCCGCATCGTGCCCGGCAGACGCTGGGCGGCCTCTTCATAGGCGCGGTTTGATAAAGCCTGCGCTTGCTCGGCCAGGTCATCTCCTTTCAGATGAGGATAGGCGGCAATGTTGTACAACGTAGCCGCATGCAGCCAGTGTCGACCACTGAGTTGCGGATCTTCTTCCGCACAGGCTTTTTGTTGCCACACCATCGCCTGGGTGGCCCACTCATAAATCCAGTTGCCACCACGGTAGCCAATCACGGTATCGTATAAATCATCATCGGTACGTTCAGCATCGCTCATCACAATACGTGCCTGGACGTCGAGGATTTCACGTGGGTCAATGCCGCGCCAGATCCACATCAGACGGTTAATCATGCGATACCAGTGAGGGATGGTTTTACCATCAAGAGCCGACTGCACAGGCGGTTGTGCGCCGTGATTAAAGCGGCGGACTAGCGTCGAGGTTTCAGGATGTTTAAAGCGGGGTTTGAACAGGGTTTCGCTCAGGTTTGCCTGTGTCATGGATGCAGCCTCCAGAATACTTACTGGAAACTATTGTAACCCGCCTGAAGTTAAAAAGAACAACGCCCGGCAGTGCCAGGCGTTGAAAAGATTAGCGACCGGAGATTGGCGGGACGAATACGACGCCCATATCCCACGGCTGTTCGATCCAGGTATCTTGCGGGATATCAACAACATAGTCATCAACCAGCGGACGACCAGCCGGTTTTGCGAAGATAGTCACAAAATGTGCTTTTGGATACATTTCACGAATCGCAACCGCAGTACCACCGGTATCCACCAGGTCATCAATAACGATGAAGCCTTCGCCATCGCCTTCTGCGCGTTTCAGCACTTTAAGCTCGCGCTGGTTGTCGTGATCGTAGCTGGAAATACAAACGGTATCGACATGACGAATACCCAGTTCACGCGCCAGTAACGCACCCGGTACCAGACCGCCACGGCTTACGGCAATAATGCCTTTCCATTGTTCAGAAGGCATCAGTCGGCTTGCGAGTTTACGTGCATGGATCTGCAACATGTCCCAGGTGACGATGTATTTTTCGCTCATGTGAAGTGTCCCAGCCTGTTTATCTACGGCTTAAAAAGTGTTCGAGGGGAAAATAGGTTGCGCGAGATTATAGAGATCTGGCGCACTAAAAACCAGTATTTCACATGAGTCCGCGTCTTTTTACGCACTGCCTCTCCCTGACGCGGGATAAAGTGGTATTCTCAAACATATCTCGCAAGCCTGTCTTGTGTTGACAACATTTTCTGCTAACCCTGTGACCTGCAATACTGTTTTGCGGGTGATCGACAAGGAGACTTAACGTGTCTGAACTGTCTCAATTATCTCCACAGCCGCTGTGGGATATTTTTGCCAAAATCTGTTCTATTCCTCACCCGTCCTATCATGAAGAGCAACTCGCTGAATACATTGTTGGTTGGGCAAAAGAGAAAGGTTTCCATGTCGAACGCGATCAGGTAGGTAATATCCTGATTCGTAAACCTGCTACCGCAGGTATGGAAAATCGTAAACCGGTCGTCTTACAGGCCCACCTCGATATGGTGCCGCAGAAAAATAACGACACCGTGCATGACTTCACGAAAGATCCTATCCAGCCTTATATTGATGGCGAATGGGTTAAAGCGCGCGGCACCACGCTGGGTGCAGATAACGGCATTGGTATGGCGTCTGCGCTGGCGGTTCTGGCTGACGAAAACGTGGTTCACGGCCCGCTGGAAGTGCTGCTGACCATGACCGAAGAAGCCGGTATGGACGGTGCGTTCGGCTTACAGAGCAACTGGTTGCAGGCTGATATTCTGATTAACACCGACTCCGAAGAAGAAGGTGAAATCTACATGGGTTGTGCGGGGGGTATCGACTTCACCTCCAACCTGCATTTAGATCGTGAAGCGGTTCCAGCTGGTTTTGAAACCTTCAAGTTAACCTTAAAAGGTCTAAAAGGCGGTCACTCCGGCGGGGAAATCCACGTTGGCCTGGGTAATGCCAACAAACTGCTGGTGCGCTTCCTGGCGGGTCATGCAGAAGAACTGGATCTGCGCCTTATCGATTTCAACGGCGGCACACTGCGTAACGCCATCCCGCGTGAAGCCTTTGCGACCATTGCTGTCGCAGCTGATAAAGTCGACGTCCTGAAATCTCTGGTGAATACCTATCAGGAGATCCTGAAAAACGAGCTGGCAGAGAAAGAGAAAAATCTGGCCTTGTTGCTGGACTCTGTAGCGAACGATAAAGCTGCCCTGATTGCGAAATCTCGCGATACCTTTATTCGTCTGCTGAACGCCACCCCGAACGGTGTGATCCGCAACTCAGACGTGGCAAAAGGTGTGGTCGAAACCTCCCTGAACGTCGGTGTGGTGACCATGACTGATAATAACGTAGAAATTCACTGTCTGATCCGTTCACTGATCGACAGCGGTAAAGACTACGTCGTGAGCATGCTGGATTCGCTGGGTAAACTGGCTGGCGCGAAAACCGAAGCGAAAGGCGCATATCCTGGCTGGCAGCCGGACGCTAATTCTCCGGTGATGCATCTGGTACGTGAAACCTATCAGCGTCTGTTCAACAAAACGCCGAACATCCAGATTATCCACGCGGGCCTGGAATGTGGTCTGTTCAAAAAACCGTATCCGGAAATGGACATGGTTTCTATCGGGCCAACTATCACCGGTCCACACTCTCCGGATGAGCAAGTTCACATCGAAAGCGTAGGTCATTACTGGACACTGCTGACTGAACTGCTGAAAGAAATTCCGGCGAAGTAATTATTTGATTTGCTGCCGGATGGCGTTTAATCGCCTTCCGGCAGTTTCATCCTTCATTATCCTTCGATAAAAGCCATCCCTGTAAATGTCCGTCTCGGGTTGCCACGTTCAATCTGGTGATGGAACATTCGCCGCTGCGATTTCAGCACCGCGCTATTTTCCTGTTGCTGCTGCTCCAGCTTCCAGGCAATCAGCAATCGTGCCAGCCGCTTGTTAGCATGCTGACTACGCTCTGACTGAACCTTCACGCTAATACCGGATGCCAAATGCGTGGCGCGTACCGCCGAGTCGGTTTTATTGACATGTTGACCGCCCGGCCCCGACGAACGCAACGTCTCTCATAACGGATTGCATCCGCTTGTTCCTGCTCATCAGCGGTAAAACGCCCAATGCCCAGAAACCAGTTTTTGCGCCCATGATGAGGCCGATACGGACTCGGACAAATCCACTGAATAGTGCCACACCAGCTTTCGCTTAATGCCCATGCGTTATCGCCATCCAGAGAAATCAGCGCCGAACGCAGCGTGTCAGAGTAGCGGCCCGTTTCTGTTTCCAACACCGTTACCGCGACGTCTTGTCGGGCAGCTTCTTTAATTAGCCTGTCCAGCGCCTTTTTCACTGCGAGACAACATTCTTCCGGCCCCTGCGCTGAGGAGAGTTGTAGCAAGATCATCCTTTTTTCCCTCCACTGTTTTTGAGCGTTAGCACCGGACGCAGCCGCGCGACAGGAATAATTAAACCGGCCTGCACCAGACATTGCACCACGCTTTCAGCCGATTTATAGGCTTGTGGCGCTTCTTCAAAGATGAGTTGTTTATCGCGACAAATTACCCGACTGCCAAGTTCAGTACGCGAGAGTTGCGTCGCCGTGTATTTCGCTGCCAGACGCCCTTTACACTCGGTGCGCCCCCATTTACGCCCTGCCCCATGCGCCAGCGAGTGGAGCGTTTTTTCGTTCGCAACAGGCTGTACAATCCAGGAGTAATCACCACGTGAACCGGGAATAATCACCAGACCGTTGTCATCCGGCGTGGCACCTTTACGATGCAACCAGCCCTGTTGATCGCCGATTTGACACGCGCTAACAAAGTTATGCGCCACATCCAGAACCGGACTTCCCGTGGCCTTAACTTGTTGCATTATGCGCAAAGCGATCATCTGGCGATTAATACACGCAAACGCCAGCGCATCGTCATGTTCCGCAATATACCGTAGCGCGTCGTCACTGCCTTGAGGCAAACCATGATGCGAGAACGAGGCAATATGCCGCTGTAAAATAGACTGCCCCCCCCGCGAGCCGCTATGAACCAACAGTTGCAGATGTTGCACTTCAGAGGGCCAAGCCAGGCTGCGCCACGAGATTGCGCATTTTTGCAAATTGCGGCAGGTTTTCCTCCAGCCAGCTTTCTTCAGCAAGCGTCATCGATCTGATAATCGCTTTTCAAACTTATCGGCGTTGTATTTTGCGAGTGAGAATATCTGTTTGCCATAGCGCCATACCGCAGCCGATATCATTGCCGACCAGTGCCGGATAAAACGACCAACAGAGAAGAACGCTGCGCCAATCGGATAGCCGCGTCCGGTGTAAATCTGGCATCCCGCGCTGCATGTTGGGTAAATTTGCCGTGGTGTGTAATTGTTGGATCGCTAAACTCTCGATCCACAGGTCATCAGATGCGATGGTAAATACCGCATCGGATAAGGGGACGAATATAATTGCCCATATACCATTCCGTAAATAGACTCGTCATACTTCAAGTTGCATGTGTTGCGACTTGAATTATTGAAGTAACAATTAAAAATCAGAAATGGCAGACGAATCCGGGCAAGAGAATTAATCCTGGAAGGTCTGCAAAGAGTCATTGATAAAGGATTTGTCATGATTTACCTCCTTGCAGTTTGTGGAATAAGAAACGCGCACATACTAGGCTTTGCGTTATTTTCATTGCAAGCTGGATTTAATGTTGCTGTTTATAACGCATATAAAAATTAATAAACTCTCCCCGACATTCAACGCGTTGCTGTTAACTGTCTGAGAAACCATAACGTTCAAAGGGTTTTGCGGGTTATGCTTTGCGTCCACCGTAAGTTCGGATTCAGACTTAATCAAAGGTTTTAAGCAAAGCGCTGGCAACCCCACGGCGGGTGTATTCAGGGTCAACAAATAACATATCGATATAGTGTTCAACGCAGGTAATAAAGCCGACCAGTTTTGCATTAATGACTGCAACCCGCACTTGTGATTTCGCGAGTTTCTCCTTCCAGCGAGATTCGTCAATCTGCGCCCAGGCGGCAATTTGTTGTGGTGAATAATGCTGACTGGCAGTCATCGTAACCGCTCTAATGAAAATAGCGCATAGTTGCTGAAAATCGCCAGGCTGATAGTCTCTTATTTGTATGTTATTCATAATCCCAGCACCAGTTGTCTTTCCATTTGCGGGTCAAGCAACGTCACATGCAGCCCCACCAGTCGCACACCGCGCCCGCCGCGGCGTTCATCCCAGGTTTTACGCGCGGTGGCGATTAAGTCAGCTTTATTCAGCCGCGGCCAGACGTGCTCCTGAGTGGTTTGCTGAAAATCGTCGAACTTTAATTTCACCCCCTGGCGGGCAATCAGTAAATCAGGTTTTACCTTTGCCAGACGGCGTTCAAGTTCCGGATACAGCCGCTCGATAATCGCTTCACATTCAGACCAGTGGTGGATATCTTCCGCCATCGTGCGATGCGTTCCGACGGATTTTCGCAACCGTTCGCTGTTAACGTCGCGCTCGTCAATCCCCTGACTACGCTCCCACAAAATGCGGCCAAATTTGCCAAAGCGTTTAAGCAGTATCACCAGATCACACTTTTGTACATCACCGCAGGTCCGCAGCCCCATCGCTTCCAGTTTTGCCGCCGAGACTTTGCCGACGCCGGGGATTTTTGCCAGCGGTAAAGGTTTGTAAAATGCCGGAACTTCTGCCGGCGTAATGCAAACTGACCGTTGGGTTTATTCATGTCGGGCGATTTTGGCGAGAAACTTTACTGGTGCCACGCCCGCAGACGCTGTCAGTTGCAGCTCGCTGAAAATCGTCTGGCGGATTTCAATGAAGTTATGGGTCGCAGAATGGCAATGGACGCTATCGGTGACGTCGAGATAAGCCTCATCCAGTGACAATGGTTCAATACGCGAGGTGTAGCGCGAGAAGATTTCACGGATATGATTTGAGGCTTCTTTGTAGGCGTCGCGCCCGGAAGCAAAAGGTGAGATGCGGGTATAATTTGAGCCATCGGCAGCGCTACATACGGAAGTTACGCGGGATGGTGGCGTTGCTGATCAACCCCGACGTTCGCGGCTGCCGCCAATAGCAATAGGGATATCCGCGCAGGGCAGGATTACGTAGCGCATCTCCACTTTGCTGAAAAAAAGCGGTCCATATCCACATGAATGATTTTACGCATTACTCACCTCTCAACACTGGTAAAGTATACAGTGATTTCAGGTTTGAAAGTAAAGATTCAGCATTTAACGTTCGCTGCGAAAGCACCTGCTGCTTATCCAGCTTTGCACCAGCGGCTGCACACTTTATCCCCATGCTGACCAAAGTATTGATACAGCGTATCGGACGCACTTGGTCGGCGCAATCAATGAATGCGCCAGTTGCCCGCGCTTTGCGGATTTTGGAATCAGCAGCATCTGGTCCGCCATTGCGCTTACCTGCATCCACTTTATCTTCCGGCATTCCGGCCTCTTCCAGCACCCGACGAGCCGAAAGCGCGCGGTCACCCGGAAGGTTCCAGTTGTTGTAGATATTTGTTTTAAGCCATCGCATCGGTATGCCCGGTAATAATAATTTTGTTATCGAGCGAGTCGAAAACTGGCGCGAGCTCCACCAGCAGCGCTTTAAAGAACGGCATTCGTCTTGCGCGTTCGAACATATTGCGATTCTGGCGTTCGTCTTTTAATCAGCACGCGTAATCCCTCGGGGAACAATCTCCATCTCCAGATTCAGCGCGCATCACGGGCAATGGTGGTGATACTGGTTGCCAGCTCATGACTCGGTGGCGGATTTCTTCTTCAGCAGCGCCGTTTTCATAAATTCACATCTTTTTCTCCGTTTCTTCCGGCACCGCCACGGTGAAGGTTTTGGCGGATGAGACTGTTTTATTTAACGGCGACAGCCCACCACCGTTAAAATCGACTGCCCGTGCAGCGCGGCGATAATCGCTCGGATTTATTGCTGTTGACAATCAACTTTATTGTCGTCACCAAAGGCTGAGCGTATCTCCGAGGTTTCTGCCCGCTTTACTGGACGCGATGCCCGGTAAGCAGATGGCGATTGACGCCGATCTAATGCCGGGTTGATCAATCAGGCGCAGGTACAAACCCGACGTAAAAGATGTTGCCAGCGAGGCCGATTTCTACGGCGCGATGGACGGGGCATCGAAATTTGTGCGCGGGATGCTATCGCGGGATGATGATATTCTGGCGATCAACCTGATCGGCGGCGTCTGTAATCGGGATCTTCAACAACCTGAGCGCCGACGCCGCCTTCCAGCAGTATGTGCTGATGACCATCGGCGACGGGCTGGTGGCGCAAATCCCTTCTTCTCCACGCGGCGGCGATTATCGTCACCCGCGTCAGCGACAACGGCGATATCGCCCATGACGTAAACCAGTTGCTGGCAAGCCCATCGGTGCTCTACACCGCTACCGGAATTATGTTCGTACTGGCGGTAGTGCCGGAATGCCACATCTGCCGTTGCTGTTCAGCGCCCTGCCGGCACCGGGCAAACGCCCGCAGGCGAAGCGGAAGCCGGAAAAGTCTCAAACGCATTTTCACCCGCGGAAACCAACGAGCAACAGGGTCAGTTGGGAAACCATTCCATGATCGAGCCCATCAGCTTTCTCAACTACAAGCTGTAGGTGGCGCTGGTGGATAAAGCGCAGGCAACCATCACCCAGCGGATTCGCGGCGTGCGGCAGGTGATATCCGACGGTAACGGCGTGCTGCTGCCGGAGATCCGTATTCGGGAAAACTTCCGCCTCAAGCCTACAGCCATTTACCTTCATTACCATCAACGAAGCTGATGAAGCGGATATTCCGGCGGATAAACTGATGGCCCCAATACCTCCAGCGAAACCTACGGCGAAATTGACGTGCGGGGAACGACGGCGTACGGGATGCCGGTGACCGATCCAGCCCGCGCAGAAAGCGAAGGCGCTGAATATGGGGTATCAGGTGATCGACAGCGCCAGCGTGATTTTGCCGCATGTGAATAAGATTGTGCGTAGCTATTTCCTGATTTATTTAACTATGACGATATTACGCGAGTTGCATAAACCGTTTGTCGTCGATGGCACCTGCGCCTGGCGGAAGATTTAAGCGCGGCGCTGAATTACAGCCAGTTGCTGAAAGTGTACCGCGCGCTGCTGACCGAAGGCGTTTCCTGCGCTGATATCGTCACTTGCCACCATTCAGGTCGCCAGTAGCGCGGTGACCAAAGATCATACTTTGGCAGCTGATGTGCGCCTGGCGCTGCGGCGAAGCATTACCCATCCGTTCGTTCGCAAGCAGGAGCTGACGGTGTATACGCTGAATAATGAGCTGGAAAATCTGCTGACCAACGTGGTGAATCAGGCGCAACAGGGCGGAAGTGGATGCTCGACAGCGTGCCGGTCGATCCGAATATGCCAACCAGTTCCAGAGTACGATGATGCCGCAGGTGAAGGAGCAGATGAAAGCGGCGGGGAAAGACCCCGTGCTGCTGGTGCCGCCGCAGTTGCGCCCTTTGCTGGCACGCTATGCGAGGTTGTTTGCGCCGGGGCTGCATGTGCTGTCGTATAATGAAGTGCCGGATGAGCTGGAGTTGAAGATTATGGGAGCGTTGAGTTGATGAGGATTCTTTTCCATGCTTTGCATGCATCTGACACCTACATTGATTGACATTGCAACATACTACGATGACACCATACAATGACGTCATGGATTGATAGTATGATTAAGGTCAGCGCGCTAGTCGCCCGCTCCCGCCATAGAAAAACATTCGACGATGTAATGACGGAGCCGCCAAAATCTGGAATTAAATGGGATGATGTTGTTGCGCTCATTAAAGCGGTGGGTGGAACAATAAAGAAAATAACAATGGGTCCAGAAGAATTTCAGATTGGAACGACCAAATTCAGGTACGCGAGCCACATCCAAATTAATGATGGATAAATGCGCAGTGATAGCAGGTCTTAAAAGGAGTGGTTTGATTAACTGTGTAGATTTATGAATAAAGCATCGAACATTATCACAATTAAAGGTCAACCAGCCGCAGTGGCATTTGAAATACGTTATCAGCATTTCGCGGCAAGTTCATCAGTATGACAGTTGAAACTTTACGCTAGCCACAAGTATTGAGGCAGCATTATATCGTGAAGGCGAAAGCGCGCTGGATGAGTGGATGGCGGATTGTGAAGAGGACGGTATTGCCCCTTTCGTGAAGAAGAAGAGCAAAAACGCGCGCTTCGTGTTCTCATCACATTGATTCGCAATACGGTATCGATCGCGAGACAACATTCCATTTCAAAAAGCCCAAAACAATTTGTTATCTTAGAACCTTAGTTTTCAGCCCAGATAAACAGGTCGGATGCCGCGGCATCCGACCTTTAGTTCATCAATATTACCCATTACAAAATCGTCTCTTCCGTCAAAATCCTGCGCGCGCCCAAAAAATGGTCCTGCCAGAAAGGTTCGGCTAACCGAAGCACCCGAATGGTTTCCCCGGTGCGCGGCGACTCCGATTGAAGCCCACATAACGGAACACTATATATGGTCGGCAATCCTCACTTGGCTGTGGATATGCCGGAATGGCGAATACCAGCGCAGGTCGTTATTCGCCACAATGGTTGCCCGGCGATAGTGATACATCTCATTAGCCGTGCGTGGGAGTTTCGCCTCAAGGATCTTGTTGTAGGCATAAAAAACTAACCCGCTACAGTCGAAGCCTTGATCGGGCCGCGTACCGCCCCAGACGTAAGGCTTGCCAAGCTGTTGCTCCAGACGGTGAATCGCCACTTCGGTGATGTTATGCAGATGGTCGCTGCTTAAGAAATGGTTGTTTTCCGCCAGCGCCTGCCAGCGTCTGTCACTCGCCTTGAGCGGCGCAGGAAACCATTCTGGATGCTGTTTTATCTGTTCGCGGTTGTGCTGGCGTAGCGCCCTTCTGCTTTCGGCATTGCCTTCCACAATATAGCTGGCCTGTTTTTTCAGATGGGTTTGGTATTGGTACTGTTTTAATAAACGCGCACGATTTTGCATCCGCTGGCGGGCGGCGTAGCTGAAAGTGATATGTGATGTGGTGGCGCTGGCAAATGAAGAAAACGGCAAGCAAAGCAACAGTAATCCCGACAACACAAAAGAGGGAATCGACGGCAAGGACATACTCAATAATGGCTGATCATGCATTGATGTTGCAGTGTATCCCGGCCCGTACCTGAACAAACTTAATAAACCATTATTATAAAATTAATAAATATATTTCAGTTAATTATGTAAAAACATCCGTTTATTAAATTACTCATGGATTGTCGCTGTTGCTCATTTGAGCTACAATTCAAGCTGAATAAATATACAGCACAGGAGATACCCCAATGGCTGCTAACGCATTTGTTCGCGCCCGAATCGATGAAGATCTGAAGAATCAGGCGGCGGACGTACTGGCCGGGATGGGGCTGACCATCTCTGACCTGGTTCGCATAACCCTCACAAAGGTCGCGCGTGAAAAGGCATTGCCGTTTGATTTACGCGAGCCTAATCAATTAACCATTCAATCAATCAAAAACAGCGAAGCTGGCGTTGATGTTCATAAGGCCAAAGACGCCGATGATTTATTTGATAAATTAGGAATTTAAATATGATTCAAAGGGATATTGAATACTCGGGACAATTTTCAAAGGATGTAAAAGTTGCACAAAAGCGTCATAAGGATATGAATAAATTGAAATATCTTATGACGCTTCTTATCAATAATACTTTACCGCTTCCAGCTGTTTATAAAGACCACCCGCTGCAAGGTTCATGGAAAGGTTATCGCGATGCTCATGTCGAACCGGACTGGATCCTGATTTACAAACTTACCGATAAACTTTTACGATTTGAGAGAACTGGAACTCACGCGGCGCTCTTTGGGTAAAGCACGCTGCCGATGAAATTTGTAAACCCTGCGCCGACAGGCTTGCGTAAAACTCTTTTGGTGATAATGTGAGCCTTCCAAATCCAGACTATTCCGATTTGGGATCTATTTTGCCGTCCTGGCGTGTGTAACCGTTTTATCAAGGAATAAGCAGTATGCGTAAAATCGCATTAATTCTTGCGATGTTGTTGATCCCGTGCGTTTCGTTTGCCGGTTTGCTGGGCAGCAGTAGCTCGACCACGCCAGTGAGCAAAGAGTATAAGCAGCAGTTGATGGGATCCCCTGTCTACATCCAGATCTTCAAGGAAGAACGTACGCTCGATCTCTACGTCAAAATGGGCGAGCAATATCAGCTGCTCGACAGTTATAAAATCTGTAAATATTCCGGCGGCTTAGGGCCAAAACAGCGTCAGGGCGATTTCAAAAGCCCGGAAGGGTTTTATAGCGTCCAGCGTAATCAGTTAAAACCAGACAGCCGTTACTACAAAGCGATTAATATTGGTTTCCCCAATGCCTATGACCGTGCGCATGGTTATGAAGGGAAATACCTGATGATCCACGGCGATTGTGTTTCCATCGGCTGCTACGCAATGACCAATCAGGGTATTGATGAGATCTTCCAGTTCGTTACTGGTGCGCTGGTGTTTGGTCAGCCGAGCGTGCAAGTGAGTATTTACCCGTTCCGCATGACCGACGCCAATATGAAGCGCCATAAATATTCCAACTTTAAGGACTTCTGGGAGCAACTGAAGCCGGGTTACGACTACTTTGAGCAAACCCGTAAGCCACCGACCGTTTCTGTGGTCAATGGTCGTTACGTGGTCAGCAAGCCGTTAAGCCACGAAGTTGTGCAGCCACAACTGGCATCAAACTACACGCTCCCCGAGGCAAAATAAGCGCCATTCGCCTGGCATAATCTTTTGCCAGGTTTCATTGCCCGTCAGCGGCTGTGTTGCAATCACCGTGACCACATCATTCGGTGTGGTCTGCGAGCTGAAGTCGATTTCCACATCCTGATCCAGCAGCGTTGCCACGCCAAACGGCGCGCGGCGGGTGATCCAGTGTAAATTAGTCGAGCAATACGCCATCACATAGCGCCCGTCAGAAAGCAGCATGTTGAAAACGCCCTTCTGCCGCAGTTCATCCGCCAGTGAGGCGATATATTTAAACACTGCCGCCATGTTGCCCGGTGTGCGCGGGTAACGCTGCGTTAATTTATGCAGGAGCCAGCAGAAGGCTTTTTCGCTATCGGTTTCACCGACCGGGCGGAAGTTGCCGGTTTCCAGTGATTTGTAGCCCGTCAGTTGTCCGTTATGGGCATAAGTCCAGTTACGCCCCCATAACTCGCGGGTAAATGGGTGAGTATTTTCCAGCGCCACCTCGCCCCGATTAGCCTGGCGAATATGAGCCACCACCGAACAGGATTTTATCGGGTAGTCCTGGACAAGTTTGGCGATGGGGGAATTAAAGCTGGGTTGTGGATCTTTAAATGTGCGACAGCCTTTACCTTCGTAAAAGGTAATGCCCCAGCCATCTTTATGTGGCCCGGTTCCACCACCACGCTGTACAAGTCCGGTGAAACTAAAGCAGATATCGGTAGGGACGTTGGCGCTCATCCCGAGCAATTCGCACATGGGTAACCTCCACAACAGCGGGAGCGCATGGCCCCCGGCGAAGATTGATTTAAGAATTTTCAGGTCGGATGCGGCGTAAACGAATTATTCGGCCTACGGTTCGGGTACAGATTTGTAGGCATGATAAGACGCGTCAGCATCGCATCAGGCATCAGCGCACAAGTGCCGGATGCGGCGTAAACGCCTTATCCGGCCTACGCCAGACTTACTTAACCATCTCTTTTTCAATTAACTGGATCAGGATATGGATCACTTTAATGTGAATCTCCTGAATGCGGTCGGCATAACCAAAGTGCGGTACGCGAATTTCGATATCCGCCGTGCCAGCCATTTTGCCGCCGTCTTTACCGGTCAGGGTGATCACTTTCATCCCCTTCTCACGCGCCGCTGCGATCGCTTTGATCACGTTTGCAGAGTTACCGGAGGTGGAGATCCCCAGCAGTACATCGCCTTCGCGACCTACCGCTTCAACGTAGCGGGAGAAAATATCATTGAAACCGAAATCATTACCGACGCAGGAAATATGACTAACGTCAGAAATAGCAATCGCCGGGTAGCCCGGACGGTTTTCACGGTAGCGACCGGTCAACTCTTCGGCAAAGTGCATAGCGTCGCAATGGGAACCGCCGTTGCCGCAGGAAAGCACTTTGCCACCGGCTTTAAAGCTGTCTGCTAACAGGACCGCCGCGCGCTGAATGGCGTGAATATTGGCGTCATCTTTTAAAAAGTTAGCCAGCGTTTCCGCCGCTTCGTTCAGTTCGTTACGAATAAGATCCTGGTACATGAGGATATCCTTCAGCATAAATGTAATAGACAAAATGCAGTGTACCGGATACCGCCAAAAGCGAGAAGTACGGGCAGGTGCTATGACCAGGACTTTTTGACCTGAAGTGCGGATAAAAACAGCAACAATGTGAGCTTTGTTGTAATTATATTGTAAACACATTGCTAAATGTTTTTACATCCACTACAACCATATCATCACAAGTGGTCAGACCTCCTACAAGTAAGGGGCTTTTCGTTATGATGATTTTGAGTATTCTCGCTACGGTTGTCCTGCTCGGCGCGTTGTTCTATCACCGCGTGAGCTTATTTATCAGCAGTCTGATTTTGCTCGCCTGGACAGCCGCCCTCGGCGTTGCTGGTCTGTGGTCGGCGTGGGTACTGGTGCCTCTGGCCATTATCCTCGTGCCATTTAACTTTGCGCCTATGCGTAAGTCGATGATTTCCGCGCCGGTATTTCGCGGTTTCCGTAAGGTGATGCCGCCGATGTCGCGCACTGAGAAAGAAGCGATTGATGCGGGCACCACCTGGTGGGAGGGCGACTTGTTCCAGGGCAAGCCGGACTGGAAAAAGCTGCATAACTATCCGCAGCCGCGCCTGACCGCCGAAGAGCAAGCGTTTCTCGCCGGCCCGGTAGAAGAAGCCTGCCGGATGGCGAATGATTTCCAGATTACTCATGAGCTGGCGGATCTGCCGCCGGAGTTGTGGGCGTACCTTAAAGAGCATCGCTTCTTCGCGATGATTATCAAAAAAGAGTACGGCGGACTGGAGTTCTCAGCTTATGCCCAGTCTCGCGTGCTGCAAAAACTCTCCGGCGTGAGCGGGATCCTGGCTATTACCGTCGGCGTGCCGAACTCATTAGGCCCGGGCGAGCTGCTGCAACATTACGGCACTGACGAGCAGAAAGATCACTATCTGCCGCGTCTGGCGCGTGGTCAGGAGATCCCTTGCTTTGCACTGACAAGCCCGGAAGCGGGTTCCGATGCGGGCGCGATTCCGGACACCGGGATTGTCTGCATGGGCGAATGGCAGGGCCAGCAGGTGCTGGGGATGCGTCTGACCTGGAACAAACGCTATATTACGCTGGCACCGATTGCGACTGTGCTTGGGCTGGCGTTTAAACTCTCCGACCCGGAAAAGCTGCTGGGTGGCGCAGAAGATTTAGGTATTACCTGTGCGCTGATCCCGACCACCACGCCGGGCGTGGAAATTGGTCGTCGCCACTTCCCGCTGAACGTACCGTTCCAGAACGGACCGACGCGCGGTAAAGATGTCTTCGTACCGATCGATTACATCATCGGGGGC